>Ga0214247_1000202_pt1 | contig 44898 bp, 43 predicted proteins | sample TroBogypolimnion_18_FD_153085 | JGI IMG/M metagenome (GOLD analysis project Ga0214247, IMG submission 153085) | Freshwater microbial communities from Trout Bog Lake, WI - 03JUN2009 hypolimnion | ecosystem: Environmental > Aquatic > Freshwater > Lake > Hypolimnion/Profundal zone ... | reverse complement strand
GTTTGCCCACGGAGGGCTCGCATAGCGGCCGAGTGCACCGGTCTTGAAAACCGGCAAGGGAAACCTTCGTGGGTTCAAATCCCACGCCCTCCGCCAGATCTACTCAACCTTCTTGGGCTTGTGTGCGATTTCACCCCTGGAAGGTAGTTCCCTACCTAGCGTTAATGGGGCTCTGGCACGAAACTTCTCCCATGGCAATTGATACCCCAGGCACTGGCGTCTTCTCCGAGGGACGAGCGAAGTTATCCGCTCGCACGCTACGTACAGACAAGTGGTGGCTACAACCACTCATCGCTTTTCTAGCTCTCTTCGCTTTTATTATTTATGCAACCTGGCGAGCGTTTGAAGGAGCCCATTACTTTCTTGCCCCCTTAATTTCGCCTTTTTATTCACCATGCCTGACAACTAAATGTGTGGATGGTTCCTCTTTGATTGGTCATTGGGCTTCAATCGGGACTATTTCACCAGCTCTGTTGATTTTAATATTCCCATTGGGCTTCCGGATGACTTGCTATTACTACCGCAAGACTTATTACCGCTCTTTTTGGATGTCGCCACCCGCCTGTGCGGTTGCAGAGCCACACGCCAAGTACACCGGTGAAACACGTAAGCCACTAATTTTGCAAAATGCACACCGCTACTTCTTTTATGCAGGTCTAGTTTTCAACGTACTGCTTACTATTGACGCGGTCCTCTCATTCCGTCGACCATTTGTTGCGGGAAATGTAGAAACGTATCCAGGGAACTTAGCGCAATCTCATGAAGTGCTTAAGTGGGGACACATGAGCATCGGGACACTCGTGTTAGTTGCTAACGCAACATTCCTGTGGCTCTATTCAGCATCGTGTCATACCTGCCGACATACAATCGGTGGTCGGCTGCGCAATTTCTCAAAGCACCCAGTTCGCTATAAAGCTTGGACGATTGTCTCGGCTCTTAATCATAAACACCAAAACTTTGCTTGGATTTCTTTAATAGGAGTTGCTTTTGCTGATATTTATGTGCGGACCGTTTCAATCCACCCACTTCTTAACCACTACTTCTTCTAAAGGCGCTGACCATGACTCAAAATATTGAACGTCATAAGTATGACATTGTCGTAATTGGTGCTGGTGGGGCTGGACTTCGTGCTGCAGTTGAAGCGCGCGAAGCTGGACTCACCGTAGCGATTGTTTGCAAGTCGCTATTTGGAAAGGCTCATACCGTAATGGCCGAAGGTGGCGCTGCCGCTTCCATGGGTAACGTGAATGAAAAAGATAATTGGATGGTGCATTTTCGTGACACTATGCGCGGAGGCAAGTTCCTTAACCATTATCGAATGGCTGAGTTACATGCAAAAGAGGCTCCCGATCGCATCTGGGAGTTAGAAACTTGGGGCGCACTTTTCGATCGCACCAAAGAGGGAAAAATTTCGCAACGTAATTTCGGCGGGCATGAATATCCACGCCTGGCGCATGTCGGTGACAGAACGGGTCTGGAATTAATTCGCACCATGCAACAACGGATCGTTGCCCTGCAGCAGATAGATGGGCGTGAGACAGGCAATCCTGAAACGAATATACGAGTATTTGCCGAAGTAACTATCACTGAAATTCTCAAGGAGAATGGCAGAGTTGCAGGGGCATACGGATACCGCCGTGAAAATGGAGTCGAGGTACTCTTCGAAGCCCCAGCGGTCGTCATTGCAACGGGCGGCGTAGGAAAGACATTTAAAATTACTTCGAACTCATGGGAGGGCACTGGCGACGGCCATGCACTTGCGCTCAAAGCCGGAGCCAACCTAGTTGATATGGAATTTTTACAATTCCACCCAACGGGAATGGTCTGGCCACTTTCGGTTAAAGGAATCCTCGTCACCGAATCTGTGCGGGGTGAAGGTGGAATCTTGACCAATAGTCTTGGTGAACGGTTTATGTTCAAATACATTCCAGATGTATTTAAGAACCAATATGCAGACAACGTTGAAGAGGCCGATCGCTGGTATATCGACCAAGATAATAATCGCCGCCCACCCGAACTACTCCCACGCGATGAAGTTGCGCGCGCGATCAACTCTGAAGTTAAGGCAGGACGCGGAACAGAGCATGGGGGAGTTTTCCTCGATGTTTCAAAGCGCCTCTCTGCTGAAATTATTAAGAAGCGCCTTCCATCTATGTGGCATCAGTTCTACGAACTAGCTGGTGTAGATATCACCAAAGAAGCGATGGAAGTCGGTCCTACCTGCCACTATGTAATGGGTGGCGTCGAGGTTAATCCAGATACAGCTGCTGCTGTAGGAGTCGATGGTCTCTATGCTGCTGGTGAAGTTGCCGGCGGAATGCACGGCTCGAATCGCCTCGGTGGAAACTCACTCACCGACCTTCTGGTCTTTGGCCGTCGCGCTGGGATGGGAGCCGTCGAATATGTAAAGTCTCATGGAGCTAATCCCGTCACTGATTCGACCATTGAGAAGGCAACGACAAGAATTGCGGCGCCATTTACCCGGACTGGTGGCGAAAACGCCTACTCGCTCCACCAAGAGTTACAAGAAATCACTCATAATCTGGTTGGAATTATTCGGACTAAAGCCGAACTTACGGAGGCCATTGAAAAGATCGCTGACATTCGTAAACGCAGCGCAAACATTTCAGTCACTGGCGATCGCATGTTTAACCCGGGATTCCACTTGGCATTTGATCTCGACAACATGTTGCTCGTTGCAGAAAGTACCGCGAAATCGGCGCTACTTCGCGAGGAGTCTCGAGGCGGACATACCCGTGATGACTTCCCTGGAATGAATCCGACTTGGCGTCAGGTGAATCACATCTCCAGTTTTGATGGAACTAAAGTGGAGATCAAGGCACAGCCCCTTCCCGTTCTACCTAAAGAGCTCTTTGACCTCTTTGATATTCACGAGTTAGAGAAGTACATGACCCCGCAGGAAATTGCGAAAGGCGGATCAAACTAATGGCGCGCACACTCAAACTTCGCATCTGGCGTGGTAACGATGAAGATGGTGCATTGCAAGATGTAACCGTTGAAGGAAATAATGGCGAAGTCGTCCTTGACATTATTCACCGAGTTCAAGCAACACAGATGGGCGACTTAGCGGTCCGCTGGAATTGCAAGGCTGGTAAATGTGGTTCGTGCTCTATGGAGATCAACGGAAAACCACGTTTGGCGTGCATGACCCAGATTTCCGCTTATGGGGAGGATGAAGTAATCACCATTACCCCACTTCGTGCATTCCCAGTAATTAAGGATCTCGTTACCGATGTCTCATTTAATTACAAGAAGGCGCTGGAAGTCCGAGCTTATGAACATCCAGTCGATCTTAAGCCTGGAGAAGCTCGCATGGAGCAGGTTGATGTCGAGCGCTCGCAGGAATTTCGAAAGTGTATTGAGTGCTTCTTATGCCAAGATACCTGCCACGTTATCCGCGACCACGAAGAGAATAAGAAGTCCTTCGCTGGTCCTAGATTCTTTATCCGTATAGCCGAACTAGATATGCATCCGTTAGATACCTTGCGTAATCGCAAGCAGACTGCGCAAAGTGAGCATGGCCTCGGAATGTGTAACATCACTAAGTGCTGCACCGAAGTCTGCCCTGAGCACATCCGAATTACCGACAACGCGATTATCCCTATGAAAGAGCGAGTTGTAGATGTTAAGTACGACCCACTCCGCTGGCTGGGCTCGGTTATCAGAAAGAGAGACGGTATCCTTTAAGCATGAGGATATTTGTTCGTTGGGGAGTATTGGCTCTGGCAGTATGGGCAGCTACAGGTTTAGTCCCAGGAATTAAGGTCCACGGGGGCGCCTGGTCCTATCTCTTGGTTGCCTTGATTTTCTCCTTAATCAATACCTTTTTGGGGTCATTCTTAAAATTGATGACCCTACCAGCCGTCATTCTTAGTGCTGGACTCTTTTTAATCGTTATCAATGCTGCAATGCTGGAAGTGACGACTCATATCACCAAGCGACTAACAATCACCACTTTCTGGTCCGCGGTATTCGCCTCGGTGATCATCAGTTTGGTCTCCGGTGTTGGGTCTCGTCTAACTTCTAAACGCAATTGGAATTAAAAAAACTCTCCGTTGTTTCTCTGGGCGGAATTGTGGGCTCCCTCGCCAGGTGGAGTGCCTCACTCCTAATTGTTGATTCTGGTTTTCCTTGGGCTACCTTGACTGTGAATTATCTAGGGGCCGTATTACTAACGATTATCGTGATCTATACCCGCCATCATGAAAATCCGCGCTGGTGGTGGCGTCCCGCGCTTGGAACTGGATTTTGCGGTGGCTTTACCACGTACTCCGCCTTTGCCGTCAAGATAGACCAAGATATCAACGCTCATAATTTGCATGGGCTTATTACCTATGTTCTTGCATCTCTCATCGGAACTTTTATCTTGGTCTTTGCAACGAACGAATTTTTCGATGCCCGTTGGTCTAAGAAATGAGGGTGCTACTTATTTCCCTCGGGGCAGGTGTGGGAGCACCGCTTCGCTACCTCATTGATAAAAATATGCGCAAAGCACGAATCAACTTAATCCCGCTCGAAACACTTTTAATCAATGTCCTTGGCTCATTTGTACTCGGTATTACAGTTCATAGAGATGCAAATATAGGATTTCTCTTCGGAACTGGATTTGCTGGTGCGTTTACTACCTGGTCTGCCTTCGCCCTAGAAACTCACGACCTTTTTAAGTCGCGAAAACACGGCGTAGCGTGGGGTTACCTCATATTAACTCTGGTTTTGGGAGTTGCAGCTGCGGCTGCGGGGGATGCAATCTAACGGAGCAGGTTTGCAACCCAAACTTCGACCTCATCAGGATGACTAGGCAGAGCGCGACTTAATACCTGCGCACCTGTTTTGGTAACCAACACATCATCCTCAATGCGCACTCCGATGCCGCGATATTCCGCTGGAAAGAGAAGATCATCGGGTTGAATATAAAGACCAGGTTCAACTGTTAGAACCATCCCCTCTTCGAGAGTACCTCCGTGATAGCTCTCTTTGCGAGCCTGAGCACAGTCATGAACATCCAAACCCATCATATGTCCGGTGCTATGGATGGTCCACCTGCGGTGGAAACCAGCGCTCTCTTTCAGCGACTCTTCAGCGCTGACAGGGAGTACGCCTAACTCTTCTAAACCCTTGGCCAAGACGGCGCTGGCAGCATTATGAAAAGCGCTCCACGGGGCCCCCGGTTTAACTGCTTCAAATCCAGCGCGCTGCGCTTCATAAACTATGTTGTAAATCTTGCGTTGTGCCGGAGAAAATTTTCCGTTGATAGGAATAGTTCTTGTTATGTCAGCCGTGTACATAGATTCAACTTCAACTCCAGCATCTATGAGAATTAAATCCCCTGGGATCACATCTCCGTCATTCTTCATCCAATGCAGAATGCAGGCATGTGAACCAGCCGCCGCGATCGTTTCATATCCAAGATCATTGCCCTCGAGGCGCGCTCTTCCATAGAATGCCGATTCAATGATGCGCTCACCGCGTTTAACAGATGTAGCCGCGGGAAGAGCCTGCACCATGTCACTAAACCCACGAATTGTTACATCGACCGCTCTTTGAATCTCAGCAATTTCATAACGATCCTTTATCAATCGTAACTCTGAGATTTGAGAGAGCAACTTTGCTTCACGCTTCTTACGGACTTCAACTAGGGCATCGACTACTGGATCTTCATGATGGATAGCTAATGTATCAACATCATCTTCGAGCATCTCGGGAAGTGTATCGATGTGCCTGACGTTGATCCCATAGCGCTCTTCAGTCTCTCGCGCAGAAAGCCTACGGCCAATCCAAAATTCACCATTGACGCGATCAGAGTGAAATTCTTCGGTATTACGCGGAGAACGAGGGTGGATAAAGAGAAGAGCTTTATGTCCCTTGGCATCTGGCTCTAGTACCAATACTGAATCAGGCACGCAATCGCTCGCAGAAATACCGGTGAGATAGGCATAGGCGCTATGAACTCGGAATTTATACTCAGTGTCATTGCTGCGCACTTTAAGTGTTCCGGCAGGAATGACGAGTCGTACGCCAGGATAAAGTGCAGAAATCTGGGCGCGGCGCAGTGCGGCAAATTTTACGACTTCGGCGGGCTTAACTCCTTCCAGGGATGAATCTGACCATCCCAAAGACATAAATTCCAATAGCGCTTGACCCTTAGGTATGTCATGCGACTGAGAGCTGGACTTTCGAGCTGGAATCTTATTCACATTGGTAAGGGTACTAGGATTGGAGTATGTCATTACAATCATTTCAAGCTGTTAATCCCGTCGATGGTCTTGCATTTGGGGCGCAATATCCCGAGCAGGGTCATGCTGAGGTAATGTCCGCAGTTGCCCGTGCCGCCAGCACGCGAGATTCTTTCGCCGCCCTCTCACTCTCAGAGCGCGCAAATCTACTTGTAGCTATTGCGACGGAAGTAGAAAATCTACGTAGCCAATTGGTAACTATTGCCCATTTAGAGACCGGGCTACCCGAAGCTCGCATTAATGGCGAAATTTCTCGGACAATTGTGCAACTTCAACTCTTTGCCACCATGGTACGCACCGGAGTGCACTTAGGAGCAACCATTGATCTCGCTGATCCCGATTACAAACCGGTGGCCCGTCCCGATATGCGAAAAATGAACCTTCCGATCGGAGTAGTAGCGGTCTTTGGAGCATCAAATTTCCCATTCGCCTACTCGGTCATCGGCGGTGACAGCGCATCTGCACTGGCTGCTGGCTGTCCTATCGTTGTAAAGGCTCACCCATCACACCCGGGCACCTCGCTGCTCACCTTTCAAGCGGTCCAAAGCGCCCTTCAAGGGCAAGGACTCTCTCCCGATATATTTACGATGGTCCAGGGACGTAGCCCCGAAATTACACATTGGATTGCGCTCGCAGAGGAGGTCGCTGCTATTGGCTTCACTGGCTCCGCGTTGGTAGGAAAGCTTCTCGTTGATTTGAGCCACTCTCGCTCAGTGCCGATTCCAGTCTTTGCAGAGATGGGAAGCCTAAATCCCATCTTTATTAGCGCTGCCGCCCTCCAGGAAAGGGCTCGCGAAATGGGCGAGAGCCTCTTTGATTCAGCAACCTTAGGCTCTGGTCAGTTCTGCACTAAGCCAGGGCTAATCTTCCTCGGTGGAGCAAGCGAAGAGTTCATCGCTGCGCTACATAGCAAGATGAATACCGTAGGAACGCAACCATTGCTTAACAAAGGAATTAGCGAGCGATACAACAGCACCATCTCTGAGCTCTCTAAACACCCTGGAGTTGAAACAATTGTAGGAAAAGTTCCCGATCAAGGTTTTATTGTGCAACCAACGATCTTCATTCTTGATTATCAGCTTTACAAGGCGAATCCTGAGTTTAGCCACGAACACTTTGGCCCAACCACGGTAGTTATTAAATGCAAAGAGTCTGACTTCGCGGAAATAATCGCGAACTCCGAGGGACAGTTGACCGCTACCTTGCATCTTGCTCAAGGAGAGATTCGCCCCGAGTTGGTTACCTCCCTAAGTGGTATTGCTGGTCGTTTAATCCTTAATGGCGCCCCCACTGGTGTCTCTGTTTCGGCAGCTCAGAATCACGGCGGTCCGTGGCCATCATCCTCAACGCACACAACTTCAGTGGGAACTGATGCGATATATCGTTTCTTGCGCCCCGTGACATTTCAGGGGTTCCCTGATGAGTTACTACCCCCAGCTCTCGCCAGCAATAATCCAGAGAAGATAGAAAGACTGGTCAATGGAGTGCGCGGTTTAAATTAAGGAACTATTCTAAATTTAAAAGTTGTAGCAGGCGAGTTATTTCAGAGCCGACTTCGGTACGAGCAGTACCGATATATTTACGTGGGTCTACCAATGTTGAGTCATTAGTCAAGACTGTTCTGACTGCGTTGGTAAAAACGTGGTTGAGGTGAGTTGCGATATTGATCTTACGCATTCCGGCGCGAACCGCGCTCTGCAAATCTGGATCGCTTACGCCAGATGATCCATGTAAAACCAAGGGAACAGAGACTACCGAGTGAATTTGAGCAATTAAATCAAAATCTAGTTGCGCATCACGCTTCGTCATTGCGTGCGAAGAGCCCACGGCTACAGCCAGTAGATCGACTCCAGTTTCATCCACAAATGATTTTGCATCCGCTGGATTTGTCCGAATCCCAGGAGCGTGTACCCCATCTTTTCCACCAATCTCACCTAGCTCCACCTCGATCGTTGCTCCGTAAGAATGTGCCAGGCCAGCCATTTCTTTAGAACTCTTTATATTCTCGGCAAAATCTAACTTTGATCCGTCGTACATAATGCTGTCATAACCCAAGTCGAGAGCTCTGCGAATTAATTCGGTATCTTCTGCATGATCTAAATGAACGGAGGTAGGCACTGAAGCAGCCGCGGCACAAGCTAAAGTTGCCAAAGAGATAGGCTCAAGCGCCCCATGGTATTTCACTGCATTCTGACTAATTTGCAATATAACAGGCAGACTGGCGCTCTCAGCTCCCGCAATTATTGCTTCGGCATGTTCTAAGAGGATCACGTTAAATGCGCCGATAGCAGTACCTTTTCTATCAGCACTGCGAACAATCTCAAGCGATGACAATTTTGACACCCGCACTTTCTAATATATTGACAGTCTTCTCAGAGATACCCGCATCGGTAATTATTGTGTCGATCTCTTCTCTCGTTCGAATCATCGCAAAAGCACTACGTTCAAATTTTGAAGAATCAGCAACGATAATAACGCGAGTGGCACGGGCGGCGATCTGTCGATTCACCCTTGCCTCATCTTCATGACTTGCCGTTGCTCCAACATTTGGATTTAACCCTTCTACTCCAACAAATGCTATGTCAATAGATACATCATTGAGAACTTGCTCAGCATAGGGACCTGTGAGTTCATACGACTGCGGACGAGCCACCCCACCGGTGACCACAATCTTGATGTGATGGCGCACCGTTAGTTCCGTTGCGATGTTGAGTGCGTTTGTCACGATCGTGAGGGAAGGTGGTTCGCCTAAAGTTCCAGCTGCAAAAGTGGGTGACTTTGCAAGAACGCGTGCGATCTCGGTGGTAGTGGTTCCTCCATTGAGTCCTACTACCTGCTGGCGTTCAACCATCTGTGCAGCTACGTTCGCGATCCTCTTTTTAGCATCCTCTTGACTAACTATTTTGTAGGTGAGAGGAGATTTGAAGGATCCGCCCGTTGCCACCGCCCCGCCATGCGTCCTATTGAGGAGCTGTTGCTCTGCCAATAGGTCAAAGTCGCGTCGAATAGTTGCAGAGGAGACTTGTAGTGTGAGCGCTGCTTCATCTACCTCTAGAGCGCCCTGTCGCACCAGGAGATCTAGGATTGCGTTGAGCCGGGATTGACGCTTCACCTGACGCTGCCAGCCAAGGGGCCCTCGCGCGTCAATATCTTCATCATGAACTCCCTTTACCTGTGGGCTTTACCTGTGAACCATGCCGTGAGCACACTTCACTACCTTCTGCGGGCTAAGTCAAGTTATTATGCATTAATTTGTCGTTATAAGGCGAAAATTGGCAAAATCGCTCAAATTTTCTTGACTTGGAGGGGTATATACCTTTAACGTGCGCTTATGAAGAGTGATGTTCAATTCCATGCCGATAGAGAGATCGATAGCCAGCCTGAAGTTTGGCGAGAAACTGCCCTCTTTTCTCCAACAGTCTCTCACCTGCTTCCTCAGATCGGTGAACGAGTAGCAGTTGTCGGTTGCGGAAGCTCTTGGTTTATGTCTCAGGCATACGCCAGCCTGCGCGAGGCGGCTGGCCACGGTGAATCGCACTACTTCACGGCATCCGAGTACATCTACACCCGTAATTACGATCGCGTAGTAGCCATAACGCGAAGCGGAACAACGACTGAGACCGTCGAATTACTACGAAATCTCAAGGGGAAAGTTCCAACGGTCGTTTTAACTGCCGTGCATCAATCGCCAGTCACTGAATTTGCATCTAACTCAATCATTATGGATTTTGCCGACGAGCAATCGGTTGTTCAAACTCGCTGGGCCACCGCTGCACTCGGTTTACTCCGTACCACACTCGGAACTGATCTCAATGCGCTCGCTTTGCAGGCAGAAGCTGCTTTGACCGAGGACCTAGGTGAGTTGCCGATGATGGATGAGATCACCTACATCGGAACGGGTTGGACCATAGGTCTTGCATCGGAAGCTGCTCTCAAAACTCGTGAAGCGGCCCAATTTTGGGCCGAGGCCTACCCCGCCATGGATTATCGCCATGGTCCACTAGCTATCTCGCAGCCAGGAAGAGCTGTCTGGGCATTTGGCGAAATTGAACCTGCGCTCATCGCAGATATTGCCCGAACCGGCGCTACTTTTGAATCAAGCAGACTTGATCCAATGGCTCACCTCATCAAGGCACAACGACTCGCTATTGCGCTCGCTCGCCTTAAGGGATTGAATCCGGATTTTCCACGAAACCTTTCACGTTCAATTATTTTAAATTAATCAGATTGAACTCAATCAGATTGCACTCAATCTCAACTAAAGTGTGCAGATGAAATATGTCGTTGCAATTGATGTTGGCGGCACCGCGATTAAAGCCGCTCTTGTATCGCAGACGCTAGAGGTTGTAATTACCACCAGCGCTCCCACTCCCAAAGACGATCCAACTGGTCGCACTACGGCACAATTACTCTCCACTATCGTCAAAGAACTTGAGCAAACTCAGCATGTCAGTGCAGTGGGGCTTGCTGTACCTGGATCTTTGGATGAAGTGCGGGGGATAAGTCGCTGGGCCGGAAATCTGGGGTGGAAAGATCTTCCCATCAAAGAGTTAGTAGCTAAGGAGGTTAATCTGCCAGTTGCCTTCGGTCATGATGTGCGCACGGGCGGTGTCGCGGAATTACGCGCTGGCGCTGCAAAAGGTTTTCAGCAATCAATATTTATCGCGATGGGAACGGGCATCTCAGCTGCACTGATTATCGATGGCAAGATTCGAAGCAGCGATGGTTATGCGGGAGAGATAGGTCATCTCAACGTTGGACATGATATTCCGTGCGTCTGCGGATTGTCTGGATGTTTAGAATCCATCTCATCTGCAGCAGCTATTTCGCGGGAATATGAGAAGCGAACTGGATATCGCATAGCCGCGAAGGAAATCCTCACTCGCATTAGAAGCGATGACCATGCTTGGCAGGTCTGGGAACAGGCGATTGCATATTTAGCAGTGGCGCTGGAAGATCTCATTACTATTTTGGCTCCAGAAGCAATTATCTTCGGGGGTGGGTTATCACAAGCGGGCACGATTCTGATCGATCCCCTGCGAGCGATACTTGAAGAACGATTGACCTTTCAACGGATGCCGCAGTTACTTATTGCCGACTTCGGGATGAACGCCGGGACCATCGGATGCGCCATTTTGGCACTAGATCTGCTAGCGAGTGAGAGCTTATGATTTCCGGGTTTACTGATATCCATTGCCATGGTGGAGGTGGATTTAGTTTTAGCGATCCTAATCCCCAACACGTTGCGAAAGCACTAGCAATGCACCGTTCACATGGAACCACGACTCAAATTGCCAGTCTGGTGACCGAACCTTTAGATCTTCTTAAGTCGCAGATTGAGAATTTGATTCCCTTTGTTCTCGATGGAAGTATCGCTGGAATACACCTTGAGGGACCATACCTTTCGAGCGCCAAATGTGGCGCGCACAATCCAAAATTACTTCGCGAACCGAAGTTAGATGAAATAAAGGAATTGATCGAAGTTGGTCAAGGGCACATTCGAATGGTGACAATCGCCCCAGAATTACCTGGTGCGTTAGCCGCGATCAAACTACTCAGAAGCCTCGATGTAACCGTAGCTCTCGGGCATAGCAACGCCACCGCAGAGGAAGCGCACCCCGCAATTGCCGCTGGCGCCACCATTGTTACCCATATGTTTAATGCTCTTCCCAAGCTGGATCATCGGATCGCCACAATTACAAATGCGCTTCTTATTAATCCTGATATTTACTTTGAGTTGGTATTGGATGGAGTGCACGTTATTCACTCCGCTGTTGAACTTTTACTGAAAGTGGCGCCAGGTCGAATCATTCTCATCACGGATGCAATGTCGGCTGCGGGCGGCAGCGATGGCGATTATTCAATTGGAGATTTACAAGTCAAGGTTCAAGATGGCGTCGCGACCCTAGTATCAAATGGTTCCCTTGCGGGAAGTACATTAACCATGGATTCGGCATACAATCGCCTGGTCAATGAATTTAAAGTTTCACCAGCGGCCGCGCAATTGGCAGCTACAGACCTAGGAAAGAAGGCACTTGGAATATGAGCGCGCTACGTTGGGGTTTCTTAAGTGCAGGAGGCATCGCCACGGCTGTGGCTGACGATTTTCGTATCGCAGGAATACATATTCAAGCAGTGGGGGCCCGAGATTTAGTAAAGGCCAATGAATTTGCAGATAAATTTGGAATTCCGAGCCGCCATCAGGGCTATGAAGCGCTTGTCAATGATCCCGAAGTAGATGCGATCTACATTTCGACCCCTCACCCCTGGCATCACCAACATGCCCTGCTGGCACTTAATGCTGGCAAGCATGTTCTTCTGGAAAAGCCTTTCACAATCAATGCTCGAGAGGCGCAAGAGATCAAAGAATTAGCCAGTGCAAAGAAATTATTTGTCTTGGAAGCTATGTGGACTCGCTTTCTACCCTCAATGGACGCCATATTCGAAGTAATCAATTCGGGCAACCTGGGCGAAATCAAATTAGTAACTGCAGACCATAGTCAATATCTGCCAGATATCCCTCGTCTTTGGGAGCCAGATTTGGGGGGTGGAGCGCTCTTAGATCTGGGAATTTACCCGGTCTCCTTTGCGATACGCGTTCTTGGATTTCCGACCAGAGTTACCGCCAAGGCGACACTCACTGGCCAGCAGGTGGACGAGACAACATCTCTTATCTTTGAATATGCGAATGGAGCGCAGGCGTCATTGACCACGTGCATGTCAGCGGCCGGGCCCGTTACAGCTACAGTTGTTGGAACCTTCGGTCGTATTGAAATTGACTCACCTTTCTATGGCCAAATCTCATTTAGAGTCTTCAATCAAGGTGGAGAAGTTATTCAGAGCTACGATGAGAAAATTAAGGGAGTTGGGCGACAGTATCAAGCCCTGCACTTAGAGAAATGCGTGGCAGCAGGTTTACTTGAGAGCCCTATCTTGAGTGTTACCGAGAGCGTCGAAATTATGAAGGTTCTAGATACGGTACGAGGCCAGATAGGTGTTAAGTACCCAACTGACTGATTAGTTCGAACAGGATGGGAGCGGCGGGACTTGATTTTGCCGTGGGTAAAACTATCCTGACTAAGAAAGCGAAATGGTTAATGATGCCGTCGCCAGCGGTAGGTGCGAAACGAGAATTACGACAGAGCTCGAAAGCCGCGTTGCCACTCTGACTGAAATTCTCTCCACCATCTTCGCATCCAGGAATTCATATGGTTCATCCAGAATAAATATTGGAGTTCTTCGCAGCATCAAGCGAGCTAGTTTCAATCGTTGCTTCTCACCACCAGAGAAGTTAAATCCCATAGATCCAATCATGGTGTCCAGCCCTTCTGGGAGAGTAGCGAGGAAATCTCGCAGTTCCACCAGCTCTAGCACCTCTAGTAGCTCTGCATCTGATGCCAGAGGATTTCCTATCTTCAAATTTTCCCGTATGGAAGTTCCAAAGAGGTAATCATCTTGCAAGAGCGTTGAAAAGAGATGAAAATCCCCAGGCTGCAATGGATTTCCATTTATAAGTATCTCCCCTGAATAAGGAACAAATCCAAGTATGGAATTTATGATTGAAGACTTTCCTGATCCAGACCGGCCCGTGAGAAGCAGGGTCTCTCCACTTGAGATTACCGCGGTAATTTCCCTGGTTCTGGCATCCACAATCAGTGGTTTCAGCGCTCTAAATTCCAGTTTTATGAAGGGTGGCACCAAGGAATTTTCAACATCTAGTGCGGCTATTGGTGTCAGCATCGGTTCAATATTTGCTATGGCTCCTAGCACTTGGCGCAACTGCGAGAAAGCGCTGGGGAGTGAACTCAATCCGTCAAAAATTGCGAGCGGAACTAAAGCGACCACAGCGATATTGATGCCTGCAAGATGGTGAGTGAGCACGCCGCGCGCAGCGAACCAAAGTGAAAGCAGGACCGACATTCCAAGTACCACGAAGTAGAAGGCAGCGGCTAGACCAGCACGAGAAGCATTTGTAGATTCGATCTTGCTGATCTTGCTCTGTTCTAGAGCAACCTGGCCGAGCAACTCCTCGTGATAGTTGAATATCAAGGACTCAGGTGCTGACTCGGCGATCTGCATAATTTGATCGAATAGCTGACTCTCATAGTTTCGGGTTTCAGAGGTGCTAGAGGCGAGCATTGCAAGGAAGGGGATTGCGAAGCAGGCAAGTAAGAAGAGAAGTCCGATGGTGTTTCCACAGGCGGGTAATAACCAATGAATAATCGTGATGCCAGCAGTTCCCGATATTAATCCCGCAAGCCACGGTGATGCGACACGTAACCATAAATCTTGGGCCAGTTCTACATCATTAATAATTTGCGCAAGGAGATTGCCGCGATGGAGTTTTGCATAATCTGATGGGATTAACCTAGAGAATCTCTCATAGATCTTTACCCGTAATGCCGTCTGTATCTTTAATGCGCTGTTGTGTTCCAGGATACGGCTGACGTACTTCAAAATACCGCGGGACAATCCAAAGAAACGCACGCTCACAATTGCTACTTCAAGGACCAGCACTGGAGGCCTAGTCGATGCCATTGAGATGAGCCAAGCGCTTGTAGCAAGTAATCCAACTGCGGCACCGAGAGAAGCACCACCCAAAATCACAGCTAAAAACATCTCTCGGCTCTGTCCTCTAAACACTCGAAGCACACTTTTCACGATGGTGCCCCCAAACGTGTAATTTTCGTAGCAGTATCGATCAATAAATCTCTATGAGAGATTAATAAAATCATGGCTCCTTGGGATGCTTGCCAGGCCAGAACTCTAGCTATCGTCGCCTCAGAAATGTCATCAACGGAAGCCGTCGGCTCATCAAGAATGATCAGAGGAGCCTCTTTGAGCAAGGCTCTAGCTAAAGCGATCTTTCGCAATTGACCAACCGAGAGTTTTTGATGAATAGTTCCAAGTTCTGTGGCGATTCCTTGCGGGAGATCTTTTGGATCTAGATCAACGCGCAGTAGGACCTCCATTAATTCCTGATTACTGGCTAACGGTTTGGCGTGGCGCAATATTGAGGCAACTGTTCCAAGTGGAAATTTGGGCTCTTGTGGTTGCCACGCAACCAACGAGCGCCAGGCCGTGATGTCGAGTGACGCTAAATTATGCGTGCCCCGCGATGAAGTTACCGTGACTTCGCCTTTGTGAGGTTGAGTAAAGCCGAGTAGAACGTTAGCTAAGGTTGATTTTCCAGCGCCCGATGGTCCTATGAGGGCATGCACCTCGCCCCCGTTTAATTGGCCAGCAGGAATAGATATTTCTGTTCGGTCTGGAAATGCGACCGTGAGCTCACTCCAAGAGATGTGCGCTATATTCGAAAGAGAGATTCCCGGTGTAGTGACGGGCTTTTCAAGAATTTCGCAGAGTTGATTAAATGCGGCGAGACCATCTGAAGCAGCGTGAAAATAGGCTGAAACCTGACGGATGGGCCAATAGACCTCTGGTGCCAACACCAAAATAAAGAGTCCAGTTGATAATGGAATCGATCCATTTACAAGACGTAAACCAATTGTCACGGCTAGTAACGCAACCGAAAGGGTAGCAATCAATTCGAGTGCGAGGGAAGAGAGAAAGGAAATTCGCAAGACCTGCATGGTCTCCAAACGGTACTTCTCGCCGACATCACTCAATTTCTTACTCTGCAACTTTTCTCGGCCATAGACCTTGAGTGTTGTGAGTCCGCTAAGGAGATCAAGAAAATATCCGCTCAACAGTCCAAGTGTCTGCCATTTCCTCTCAGTGGCACTGGCGGTAAATCTTCCAATCAGAATTCCAAAGATCGGGATCAGTGGAATAGTAAAAAGTATGATTAAGCCAGACTTCCAATCGCGAAATGTTATTGTTAAACCCACAATAACTGGAACAGCGGCAGCTATAAAGAGTTGTGGGAGAAATTTGGCAAAGTAGCCGTCTAAGTTATTAATTCCTTTGGTCACTAAAACTGCTAGCCCAGCAGTTCCCAAATCATTAGAATCGGATCCGCCATTTTTAATGGTCTTCTCTAAGACCTTACTGCGCAATTCGTTTCGCATTTTGCTACTCGCTCTTGCTGCTATTCGGTCATTAAAATAAGCCAAGAGCGCCCGTGCCAAAAAAATAAAACCCAGTTCTATGATTTCTAAAAGAAGTGAATTGAAGGTGCGTTTATTCTGAAATAAATTACAGATTAAATCAACGAGTAGGAAAGCTTGCACGATTGTGAAGAATGCTCCACTCAGCGCAATAGCGACGAGTGCAAAAATAAAACCCCGGCTACTTCGGGAGTACCGAAGTAGCCGGGGGTCAAATGCTTTCACTAGTGGACGGTATCCAATACTCCGACTTCAGGGTGTGAAATCTGGCTTGGACTTACCCGCTTGCGGAAGATCCAATACGACCACCCCTGATAGAGCAGGACAATTGGGGTCATAATCAAGGCCACCCAGGTCATTACGCCCAATGTGTAATGGGTACTAGACGCGTTGAAGATGTTGAGGCCCGGCCCACCAGCCGTGATATTTGGCATCACGTTTGGATAGAGCCCAGTAAATAGGGTCACTACAACAGCTGCTGTAGCAATAGCGGAGAAGAGGAAGGCATAACCTTCACGCCCCTTTGCATTTGCTGCCAACGCTATCAACCAGGCGACGACGACGACCGTAGAACCTGCAATTACCCCGCCTTTTGAGGTTAAACCAAGCATGGTCCATCCTAAAAAGAGCACGGCGAGAAGAGCTGTTACTAGTCCGACTTGTTGCCCCAATTTGTTAGCACGCACTCGGATATCGCCATTGGTTTTCAAGGCCAAGAAGAATGCGCCATGAGAGACAAAGAGCGAGAGAGTTGTTAAGCCGCCAAGTAGTGCATATGGATTGAGTAGGTTCCAGAATCCACCAGAGTATTGAATATAACCGGCAGGCTCTTTTGTAAGCGGAACTCCGCGAACAATATTTGCAAACGCAACCCCCCAGAGAAGTGCTGGTATGAAACTTGAGATTGTAATCGCTAGATCCCAACGTGAACGCCATTTTTCGCTTCCATACTTACTGCGGTATTCAAATGAAACTCCGCGAACAATAAGCGAGATAAGTATTAGAAAGAGTGGCAAGTAGAAACCACTAAATAAGGTGGCGTACCACTCTGGGAAAGCGGCGAATGTGGCTCCACCGGCGACGAGCAACCAAACTTCATTGCCATCCCACAGTGGTCCCAGGGTTGTAAGAACGGCGCGACGTTCAGCTTGGTTCTTTGCAACGACGGGTAGAAGAATTCCGACTCCGAAGTCGAAACCTTCAAGGACGAAGTAACCGATCCAAAGGACGGCAATCGTGACAAACCAGAATGAGTTAAGTGACATTTCTATTTCCTCCTAGTAAGCCATCGTGAAAGTCTTGGAATTGTCATCGCGCGCAACCGACTTCTCTGGCCCGACCTTGATAGTGCGAAGGATGAGACCAAATTCAACGACGGCGAGTACTCCATAGAGCAGGGTGAATACGACCATTGTGAAGAGCACGCTTGCCGCACTTACTCCAGGGCTTACGCCAGCAGATGTCTTAAATAGTCCAAAGACCACCCAAGGTTGACGCGCACTTTCGGTGAAGATCCAGCCGAATGAGTTAGCCAGAATTGGGAGGAATGGAAGAACGATCATGCTCCGCACAAACCAACGCTTCCGTGGGAAGCGGCCTTTTCTGATAAACCAGAGCGCTAAGAATGAGATCAGGGCAGCAAGCGCGCCGAAACCAATCATTAGACGGAAACTCCAATAAGCGAATGGAATATTAGGCGTGTAATTGCCTGCTCCATATTTTTGCTCGTAGCTCTTCTCTAAATTATTTACGCCTTCAACGGTTCCACTCACATTGCCGGTAGCCATAAAGGAGAGAACGGAAGGTAGTCCGATTTGGAATACGGAGTGACTGCCGTTGAGCGTCCCAATAGTCAGGAGCGAGAAAGGAACATTTGCCTTGGTGTTATATACCGCCTCGGCGGCCGCCATCTTCATTGGCTGCTGTGTTGTCATTAAGCGAGCGGTGGTGTCTCCAGAAACCGCTACAAGTACAAAGGAGATGAGTACGGTGATCAAACCTATTTTCAGAGCCGGCTTTGCAACTTCGGCATCTTTATTGTGAAAGATCATCCAAGCTCCAACGCCCGCGAAGAGCGCTCCTGCGGTCAGGAAGGCTGATGGAATCGTGTGGAAGAAGGCAGTGACTGCAGTGGAGTTACCAAGAATTTTCCAAATACTGGTCAGTTCTGCGCGACCGCGGGTGCCATTCAGGACATATCCAACTGGATGCTGCATGAAGGCATTTGCTGCCAAGATGAAGTAGGCAGATAGCAAAGTTCCAGTTGCAGCTATCCAGATTGATGCCAAGTGAATCTTCTTCGATATGCGGTCCCATCCAAAGATCCATATTCCCAGGAATGTGCTCTCCAGGAAGAAAGCCAGCAGCCCTTCCATTGCGAGAGGCGCTCCAAAGATATCTCCGACGAAGCGGCTATATGAAGACCAGTTCATTCCGAACTGGAACTCCTGAACAATGCCTGTGACGACGCCGATTGCAAAGTTGATCAAGAAGAGCTTTCCGAAGAATTTTGTTGCTCGAAGATACTTATCTTTGTTGGTTCGATACCAGGCGGTCTGTAGCCCGGCGACGAGAAAGCCAGAACCGATTGTGATTGGAACGAAGATGAAGTGATAAACGGTAGTGATTCCGAATTGCCATCTGGCAAGGTCTAATGCACTCATGAATTTCCCCTATCTGACAAGTAGATCTTGTCGGTATAGGCGGTGGTTTCACAGGCAGATCACGAGTGCTAACCCTTGCATGAGTGTGTTTTACGCCAACTTTAATTCCAGAGAGCTTGTAATAAAGGCTAAACCCACTATTTCAGTGATAATCCCACCTTTGGAGTCTGCCATAAGGTCAAAATTTGCAGGGTTATGGAACGAATTAAGTCCTGCGAAGATTTTCCGAAGGATAGATCGATGCAGGAATCACTCAATTGACAGCTCCAGGTACTCAAGCCGGCATTAAAAATTGCGCTTCCCGATGGTAAGGCGATCCAATCTACCTGCCCGACAGGAATCTTCTTCATAGCTTTGTGGCTAGCGGCATCGCGCCACGCCAAGACGCCACTATAAAGAATATGCACATTGGGAGGTTGCGCCGCATTAGGAGTGGTCGCCTCAACTTCAGAATCTGTTGAAAGCCCACTGATTGGGGTAGTTGCTGGAACGTGGAGCCAGAGAGGAATCTTGATCGGATTTAGAGTCCCGTATACGTGAACCCCACTAGTTTGCTCGCCGGAAATCAAATTTGTAGGCGTATTAATTCGTTCATTGCTGAATTCAATGGTCACTTGGCTGAGGTCGGTATTTGGATCTTCTGTCGCAAAGCGATACATCACCGCATGTCGATCGACGCCATACTTAGATGGCTCTAAACGCGTCTGCCAATAGGAGGTGTTGCCACCCAAGATCGCGATATTTGTTCCTAGGTTACGACCCGCGATAAATGTATTAAACATTCGGTTCGTGAAGTACTCGGCGTGACCACCGACAATTATTCCAGAGTAGTGATTTATGATTGATGGCCAGTTATTAATGTCGAGATCGGTCTCTTCATCAACGTTCAAGCCATGTTGCTCAGCGAATTGAATAAAGGGAATTGCGTCACGTTGTATTGCATATGAACCGCTACCTAAAATGGGGCGATCAAAGGAGACCACACGGCTACGCTCATCAGCATCAGAGATGCCATCAAGTCCAGGTCCAAGGTATGCGGAGCGACCACCAAAGCTGTTGTACATCTGCCAGGTTATGAAAGATTGCATCATCAATAACTTTGATGAACCTAATGGGCTACGTATTACCAATGGAGCTGCGTTCTCAATCTGGCCAAAGGCGGAGAAAGATACAATCAAATAAAATCCTGGAGTCCAGTCATTTCCAACGGTAAAAGTTGTTGCGATTGGCCAATTGGCTTCGTTATATCGAGTCACCTCCGGAGCAGTTGTCGCCCCACCTCTCTTTAATTTGATAGGACGCGAACGCCATACCTCGCGTGCCCCAGCTCCGTTGTAATAGCCAATTCGCCAGGCAGCGAAGGTTCTTGGAGCGCTGTTAATAGGAGTGCTATTTGAGGAGTAGAGCGCGGCGCGAATCTTTACCTGTGCCCCGCAGGAGACACCAGTTTGGTCGAGCCAGAGCGCACTGCCTTCGGCTGCCGAGAGGTCGAGCGTTTTCCAGCCTGCCTGGGTCATATTTACACCAGGCTTCTTGTTCTCATCGGCCACCCAGGTAGGAGATAGCGCGGGGCAGTTGGAGTTCACAAAAAGAGAGTTATCTGTGGGAAGAGTTACCTGTTGAGAGGCGGTGAAGCTCTCCATCGGATGAAAGGGAAGATCGGCATGTTTGACTATCATAGGGAATTTAACGACTGGTGTGGCCTTCTGAAAGAGAAGGTAGGAAGCTGTACCGCCCAGAGCGAGCGAGATAGCGACGATGGCAGAAATTAATGCGAAGGTTCGCCCGGAGAAGGGAAGTTTCATAATATGTTGATTCTATCCAACGCAACCAACCTCGCTCCCCAGATCCGAGACATTTCCACATGTCAGAGCATCGTTAGACCACAAAATGGCAAGGTGTGGGGCTACCTCCTGTATTCGATATCTAGTTGCTATAGAGTGAACTCTTCTCGAGAAGTTACGGTGAAATACCTATAATTCACGCATGGAGAGAGAATCGCAAACCCTCGTCGCGATTCCAAAGCGCATTTTGGTGGTCGATGATAATGCCGATATTCGCAATTTGATCTCATTAATACTCACTAACGAGAGTTATCAAGTTTTGGCTCTTGATTCTGGAGCTGCACTATTAAAGGAGATTGCACTTTTTAAACCAGATCTTCTATTACTCGACATCATGATGCCTTATATGTCCGGCTTTGAAGTTTTGCAATTAGTACGGGCCCTTCCAGATGCTCATTTAGGTTCAATTCCAATCGTGATGATCACCGCAAAATCCATGGATGCAGATGTGGAGAGATCAATGACGTTGGGAGCCACCTCGTACATCGTTAAACCCTTTCGCGCAGAAGAGTTAAAACAGAAAGTAATCACCCAATTGAGTCAAGGAGCTATAGAACTATGAAACCTGATACTAAGCGCATAGTTGTTGTAACTCTTGCAACTCTACTTTTATATACCGGGATCAGTGGGGCACAGAGTGCAACCCCTAAACCAGCATCTACCAAGAACCCCTATGGTGCCAGCATTCCCATTGATCCCCCTGGCCCAAATGATGTAGTCCTAACAGTTACCAATCACTCAAAAGTTGTGAAATTTACCTTTACCTCTCTGCGTAAGTTGGGAACAACTAAACTATCGGTCTACGAACCATTTGTTAAGGTTCGTCAAACATTTACCGTAGTGTCACTTGCGAAGATATTTAAAAGTGCCAACATCTTGCCAACTGCAAATGTGATAACTGACGCGCTCAATGACTACATTTACACAAACACGGCGAAGAATTTTACCGATTCGCAAGGTCAATTAGCGATCGCTCGCTTCGGGGCACCCATCCCTTACGATCAAGGTGGTCCCATTCGCATTATCTACCCTGATAAGTCCACGCTCAGTAGCAACCTCCCCTCCTGGAATTGGTCTTTGAATGTAATAAAGGTCAAGTAAATGGAGAGAAGGCAAGCTCTCGATCGCAATGTAATGAAATTTCGAGTTACCAGCGGTCAAAAAGTTCTTGCCTTTATTGCCTTGTTATCTTTCTTTGCCTTGAGTTTTTCCATTATAGGAACTAATAAAGCATCGATTGATCAGTCTAAAAATCTAACGGCGGCAACGGTTCCCGCCTCTTCGATTATCTTCACTCAGCGCGAAACCTTGGTCTACACCATTCGGTTGGCCCAGTGGTTAGATCAACAGATTCCGCGGCGTGAAGTTCAGATAGCCAGAGCGCTTTTAGCACAACGATTAGCGATAGTGACTACAGATGGGAAATCAGTTGGAGAATCAGCGCCAAGTGGATATTTGAAGACTCTCTTTATCACTGATTCGATAGTCGATAGCAGTTCTGCCGGAATTCTCACTACAAAAGAACGTGCGCGTTTGGCTCTAGTTCTTAACCCAGAGATCGACAACCTTATTGCCCAAGCCCGGCTCTTGGTAGCTAATTATCAACTTGCGGTCGATAGTCAGCTAACGGCTTCCGCGAAGGCCTCTCGGAATGGCGATTTTATTACACTTCTCCTGCTCATATTCTTTATGACGATATCAGGTGCATGGTTTGTCTGGATTGGGCGCACCTCTATCTCACTGTATAGATCAGGTCGAAATCTGATTTTAGCCGAGGGCAAGCGTCTGGAAATACTAGCTGCGGAGTTAGCGGCTACCAATGAAGCAGTTATTGAACTTGAATCACTAAATGCATCCAAGAATGAATTTATCTCGAATATAAGTCATGAATTACGTACGCCCCTTACCAGTATTATTGGTTACGTTGATGTTTTATCGACAACCATGCAGATTGATTCCGACCCGCAATTGATTGAAATATTTCAAGTACTCGACCGGAACGCAACCATCTTGCTATCGTTGGTTCAAAGCCTATTAACGCTTTCACACTTAGATTCGCCAAATAAGCGAGATTCCTTTAAACCAGTAGATCTCTTAGATGTCGCCGAAGATGCAATCTTTATCTTGCACGCAGAAATTGAGAAGAAACAATTCTCTGTAAATCTAGTTTACAACCCAGAGGACTCATACATTGTGGCAGGAGACTCTGGACTAATTTCGCAAGCCTTTATTAATCTGATAGCCAACTCCATTAAGTTTAGTTTTGCCGCTAAAGAGATTGAGATCGGTCTAACACGATTGATCCATGAGGATGCTCGAAACATGATCTCAGTCTCAATCCGTGATCAGGGAATTGGTATCCCACAAGCAGAGATCTCCCATCTTTCCGAACGCTTTTATCGCGCCTCGAACGCAGTCTTTGAACATGTCCCTGGAACTGGATTGGGGCTAGCGATTGTTGCTAAGGTTATTGAGTTACATGGTGCTAGTTTGAGAATCGAATCTGAACTCGGTAAAGGAACTATATTTACTATCGATTTCCCCGAGTATCTCTCACCTCTTGATAACTTGATCGCAAACCGTAAGTTTGACTTACTTGCTGAGGCGATCGAAGGCATCCAAGTGGACGATCAACCCCAGCTCAAGGCCAAGCTGCACGAATATGGTGGCGCTCTTGGATTTTATGATTTTGCAGAGATTGGGGAAGAACTTCTCTCTCTGTCACGGGCTCTCACAAATGATGAAAAGGTTGCCGATCTAGATACGCTCAATTTACGGGATCAATTAATTGTAAGGATGAAGGAAGCGCTACCCAAAAAGGAAACAGGTGAGATAAATGTCTAATGAGTTAATCTTAATTGTCGACGACAACAAGGATGTGCGAACTTTCGTTCGCACTGCGCTCGAAGTAGAGGGTTATCAGGTTGTTGAAGCGGTCGATGGAACTGATGCCCTGAATAAGTTTCAGAGCAATAACCCAGCTGTAGTTATCTTGGATTTGAGTATGGGCTACCCAGATGGTTTTGAAGTCTGCCGCGAAATTAGAAGAAATTCCACGGTTCCCCTCATCATGCTCACCGATCGCGGTGAAGAGTTAGATGAAGCGATGTGTCTTGCGGCAGGGGCCGATGATTTCATTACCAAGCCGGTCAGTCCGAGAATTTTGGCGCTGCGAGTCTCAACTCAAATCAGACATTCAAGGAGCGAGAAGAGTCAGCGCCTAGGGATGCTTACCGCTGGGGGATTGACGTTGAATCTCGAAACCCGACAAGTTCATTTCGATGAGGGTCAAGTTGCCGTGACTCGTACCGAATTTGATTTTCTCAAATTATTGATGGAACATCCCCGAAAGGTATTCACCCGTGAAGAGGTCATTTCAGCTATCGGAGGGATGGCAGATTTTTCCAACGATCACTTCTTGGATACTCACGCCTCACGCCTGCGGCTAAAGATTAAGAGCGCCGGTGGGCCAAAAGTTATATCCGCCGTGCGTGGAGTGGGCTATCGCTTGATCGCTACCCACGACAAAACAGAGGCTATTAACGCCTCGTAAAGGTGGGTTTACGGGGCCATATTTCCCTGTAAACTCCGTTCACCACTTGGAGACGTCGCATAGCCCGGTCGAGTGCGCCTCACTGCTAACGAGGTAAGGGGTAAAACCCTTCAAGAGTTCAAATCTCTTCGTCTCCGCTCATTTACAGCCCTTGGGTAATTCCCATCCACTTCAGTGCTCGATACGCTTGACCCATGCCCGTAGGGATGCAAACGTTGCGAATTGGAATTAATTCGCAAGTACTCCTTCTTGGCGCGCTTATCTCACATTATCTTGGTGGGGGAAGTTTTGTAGCTACTCACCAACTTGTCCTAATGAGTGCACTTGTTTCAATTCTCTTATTTGCTTTCAAAGGTAAGTTTCTTGCCGGACCAAGTTTGGCATTAGTAATCCTGCTCACCCAGAGCGCATCTCATATTCTTATGGGAGGCATGAGCAATTCAAATTTAACGATGTTGCTTACACATTTTACCGGCGGACTAATCACTTATTGGTTAGTTCAGCGATCTGAGAACATTTGGGAAAATCTGCTAAAAGTAATACTTCAATTCACAGCAACGATTTACTCGTGGACTCTGGCAACTCCAACAACACTTTTTAATAACGGAACACCATACTTTGCAAATCTTCAATCATATTTAACGTGTGGAGCCCATGCGCGTCGAGGCCCCCCGACTAGAAATAATGAACGAAGTCGATTCAAAGGAGAGAAGCGAAGCTAGACAGATTGGTAATAAAACTTCCGGATTTTTAGTTACCGGTATCGGCACAATCGCATTTGCGCTGATTTACCAATATATCTATCACTTGCAATCACTAAACAAGAGTGCGGCAGCGCTCGGCATGCCAAAAATGGGTATGCAGGATATGAATAAATATTGGGCATTCCCTGTCTTACAGGCCTCCGGCCTAGTTGGGTTAGTTGCAGCTTTTATTTCAGTCCTACTTGGATTACAACAATCAAGAAAAGCAGTTGGCTGGTTTAAATTAAATTATCGAACGATTGATCAGCTGCACCGCCAAATTGCGCTACTTACTCTCGCACTCGTTGTAGTTCATGCTGTTGCAACAGCATTTGATGCGATGGGTGATTCTTGGCGCACCGTGTTGTGGTTTAACGGCTGGGCTAATGCCAAGACCGGTTGGCCAGCAGCCGTGTGGGGTTACGACACCGGAATCTTGGCTTTCTACCTGATCCTGATTTTGGGACCAAGCTTCTACATCAGAAGAAAAATCGGAGTTTCACTTTGGAAATATGCTCACCGGTTTATCTTGGTTTTCTACATTGGATCTATCTGGCACGCAATGATTTTGGGACTAGATATAGGCCATTATTCTTGGATACGACCTACAATTTGGATATTGCAAATACCTCTATTGTGGCTACTTGCAAAGCGATTTAATGGACTTGCCAGCAAGAATGAAGGCAATAAGGGAGGAATTAAATACCTCACAGCACAAGCAATAGTTCTATTAAGTTATGTAGGAATGATTGCTGCTCTTGTACTTGTGTTTACAGGCCATTCTGACTTCATTGCAAATATCTAAATATCGGGAAACGAGACCATGAAAAAAGTAATTCCTTTTACCTCAGCAATAGCTCTGGTTTTGCTACTCAGCGCTTGCGGGGCTTCAAAAACATCGAGTGGTATGGCGGGCATGAATATGACGGGTCCAAAGCCCACGCCTAAGGCGGCGGGTCACGGTTCAGCAGCTCCAGATGGAGGCTCCTTCTTGAGCACTCCTGTTCCTGCCGCTATTTTGAATACGCCACTAGTTGATAGCAATGGAAAATCGATCACTCTTGCATCCCTCAAAGGTAAAACAGTGGTCATATCTGATTTCCTAACTTCTTGCCATGAGATATGTCCTATGACAACAGCAAATATGCGAGAAATAGGAGATGCCGTCAACGCCTCTTCGCTTAAGGAGAAGGTAAAGGTCTTGGAAGTGACTGTAGATCCCGGTCGGGATACTCCATCACGCTTGACTGCTTATCAATCTCTATTTGGTGATACCAGCTGGACATTTGCAACCGGAACTGACGCAAATCTAAAGACCTTTTGGGGATACTTTGGAGCTGCTGCAATCAAGAGTCCATACAAGGCCTCTGAGTTGAAGGATCTGCCAGTCGATTGGCAGACCGGAAAACCAAACACTTACGATGTAAGCCACACGGATTTGGTCGTAATTGTTGATGCATCAGGAAATTGGGCCTGGTTAGATTTGGGAAATCCAAATCCCGGCAAGGGAGTTATTCCAGCTAAGCTTAAGAAATATTTGAGCGAAGATGGTTTAAATAACCTTGCCAAGCCTCAAGAGCCAAGCTGGGATAGCAAAGCAGTCCTCTCGGCTTTAAGTTCAATTACCGGCACAAAGCTAGGTTAAAGAATTATGGATGGGCGAAAGCTTTTTAAGGTAAGTAACCCATCCATTTTCTTCTTTGCAGCATTTACCATTTTTACCTCAACATTTATTCAAACAGCATTCGCACATACTGTGATGGTTTCCTCTACTCCAGCTATAAATGCGAAAGTTAAAGAATTACCAACAAAAGTAAAACTCACCTTTGCTGATGCCCTTTTGCAGATTAAAGGTCAATCCCTAAATTCATTATCGGTCATCGACCCAATGAATCAGGATATTGCGAAAGGGAGCTATCAAGTACACGGAGCCGTTCTCAGCGCCACCCTCCATCCAACAATGAGGATGGATGGTACTTATACGGTTAACTTCAGAGTCGTTGCCCAAGATGGACACATCGTGCAAGGTCATTACGATTTCTATGTCAACACTATTACTCAAAGTTCTACCACTTCGAATTCGATGAAAGATATGAAATCTGGGATCTTCAACTTCAGCGTAATCTCTTCTGCTAACCTTGCGCCGAACGGTAATCCAAAAAGTAGTTTCACTGCGAACATTCGTATTGATTTAGCGAAAAACCAATTTTGTTACAAAATAAAGACCCAATCAATTACAAACATAACAGCAATTCATCTACATCCATTAGCGGAAAGCTCTTCGAAAGCCCTCACCGTTCTGGACGAAGTATTTATTTTACTTTCGAAAAGTGGCGTAAATAGGAATAGTTATCTGTGTGCACAGGAGAGCAACTCAACTCTTAACCTAGTCGTGAGCAATCCAACTCATTATGCGATCATGATTCACACAAAGAATTACCCTGATGGAGTTGCAGCTGGTCGACTATAAACCACTTGATTTTGTTATGCGGCAATCATTTGTTTGGAATTTTTCTAACTGAACCCCGGTCAATCAATTCACCATATCTCATGATTCTGATGTGGGTAGCCGCAGACCAGACATCGTTCTATTCTTAAATGGACTACCGATAGTTGTTATAGAACTAAAGAGTCCTGACAACCTTGAGGAAAATGTCTGGAAAGCTTTTAATCAGATACAGACCTACAAAGAGCAAATATCTAGGCAGCCCCGAGGTATGAAAATAGGAAGCCTATTCCAGCCAAAAAACCTATCAATCCTGCCCCCCCATTCTCGTATTCGGCTTCATGTTTAACCATTATTGCGAGAGCTCCGCCCTATGAGCCTACTTTTATAGGCTTGTTTTGCCTAGGTTTTGCCCAGGTTTAAAGGAAAATCCCATTGTATTAACGGGCTTTATTGCACTGTAAACTATCTAAATAAGCGTAGATAAGGGTTGGACCAAACCTCGTTCCCTCACTGCTAACGAGGTAAGGGGTTAAACCCTTCAAGAGTTCAAATCTCTTCGTCTCCGCTCACGTTGGATATAGACCTTTTACTGCCTTGGGTAAACTAAACGCTTGGATACCATTCGGCTAGCAACCCCAGAAGATCGTGCCACCTTGATTGAGATATGCCTGCTCACCGGCAACTCTGGCCAGGATGCCAGCGCACTCTTCAATGAAAAGCAGATGTTGGGTGATTTTTATGTTGCCCCCTACTTGGAGAGTGATCCAGGTTTTGCTTTCGTCCTTTCCCAAGAAGAACGCGTGACCGGATATGCGTTGGCCACCCTTAATACGGCTATCTTTAATCGCTATTTGGACGAGGAGTACCTTCCGCTCGTACGAGAGAGGTACCTGCCTCGGATCGGAGCCTTCACTGCCGCGGAGAGGGAGTTGTGGGCGCTTTTCACCTCGTCACACGCTACAAACCCAGGGTTGCTAGAGAGGTATCCCAGTGAGTTGCACATTGATCTGCTCCCTTCGGCTCAGAGGAAGGGCTTCGGGCGAGCTCTTATGGAGGAGTTGTTAGCAGCTTTAAAATTGGGGGGTTCCCCGGGTGTGCATCTGACTCTCAGCGCTGATAACCAGGGCGCTTTTGAGTTCTATCGCCGCCTCAACTTTCAAGAGCTCAATAAGGACCTTTCAAGCATCACCATGGGGCTCTCTTTCATCGAATTGTGACCAAGAAGCAATTAAATTTGAGGAATATGTAAAAAATTAACATTTAACCATTGAAACTTGTGAGAATTGAACTTAGTATTCCCCTACAAATGCGATGTGATCTTGTGGCACGTCTGCGCCGAAGCTTCTCAATGGAAGGTTTTCACGAATGATAACAAAGTCTAAAAGTTTACAAAAACGACTTGTACTCATTGTTAGCGGATTGTTGCTCGTGGCAACACAAGCAGTAATACCATCCGCATCTCAGGCAGCACAAGTTCCACTCAATCTTGATAATGAACAAGGCATGTTGTGGCCTTGCTCATTTAATCCATTTAACCCAAGCTCCGCACCATATGCAGTTGGTTTGACCTATGAAACTCTCTCTTTTGTAAATTCATTACAGAGCGGGAAAGTTACTCCATGGCTCGCAACCGATTCCACATGGAGCAACGCCAACAAGACCTTAACTTTTACAATTAGAAGTGGCGTCAAGTGGTCAGATGGCACTGCCTTTACCTCGGCAGACGTGGTTTATACCTTTAACCTTTTAAAGAAATTCCCTGCCCTTGATCTCAATGCTGTATGGAGTGTGCTTTCAGATGTCACAGCATCTGGCAGCGACAAAGTTGTAATGAACTTCTCCAAGTCCGCGGTGCCTTACCTCTATTACATCGCAGGTCAAGTCCCAATTGTTTCTCAAGCAGTGTGGTCAAAGATTGCCAATCCAGTGACTGATCCGATCAATAAGCCGATCGGCACCGGTGGCTATCTCATGTCAAAGTGCACACCTCAGAACATTCAATGGACTAATAACCCAAATTACTGGCAAGCAGGCAAGGCAGTCGTAAAGCTGGTTAATATGCCGGCTTTCCTCTCGAATGACACCGCTAACCAGTATCTCGCAACAGGTCAATCACAATGGGGTTCACAATTTATCCCAAGCATTGACTCCTATTACGTTAAGAAGAAGGTCGGCAATGCTTACTGGTTCCCACCAGTTGCAAACGTATCGATTTTCCCTAACCTAACGGTTGCACCGCTCAACGATGTTGCAGTGCGCAAGGCGATTAGTTATGGAATTAATCGTGCGGCCGTCAACACCATTGGTGAATATGGCTACGAACCAGCTGCAAACCAGACTGGAATCGTCGCTCCGACCTTCTCCACATGGAGCAATGCTGCCGCAGTTACATCGGCAGGTAAGAGTTACGATCCAGTAAAAGCTGAGTCCCTTCTCAAGGCCGATGGCTATGTTAAAGATTCCAAGGGAATCTACGCAAAGGCCGGCAAGGAGCTTGCTCTCACGCTTGCAACCAACGGTGGTTACTCTGACTGGGTCGCTGCTATGCAGGTTGTAGCAACACAACTTGGCAAGATCGGAATCAAGATTACCGTTGCTCCATTAGCGGCTAATACGTTCTATGCCAATCTGTACGCTGGTAAGTATCAGCTTGCTTACAATGCTGAATCTGGTGGACCAACACCGTTCTACGAGTTCCGCCAATGGTTGTACTCAAAGAACTCTGCAGCAATCGGAACCGCAGCCTCTTCCAACTGGGAGCGTTTCTCTGATCCTGCAACGGATGCGCTTTTAGAGAAATATGGCACCACAACAAGTGCAGCTGATCAAAAGACAATCATGAATCAAATGCAACAACTTCTTGTTGATAAGGTCCCAGTTATTCCAGTACTCGAGGAAGTCGACTGGTTCCAGTACAACACGAAGGCATTTACTGGATATCCATCCGCCAGTAACCCATACGCACAGCCAGGTTTGTACAACATTCCTGACTGGGGCTACGTTCTCGATAACCTCAAGCCCGGCGCGTAACCGGTAAGCACAGGGAAGGGGAATGAAGTATTTAGTCAGGCGTTTAGGTTTCCTACTTGTTGCATTGTGGGGGGCTTTAACTCTCAACTTCTTCATTCCCCGACTCATGCCGGGCAACCCGGCAGAAGCCATGATGGCCAAATTTCATGGCCATGTTAATCCGAGTGCGCTCAAGGCTCTGGAAGTTGCCTTCGGAGTTAACAATCATGAAAATTTGATTAGTTCCTATGTACATTATTTAGGGAATACCCTGACCGGAAATCTTGGAATTTCTGTCAGTTACTTCCCACTCTCAGTCTCCTCGGTCATCGCCAAAGCGCTACCTTGGTCACTTTCTTTAGTTGGTGTTGCCACAATTATCGGATTTTTGATAGGGACAGCGCTGGGGGCGCTCACGGCTTGGCGACGAGGTGGCGTATTAGACAACATCGTTCCGCCGGTCTTTATTGTGATCTCTGCATTCCCTTATTTTTGGATTGGCTTACTTTCAGTCTGGCTCTTCTCTCTAACATTGGGGTGGTTCCCGCTCCTTGGTGGATATGACGAAACAATAACTCCTACTCTCACATGGGGTTTTGCGGCAAACGTACTCTGGCATGCGGTGCTACCCGCTTCAACCATCTTGCTTACCTCTATAGGTGGCTGGATTCTTACAATGCGTAACAACATGATTTCAGTGCTCTCTGAGGATTATGTAAAGATGGCTAAGGCAAAAGGGTTGAAGCCCCGGAGAATCATCTGGCAGTACGCCGGCCGCAATGCTTTGTTACCGAACCTGACCGGCTTTGCGATGTCTCTTGGTTTTGTCATCTCAGGAGCCATTCTCGTTGAGTATGTTTATAACTATCCGGGGGTCGGTTTCATGTTGCTTCAAGCTGTCGAAAATGAAGATTATGCGTTGATGCAGGCGCTCTTCCTGTTGATAACGGTTGCAGTGCTCATCGCTATCTTTATCTCAGATATTTTGACGGCAATCCTTGATCCTCGGACACGTGCTAGCTCATGATCATTATCCGCGCTCTCGCTGCGTTTGTATTCAAGTCGTATAAATTCTGTACGCGAAGCAAGAAGGCGGCCGTCGGCTCATTCCTCATGCTCGTACTTCTCCTGATTACGGCCTTCCCTACCTTCTTTGCGCCAGATGATCCAGCTGCGGAAATATATACGCCTCACGCTGGAGTTTCCTGGTCACACATACTCGGAACAACTTCCTTTGGGCAAGATGTTTTCTCTCAAGTAATTGTCGGAACTAGGCAATCAATGTTGATTGCACTCATCGTGGGCTTTCTCTGCACAATTCTTTCGGTAATAATCGGGATTAGCGCTGCATACTTTGGTGGATTTATCGATGATGGATTATCGCTCATGACAGATGTAGTCCTGGTTATTCCCACTTTTCCGTTAATAATTGTAATAACTGCATATGCGAAAGCTTCAAACTTCTGGTTAATGGTATTTGTTTTAGTAATCACTGGATGGTCTTATGGAGCTCGTCAATTACGAGTTCAGGCTCTCTCTTTCCGGAACCGAGATTTCTTGCAAGCAGCCCGAGCTCGAGGTGAATCTAGTTGGTATGTGATTCTCTTTGAGATGCTGCCACCCATGACCTCATTAATAGTCGCTAACTTCTTAGGAGCCGCCCTCTATGCCGTTCTGGCGGCTGCCGCACTGCAATTTGTTGGTTTAGGAAATATCAGCACTGAGTCTTGGGGAACCATGCTCTATTGGGCGCAGAACAATGAAGCGCTGGCTACTGGAATGCCGCTGTGGGCCTTGGCCCCAGGCATCGCAATCGCGCTCCTGGGAACTGCTTTAGCGCTACTAAATTATGCATTCGACGAAATCGCCAATCCTGCACTGCGACCCGTTCGTAAAATAAAGGCAAAGAGGTCACGCGCATGACGAGCTCGATTTTAAATGTTCGCAATCTAGGGGTTGAATATGCAACTCCTAAGGGGCCTGCTAGAGCAGTAGATGGGGTTAGTTTCGACTTAGAAGCTGGCGAATTCCTAGCCATCGTTGGGGAATCAGGTTGCGGGAAAACCACCCTCCTCTTTGCGATTGCTCGGCTATTGACCAGCCCAGCCGAAATTGTCGGCGGATCGGTTATTTTTGATGGGGTCGATCTCGTTAGCCTTTCCACCGAGGGGTTACGGCAAATTAGAGCTCGCGATATTTCGGTAGTGATGCAGAGCGCAATGAATGCTTTGAATCCAACAATCAGTATTGGCGCCCAGCTTGCTGATACCTGTCGAGCTCATACCGATTGGGATGAAGCTCAAATTTTAGCGCGCTCAAAAGAGGTTCTCTCGATGGTCTCTATTGATGCGGTTCATTTGAATTCCTATGCATTTCAACTCTCGGGGGGAATGCGGCAGCGGGCAATGATCGCCATGGCTCTTCTCTTAAGTCCGAAGCTCATTATTATGGATGAACCAACATCGGCTCTCGATGTCGTTGCACAACGTTCTCTTATGAGCCAAATTCAAAGTTTAAGGAAACAATTGGGATTCTCTGTTATTTTTGTGACCCACGATATGAATGTGGTCTCTCATTTTTCAGACAGATTAGCTGTGATGTACGCAGGACAAATTGTTGAATTAGGTAAGACAGATGAGGTTTTCAATCGCCCAAGGCACCCATATTCAGTTGGCTTAATGGATGCCTTTCCAGCTCTCATCGGTGAAAATAAAGAACTTACTGGAATCCCGGGAAATCCACCCTCTTTAGTAAATAAAAGTGCCGGCTGCCAATTCGCTCCACGTTGTAACAAGGTGCAAGAAATTTGCAAAGAATCCATTCCTCCACTCAATGAATTGGATGGTCATCTCTCTCGCTGCTTCTTCCCGACCTCTATTTCGGGAGTGCGAGCATGAAAAAAGTAATTCTCAAAATCGATAACGTATCCAAATACTTTAAAGTGGGAAACTTTCGTTCTAGTGCTCTTCTTCATGCAAGTGATGAAGTCTCATTTGAAATCAGAGAATCAGAGATCGTTGCACTCGTAGGAGAATCGGGTTCCGGTAAATCCACTATTGCTCGAATTCTGGCGGGTATTTACCAGCCCAGCGCGGGAACCATCACTTTCGAAGGTCAACGTATTCAAGAGATAGAAAAACGGTATATCCGTGGCAAGATGCCCTTAGTTTTTCAAGATCCCTTTAGTTCGATTAATCCGGTCTTCAAGGTTGGTCATGGGATATTGCGTACTCTTAAATTACATCGTAAGGATTTATCAAAGGCAGAGCGATTTCAGCTCGCCGTTGATTTCCTAGAGAAGGTTGGGCTTACACCCGGTGCTGAAGTTTTACAAAGATACCCACATGAACTATCAGGTGGACAACGCCAGCGACTGGGCTTCGCTCAGGCGCTGGCTTCCAACCCCTCTCTCATCCTCGCCGATGAACCTGTATCGATGCTTGATGTATCAATAAGAATTGGCCTGCTTAACTTGATGCGCGATCTGAGAACCAACGAGAAAGTTTCGATCCTTTACATTACTCATGACCTAGCAAGCGCCCGCTATATAGCCGATCGCATGATCGTCTTATATGCAGGTAAAATTGTTGAGGAGGGGCTAAGTGAAGCCGTAGTAGCTAATCCAAGGCATCCATATACACAGCTTCTTATGTCTACCGCACCAGATCCCCGTCTGCCTTATGTGGAATTGGAAAATACCGCCGACTTAGGTGAGCCACCGAAGGTCATCAATCCGCAGCCGGGTTGCCGCTTTGCACCGCGTTGCTCGATGGCAATAGAACGCTGCCACACGAGTGATCCAGAATTACTAAATATCGAGAGTGATCGAAGAGTTTCGTGCTTCGTAGTCCAAGCATGAAAGTACTGCCTCTCCTTCCCGCGCCTAAGAAATTAGCGCAGGGAAAGGACCTTATCTCTTGGTCGGGCGCCATCAAGATATTTATTCCTTTGGAGTGGAGACAACTGCTAACAGCTCTAGATTTTGAGGTGGAGCTCGTTGAATCCGAGATAGCTGCAGATATAGCTTTATTTGTGGATTTGAATATCGTGCAAGATGGCTACCAGATTGCAATCGATAAACGAGCTGAAGTCCGCGCATCGAGCTATTCCGGTGCATTTTATGCTCTCACAACGCTTTCTCAACTGAATTTTAATCAAATGCCTCGCATATCTGTTGAAGATAGCCCTACTTACTCGTGGCGGGGAGTTCATTTGGATGTATCGCGCCACTTCTTCACCGTTGCCGAGGTAAAGAGATTTATAAAACTTATCGCGGAACATAAGTTAAATAGATTACATCTACACCTTAATGATGATCAGGGGTGGCGTGTAGAAGTGCCGAACTGGCCACTGCTTACATCTATCGGAGCTTGGCGCTCTTCAACTCCAATTGGGCATGCTGATGATGGCTATACCAGCGACGGAGTCAGGCATGGAGGTTTTTATACTGCACGTGATCTTGGTGAAATTCGAGATTACGCCACTGCGCATGCAGTCGTTATTGTCCCAGAGATAGATCTTCCAGGCCATGCACAAGCAGTGATTGCTGCTTATCCGCAACTAGGCAATACCGATGAGAAAATCGAAGTATGGACTGATTGGGGAATTTCAGAGCATGTATTGAATGTCAGCGATGCTGCGCTCGAATTCGCCGAAGAAGTTGTTCTTTATGTTGCGCAGCTCTTCCCGCAACACCCATTTCATATAGGCGGGGATGAATGCCCGGTCATTGAGTGGCAGCAGAGTGAAGCAGCACAGGACGTTATGCGAGCGCATGGATTCACCAATGTCCACAGTTTGCAATCGCTCTACACAGGCCGGCTAACGAGAGCCTTGCAAGAGCGCGGACATCAGGTTTTAGCTTGGGATGAAGTTCTCGATAATGATCTGCCCGATGAGTTAACTGTTATGGCCTGGCGCGGTGCAGAGAAAGGTATCGAGGCACTCTCACGTGGCCATGATGTTGTTATGGCTCCCATGGAATACCTGTATTTAGATTGGGCTAATAGCTCTGGTGCGGCGGAGCCGATCGCCCAGACGCGACCACCTGATGCCACCTCATGGGAGCGGGTCTACAGCTTCAGCGAACTCCTCGAATCCATTCCGCCAGAGCTCGCCCATCGCGTATTGGGGGCGCAGGCGCAGCTCTGGAGTGAATACATCCCCAGTGAAAGCCATCTGGATTACATGGCCTTCCCACGGCTGTGCGCTTTTAGCGAAGTTGTCTGGGGAAGCGCCCAGGAGGTAGAACTCTTCCAGCTTCGATTGGAAGGGCACCTACAGGGGCACAAGGCGAGAAATGTTAATTACCGTGAAATATAGGCTAGATAACGGCAAAATCTGTGAAAAATTCTCAAATATTTCTTGAAAACCGTTAAAAAGGAGCATAAGATAAGAAAATGGATTCAAAAGTCCGCCGTAGCGCCATCGCCCAGAGACTCCTGGACGAGGGTGAGGCTTACATAACTGAGCTGGCAATGAGCTTTGGGACTTCCGAAATGACGATTCGGCGCGATCTGGATTTTCTCGAGATCGAGGGCCAAGCGCGGCGGATTCGCGGCGGAGCGATCTCCGTACAAAGCCGCTCCTTTGAGCCTCCTGTTCTGCTTCGCTCCCACAAGGAAGCTGGTGTGAAGCGGGCGCTGGCTCGAGCTGCCTTATCTCAGCTGCAGCCCAATGAAACGATCATTATCGATGGCGGAACTACCACACATGAATTCGCCAAGGCTATTCCAAGTGATTTCCCACTAACAGTTTTTACCAGCTCGCTCCTCATCGTCTCTGAGCTCAATACCAAGAGCGCTGTGCGCACCTTTGTAACCGGTGGGATGGTAAGAGTTGACGAACTAAGTTTAGTTGGACCCCTTGCTATCGATTCTTACAAAGCGATTAATTGCGACTCGCTCTTTATGAGCGTTGCCGGAATCTCTGCCGAAAAAGGTTTAACGGACCCAAATATCGATGATTCCCATGTCAAGAATGCAGCGATGAATTCCGCTCGCAGAGTAGTTGTTTTGGCTGATGCCTCAAAAATTGATCATGTAGCACTGATCAATGTCGCGCCTATAAGTCGCATAGATTTATTAATCACAAATGTTTCACCTGATCACAAAACAATATCCGCCATAAAGGCACAAGGTGTAGAAGTTCTACACGTTGAGCCATTTCACCAGGAGGTTTTACATGAGCCGCTTTAAAACTATTTTTCCGAAGGCAAGCGCTACATATAAGCCGCTCATTGCAATGGCGCATGTACCCCCACTTCCGGGCACACCACTTTATGATGCGGTCGCGGGCGTGCAAGGGTTAATCGATCACGTCAAGCGCGACACCGAACTTTTATTGGCTGGTGGCTTCGATGCGATTCTTTTTTGCAACGAAGGAGATCGCCCTTATCAACTCCATGCTGGGTTAGAAGCCTCGGCCGTGATGACTCGGATCGCCACAGAATGTAAGCCAACAGATCGCCCATTTGGCGTAGATTTTCTCTGGGATGCACAAGCTGCGCTCGCTATTGCAGTAGGTAGCGGAGCAAGTTTTATGCGCGAAGTGGTATCCGGTTCTTGGGAATCTGACATGGGGCCGTGGGCGCCAGATGCGGCAAAGCTTCTTCGCGATCGCCGCGCATTTGGACGTGAAGATCTAGGAATCTTCGCCAATATCACTCCCGAATTTGCCTCACCGATCGGCACAAGAACTGCCGCCCAAATCGCACAATCAACAGTTGTATCAACGATGCCTGATGTAATTTTAGTTTCAGGTCCAATGGCGGGTAGTGAACCAGATGTGAAGACTGTCGCTCAAGTTCGCGAAACAGTCGACGTTAACATCCCAGTTTTGCTCAATACCGGCGCAAAATCTCACACAATTAAAGAGTTCTTTAAATACGCGGACGGATGTATCGTTGGAAGTTACCTTAAGCGCGATGGATATACCTGGAATGAGGTTGACCCAGAGCGAGTAAAACGCTTCGTAGATGCAGCCCGAAGTGCATAATTCTTCCAAGAATTTGCTCTTAGGAATCGATTTAGGTTCTTCAGGGTTGAAGGCCGTCCTTCTTTCACCAGAAACCGGGATAGTTGCAACTGAAACTATCCCGGTTTCATTGTTTAGCGATCGCCCCGGTTGGGCTGAAGCTGATCCCAAAGAGTGGTGGAGCGCAGTCTGTCTAGTCGTTGGAAAGCTATTAACGCAGATCAATTGCGAAGCTACAGCCATCTCTGCCGTAGCGGTAAGCGGAATGGTCCCCGCGATTTTGATGGTGGATCGAAATGGTGAACCACTGCGTCGCGCGATTCTCCAGAATGATGCCCGCGCCTCCCATGAGATCACCTTTCTGAAAGAGAAATTAGCAGGCATTGATTTACTTGCAATGACTGGATCGGTCTTATCTCAACAATCTGTGGCGCCTAAAGTACTCTGGCTTGCCAAGAACGAGCCAATAGTTTTCGCTGCAACTCACGCCGTCATGGGATCTTATGATTGGATCGCAAGTAAATTGGGTGCGCAGCCACACGTTGAATCTAATTGGGCGCTAGAGAGTGGCCTGTACACAATCTCTCTGCAGCCGCTCACAGAGATTCAAAGTGCAACTGGAATCCTGTGGCCCACATTGTTAGGAGTTGAGCGCTCTGGTAACCAAGTAGGTTATGTATCTCAAGAAAGCGCAGTGGAGACTGGTCTGATCGCGGGCACGCCAATTGTTGTAGGTGGAGCAGACCATGTTCTTTCGGCCTTCGGGGCTGGATTGGTTGAAGAGGGTGACTGCCTCATTAAATTAGGTGGGGCTGGCGACATTCTGGTTGTCTCAAATGCGATCTATCTAGATTCGCGACTTTATTTGGATAGCCATCCAGTACCTGGAAAATGGTTGCCTAATGGCTGCATGGCTACTAGTGGATCTCTGTTGCGTTGGGAACAGGCGTTATTTAATAATGTCTCACTCGAAGAACTCGATCGCGAAGCTGAAGCAAGTAGGCCAGGCGCTCTCTTGTCCTTGCCATATTTTCTTGGAGAGAAAACTCCACTGCTGGATCCCGATCTGCGCGGAGGTATTCTGGGGTTGCATTTAGGAACGACACGTGGGGATATCCATCGTTCCTATCTCGAAGCGATCGCCTACGGTTTCAAGGCCCACTTTGAGGTCTTCGCTGAAGGAAAACTGAATTTATCACGGGTACGTGTGACCAATGGAGGATCTAAGTCCAGACTATGGCGCACAATTCTCTCTGATGTTTTAAATCGCGAGTTGCATTCGATTGTAAATCACCCCGGTGCCTCCTTTGGCGCGGCGGTTATTGCAGGAATTGGAATCGGAGAGATTCAAGATTGGTCCTACGTTCTTAACTCCTTAGAAGTGGGAGAGCAAATTCTTCCCAATAATAAGAATGTTGAAATATATCAAGAGCGATTTAATGATTTTACTAATTTCGGAGCAACGGTTGCTCCGATATCACATCGTTTAGCAAGGGGATAGATATGTCACTTCCAATAGCTTGTGTCACCGGCGCTGGATCCGGAATTGGAGCGGCAATCGCTCGTACGCTTGGTGCTCGTGGATTCCACGTGGTTGTATCCGATATTGATCTAGCTGCGGCAAGCAAGGTTGCGGCGGAAATTCCTAGCGCGCAGGCGAAGCAGCTCGATGTAACCGATCCAATATCCTGCCAAACTTTGGTTGACGATATTTCTAGTGAGCACCACGCTTTAGATGTCTGGGTTTCAAATGCCGGCATATCCAAGATGCAACGCTTCCTTGATATTAGTCCGGCAGATTTGAAACGCAATTTTGAAGTGAACACATATGGCGTCTTTTATTGTGGCCAGGCAGCGGCACGGGCAATGATCGCACTAGGTTCAAAGGGACGAATTATTAATACCGCCTCGATGGCTTCAAAGCAGGGACGAGTTCCATTTCTTGCCGACTATGTAGCAAGTAAGTTCGCGGTTATGGGATTGACTCAAGCGATGGCCTTCGAATTAGCACCGCATGGAATCCGCGTGAATGCTGTCTGTCCAGGCTTTGTAGCAACACCTATGCAAGATCGCGAGTTGGCGTGGGAGGCGAGTTTGAAAGGCACGGATCCTGAAACGGTGAAGAGGTCGTGGATTAATGACACTCCACTAGGTCGTCTGGAATCACCTGAAGATGTCGCAAAGGTCGTTGCATTCCTAGCCTCGGCCGATGCTGATTTCATCACCGGGGAGTCGATCTCTGTTAATGGTGGCGCATTTATGGATTAATCGGGTGTAACTAGGTATTGAGCGCTCTACTCGCCAAAATACCAGCACCAATCATTCCAGCAGTATCGCCCAGGGTTGTGATCACAATCTTTGGTCGTTTTTGAAAAGTTAAGCGGGAATCAAGATGTGCCTCAATCGGCTTAATTAGATCCTCACCAGCATTCGCAACACCACCTCCGAGCACTACGAGATCTGGGGCAAGAATGGAGATATATGCAGCGATCGCTTCACCTATCGCAGTCGTTGCAATTCTCCACGCCTCTTGGGCATGCAGATCGCCCGCTTTCGCAGCTTCTACAACTTCGTGAGATCCACCTGCGCGTGTCCCACCTGACCCCGAAAGTTCTGCATAGAGCTTATAGACGGATGGCGAAGTGGAAATACTTTCAAGACATCCAATTACGCCACATGCGCACATATGCCCACTGTGCACATCTAAATGACCGATCTCTCCACCGTATGGGTTGTCTATGAGATCACCATTTACAACCATTGCACCAGCTATGCCGGTTCCAATCGCAAGAAAGAAAGAGTCCGAGTATCCCTTTCCAGCCCCATATGTTGCTTCAGCTAATCCCGCAAAGCGCACGTCGTGGCCAAATCCCCACGGCAATCCCGTGACCCGATGTAACTCTGGACCGAATGGAACGTTCTTCCATAAAATATTTTCGGAATATTCCGCAATGCCTTTCTTTGAATCAACAACCCCAGGAACCACTAAGGCAATCGCTTCTGCTTCTGGAAACTCCTCATGCATGGAGGCAGCAGCCGCCAAGATCTGTTTAACCGCATGATCAGGGCCATGCTCTCTCTCCGTGGGAAAGCGACGCAGCTTGAGGATTTCTCCACCCAGAAGCAACCCGGCTTTGATCTCAGTCCCGCCTGCATCCAGACCAATTACCCTCTTTTGAGTCAAAGCAGATCTCTCTTCTCTATTACGGCACTTATACTGAGAAACGAAGGATTAATGAAGTGGAGTCTAGTATGAAACCTGGCGAGTATATGAGCAATGAAATTGGGGAGATCCCAGCAATTTATCGACGTGGCGTTGAATCAGAGAAAGATTTACAAGCTGCCATTTCATATATCAAGTCCCACAGAATTTCTAATGTACAGATATTGGCTCGAGGATCATCTGACAATGCGGCGCATTTCCTTAAATTTCTCATTGAAGTTGAGTTTGGTCTCCCCGTTGGATTACCTTCACCATCAACTGTCAGTATTTATGGATCTGAGTTACATCTATCTGGAACACTACTTATTGCAATAAGCCAAAGTGGAAAGTCTCCGGATTTATTAGCCTATCTAGATGCTGCAAAGCGTGCTGGCGCTGCAACGATAGCAATCACTAACTCAAAGGATTCACCTATGGCGTTGGGAGCGGAGGTGCATCTCGATGTTGATGCTGGCCCCGAATTGGCTGTTGCGGCTTCAAAGAGCTTTGCCGCACAGATGTTGATGTCGTACTCGCTCGTGACCGCCTGGTCCGGTAAAAAAATTGACTACGATCTTCTCGCCGATTGCGCGCAAGCGCTCCTTAAAATTGATCTGACAAAGCTCGTGGAGAGTTTTGATTTGAATCGTCAAATAGTTGTTTTGGGTCGTGGCGCCAGTTATGCAAGTGCGAAAGAGTTGGCCTTGAAGATCCAAGAAACTTGTCACGTTGCGGTGCAAAGTTGGTCGACCGCGGATTACCTTCATGGTCCAATTTCAGCTTTGGCGGAGTGCGCCCAAATTATTCTCTTCGCACCTTCTGGCGTCCCAGAGAAGTTACTGGAAGATGTTCTGCCAAGGCTCTACGACTCACAGGCAGAGCTCTTTTGGATTGGATCGGGTATTGATTCGCAACGAGGTACGCGCATCGGGGGTTCATTATTGCAGAACGAATTTTCTGCCACGATTGCAGATGTTCTACTCCTACAGCGATTTGCACAGGCTGTCAGCACATTTAATGGTTTCAATCCCGATGCCCCGCTCGGCTTAAGCAAGGTCACTCTTACTAATTAAATAACCTTAACGAGAGACCAGTAGTGGGGGAAAACAAAGCGAGCTGCGGGCTAACGTTGCCCAGGCACTCGGCCTGATGTCACTCTGGCTTAAGAAAATTTTGCCTCCACCAAGCCAAGTGCTCCAAAATCTAGGCTTACGAGATCTCCTGGTGCAACAAAGGTGTGCCCAGTACAAGTGCCCGTGCTTATAATCTCACCAGATTTTACAGCTCTGCCATGAGCTACTGCGTAATTAATCATCCACGTTAAACTCGTAACAGGATCACCCATTGCTTCAATTCCAGTGCCAGATTTTATATAGGAGCCATTTACATAAATATCGATATTGGAATTAGGTAGATCGATGCCCTGCCAGTCCTTAATGGGTTTGCCCATAACAAATGCTGCTCCACCGGCGTTGTCATACATCGCCCCCAAATACCCCGGCAGTGCATACCAATCTTCAAATACAGAATCTCCAATTTCAAGGGCAGGAATCAGGGAATCGATTCCATCACGAACTTCTTCCTCGGCATAAGGAGCTGTTCGAACTTCGAAGTCCTTGCATAATTGAAATGCAAATTCACTCTCACAAACCCTGTAGTTAATGAAGAATTCCGGGGATATTGTCGCTGGGCTCTGGAAGATGGAGCGTTCGAATAATCGACCCGGGGAGGGGTTGGGTAAATTTTCAGCGATCCGGACCGCCATGCTCGCAGCACCAACTTTCCAACCAGCCGGTTTCCATCCGAGTGCAATCTCCAAATTGAGCATCACCTCGTCAACGGATTTCCAGGATCGAGTTCGAAGCCTCTCTGGCATTACAACTGTTGTGCGGTTGCGTCTGCTATCGGCGATTAATTGAATAACTTCCCGGACCTCTTCCTGCGTCAACTCACTTTCACGCTCGCAGGGTATTGAGGCACCAGGGGGAGTCGGACCATGATTGAGGCGACCTCGGTCGGTGAGATATGGCAACCGAGGTTTCTTTTTATTTGCTCGTAAAGATAGTAGGCGCTCTTGATCGCTCACCAGGACTCCCACCTCAGTAGGTCGCTCGCCCGCCTGAGGCATCAAAGGTAAAGCCCGTTGTAAAAGAGCAGGCGCGAGAAGCCGCGAAGGCGATGATTTCGGCAACCTCTTGCGCCTCTCCAACTCGCCCTACGGGGATGCGAGAAACCATGTACTTCAAAGTTTCATCTGTTACCTGCTCATTCATTGGAGTCCTAATAACAGCCGGTGCCAGAGCGTTTATAGTGATCCCGCTTGGCGCAGCCTCTTTAGCAACACCTTTAACGAAGCCGATTAAACCTGACTTCGAAACATTGTATGGGGCCATCCCGGGGTTCCCCTCTTTTCCTGCGATGGAGGAGAGGTGAATGATGCGACCGTATTGCGCCAACTTCATTGCAGGAAGTACCGCCTGAGTAAGCCAGATCGGGCCATACAAGTTTACATCCAGTACCTTCTTGAAATCTTCAGTCGTCATGTTCTCGGCATTTACTCCAGTGGGCCCGGTAATTCCTGCCGCATTTACAAGCGCATCTATCTTTTTGTACTTTGCCAATATCAGACCGATGGTACTTCGAATCTCAGACTCAGAAGAAACATCCAATTTCATGAATTCTGCGAAGCCGCCATTTGCAATAATTTCAGTTACTACCTTCTCGGCTGCGCCTTCATTGCGGTCAAGGATGATGACCTTGCCACCACGTTTGGCAATCAATTGAGCGCTAGCCTCGCCTATGCCCTGGGCTCCGCCACAAACAGCAACAATTTGATTTTCAAAACTATTCATAACGTAAGGCTAACTGAGAAGCACATCAAAGGGAAGGTGCAATTGTTACGCATGAGCAGCAGCGTAACTGGGATAAGTATTGGGATAGAATAGTTTCGCTTAGCCGAACAAAATTACTGTGAATGGAGCACTCATGGAAGACATTGGATCATTCAATAATCACTTGCCTGTCAAGGTTCGGTTTGGTGAAGGCAAGGCGCTTAACCTTCCTGATGTTATTTCAGAATCTGGGGCGACCAAAGTTTTTCTCATGGTCGATGAAGGTATCGAGAAGTTCAATCCAGCTGCGAAGGCTTGCATTGATAACTTAATTTCGCACTCCGAATTCACCGTAACTACATTTGAAAAGCCAGCGGGTGAACCAACAATCGATATGGTTGACGACGCCACGAAGGCACTTGTTGCATCTGGCGCGCAGGCGATAGTTGCCCTCGGTGGAGGTTCGATTATCGACACCGCAAAGGCTGCGCGCCTCTGCGCACAACTCGGCCTGACATTCCGCGAATTTCAATCTCGCAAGCCGGAATATCCAGTTCCAACTGTTGCGCTGATCGCAATGCCAACATCTGCAGGCACTGGCTCTGAAGTATCTGGAGGTTCTGTCATCTCCGATCCAGCTGCAGGCCGTAAGGCTGGTATTGCCAATGGCAACCTACGTGCCCAGTTCGCAATTGTTGACCCTGTACTTACATACAGCATGCCTCCTTCGATGACCGCAAACACTGGAATCGATGCGCTGGCACAGGCGATCGCAGGAATCATTGCAAAGTGCAGTACGCCTATAGGAGATGCAATCGGTTATGAGGCGATTCGCATGATGACACCTGCTCTTGTTGGTGCCTATAAAGATGGAAACGACAAGGCGGCTCGCGCCGGGATGGCAGCTGGCTCAATGATGGCTGGCCTCACCATGAACATCTCTGATTGCACTGCAGAGCACTCACTCGGTCAGGCGATTGGTGGACTCAAGCATGTTCCACACGGTCTAACTATTGGCTTAGTCCTTGTTGAAACTCTTACTCGTGAAGCAAGAGTCGTTCCTGCAAAGATGGACCGCGTTGCCGATGCAATGGGCGCCCCCGAAGATGGCAGCAAGGATGGCTCTCGTGCGGTTAAAGCGGTTCGCAAGATTCTTGCAGAACTCAACTTCCCAGTCTTATCAAGCTTGGGCTTTGTGGAAGCAGATATCGATAACTTGGCAGATATCGCTCTAGAAGATTACTTCATTACCCAGGCGCCAACACCATGGAGCAAGGCAGAAGTTGTTGAAGCATTTATGTCAGC
>Ga0214247_1000181_pt1 | contig 46805 bp, 33 predicted proteins | sample TroBogypolimnion_18_FD_153085 | JGI IMG/M metagenome (GOLD analysis project Ga0214247, IMG submission 153085) | Freshwater microbial communities from Trout Bog Lake, WI - 03JUN2009 hypolimnion | ecosystem: Environmental > Aquatic > Freshwater > Lake > Hypolimnion/Profundal zone ... | reverse complement strand
CAGTCTGGCCGACATTAAGGCGCGCAACTACAACCTCGATTGCAAGAATCCGCATGTCGGCGAGCAGGAGATTCACGATCCTGATGTGCTGCTGGCGCAGTATGCCGCGATGCAGTCTGACATCGCCGCCTTGCGCAGTCAGTTGAAAACGATATTGGGAGCGGCGCTTTGCAGTGTTGATTAAGGCGTGCAGCGACAACGCATGCTTCCCCCTTTGCAAAAGGGGGACTGAGGGGGATTTGATATGCAGCCATACTCGGCAATCCTTAAACATAATGCACGCAAACTGCGTGCCGCTATGACTGATGCCGAGCAATTGCTCTGGTTCAGACTACGGCGCAAGCAACTTCGCGGCATTCAGTTTTATCGCCAGAAGCCTATTGGCCCGTATATTGTTGATTTCTACGCTGCCCGAGGCAAGCTGGTAATCGAACTGGATGGTTCACAACATCACACACCGGAAGGCATAGCTGCTGATATTAAGCGTGATGCCTTTCTAGCAAATCAGGGGATATTCGTGTTGCGTTTTAATAATCTGCAAGTATTGAAAGAATTGGATGGCGTGTTGGCAATAATTGATGAAGTCATGTCAAACAGACTCAATGTCCTAAGCCCCCTTCCGTCCCCCTTTTGCAAAGGGGGAGACCTGTGAACGATACGACTCAGACATTTTGCAAAGGGGGAGAACTGTGAGTTCTGATGTCAATACTGCTAGTTTTGCCGGTTTACCTACGGGTTATGGCGACTTTTTGCTGGAAATTAAAGCGCAGGTTCGCCAGCGTCAATTTCAGGCATTGCGTGCCGCAAATACGGAGTTACTTCAGCTTTACTGGTGGCTGGGCGAAAATATCAGCCGACGGCAGGCGGAGCTGGGCTGGGGTAAATCCGTAGTAGAAAATCTGGCGCGGGATTTGCAGGTCGAGTTTCCCGGACGCAATGGATTTTCCGCACAAAATCTCTGGTTGATGCGGCAATTTTTCAATGAATACAGCCAATTGCCAAAACTCCAACCGCTGGTTGGAGAAATTAGCTGGGCTAAAAATCTGCTGATTATGGCGCGCTGCAAGGTGGCGTAGCCCAGCTTTTAATTCGACAATAAAATTATCGCGAATCGTCGTGTTAAAACCCGACCTACCGGAACAGCATCATGAAAACAATAAGCACCTTAATCACCGACCATATCGACATCTGGACGGCAGCGGAGACTGAAAAGAAATCGGGTCGCGGTCGTGCGTCCGGTAATGCGGGCAGCGTCTACGGTATCAAGAAACTGCGCGAGCTGATTCTGGAGCTGGCTGTGCGCGGCAAGTTGGTGCCGCAGGATGCGAGCGACGAACCCGCCAGCGAGCTGCTCAAACGCATACAGGCGGAAAAATCCTCCCGGCTTCGCCACCCCCCTTTTGCAAAGGGGGGTAAAACCGCTGCCGCAGCACTACTCACTCCCCCCTTTGCAAAAGGGGGGCTGGGGGGGATTACGGAGGATGAAAAACCGTTTGAATTGCCGCAGGGGTGGGAATGGGTGAGGCTTGGTCAAATTGGAGACTGGGGAGCTGGAGCAACGCCTCTACGTAGTGTTTCAAGTTATTACGGTGGCGAAACACCGTGGTTCAAGTCGGGCGAATTAACGGCAGATTTCATTGATACTTCTGAAGAGACAATCACTGAATTTGCATTAAAAAATTGCTCGCTACGCTTGAATCAACCGGGCGATGTACTGATTGCCATGTATGGCGCAACAATAGGCAAGACCGCAATTCTGAAAGTTCCGGGAACTACTAATCAAGCTGTTTGTGCATGTACACCGAATAAGGGGATTTTTAATAGATATTTGTTGACGCTGCTGAAAGCCATGAAGCCTAATTTTATTGGGCAGGGAGCCGGTGGTGCGCAACCAAATATTTCTAAAGAAAAAATTGTTTCGACTATGGCCGCTCTACCTCCGACAGAGGAGCAACACCGTATCGTCGCGAAAGTGGATGAGTTGATGGCGCTGTGCGACCAGTTGGAAAATCAACATAGCAATGCCGCTGAAGCGCACGAAAAACTGGTTAGCCATCTGCTCGGCACGCTCTTAATCCCCCCTAACCCCCCTTTGAAAAAGGGGGGTGGCGAAGCCGGGGGGATTTCCGGGGGGGATTCCGACTGGCAGCGCATCGTTGCGCATTTCGACACCTTGTTCACCACTGAATCCAGCATCGACGCACTCAAGCAAACTCTGCTGCAACTGGCTGTCATGGGCAAACTCGTGCCGCAGGATGCGAACGATGAACCGGCCAGCGAACTGCTGAAACGCATACAGGCCGAGAAAGCGAAGTTGATTGCCGACGGCAAGATCAAGAAGGACAAACCGCTGCCGCCGATTACGGATGATGAAAAGCCGTTTGAGCTGCCGAAGGGGTGGGCGTGGGCGCGCATAGGTGAAATAGCAGAGAGAACAGATTATGGACTGTCAGATAAATCGTTTGATGTTTCAGAAGGTGTGCCAGTCTTAAAAATGCGCTATTATGTAGCAACCGCACAACGTTAATAATCAATAAGTTACAGAAATGAGAATTAAGTTGCTAAAACGCACAATCAAAATCTTGCCGATAATTCCGCAATTTGCTTGGGTGTGTTTAGCGTCAAATCTCGCCTGACTCCCTCATTTCTTTCGTTATCGCAACCGTCTCGACACTCACTCTGCAAACTTTACCCAGCAACGAAATTACATCATCCTTGTGATCCGCAAAACGATAGAGATTAAATTTTTCCCGAATCGTTGGGTCTTTCGGTGAAAAATCAGCATACTCAGACATAACCCATTCCATAGCTGACCGGCTCCCAAGCTGGTACTGCCAGGCTTCAGGTGGAACGCCCTCAATTCGGGTAATCGCATCTATCTCTATAACGCCTGTCGATTTATCTGCCTTCAACTTGCTTTTTTGCACTTGTTCCGCCAACCCTAAAATATCCTGCTTCCCGCTGGTGTCAATGCCTACCAGATCGCTCTGTTTTGGTTTGCTGGCGTTGGGGTCGGTATCAATACGCACCAGCGGATGCCCCTTTAACCGCGTATAGCCTGTGTGCAGGTCTATCAAACGCTTACCCCATGCAGCCCATTGATGGAAGTCTGTATGAAATAGAATGCGTGGAAACTCCGACTTGAGATTTCGTACATATTTTTCGCGGTATGCCGGGTTGTGCAACACGGCATAAACGTAATTGAAAATGTCGCGTTTCTCGATGGTTTCGTCAGCGTAATGCGAGCGAAATTGCTTTAGTGACCAGTCGGTAACGTTGTCGTGTCGAGAACCATCAGCAGCATAAATCCAAAGGGGAAGAGATTGGAACCCGTCTGAACTTGAACATAAATGCAATTCACCTATCGCTTTAGTAACCAGACTTGAAAATGGTGAGCGTCCCGCTGTATCTGTGAAGTAAATCGACAGATTTTCTTGTTGCCCATCTTCACCATAGATTACGGGCGTCTGATAACGCATTTCATTTAGATGCTTGTCAAAATAAAGCCATTTTGAGCAAAAAGGCCGATAGGCAACCTCAATTATTTTATCCCCTGAATAGATATATCTCTTACTATTCTTCAGGTCTTTTTTGACTGCACGTGTCCATTTAATTGGCAGCTTGTCGGCTGTTTTACCCTCGACTTCGTTGTGATAAACATCAATCAAATAACGGACTTTACGAGAAACTTCGTTCTTTGTGTACCCATATACCCATTCGTCACGATTTGTCACGACACCCAAAGAAAAAAGTTTGAATATCACCTCTTCATTTTTCCCCGCTTTCCCATTCTTGCTCGCAACAGGCAGCCACTCAGACCAATCATGCTCAGGCTGATTGATCCAATCGCCAAGTTCATTAGGAATAACTCTTGCCATATCACCTGCTCTGGATAGTTGACGCAAATTGGCTGATGAAAGCCAGCGGAGTTTTTCTTTTCCTGTCAAAGCGGGTGGTGTAGCAATATAACGAATATCGCAACCTTGTTTTTTTGGATTTCTTAATAAGAAAACGATTGCAACGCCCGTCATAATGCCAAATACATTTCCGCCTTGATCACCTTTTAAACCATCCATTTGCCTAACATTACCTAGCAAATCCACAATCCAGATTTCCTGAAATTCTTTCGCCACTACCTTGCGAAAACCATCAGCTTGCCGTGAATCAAGGTACGAACGATTCGTGATAAACCCAATAACCCCTTCATCGCCAATTCGATCCGATGCCCACCGGAAGAAACGGATATAAGGGTCGTACATTTTCGTTTTCTGCGCTGAGCTGGCGGCAATATAGGTATCTTTGATGCGCTTGTCCGCTACAATTGCAGCGTCGTTTTTGTTATTGTCGTTCTCATTTTTTTGATTCGCGTTATAAGGCGGATTGCCAATAATAACTGGTATCTTGCGTGCATTCTGCGCCATGATGCGCTCGTGATTTTCGTCGGTCATACCGCCGAGCAAATCATATTGAGCGCCTTGGTGACGCATCTCAAATCCCCAGTTATCAAGTGTATTGACGAAGCAAGCCCCTTTAAAGTCTTTCCAGGTTCCAGTGGCCTCATAAAGCGTCTGCTCTATATTCAAGCAAGCGATGTAGTACGGTAGGATGGATATTTCGTTAGCGTGAATCTCCGTGTCGAACTTGCGGATCAACGCTTGACGATCTCCGCGCATATAGTCGATCAAGTCCACAATGAAAGTGCCCGTGCCAGTACAAGGATCGAGAATATCCACGCTGGGGTCGGACAGACGATGGTCAAAATGCTCCTGCGTGAGCCAGTCACAGCCTTCAATGATGAAACGCACGACCTCATTGGGTGTGTAGACCACACCCAGTTTGTCGGCATCCTTGGGGTTGTAAGCCGCATAAAAGTCCTCATAGACCTCTTTGAGGAATGATTGCTTATCCGCAGGGGTTACGGCGTTGGCGGCGGCTCTGCGAATGGCCGCAAAATAAGGCTCTAATCGCGAAAGCAAGCTCACGCGAGTCTCACCGCGCAAGAAGATCAGTTCCAAATCGGTTATTGCACGCGCTAAATGATTTCCCTGGTGAAACATTGAAGCAGGAAATACCGCAAGAAAAGTTTGCTCGGTCAATACATGCTGTATAAGCATTTCATCAATATGCTTAACTGTAACCTGAGAGCCAATAGCTCTTTGGCATAATTCATGGAAACTTACTGCTTTTACTCGAAATTCAGCATTGTTTTTATGCGCATCGGCAAGCATTACCGTCAATGCTGAAGCTACACCAGGCAACTCCAAAAGAAATTTTGTTTTAGCGTCTCTAAAACCTTCCACTTCCCGAGAAACATAGCTAAAAAACAGATCAAGTAATTTCTGTAATTTCTTGTCATCTGACAAAGGGATACGCAGTACTTCGATCCCGTGCTGGAAAAGAACTCCGGTAATTGTGTCCTCAAAAATAATATTGTCTGTAGGGTAGCCTTTGGCAATTTTGGATTCAATTTCTTTGTCCAGATCATCTTTAGAATCCTTAGCTTCCCACCAGCCATGCACCAAGCGAATCCGATCCATCAACACGCCGTCAGCGCGAAGTGTGGTATTCCCATCCTTGGGCTTGAAAGAATATTGCTGAGAGAAAATGAGCTTGTATTCAGCACCTGAAGTCTTTAAAAGACTGGCGAACGCTTGAGATACAGCACCTTCATTGTCCGCGCCAGTAATTCGACGTAAATCATCAAGGTCGCGTCGGTAATCTTGGATAAAGCTCATTTCTATTCCCCTAGTCGAAGCGTCTGGCAATCAATCGCCTCAAGACACTGCATCATAAAAACCGCCGTGAACTTACCTCTGCTGATTTTGTTTGCGATGTTCTCAGGCGTATCTATAACGCCTAACACAGCCAGTTTTTCAACCAAATCAAGGTAAGTTACATTCCGGCGTTTTAATTCCGCCTTGAGCAACCCCTTAACCTTGCCTTCCCAATTTTGACCAGCAGACATATAGACTCCTTGAAATATAAACATCATCATACACGATATATTTATCTTGACAAGCGATGTGTAAAGTATATCATGTGAGATATAAACATATCGCAGGTGATTGTATTATGTCTCAGCACTTCCTTCTCTCCGCCAAAGCCCGCACGCTGTCAGTACGTCGCGTGTTTGAAATGACCGATGACCAGGCGTTTAAGGTTTTTAAGAAGGTGCGTTGGGGCGATAACAAAGAGATTACTTGTCCTCAGTGCGGCGTAATCCGCGCACATTACTTTATTACCGCCCGTCGCCAATGGCGTTGCAAAGATTGCAGTCACACCTTCAGCGTCACCTCCGGCACGATCTTCGCGTTCCACAAACTACCACTCAAAATGTATCTGGCGGCAATTGCGATTTATACCAACGCAGTAAAAGGATTGTCTGCACTGCAATTGAGTCGCGACCTGGACGTTCAATACAGAACCGCATTCGTGCTGGCACACAAAATCCGCGAGTCCTTGATAGAACAGCGCGACCTGTCTCCGCTTTCCGGTGAAATTCACATGGACGGTGCGTATGTGAACGGGCATGTCCGCCCAAAGAACAAGAAAGAAGACCGCATTGATCGCCGTCTGGCTGAAAATCAACGTACCGACAAGCGCTGCGTGTTTGTCATGCGTCAAAAGTGTGAAGAGATTGCTGCCGGGGCGGTTAGAACGCTGACATTCATTATCAAGGCTGAAAATCAAACCGATGTAAGCAACCTAACCAACTCGTTTGTAAAGAAGGGTTCTATCATCTGCGCCGATGAGTCCAATGCTTACGACATCCTGCATGCCAAATACGACACGCGCCGCGTAAACCACAGTGTTGAGTATTGCAGCACTGAAGGGATTACAAACAATCTGGCTGAAAGTTATTTTTCACGGTTTCGCCGCATGCAGTACGGGCAGACGCACAAGTTTGGCATTATGTATCTGGCAAGCTATGCCAACGAAGCCGCGTATCGGGAAGATAATCGCCGTCAGAGCAACGGCGAGATGTTTGATGATATTTGCAAGAAGTGCATGAAGACGTTGACCAGTTTTAACTGGTGCGGCTACTGGCAAGGGAATAAGCGCCAGGAAGAATTGCTGGCGGTTTAAACAAGCTCCCAAAGCATTGCGCCATTCTTGGCACCAGGCACGCGCCCAATCATTTTGATGACGTCTTTTTTCTCCAGTCGTTTGCAGGTGCTTAGGACCGGCTTTAACACCGAATCCCAGTCCTGCACAGCATCTGCCGCAATACCTTTAACGCCAATCATGATTTCGCCAATTTGACGCGTGGAAAGCGGTGTCGTTGACGTTCTTAGTGCATCCAGAATCATTCGCCCGACTTCCCCGTGCTCAAACCATGTGTTGGACTGTCTTGGCGCTTTGGTTTTTATGGTGCGCAGGTCGTAATTCGGGTCAAACAGCTTGATTGCCCCGTCAATATTGGTAATCGATATGGATAATTGTTGGATTGCCTGTTGATGGTGGGATAACAGACCGGATAATTCGGAGCGCTTGGCAACCAAGCCAGATACAACGTGAGATTCGGACATGAGGCACCTGTATTTCGTTATAATGACAGGCGTTATCCTACTGTTTTTAAATTAGAAAAGTCTTGTGCTGTTGCTACATAATAGCGTAAAAATGGGCGATATCCAAGATGGAAAAGTTACTCTTGGGGGGCAAAAAAAGATTGATAAAAATGTTGAAGGATTGCCGGAGCTGTATTTGAAACCTGGTGATTTACTGTACAACAGAACAAATAGTGCTGAATTAGTTGGTAAAACTGGGATTTATGAGGGGCATGAGGATGAATATACATTTGCTTCCTATCTGATTCGAATTCGTTGTGTTGATGGCTTTGTTTTTTCTCGTTACCTTAATTTTGTTATGAGTACGCCATCATTTCGTGAAACACAGATTAGTCCACATTTAAAGCAACAATGTGGTCAGGCGAATGTAAATGGCACCATCATGAAAAGTATGATTGTTTCTGTTCCTTCTTTTGCTGAGCAGCACCGTATTGTCGCAAAAGTCGATGAACTTATGGCGCTGTGCGACCAGCTTAAATCCCGCATCACGGATGCCAGCCGATTGCAGCAGAAGCTGGCTGATGTGCTGGTCGAGCAGGCTGTGGCGTGAGTTCGTTGAAACAATTGCTTGCCGGTATGCGCTATACTTGCCGCCGATAAGGAGGAAGTAATGACCACTTTAACACTATCTCAAACGGATGCTCGTCGCCTGGAAAGACTGGCTAATGACGCGGGACGGACCCCTGAAGACGTACTCAAACATGTGCTGCGTGATGGCTTTGACGCGACCGAATATGCGATCATGGCTGTCAAAGCGCGGATGCAAAGCGTTGAGCGCGTCCCACACAAGGACGCAATGCAACAACTCGACAACATGATCGAACATCATGCGCGGAACGAGAAACAGGCAGCTTGATTGGCACCCGGACGCAATCGCTGAACTGGCGGAGTCGCTAGCCTGGTATGCACAGCGCAATCCTCATGCCGCCAAGCGAATGCGCAGTGTTATTGAGGATGCCGCACAATCGCTGATTGCCTTACCTATCGCAGTTTCTGGTCGTCCTGGCTTGGTTGCGGGCACTCGCGAACAGCCCGTCGGTCAGCGAGTTCCTTTTACGCTGATCTTTGTGCGTCATCGTCAAACAGGTGATTGCACTATCTTTCACTGCATGCACCAACGGCGCAACTATCCTGACGAAGTGCATTCAAACGGCGAGCGGGACTAATCCCAGCTTAACGTACCGCCGGTCTGGTATTCGGTGACGCGGGATTCAAAGAAGTTCTTTTCCTTCTTCAGATCGATCATCTCCGACATCCACGGGAACGGATTGGTCGCGCCCTGATACAGGATGTCCACGCCGATTTGCTGGCAGCGGCGGTTGGCGATGAAACGCAGATATTCCTTGAACATGGTGGCGTTCAGACCCAGGATGCCGCGCGGCATGGTGTCTTCGGCGTAAGCGTATTCCAGTTCCACGCCCTTTTGCATCAGGCCGCGAATTTCCTCGCGGAATTCTTGTGTCCACAGGTGCGGATTTTCCATCTTGATCTGATTGATCAGATCTACGCCGAAATTCAGGTGCATAGATTCATCGCGCAGGATGTACTGGTACTGCTCGGCAGCGCCGGTCATCTTGTTTTGACGACCCAAAGCCAGAATCTGTACGAAGCCGACATAGAAGAACAGTCCTTCCATGATGCAGGCGAACACGATCAGGCTGCGCAGCAAGGCCTGATCCGCTTCCGGTGTGCCGGTCTTGAATTCAGGATTGGTCAGCACATCGATGTACGGCAGCAGGAATTCGTCCTTGTTACGGATGCTGGGCACTTCGTGATACATGTTGAAGATTTCGCCTTCGTCCAGCCCCAGACTTTCCACGATGTACTGGTAGGCGTGAGTGTGGATCGCTTCCTCGAATGCCTGACGCAGCAGGAACTGGCGGCATTCAGGATTGGTGATGTGACGATACGAACCCAGCACGATATTGTTCGCGGCCAGACTGTCGGCCGTGGTGAAGAAGCCCAGATTGCGTTTGATCAGGCGGCGCTCGTCATCGGACAGTTTATCGCTCTTCCATAGCGCGATGTCGGCGGTCATGTTCACTTCCTGCGGCATCCAGTGATTCGCACAGGCGGCCAGGTATTTTTCCCATGCCCATTTGTATTTGAACGGTACGAGCTGGTTGACGTCAGCCTTGCAATTGATGATGCGCTTGTCTTCCACGCGGATGCGACCGGTGGAACTCACTTCTGCCACCGTTTCGGGGGCGGGCGCTGCTGGCATCGCGGCAGTCGTCGCGCTGGCCGGGAAAACTGGCTGGCTGGTGGCAGGCTTTGCTAAACGTGCGGCAATATCCGCAGCCGATGTCGTTGGGGCAATGATTTCGTCGTCAAAAGTTAACATGGTTGTTCCTTACTATTATTGCTGAAAGCCTGTAGTCAATGTAGGGTGGATAAAGTCGCATATGCGACGTATCCACCGCAATCATCGGTGGAAACGCTACGCTTATTCCACCCTACCAAGCTACCGGCTACAAGCTGTTTTTGTGATGCTGTCTACTGGCAAGCCTCGCACTCTGGGTTATCAATCGAGCAGAACTGCGACTCTTGGACTTCACCGCCGCCAACGGCTACTGCATTCAATGCACCTGCACGTCCAGTCGATTTCTCGGCTGAAGTTGCGCCTAGTGTGCGCAGGTAATAAGTCGTCTTCAGTCCGCGCAACCACGCCAGTTTATAAGTGTCATCCAGTTTGCGGCCCGATACGCCTGACATATAAATGTTCAGTGATTGCGCCTGATCGATCCATTTTTGGCGACGAGATGCCGCTTCGATCAGCCAGAGCGGTTCGACTTCGAACGCAGTGGCGTACAGGCTGCGCAACTCGGCCGGAATGCGGTCGATCTTCGCCAGACTGCCGTCGAAGTACTTTAGGTCAGAGATCATCACTTCATCCCACAGACCCAGTTCCTTCAGGTCGGAAACCAGATGATCGTTGATCACGGTGAATTCGCCGGACAGATTCGATTTAACGAAGATGTTCTGATAAGTAGGCTCAATGCAAGCTGATACGCCGATGATGTTGGAAATCGTCGCAGTCGGAGCAATCGCCACACAATTTGAATTCCTCATGCCGTATTGAGCGATGCGTGCGCGTAATGCATCCCAGTCCATGCTGACCGACATATCCACTTCGACATAACCGCCGCGCTCTTCGCGCAGCAAATCCAGTGTATCTTGCGGCAAAATACCGCAATCCCACAAACTGCCCTTGTAACTGGCGTAGCGGCCGCGCTCTTCGGACAGCTCGGTCGACGCCCAGTAGGCGTAATAGCAGACGGCTTCCATCGAACGATCGGCGAATTCAACCGCCGCATCCGAGGAGTAAGGGAGGCGCAACTGGTGCAGGCAATCCTGGAAGCCCATGATGCCCATGCCGACTGGACGGTGCTTGAGGTTGGAATTGCGCGCCTTGGCAACCGCGTAGTAATTGATGTCGATCACGTTGTCCAGCATGCGCATCGCGGTATTGATGGTGCGACGCAGCTTGCCGTGGTCGAGCTGGCCGGCTAACACATGACCTTGCGGGTACAGGTGGGCAGGTAGATTCACCGAACCTAGATTGCACACGGCGATCTCGTCTTCATTGGTGTTCAGCGTGATTTCGGTGCACAAGTTGGAGCTGTGTACCACGCCCACGTGTTGCTGAGGTGAGCGGATGTTGCAAGGATCCTTGAAGGTGATCCAGGGGTGGCCGGTTTCAAACAGCATGGTCAACATCTTGCGCCACAAACCGGCCGCAGGAATCGTCTTGTACAGCTTGATTTCGCCGCGTTCGGCGCGCGCTTCGTAGTCGGAGTAAGCCGCTTCAAACTCGGTGCCGAATAAATCGTGCAGATCTTTTACATCAGAAGGTGAGAACAGTGTCCACGATCCGCCTTCCATGACGCGTTTCATAAACAGGTCGGGAATCCAGTTGGACGTGTTCATGTCGTGCGTGCGGCGACGATCGTCACCGGTGTTCTTGCGCAGGTCCAGGAATTCTTCGATGTCCAGATGCCAGGTTTCCAGGTAGGCGCAGACTGCGCCCTTGCGCTTGCCGCCCTGATTGACCGCGACGGCGGTGTCGTTCACCACCTTCAGGAAGGGAACTACGCCTTGAGATTCGCCGTTAGTGCCCTTGATGTGCGCACCGAGCGCGCGTACCGGTGTCCAGTCGTTGCCTAAACCGCCGGCAAATTTGGCCAGCAGCGCATTTTCCTTGATCGCGTCGTAAATGCCTTCCAGATCATCTTCGACGGTGGTCAGATAGCAAGACGACAGTTGCGGGCGACGTGTGCCGGCGTTAAACAGGGTAGGGGTGGAGCACATGAAGTCGAAACCGGACAACAGACGGTAAAACTCGATGGCGCGCGTTTCGCGGTCGATCTCGTTCAGAGCCAGTCCCATCGCCACGCGCATAAAGAAAGTCTGCGGCGCTTCGATGCGGGTGCCGCCGATATGCAGGAAATAGCGGTCATACAAGGTTTGCAGGCCGAGATAACCGAATTGCAGATCGCGTGAGGCATCCAGTTCACGTGCCAGACGCGGCAGATCGAAGCTCGCCAGACGCTCATCGAGCAAGTCGGCCGCAATGCCGCGCTTGATGTATTTCGGGAAATATTCCGCATAGCGGGTTGCCATGTCGGCGGGTGCGACATCTTCACCCAGCACTTCGCTGCAAATGTTGTTGAGCAACAGGCGAGCGGTGACGAAATTGTAAGCCGGTTCCTTTTCGATCATCGCACGTGCGGACAGAATCAGGCACTTGTGTACTTCATGCATAGGCACGCCATCGTACATATCCTTCAGGGCGCTGCGAATGACAAGTTCTGCATTGACCACATCGCCTAAGCCGGTGCAGGCCGATTGCACCAGTGCCGTGATACGATCCAGATCCAGCGGTTGAACAGTGCCATCCAAGCCGGTGACATTGATCACATGAACCGGATCGGCACTTTTGGTTTGCGCGCGAGAGCGGGCGTGTTCTTCGCGATACAGAACATATGAGCGCGCGACGTCGTGTTCGCCGGAACGCATCAGACCCAGTTCAACCTGATCCTGAATATCTTCTATATGTAGGGTGCCGCCATGGGGTTGGCGGCGCATCACCGCGTTGACTACGCCACGGGTGAGTTGCTCGACGATTTCACGCACGCGTGCTGAAGTCGCACCCTGACCGCCGTTGACGGCCAGGAAGGCCTTGGTCATGGCGATGGAAATTTTAGCCGGTTCAAACGCGACCACCGAGCCGTTGCGGCGGATGACCTTATATTGATCTAACTGTTGATTCGCTTGTGTGTCGGGAGCGGCGGTGGGCAAAGCGGCTGAATCGCTATAGGCTGCGCTGTTTGTCATTGATAAATCCCTTTGTATTGACTGATTTGAAAAATTCTGTAACCACTATATCTAGTATTATTTTAAGTGGTTGACGCTGATTGTAGTGTTCTGCGGCAATATTGCAAGCAAAAAAATCTTAATTTTTTTTGTAAAAAATTATCGATGAATAATCAATGGGCTGGGAGGTGGTGTTGTCGTTGATATGAAGTGCGATAAGGAGATACTGATTTATTCGGTTTTGTCGGTACCGAGATAGCTGGAGCCCGGTTAAATAAAGGCGCTGGACCTCCGCCTGCGCGACGGTGACGACTAAAGACGAATAAACCGGCTTCTCTAAGTGCTTTTCCTGGATGATTTGTTGCATTGAAATCCTGGTGTAAGGTTGCTACCGTATGAGGCGAAATGTTGAGCGGCCTAGTGCGCAATTGACGATATAAGGGCGTGAATTTTCTTTTGAAGATTAGAAGCGCTCGGAGAGTAGAAATTAAATATAGATTGCTGTAGTATCGAACAATGTGTGTTGGTGCGACAAAAAGTCGCAGGGAGAGCAGGGCTTCCGAGTGCCTTGTTCTTTTATGTTCAAAATAGGGGTAATGATGAGAAAACCGAAGTCGAATAATTTCAAGCGCAATCCGATCGCCATTGCTGTGGCGCTCACGCTGGTCACTCCATTGACTGTTAATTATGCTCATGCGAGTGCAGGTTGGGGTGATAACGCCAACTTGATTACCAAGGTGGAGACTTTTTACGCCAATAGCCCGAGCGGACTGCGTGACGCGGTCTCTTGTTATGTGCTGCCAGGTACGGCGCTGGCGCCAGTGACATTGGGTATAGCTACCCCTTATGTTTCGCCGGGTGCTTCTCAGCCTGTGTTGGCGACTCGGGTTGCGGGCACGGGAACGGCCCACACACCCCTTCTGCCGGTGAAGGATGCGCTAGGTGTGGCAATTCCTAATACCTTCTATGATCCTTCCGTCGGTGTCTGTGATTCGGGTAAAGCGCTGCGTAAGTTCGTCAATGCGCTGCCTCGTCTGAATATTCCAGGTGCGGCGAGCTTGCCTTCACTGCCCGCATTTGGAACGGTGGCCTCAGCTGGAGCCCTTACTAACGTAGATGGTGGGCCGAATGAAATTGGCCAGCAGATTCCATTTGCTATGGGCGGTCCATTGTTCGGTATCGTGCTGCCGGCATTGGGTATTCCAACGACCAAAGAATCCTGGGTGACGCCCGAAGGCGTAGCTACAACGGATGACTTTTACAAAATCGCAGTGCTTCAGACGCGTGGGCAAATGCACAGCGATTTGCCGCCGGTTGTCGCGACGAATCCGCCGGGTTGGATTGCAACCAATCCACTAAACGGCCAGGCGGCGGGACCAACCTATACAGGTGGTACGGCGTTGAGAGGCTATGTTCAGATCGAAACTGATTACATTCGCAATAATTTCTACTTGAGCGCGAACCCGACCTTGAGATCGATGGATGAGCATTATCAGCTCTTTTATCCAAATGGCACGCCGATCATAGATCCGAATAACAGCGATTTACCGAATCACTATGTGTTTGCCGTGCATAAGCCGCAATATCTGGGCCCAACCATCGTTGCCTTGAAGGGTAATGCGGTGCGTATTCTTTGGCATAATTTCTTGCCGCACAGTGGTATCGCAGGCCCTCAAGAACCCGGCACGCTCCGCACTGGTGGCGAATATTATTTACCGATCGATCATACACAACAGAGCGCGGGTGTCGGCCCGGACGGATTTACGCCTTACTCCGATAACCGTATCGCGGTTCACTTGCACGGCGGCGATGCGCCCTGGTTGTCTGATGGTAATGCGCATCAGTGGCTTGTGCCGCGCGGTGAAGTCAGAGCGGACGGCGTGCTGTATTCCGATCCCTCTATCAATATGAGTAAGGGTGCGACTTGCGTCAATATTCCTGATATGACGGATCCGGGAGACGGCGCGTTCAATATTATGTATCCGAACGACATGAGCGGTCGCTTGATGTGGTATCACGATCACGCTTCCGGTATCACCAAAATCAATGCTTATGCGGGTATGGCGGCAGGTTTTCTGCTGCTCGATCCGACCATGATTAACCAGATGGGATTGCTTCCTGCGGCTGCCGTAGGAAGCGCTGCGTCTTTGACCAATACGCTGCCCGGGTTGTTCGATACTATCCCGCTGATACTCCAGGATAAAGCTTTTGTGCCTAAGGATATCGCGCTGCAGGATGCGCGCTGGGACGAGACGCACTGGGGGCATTACGGTGACTTGTGGTTCCCGCACGTCTATGAAACCAATCAGGACCCTAATTCGATTGATGGCACCAATCCGGTTGGACGCTGGGACTGGGGTCCGTGGTTCTGGCCGGTGTTCCCCGCGCAGTATTCGATTCCTACCGGTGTGTACGGGGATGTAACGCAGACGCCCGAAGCCTTTGCGGATACCGCGATGATCAACGGTGTTGCCTATCCTACCCTCACGGTGGAGCCTAAACCTTATCGCTTCATGATGTTGAATGGCAGTAACGACAACTTTATGAATCTCGGTCTGTATTTGGCGGATACTACCTCGGCGCAGGCACAGGCAGTTTTTGCAGATACCGGCGTGTTGGGTACGGAAGTGCCTATGGTGCCGTTTATGGTTGGGGTGACGCGCGCCATTGCGATCGATGCGACTCATCCGGTGGGATCCACCGTTATCTTCCCGACCACGGGAGGATTGAGGAATACAGGTTGGGGACCGGCTTCAGGGATGGATCATGCGGCCGGTGTACCTGATCCTGCCGCAGTCGGTCCGGATATTCTGCAAATTGGAACAGAGGGCGGTATGTTGCCTCAAGCCGTGCTGATTCCTTCTACGCCTGTGAACTATGAGTACAATAAGCGCAGTGTCACCATGTTGAATGTGCAGGAACGCGGCCTGTTACTCGGGCCTGCGATGCGCGCCGACATGGTGGTGGACTTTACCAACTACGCCGGTAAGATCTTGATTCTATATGATGATGCACCTAAGCCTATCCCGGCATTTGATCCTCGTTTAGATTACTACACGGGCGATCCTGACTATAGTGGTCAAGGTGGCGCTGAGCCGACTCGTGCCGGTTACGGTCCTAATTCACGCACCATGATGCGCTTTGAAGTCCTGCCTGCACGTGCGGCGGGTACGGTGGTCACGTGGAAGGGGCAGACGGCGCTGATCGCAGCAACCCCGGTAGCTTATAAGGAGACTGGTCAGGAAGCGCCGTTTGTGCCTCAAGTGGCGTACAACGCCGCTTTTGGTACCACGGATACCAATAATTATCTTAAGATCAATTCCGGATCGGCGCTGCTGGGCACGGTCACTTTTGGGACGAGCGGCGCGCAAGCCATCAACGGCGCCACTATTTCCAGTAGTGGAAATGGCTATATCACCAATCCTACCGTGGTATTTACACCGCCACCAGGGGCTACAGGTTCGGGTGCGGCTGCCGTCGTCGGTGCGGGTATCGGGGGTATCGTGCTGAGCAATACGGGCGCGAATTATGCTACGCCGCCTGCCGTTACCTTCGCGGGTGGTACTACGCCTGACGGCATAGCGGTAAACTGGGCTGCGCCTGAGGCGACCTATATTGCCAATTTCCTGGCAGCTCATCCAGGGATGCCAGCGCCCGTAGTACCTGCATTCCCTACACCGGCTACTGCGGGTGCGCCGGTTGTGATAGTTAATCCGACCACGGGCGGTATTAATAGCATCACAATTCCTGCAGGATTCCCCGGAACATTTGCGACTATGCCTACGGTGACCTTTACCGGTGGTACAGCGATGACCGGAAAAGCGATTGTTCTACCTGTCGCCAAGGGAGGTAAAGCGACCACGTCGGGTATGCTCAACAGCATGGCCATGACGAATTTTGGTGCGGGTTACAACGCCGTGCCGTTTGTCACCTTTACAGGGAGTCGCGGCACCGGTGCAACGGCCAACCTGATGACGACCAGTGTGGGTTCGGTCACCTTGCCGGTGCGTAACAAGGGTATTCAGGAGTTGTTTGACCCGATTTACGGTCGTATGACGGCCACTTACAGTATTGAATTGCCCCTGACTACGGCGGTCACGGCGACCACGGTGCCGGTGGCTTATGTCGATGAGGCAACAGAGCGCATCACCAGTGGTGAAACGCAGATCTGGAAAATTACCCACAACGGGGTGGATACCCATCCGGTGCATATCCACATGGTGAATGTGCAGATCATCAATCGCGTGGGCTGGGACGGAAATACGCGCCCTCCTTATGCGAATGAGTTAGGCTGGAGAGAAACCATACAGATGAATCCGCTGGAAGATATTTATCTGGCCGTTCGTCCCAAGCCGGAGATTTTGCATGGATTTGGTCTGCCGGAGAGTGTGCGCCTGATGGATCCTGCACAACCGGCAGGTTCAATGTTGGGCTTCAGTCAATGGGATTTGACCGGTTCGCCTTTGCCCGGTGGTGAGGGTCTGATCCCGTTTAATCCGAATTTCGGTGGCCCGTCGGCGACACCTGTCGTCAATAAGATAGCTAACTTTGACAATGAATATACCTGGCACTGCCATATTCTGGGTCACGAAGAGTTCGACTTTATGCGTCCTCTGGTATATCACCCGTTCTATCAGAACACCACGATCGTGGCAGGTGCACCCGGTCCTGATTTCGGGCAATGGTTTGAACCTAGCAGAACGGCAGGTGTTCCGGATCAATTGGCAGCACCTGCGCGTCCCATGTTGTCCTCGGTGGGAACGGTTAGCGGTTTGGGTAATGTGTTGAAATGGGTGGATAATTCGACTACAGAGTACAAGTTCGAAGTCGAGAAGGCAGCCAGTTGCGCTGGACCATTTGCTCTGCTTGCTTCTACTTTGGCGAATGCTACTACCTACACGGATGCGGCGGGTGTGGCGGGGCAGTGTTACCAGGTACGTGCGGTCGGTGCCAAGGGAGTTGAAACACAGGCACCTGCGGGTTCTGATTTGATAAAAAATCCAGTGACTAAGCTCAGTGTCATCATGCCGGGCGCGCCGCTGACACTTTCATCTGCTGTGCTTGCATTGAACAACTCGTTGTCGAATGCAGTGATGGCGACGGTGGCCGCGCTCGCACCACCTATCGTGCCAGCTGCGCCTATCGGTAGTATTGCGGCGAATACGGTGACACTGAGCTGGACTACGGTTCCCGGTGCGACTAGCTATTCCGTTTATATCAATGGCGTGAAGGAAGTTATTCCTGTTGCAGGTGTCGTTACGACGCGTACTATTACCGGCTTGGCTTATGGCAGTAATTACAACTTCACGGTCACAGCCAGCAAAACGGTGGGTGCGGCTACGGCTGAGTCTGCTCAGTCCGCTGGTTATTCTACTTATGTGTCGCCAACGCCATCACTGGTAGCCGGTACGTTAAGGGATACAGGGCTGACCTTGACCTGGCCGGTTGTGCCGAATGGCGCAACCCCTGTCATGAACTATATCGTTTATCAAAATGGTCTTCCATTACCTTCGGTCTCGACAGCGATTTGCAACTTAACAACCTGTACTCAGCCTATTACTGGACTGACTGGCGGGACGGCCTACACCTTTACGGTGGCTTATCAAAATGCCGGTGGTATCTCGCAGCAATCTAGCACGTTAAGCGTGACGACCGTACCGTCTACACAGGCTGCACCACCGACAGCAACAGCGGTGACCAGTAGCAGTGCAACGTTGGGTTGGTCAGCTATTGCAGGTGCGACTGGTTACAAACTGTACATAGATGGAGCGCTCCCTTCTACGATTCCAGATCCGGGTGTTGTATTGCCGATCGCCGCTCCATTGTCATATTCGGCTACTGGATTGGCGCCAGGTTCAGTCCATACGTATGCGATGACCTACACGACAGCGGCCGGTGTTTCTGCGCTGTCTCCGGTGTTGACTGTAGTAACTGCGCCTGCTGCACCAACAGCGACGGTCTTGTCTAACACAAACATGACGCTGAGCTGGGCTCCGGTTACCGGTGCCACCAGTTACGTGGTGTACAAGAATGGTGTGCCTATGCCTGCGGTATCAGCCGTTGCGGCCCAACCTATGACTATCACTGGCTTGACGCCGGCGACCAGTTATCAGTTCACCGTGTCGGCGACCGTTCCGGCGGCCATTGCAGGACAGGTTGCTAATTCTCCGCAGAGTGCAGCGGCGACTAGTGTGACGCTGCCTTCGGCACCAGTTGTTGTCAGTCTGACTTCAACAGGGGTTACGCTTAACTGGGCTCCTGTTGCCGGGTCTACTGGCTATACCGTTTACCAAACCAATGTGACGGCCGCAACACCAGTAGTTGCATTGACACCGGTTGCGGGCACAGTGACCACTCAGGCAATCAGCGGATTAGTTGCAAGTAACACTTACAATTTCAGTGTGGCTTATACCAATAATCTGGCTTACACGCTGCCTGCTTCCTATGCGCTGACTGCCCGTTCACTGCCGCTTGCAGTCACGACACCGGCCAGTGCGGTTGTTGTAACTCCTGTCGTTGCGGGTGCGGCTCCTACACCAACGGCCACGGCGGTAACAGCAGCAGGCTTGACCCTCAACTGGACGGCTGTGGCAGGGGCGACCGGTTATGTGGTTTACAAGAATGGGGTCATGTTGCCGTTGGTAGCGGGTACGGGTACCAGTCAGGTTATTACCGGTTTGACGACCAAGACCAGTTACAACTTCCGTGTGGCATTCAAGAATGCCGCTGGGGTGTTGTCAGCGCCGTCTGCAGTCTTCACGGTGGTCACACTGTAAACAGCGGGGGCACCCCCGGGTGCCCCAATAATTTGATTGCCAGCGGGTCTGTTCACATCAAAGACGGCTGGTGGGATTAAAAGGGAATACGTTTTGAAATTTAAATTGATAGTGTTGTCCGCTATGCTGATGGCGGCGGGCTTAGTGAGTGCCGGGGAAGTGCTGCTTAAAACCGATAAAGACATGCTGAGTTATAGTATCGGCGCCTCCACTGCTAAAAACTTGAGGAAATCTGATATACAGATTGATCCCGATCTGGTGATGAAGGGCTTGAAGGATGGTTTGGCCGGCGATAAATTACTGCTGACAGAAAAGCAAATTTCAGGAATCATGAATGGCCTGATGAACGAGGTTAAGCGCAAGACCGTGGCAAATCGCAATGAAGCTGCAGAAAAAAATCAGAAGGCCGGGGTTATTTTTCTGGAAGCTAACAAAAGCGTAAAGGGAGTGGTGGCTCTGCCCAGTGGCGTGCAATACCAGGTGCTCAAGGCGGGCGACGGCAAGATGCCGACCGATGCCGATACGGTGGTCTGTTACTACCGTGGTACTTTGATCGACGGAACCGAGTTTGATGCGACGGAAGAGGGCAAGCCTGCCAATGTCAAAGTGTCGGCGCTGGTGTCCGGTTGGAGAGAAGCCTTGAAGTTGATGCCGGCAGGTTCGAAATGGCGCATCTTTATTCCTCCTGCACATGCCTATGCCGAGCGCGGTGTTGGTACTGTGATCGGGCCGAATGAAACACTAATCTTTGAACTGGAATTATTGTCGGTTAAATAATCTATTGATTATTAGAGTTTTAATGGTTTTAAGTGTTTGAAATAATCAGTTGGTGGGTGCGACAACAAGTCGCAGTGAGCGCGGGGTGTGCGAGACGCCTTGAGCTTTTACGATCATGACAGGAACTTCGATGAAAAATATTAAGTCACGCAATTTTAAACGCAGTCCAATCGCCCTTGCGGTTGCGCTCACCTTAACGGTTCCAATGTCGATCAATCAGGTTCAGGCCGGAGCAGGTTGGGGGGACAATGCCAATATGGTGTCCAAGGTGCCTACCTACTATGCGAACAGTCCGTCAGGTCTGCATGCGGCGACTTCCTGTTTTACAGCTGCCGGCGCGCCCACTGTGCCGGTTGTAGGTGGCGCATGCGATTCGGGTGCTGCGTTACGTAAATTCGTCAATAACTTGCCGCTACCTGAAGTGTCAGGTAAACAGGTGATAGCGCGCACACCGCAAGCCGGGGGCGTGGATTTGCCGCTGGTGAACCTTGATCTGACTACGCTTGGCGTTAATAATATTGGGGCTGGGGGGTATATTCCGATTGCTAAGGCTGATAAATGGGTCAATGCGCAAGGGTTAGCCACAACCGATGACTATTTTGAAATTGCCGCGATTGAATATGCTGAACGTAAGCACAGCGACTTGCCAGTGGCAGGGACGCGTTTACGTATGTATGTGCAACTCGAAACTTTGGCCAATGCGGCGAGCAGTCGTCATATCGCATTGAAGTATCCGGATGGCCTGACCCCGATTACGGATGCGTTAAGAATCACCGGCACCAATCCAACCGGGCAGGTTTACGCCTATGATTACCCCCACTCACTGGGCCCTATCATCAATGCCACCCGAGGGGTCGCGACCCGTATTAAGTTCACCAATTATCTGCCCTTTGGCGCGATGAAGGGTGCGCAGCACTTCCTGCCAGTGGATAAATCCATGCAGAGTGTCGGTGTTGGCCCGGATGGTGTGACGACTTACACAGAAAATCGCATCGCCGTTCACCTGCACGGTGGAGATGGTCCATGGATCAGCGCAGGTTCGGCGCACCAGTGGTTTGCCCCGGCAGGTGAAACTGCCGCCTATGCTGCAGGCATGGGTCGTGGTCAATCCGCTATTAACGTGCCTGATATGCCGGATCCGGGTCCGGGTTCCTACACGCTGTATTACCCGAATAATCAGAACGGTCGCTTTATGTGGTATCACGACCAGGCCTCAGGTATTACACGTCTGAACGTGTATGCCGGTTTGGCAGCTGCTTACAAATTATCCGATTCGACCGAAGCTTCGCTGCTCAGCAGCGGTGTGTTGCCAGCAACGTTGACGGGCGGTGTGACTGTTGCGGATGAAATTCCTGTTGTTATTCAGGATGTGAGTTTCGTTCCTAAAGATGTCGCCATTCAGGATGCAAACTGGAATGTTGATGTGTTGACTAATGCGCCGGTGCCTGCGGGTCAACAGCCTTGGGGTCAATACGGTGATTTGTGGTTCCCGCATGTCTATGAAATCAATCAGGATCCTAATTCGCCTACCGGCTGGACGCCGGTCGGTCGCTGGGACTGGGGCCCCTGGTTCTGGCCGGTATTCCCGGCTCAGTTTTCCGTTCCGTCAGGTTTGGTCAATGATGTGACCTGGGTACCGAATGCGTATATGGATACCATGATGGTCAACGGCGCGGTGTATCCAACACTGACGGTGGAGCCTAAGCCCTACCGTATGCGCTTTATGAATATCAGCAACGATCGCTTTATCAATCTCGGCTTCTATCTGGCGGATGTGAGTTCCCCTGCGGCATTGGCGGCGGCAAATCCGTTGACAGGAACCGGGGTGCTGGGTACGGAAGTGACCATGGTGCCGTTTAGCACTGGTTTGAAGCGCGCGGATGGCTCTGCGATTGTGTTCCCGGCAACCTGGGGGCAAGTCACTTCCATCATGAGTCATCCTGCCGGCGTGCCTGATCCTCTGACGACGGGTCCGGATATCGTTCAGATCGGTAATGAAGGCGGTTTTCTGCCGCAAGCTATTGTTACACCTTCGACGATCACTAACTTTGAATGGAATCGCCGCAGCGTAACGGTCAGTAATATTCTTGAGCGCGGCGTGCTGCTGGGCGGCGGTGAAGTGGCTGACACAATCGTCGATTTCACCGGTTTCGCTGGGAAAACACTTATCCTTTATAACGATGCACCTAATATGGTGCCAGCCGGTGAGCCGCGTGTTGACTATTACACGGCGGATCCGGATCAAACCGGTCAGGGTGGTGCTGAAACTACCAAGCCGGGTTATGGACCGAATACCCGTACGGTGATGCGTGTCGTGGTCTCCGCTGCGATGAAAACAGGTACCACCTCGAATTGGCCTGCGGGTGGCACTGGCTTGACTAATTTGATCGCCAAGCTGCCGGCTGCCTATGCGGCGTCCGGTCAACTACCGCCGGTGGTGACAGCGATTGCCTATAATCAGGCATTCGGTACAACCAATATTGATAACTATTTGAAGATTGGTTCCGGATCTTCCATGCAGCCGGACTTGATTTTGGCAGCGCCGGGTAACGTGAATATCACCAGCCTCACACTGGCAGACGGCGGCGGTTTTTACACCTCGATGCCGCAAGTCGTGTTTACTCCGCCAGGCGGGGCGAGCGGTTCCGGTGCGGTCGCGACTGTCGGTGCCAGTCTGGGTGGCGTGACGCTGAACACAGTGGGTGCGGGTTATACCGCTGAACCGAATGTGGTGTTCGGCGGCGGTGCTTACCCTGATACGCGTGCGGTTCCGCTCCCTAATCCGCTGAACATTCCTGTACTTACAGGCGTCACTGTCCCTTCAACTGTTGTGGCAGGGGTCACAACGTGGAATGCACAAACGCCTGCTGAACTGACCATGTTTGGCCCGTTGCCAACTGCCAGAGCCCTGGTTGCCCCTGCTGTTTTTGCGACGCCGGGTAGGAATAATATTGGTAAGGCGACGATCGCGTTTCCAGGCATGAAATTGCTGATTCCCCCTGTAGCGCCGTTAACGATGCCAACGATTTCGTTGCCGAAAATAGTTGCGGCAGGTACTGCGCTTGCCCCGATTTATCAGACCCCTCCACCGGCACCGGTGACGATTACCTTCCCTACCGCGACCACTTACACTGTGACTGGCGCTGTGACGGGGAATGTTGCTAACCAGCCTTTTGTGACAGGTGGCCTGATCCGTGTCAACGGCTATGACGTTGCGATCACGAACGGTGTCGGTGCATTAACTCCTGTAGCACCTATCGCCGGTGACGTGTTTACCATCACGGCGAATCCGAATGCAGGAAAGATTACCGATATCGTTTTCGATACTTTGTCGACAGCAACGGTGGCGCAATATATACCGGGCCCGTTTGCAACCCCGCCTAATGTCACGTTAGTCGGCGGTCAGGCAGTTGGGAATCCCGTTACACCTACACCTGCAACGGCTAAGGCAGTAAGCTCAGGCCGTTTAAATTGGATCGGTCTGAACAATGCCGGTACGAACTATAGTGCGATCCCGCTGGTGGACTTTGTCGGTGGCGGCGGTATAGGCGCAACGGCCCAGGTGCACCTTTTGAATCCTCTTGTTTACCCTATTAGAAACAAGGGTATACAAGAGTTGTATGAATTCACCTACGGTCGTTTGAATGGTGGGTTCAGCATAGAACTGCCCTTTACGACCGTTGCGATTCAGACTACGGTGCCGGTTGCGTATATCGATCCGGTCACCGAGAATCTCGCCGATGGTGAGACTCAGATCTGGAAGATTACCCATAACGGTTTGTTTACCCATCCGGTCTATTTCAATCACCTCAACGTGCAACTGATCAACCGCGTGGGTTGGGACGGGACGATTAAGGCCCCCTATCCGGATGAATTGGGCTGGAAAGATACCGTACGTTGTAACCAGCTCGAAGACGTGTATGTCGCTGTGCGTGCGAAAGCACAACCGGTTGCAGGCTTCGGTGTGCCTGAGAGCATCCGTAACTGGGATCCGTCACAGCCTGTAGGTGGTGTAGGTTCAGGCATGGGTCTGACCGGTGCCGATCTGGCGGGTTCACCGATTGCGACGGATCCTAACTTCAATGCTAATTTTGGTAACGTCGCTGTCGCGCCAGCGAATCAGAGTACGCCATGTAGTACTACGTTGAGCGATTACTTGATGCCTGTCGCACCCGCTTTGGGAACAGGTGCGGCCAAGTTCGGTTGTTTGGATAACGAATTTACCTGGACGAATGGCATGCTGGGTTGGGCTGAACTCGATTTCATGCGCCCTGTCGCATACCATCCTTTTGTGATGGATACAACGATCATTACGCCGGCTTCGGCTGCGGGTGTGACGCCTGTTGTTGCACAGGTTAACGGTCCTAATTACGGTAAGTGGGTTAAAGCCAGCGATCACGCCGTGCTTGCTGCACCACTGGCCCCGACCTTGCTGTCTGTGACATCAGGTGCAACCGGTAATACCTTGACCTGGGCGGATAACTCGACGACTGAATATCAGTTCACCATTTTGCGCAGTACCGCTGCACTGGGCCCGTTCACTGCGCTGGCGACCCCTGCACTGGCAAATGCCACTACTTATGTCGATACCACAGCGGTGACCGGTACGGCGTACTGGTATCAAGTGCAAGCGGTTGGTGCCAAAATGGACGGGTTGTCAACGTCAGCAGCGGTAGCGGTGACGGCAGCTGTGCCGTTGCCTGCAACGCCCACAATCACGTCGGTATCTCAGGTGGCTAATAGTGGTGGAACAACGCTGGTGTTGCACTGGGCTGCAATAACCGGTGCCTCCTTGATTGTGTATCAGAACGGCGTGGCTGTGCCTGCAGCTAATCTTGCCTACTTGCCGCTGGTGAATCCAAACAGTGTGACTGTCAGTGGATTGGCGCCAGGTGTGACCTACCAGTTTGCCTTGCAGGCGCAAATTGGTACTGCTCTTTCGGCTATCTCGGCTGTGGTTCAGGGGACAACAGCAGCAGGCGTGCCTGTTCCGGCAACGCCAACCGGAACGCTGGTGACGCCGACAGGCTTTACCTTGAACTGGCCTAGAGTAATTGGTGCCGTAAGCTACGACGTCTATAAGAATGGTGTGTTCTTAATTAACGTCGCTAATGTCGGTATCGGAGCTCAATCTACACCGATCACCGGATTGTCTACCGGGGGTAGTTATAACTTCAGTGTGGCTGCCGTAGCGAGTGCTGCTGGCGTATTGCCTAAGGTAGTTTCAGCGCAATCTCCCTTGTTTAACATCATGTTGTCACCGGGCGTTACGGTCACCCCCGGTTTGACCACAGATACGTCCGTGACGGTAAGTTGGGCGACGATACCTGGCGCAACCGACTATTGGGTATACGTCAATGGCCAGGGCTGGAACTACATCGGACCCGGCTTTACAGCAGGCGCCGGTAACCTGGTTGCAGCAGGGGCAACGCAAAGCACTCAGTTGACCGGACTGTTGCCGAATACGACTTATGCGCTGACCCTGATGTGGGGAACTGCAGCGGGTAACTCTTCACAATCGGTGGCAACTTCGGTTACGACATTGCCTGTAGCACCGGCAGCGCCTACCGCTACAACCACCAGTTCGACTGTAACACTGAGTGGAACAGCGGTAACAGGTGCTGCGTCGTATACCTTCTACGACAATGGCGTTGCAATTACCGGCGCGATAGCCCTCGTTACACCTACTGTTACGCTGACTACGGCTGCGGGTTCATTGCACAGCTACACCATGGCGTACACGACAGGTGCATTGACTTCGGGGCAGTCTATGGCCTTGTCCGTCTTGACGCCGATGCTGGCGCCAACGGCGGCGGCTGTGACTAGCAGTGGTCTGACACTGAACTGGACTGCGGTTACCGGTGCAACGAGTTACACCGTTTACCAGAACGGCAATGCGCTGCCGGCTGTTGTTGGGACAACCCTTGCGATCACCGGTCTGACGGCGGGAACGAGTTATTCATACTCGGTCGTAGCTACGGCGACGATGCCAGCCACGGCAACTACACTGGCATACACGGCGACTTCGGCTAAGTCTGCCGTGTTGCCGGTGGTCACGCCTATGGCAGCGCCGGTCATCGGGAATGCGACAGCGACGAGTCTGACGCTGAACTGGTCAGCGGTTGCCGGTGCGACCGGTTATACCGTGTACCAGAATAGTGTGGCCTTGCCAGCGGTAGTTGGGACTGCGACGACACGGAATATCACAGGTTTGTCGGCAGGAGTTCCCTACAGCTACACGGTGGCCTACAGTACTGCGGCAGTTCCATTGTCCCTGCAATCAGCGGCTGTGAGTGTCTTGCCGCCACCTGCACCGATGGCCGTGCCGACCGCGTTCGCCGTTTCGAATTCGAGCGTGACGCTGAACTGGGTTCCTCTGGCAGGTGTTACGCCGAATTACTACGTCGTGTATAACAATGGGGTAGAAATTGCACGTCCAGCGGTGGGCGTGACTTCCTACGCGGTCACGGGTCTGGCGGCTTCCACGAGCTATAACTTCACAGTCGCGTATAGCGTGAACTATGGGGCTACGCCAGTGACAGCCGCAGCGTCCCCTGTTCTGATCGTGACGACGACGGCAGCACCGGTGGCAGCACCGGCTGTTCCGGCAGTACCGGTGACTCCAACGGCGACGCTGATCACTACGACGGGTCTGACGCTTAACTGGACGGCTGTTACAGGCGCAACCGGTTATACCGTCTACCAGGCGTTGTGCCCGACGGCGGTGACGTGTCCACTGAGTGGTGGGGTGGCCTTGCCGGCGGTAGCGGGTACGGCTGTATCGAGAGCGATTGCCGGTTTAACCGCAGGTACGACTTATACGTACTTCGTAGTGGCAACCAATGCAGGTGGCGCTTCGGCGCAATCTACTGGACTGAATGTTTCCACAACGGCAATTACGGTAATAGGCTCGGGTGCAGCGGCGCCTGTGCCTACAGCGGTTCCTGGCGCGGCGGGTCAGTTGACGCTTAACTGGTCAGCAGTTGCCGGTGCGACCAGCTACGTGGTTTATCAGAATGGTGTGATGTTGCCGTTGGTGGCCGGTGTGGTTCCGGGCCGTGCGATTACGGGTTTGATGACCGGAACCAGTTATAACTTCCGCATCGCGTATAGAAATGCATTGAACGTGTTGTCTGCACCTTCTGCTATCCTGACGGTTAAGGCACCCTAAGTAAAGGCTGATATATTCGTTAAAGTCTGTCACGCGAAGGCGGGAAACCAGTTAATTAAATACGCTGGATCTCCGCTGTGCGAGCCGCCGCCTTGCGGCTTGCCTGCTTAACCCACTTCGCGGGGATGACGAATAAATCAGCATCTAGCTAAGTCACCCGGTAATACGGGTTATAGTTTGATAGAATCGCCAGCTGTATATTCCCAAGTGTATGTAACGGGATTGCAGTCTGGCGATTTTGTTTATCTGTCTGATAATATTGATGAAATTGGAGTTAATGATGAAAACTAATTTTATTGTGCTGTTATGCACGGGGCTGCTGAGCATGTCAGTCGCTGCCGAAGAGGTGATTGTGATCGATGCTCAATCGATCGCTGAGCAAGCCGCCGCGCAACCACAAACTGACGCAGAAGCCAATGTTGCACCCGATGTTACGCCGGATGCGGCTGTCGCGCCGCCCGATTTGCGCCGTCCTTTTGATGCGGCCGACTATGTGCCGGACAAAGATTCGATCAAGAAATCAGGGCATATGAGCCGCAGGCAGGCGATGTGGATAGAAAAAGCGGATGTGGCGGACAATAATCTAAAAGAGGGTGAAGATTTTCTGGACGATAATAAAACTAAACCCGGTGTCATCAGTCTGCCCAGTGGTGCGCAATACAAGATACTCAAGGCGGGGACCGGGGCAAAACCAACAGAATCCAGTCTGATTACCTTTCGCTATCGCGGTACCTTGATTGACGGGAGTGTGTTCGAAGATCGTTCGGATCCGAGATCCTATACTAATCAGTATGTGTCCGGCCTGGTGATCACAGGATGGCAAGAGCTGGTCAAATTGATGCCTGTCGGTTCTAAATGGCAGTTTTATCTGCCCGCAAAATTGGCCTTCAAGGAATTCGGTAATCGCGACAAGGTTAAGCCTAATATGGCCGTTATCTATGATTTTGAGTTAATGGCGATTAAGCAGTAGTTCGCTTCGGGCTGGACTAGCCCTCTTAAATATTTATTCAACACCCTTTATATGACCCTATCTATTACTGTAAAAAACAGTTTCTCGTTATTGTTGATGATGATGATTTCTTCGCCTCTCATGGCGGTGGAGCATCCTGAGGTGGTGGCGGGGCGTCAAATTTACAGGGAGGGGGTGTTACCTAACGGCAAGCCGCTGATCGGGAAGCGTTTTGGAACCACCTCTGTATCCGGTGCAGAAGCCGCCTGCGTTAATTGCCACCGCCCCAGCGGCATGGGGTCGGTGGAAGGCGATACGCTAGTCGCGCCCATTGCCAGTAATTACCTGTTTCACACCGGTGAAGACAGGCCGATCGCGACGATGGATCCGCGCGTTTCCAAACGTTTTAATCAGACGCACGAGGCTTACACCGATGAAGCGCTGGGGATGGCCATACGCGGCGGCACAAATAATCAGAGTGTCGAGATGCACGGCTTGATGCCGCGCTATACGCTCAGTGACAAGGAAATGAAATCGCTCATTGCGTATCTGAAACAACTGAATATGACCTGGTCGCCGGGCGTGACGGGAGACAGTATACGCCTCGCTACGGTCATAACGCCCGATGTAGATCCGGAACGCCGTCAGGCGTTCAAGGAGACCTTGCGCGTCATTTTCAAACAGAAAAATGGCAGCACTATCACCAATAAGCATGGTGGTGGCAAGCGTTTGCACATGGTGACTGCCGCCGAGATGGTGTTAGGGACCGAACGCAACTGGACGCTGGATGTCTGGGAACTCAAGGGGGCACCAGACACCTGGGCGGCGCAACTCGACGCGCTTTATCAAGCGCATCCTGTCTTTGCCCTTGTTTCCGGATTGTCTAACGGAGGTTGGGAGCCGGTGCATGATTTTTGCGAACGTCAGCAGGTTCCGGAATGGTTTCCCAGTGTGCCGTTTCCCGTACAAAAACCGGGCAAATATTCCTTGTATTTTTCTCGTGGCGTGGTGCTGGAAGCTGATGTGCTGGCCCGTCACTTGAGCCGTATGGATAGCAAGCCCAAGCAAGTCGTGCAGGTGTATCGGGATGATGCAGCCGGTCGGGCGGCAGCGACTGAATTTAAGCGTGTCATGGCGGATCAGCATATCGTCGTGGATGATCGCATCCTGTCTGGTCACACGGTGGAATCGTTGCGCGTGTTGATCAATAGTATCGGGAGTAAGGAGACGGCGGTGATGTTCTGGTTGCGACCGGAGGATGTGACGACCTTGCAGGAGATTGCCCCGCCGGCGGGGATTAATGCTTATTTTTCCGGCATGCTGCTCAGTTCCGATCCCGAAGTGTTCTCGCCGTCTTGGAAGTCCAATCTGCATCTGGTGTACCCGTATGAGCTTCCGGATATGCGCGAATTGAACCTGCAATATTTTCACACCTGGCTGAACATCAACAAGATGGACATGGTCGATGAGGCAATGCAGTCTGAAGTGTTTTTCTCGCTCAATTATTTGACCGATATCTTGTCCGAAATGTTGAATAATCTGTATCGTGATTATCTGGTTGAACGCGGCGAGAACATGATCAATAAGCGTGAAGGAGCCAAGGTTCAGCAAGAGGTGAATGACTTACGTTCGATGGGGCTCAAGACCGAGCTGATCAGAAAGCATGGAAATATGACGGTCGAGGAAGGCTCTCGTCTGCCGGTAGGACAAACCCAGTTGACTAAACGCGAAGGGACAACCATCTATCCGCGTCTGAGTCTGGGGCCTGGGCAGCGCTTCGCCTCCAAGGGCGGGTATATCATGCGTTACTCACATGATATGCTCGAGCCTGAGACCAGTTGGATTGTTCCATAGATACGTGCTGATTGATTCGGTTTTGTCATTCCCGCGCATAACCTGCGACTTGGCTGTTTATTTCCTTGCGAGGAGATGACGAATAAATCAGTAACTCACTGATGCTTTAACTGACGTCTATTACGACCTATGACTAAATTTATAACTTTTGAAGGTGTGGATGGGGCGGGAAAGAGCACCCACTTGGCGTGGTTCGCAGAGGCCTTGCGCCAGCGCGGACTGGATGTGATCGTCACACGTGAACCGGGCGGCACGCCGTTGGGTGAGCAATTGCGCGAAATGCTGCTCAATCAGCCTATGAGTATCGGCACGGAGGCGATGCTGATGTTCGCCGCGCGACTGGAGCATGTCGAACAGGTCATCGAACCTGCTTTGCGTGCCGGGCGGTGGGTGATCTCCGATCGCTTCTCTGATGCCAGTTTTGCCTATCAGGGTGCCGGACGCGGCATGGATTGGGATAAGCTCAAACAACTGGAGCGTTGGGTGGGCGTGCAGCCTGATCTGACGTTGTTTTTCGATGTGCCGGTGGAAGTGGCAAGGCTGCGTCTGGCGAATAATGTCAGTCTGGATCGTTTCGAGCAGGAGCAGGATGGTTTCTTTAATCGGGTGCGTTCGGGATATCACCGCCGTGTCGCTGAAGATCCTCAGCGTTTTCGTGTGATTGACGCCGCGCAGACGCTGGATGCGGTTCAGCAGCAATTGCTTGATATCGTTGCGACGATATGATTTTTAACGAACTTTATCCTTGGCAAGCCGACGACTGGGCGCGGTTGCAAACTTTGCGCGGACGGGCATCGCAAGGTTTGTTGTTTCAGGGTCTGAAGGGAATCGGTAAACTGGATCTGGCGATCAATTACGCCCGCTCCCTGTTGTGTGTACACCCTTTGGCGAATGGCTGTGCGTGCGGTGTGTGTCCTGCGTGTCACTGGTTCGAGCAGGACTCGCATCCGGATTTTCGTATCCTGCAACCGGAGTCTGAAACCGAAGAGGTAGAAACTGCGGGCAAAAAGCCCAGTCGTCAGATTTCGGTGGCGCAGATACGCAGCCTGTCTGATTTTATGGCGATGTCGGCGCATCAGGGAGGCCGTCGGGTGGTGATCATCCATCCGGCTGAAGCCATGAACAGCAATGCCGCGAATGCCTTGCTGAAAAGCCTGGAAGAGCCGCCGCCGGGTTTGCTGTTCATTCTGGTGACGCACAAGCCGCATCAATTGCTACCAACCCTGTTGAGCCGCTGTCTGGCATTTAGTCTGGGTGTGCCCGATGCGGCCAGTGCCACCAAGTGGCTGGCGGGTAAGGGTGTGAAAAATCCTGCCGATACGCTGGCGATTGCCGGATTCTCTCCCCTGCAGGCGATGCAATCGGCAACAGAGGGCGGGGTGGAGGCGCGCGAAAAGTTGTTGCGTGCGGTGCGTCAACCGGCGACGCTGGATGTGTTTGCACTCGCCGATGCCTTGCAGAAGACCGAACAGGTACAAGTGGTGCAGTGGTTGCAGCAATGGTGCTACGACCTGCTCGCTCAGAAGTTGTCCGGGCGGGTGCGCTACCATCCGGCTGAAGCTGCTGCGATCGGGCAACTTGTCGTGCCACTGGATGCACTGGATTTGGCCCGTCTGCAAAAATACCTGCAAACGGCCAAGCGTGAAGCGCAACATACGCTCAATCCCAAGTTATTCTTTGAATCCCTGTTTTTTACCTATTGTCAGCTCACTAAGCCATGTCATTTATAGATTCCCATTGCCACATCAATTTTCACGAGTTGTCAGAAAACATCCACGATGTGCTGGCGAAAATGCAACAGAACGAGGTTGTGGCGGCGCTTTGTGTGTCGGTCAATCTAGCCGATTTCCCCCAGGTGCTGGCGCTGGCGGAGCGGTATCCGCATATTTACGCGTCCGTCGGGGTGCATCCGGATTACGAGTCGGTAGAGGAGCCGACGGTTGAGCGTCTGGTAGAGCTGGCGCATCACCCCAAAGTCATCGCGATTGGCGAAACCGGTCTGGATTATTATCGGCTGACCGGCGATCTGGATTGGCAGCGCGAGCGCTTTCGCAATCACATCCGTGCATCCATCGCGTGCGGCAAGCCGCTTATCATCCACACCCGCAGCTCGGCGGAAGATACGCTGCGCATCATGGCGGAGGAGGGCGCGGAAAAGGCGGGCGGAGTGATGCATTGTTTTACCGAGAACTGGGAAGTAGCGCAGGCGGCGCTCGATATGGGTTTTTACATCTCCTTTTCAGGTATTGTGACCTTTAAAAATGCATTGCAAATTAAGGATGTTGCGCAACGTGTACCGATGGATCGCATCCTGATTGAAACTGATTCGCCTTATCTTGCGCCCGTACCGTTTCGTGGTAAGCTCAATCAGCCTGCTTATGTGAAACACGTGGCGGAAGAAATCGCATTGCTGCGCGGCGTGAGTGCGGCGGAAGTGGGGCAACAGACCAGCGGAAATTTTGCCCGTTTGTTCAAACTCTGATGACAAAAAAACTTGACAGAAATTCTGAAATCCTTATAATTCGCGCCTCGCAATGCGGGAATAGCTCAGTTGGTAGAGCGATACCTTGCCAAGGTATAGGTCGAGAGTTCGAGCCTCTTTTCCCGCTCCAGATTTAAGTAGTAGATAGGCCATTGATTTTATGTAGTAAATGCGGGAATAGCTCAGTTGGTAGAGCGATACCTTGCCAAGGTATAGGTCGAGAGTTCGAGCCTCTTTTCCCGCTCCAGATTTAAGTCGTAGATAGACCGCAGTATTTATGTAGTAAATGCGGGAATAGCTCAGTTGGTAGAGCGATACCTTGCCAAGGTATAGGTCGAGAGTTCGAGCCTCTTTTCCCGCTCCAAATTTAAGGGAGAGCATCGCGCTTTCCCTTTTGTTCTTAAAGTATGTGGTGCGTTAGCAAATCGGTTATGCCCTGGATTGCAAATCCAGTTAGCCCAGTTCGACTCTGGGACGCACCTCCAAACATCCGCCCGGGTGGTGAAATTGGTAGACACAACGGACTTAAAATCCGTCGGCTTGAAAAGGCCGTACCGGTTCGATTCCGGTTCTGGGCACCAAATTCCTTATAAAACAGATAGTTAGCCTTGTCTGTTTTACATCTGTTCACACGCTTTTACCCCGTTTTTCACCCCAAAAATTAGTTTTCCACACCAAAACTACACCATTTTGCCTTTTTTCTGTACGTGGATGTAAAGCGACAAATCAATAGGGTCAGAGTCGATTGATTTCTATTGATTTGCTACGGCTTACGGGCTGGATTGTCGTGCTGAAGCCTGCACCACCTTATGAATGATGTGCCAGTTCTTCGCGGCTGATGCGGCGCAAATCGGCTTCAAGAATGCCGGTTTCGATGACGCGGCGTAGTGTGTCGTTGATGAAATCAAAACAGGGGACAAAAACAGGGGACAGACCACGGTTTTCAGTTTTCCGGAAGTTAGCAAAACCGTGGTCTGTCCCGAATGGCACTGACTTAAGCCGTAACTATATGAATTAAATGAAAAACAGGCTGGTCTGGTGGTAAACTTTAGTCGCCAAACCACAAAACAGGGGACAGACCACGGTTTTCAGTTTTCCGGAAGTTAGCAAAACCGTGGTCTGTCCCCTGTTTTCCATGAGCAAAACCGTGGTCTGTCCCCTGTTTTCCTGTTTTCGTTCAGTTTTCCGGAAGTTAGCAAAACCGTGGTCTGTCCCCTGTTTCCGGAAGTTAGCAAAACCGTGGTCTGTCCCCTGTTTTTCCTGTCCCCTGTTTTCCCCTGTTCCAGTTTAAGCGCTGCAACATGCGCTGCCCAGAATGTCGTTTTCTGAATCATCTTTCACCTCATTCGTAATCGAGGTGGCAATCATGCCAAAATTAAAAATGGCAAACAATCCTGCACTTATTGGATGGCTTACGAATAACAGGCGCTACTTTGGCAATGAGCTAACGCCATTAATTTTGGTCTGAGCAACCGCCTTTATTAAAACATCAATCGCCTGGGTTCGGGCGAAGCTTTTACGCCATGCCAACGCGATGCGCCGTGAGGGTATCGGCTTGGCAAAAGGAATCACTTTAAGCAGAGGGCTGCGATAACGCGGACCGTTGGCCGATGCAGGTAAAACGGTAATTCCCAAGCCGGAAGCAACCATATTACGTATAGTTTCCAGTGAAGTGCCTTTTTGTGGATCCACACTTTTTCGTTTGAGATCGGGACATGCCTCGGCCACCTGATTGCTGAAACAGTGCCCGGAATCGAGTAGCAGCACTTTTTCTCCAGCCAAATCCTGAGCGTTAATGCTGCGCAGCCCAGCCCAGGCGTGTTTGCTGTTTACCACCACCTCGAACGCTTCATCGTATAAGGCATGAGTAAGAATGCTGGTATCACCAAATGGCAATGCAACAATAATAACGTCCAGCGTGCCATTACGCAGCAAAACCTCCAGATTGGCCGTAATATTTTCTTCAATTTCCAGTGAGAGTGCAGGGGCAATATCTTTCAACGCTGGGATTAAATCTGGCAACAAATAAGGGGCGACGCAGTGAATAATGCCGATACGTAATGGCGTAGCGAGCTGATTGCTACCCTGCTTAGCAATCTCGCGAATACGCTCGGCTTCTTCCAGCACACGTTGTGCCTGTTCGATAATGTCATTACCAACCACCGTCATTGTGATTTCGCCCTTGCCACGCTCAAAAATCTTCAGCCCCAATTCTTTTTCGAGCTTTTGTATCGCCAGTGACAATGCGGGCTGGCTGATAAAAGATTTTTCTGCGGCGCGACGAAAATTCCGTTCTTGCGCTACAGCAACGATAAAACGCAGTTCATTTAATGTCATGAGCCCTCCCTAGTGATTTATATAATAAATCAAATACGACAAAACAATCAATTGGATTTATAGTTGTGTAAGACTTACATTAGCCACGTGGACAGAAACCACGTTATTTTATCAACCAACAGGAGAACATCATGCAACGACCTGAGATCAAAACGATGGCTAATCTTGAAGCCGCATTTGCCGGTGAATCAATGGCACACGCCAAGTACCGTTACTTCGCTAAAATTGCGCGTGCAGAAGGTCATGAAGACGTCGCCCTCGTGTTTGAAGAAACCGCTGCACAGGAAGTACAACACGCAATGGGACACCTCGATTTGCTTTACCCTAAGGCTGAAATGAGTACCGCTCGCTGCCTGCAAATGGCCATAGAAGGCGAGACTTATGAATACAGTGAAATGTATCCAGGTTTTCTCAAGACCGCGCAGCAAGAAGGTCATGAGGCTGCCATGGGTGAAATCAAACAGCAAATCGATGAATCCAAAGCGCACGCCGAAATTTTTAAAGTGACCTTAGAAAAAGCTGCGAAACGTTTTGCAGCGTTGGCAAAAGTCGAAGAGCGTCACGCGAATCAGTACAGCGCTGTTTTGGCAAAAATTTCTTAAAGTATAGAAAGGGAGAACACCATGAAAGTTTGGCAATGTGTGGTATGCGGTTTTATTTATAACGAAGTAGCCGGTTTACCCGAAGAAGGTATTAAGCCCGGGACTGCGTGGAACGACATTCCAGAAAACTGGGCTTGCCCGGATTGCGGTGTGGCGAAAGCAGATTTTGAAATGATCGAGATTTAATAATGTCTGAGGACAGACGTTCGCCTCGATCCTACTTAAGGGTGAACGGCTCAATCAACTTTTCAACTGAAGGAGCATCATTGTGAAACCAATTGTCGTGGTAGGGAGCGGGCTTGCGGCGTACACCGTGATCCGCGAGTTGCGAAAACTCAATCGCGAAATACCGATCACGTTGGTATCTCGCGACAGTGCCGACAGTTATTCCAAGCCCATGCTGTCGAATGCGTTTACACAGAAAAAAGATGCCGCCAGCCTGGTGCTGACATCTGCGGCGGGCATGGCGCAACAGCTCGGTATTAATGTGTTGGCGAATGTTGACGTGTGTGTAATCCATCGTGAAAATAAACAGTTGGACACTACTTCGGGGACGGTTGAATACGACAAACTGATACTGGCTTTGGGTGCAGACCCGATTCGCATCCCGCTGCAAGGCAACGCGGCAGAATCCGTCTTGTCGGTCAATAATCTTGCAGATTACGCCATACTGCGTGACGAACTAGCCACCGCAAAATCTATCGCCATCATGGGTGGCGGCCTAATAGGGTGCGAATTCGCCAACGATCTCGCGTCTGCCGGCTATGCTGTCACCGTGATAGATCCAAGTCCTTATCCGCTCGCCAGTTTGATGCCGGAACAGGCAGGAAAACAACTTCTGGAACCGCTGATCAAGCTTGGCGTAACATGGCGTTTCGGCACCGCAGTTCAACGTGTAGATTCAACGGACGCAGGCAAGATACTTACTCTCACAGATGCCACAGTCATCCATGCTGACCTGGTGTTATCCGCCATTGGCTTGCGTCCGCGCATTCAATTAGCAGCCGATGCGGGCCTCGTCGTTAATCGTGGGATTGTGGTAAACGACCAACTGCGTACAAATGACGCCGCGATCTTTGCGCTGGGTGATTGCGCCGAAATTGAAGGCCGAGTGTTGCCCTTTGTTCTGCCTATCATGCATGCCGGACGTGCGCTGGCAAAAATTCTCAACAACGAAAACGTAAGCGTGGAATTCCCTGCCATGCCGGTCGTTATTAAAACACCGGCGCATCCTATTGCGGTATCACCCGTGGCGCGTGATGCCGTTGGTACATGGCAAGCATTGGCTTCCGGCAATGGGGTAAAAATGGGGTTTTATGATCCCGAAAACAACATGCTCGGATTTGTTCTCACAGGCGAATACGCAGCGGAGCGTAATGAGATGACGAAAAAACTTGCTACAGTATAAGTATTGAAGTCATCGTGAATGCCCTGTTTCGGGCAAACAATATTTCGCATCAATTGAACGTTAATGTGACGGTCAGCCCGGAGCCTTCACTCGAAGGCATGATGGCTAGTGTGGCGTGGTGAATTTCGGCGATGCGTTTGACGATGGACAAACCCAGACCGCTGCCGGTCGCCGTCGTGCCGATAGGGCGATAAAAGCGTTCTGCGACTTTGGGTAGTTCGGCTTCAGGAATACCCGGTCCGCTATCCGTCACCGATAAACAGGTTTGCCCTGATTTCCTGTTGATGCCGATTTTAACCTCGGTGCCGGGCGGGGTGTGGCGCACGGCATTGTCGATAAGATTGCGCAACAAAACGCGCAGCAATAACGGATTGCCGCTGACCACGTGTTCTTCTCCTTCGATGAGTTCAAGTCGTACGTCCTGTTTTAGTGCCATCGGCGCGATTTGGGCGATCACTTCCGCCGAAATTGCGTTTAAGGGGCAGGATTCGGTCAAGTCATCGCCCAGGTTATCGATGCGAGCTAATGTCAGCAGTTGCTCGATCAGTCGAGTGGTGCGATCACATCCCAGAATCACGTTATCGAGTGCATGACGGCGCTGTACATCGTCGAGGGTCGCAAGGGCAACTTGTGCCTGCGCTTTGATTCCGCTGACCGGTGTGCGTAATTCGTGGGCGGCATCGGCGGTGAAACGCCGCTGGTTCTGTAAAGAGGCATCGATGCGGGTAAACAATTGATTGAGGCGATTTATCAGTGGCCTCACTTCAGCGGGGGCGCTAGTCGTCGCTAAAGCGTGCAAATTATCCGGTTCGCGTCGTCCCACTTCTGCGGTTAGTTTAACCAGCGGGCGCAGGCTGCGCGACACGGAAATCCAGAGCAGCAACGCCAACAGCGGCAGCGAAACTAGCAGCGGCTTGAGTAAATTTCCCGCAATGTTTTCAGCCAGTTCATCGCGCACTTCGGTGCGCTCTGCGACTTGAATCAGGTTGTTGTTCGTTGCATCGAGTGTGGAAAATACACGCCAGCGTTTACCGTCGATCACGCTGTCGCTATAGCCCTGTTCCTTTGTTGTCAGCATTTGCGTGGGGGCGTTGGCAGAATGCAGCCGCAGCACTCGCCCTTCGTCCCACACCTGAAACGCCACACGGCGGGAATATTTGTGCAACAGAGGTGCGTGCTCGGTTTCAATTTCATCGAGGTCATTCGAGCTTTGCACTACCAGTAAGGACGCAGATTGAGCCAGATGGGCGTCGAGTAATTCCTCAAATTCTGCACGTGCATCGAAATAGGTGAACATACTGGCGCCGACCCAGACAATAAGCACGGTGGTCAGGGAGAGCAGCAACAGCCTTTGTTTTAAGGAGATCGGCATGTCAGTCGGGGATCAGATAACCCACGCCGCGTATGGTTTCGATTAATCCGGTGTAAAGCTTGCGGCGCAAATGGTGGACGTGGACCTCGACCGCGTTGCTTTCTATCTCTTCACCCCAAGCATAGAGTTGTTCCTCGATTTGGGCGCGCGACAGCACTCGTCCGGCGTTCAGCATCAAGGCGTGCAGCACGGCGAATTCACGAGCTGGCAATTCAATCGGTAGTCCTCCGTAGCGGACTTGATGTGTTGCCGGGTCAAGTTCCACGCCGCCGGCAGAGAGCGCAGCAGCGGGTTTGCCACTGGAACGACGGATCAATGCACGCAAGCGGGCGGATAATTCCCCCATGTCGAAGGGTTTGATCAGATAGTCGTCAGCGCCGGCATCCAGCCCCCTGATGCGATCTTCTACGGTATCTCTGGCCGTGAGGATTAACACGGGAATCGCAAGGCCTCGGCTGCGCAAACGTTGCAATACCTCTAAGCCGGACAGGCGAGGCAAACCTAAATCCAGTACGGCGGCGGCATAAGGTTCGGTGAGTAGTGCCTGATCGGCGGATATCCCGTCTTTCATCCAGTCCACGGCGTAACCCGCCAGCTTTAAGCCTGCCTGTATGGCATCACCTAGTAAGGCATCATCTTCGACGACCAGTATACGCATGATTTTATGTGATTTTGAGTGAGTATTTAAAACTGTGCTTCAACCGCCGGTGGCAGACCGGCAACTGGTTACTTTTTCTTGCGTCGCCAATAAAAAGTAACCAAAAAGAAGGCGACCCCAGTTTGACGCGCCTGCGGCGTACCCTTGATAACCTGCCGATAGCGGGGCTGCGGAACTCGCACGATCCGCTGCGCGTCCACGTGCTCAAACAGTCCTCGCCCAACAGCACCGCTATTTGCAGGTTATCTACGGCGGCGCACAGGGGTTAAGGGTGATGCTGAGTGTGCATAATTGTGCCAGTTAAATATTTTGATTACACACTGCATTTGATATGGAACCGTTATTTATTCGCTGTGCTGTCCGGCGGTGTCAGGATTAGGTGATCCCATCAGTCCGGTTGCCTGATAACCAAACCAGAACGCCAGCACGATGGCCAGAATGATGGCACCCAGCCACGTATATGCGCAACTGATTCCTTTTTCGCCGACAGTTTGTACCGATTTATAGCCGGTGAGCATGGCGCGGACCAGATTTTCCCGATGAAGCAGACTGCTGGCCAATACCCCTGCAACATGCAGCGCGACCACGCCCAGCATGCTGTAAGAGGCCATTTCGTGAAGTTCTTCGAGCGCTTCGCCACCAATATCCTGGAATATCAGCACGCCGCTGACGCAAGAGGTGATCCCTAAAGCTAGCAGTGCGAATACCGCCAGACTGCCTGCCGGATTGTGACCCAAATAGTGCTTAGGACTTCCTTTGAGCATGGAGGTGAAATACTTCGCTGTTTCTACAGGTGAAAATATAAAGGATTTAAACTGTGCATAGCGCGTGCCGAGGAAACCCCATGCCAGACGGAAGGCGATCAATCCCAGCAGGGTGTAGCCCAGCACGACATGGATATCGCGGTAGCGTTCCGACTCGGAAGTCAGAAAGGCACCGGCGAACGAGGCGACCAGCAGCCAGTGAAACACCCGGGTCGGCACATCCCAAACCAGTATACGGACTCCCATGATGTGCCCCTTTTATTTAGGAATTCTGATGTTGTGTTCGCTGAAATTGCCGTTTTCAGCACCTTGATGACAGGCTGTACAGTTAGCCCGGCTCCCTACCTTGGGGTTTTTCCAGGTTCGGTCGGAGACTTCGTCGTGTTCATGTTTAAACCAGCGTGTCTCTGTGATATGCAACAACGGTTTTTCGCTTGATTCACGCCGGCTTCGTCCGGCATTTTTTTCGAGGAAATCGCCGATTTCTCGAGCGCTTGCTTTGTCCATACTGGCATCAGATCCAAAATGTTTGTCTAGGCCCGACATTACTGCGCGCCAGGATTCTGCCGGCAACATCCCGGGCGGGTACGCTACGTGACATGCGCCGCATTCGGTTTGCCAGACTTTGTTTTTGGCAACTGGCCTGTGTTCGTCATCGTCAGCACGGGCGAGGGTAGAGATCATGCCAGTCAGCAATGTGGCGAGAAGGGCGAACTTTAAAGTACTATTATTCAACATGTTAAATATCTCCGGTTAGTTCTTAATGGTGAGCAGATAACTCAATACATCGCCTTTTTCCTGTGCCGTGCAAACTCTGCCCAGTACATCGTTGCAATTGCGCTTGAACCATTTTGCGACTTTGGCAGGATTGCTGAAGCGTTCGGGGTTGGCCGCCGGCGCTAAGGGGTCAATAATTTTCCCAGTCTTGGCATGTTTGCCGATTGCCGCCGGATTGTCTGTGTGGCAGGACGCACAAGCCCATTCATTGCCGTGCTTTTGTTTGAAAAATGTTGTGCCTTGTGCGGCGGAAAAGCCCTTGAACGCCAAGTTGCTCGCCTGCGCTTCGCTATTGATTTCAGCCAGTATTTCTTTAGGCGTTTGTGCCATGGCGGGTAGCGAGATGGCACCGGCAAACAGAACGGCAAATAAAACACGGGGTATTCGTAACATGGTGAGTCTCCTTGCGTTGGGTTTCGATGTGGGCAGGATAGTCTTCCAATCTTAAGGATTGCTTAAGGAGATTCTGATTTATTCGTTATCCCCGCAAAAGCTGGGATCTGTGCACCTTGTGTGACTGGGCTCACGACTGCGCAGGAACGAAAAAACCGAATAAACCAGCGCTTCCTTAAGTCGATAAAATGATTAAGAGCGATGGCCTAGTTGTTTTTTAGCGGATAAATTTGGGTTGAAGTCATTGCGACAAAAGCGCAAAATCAAGTTAGATATGTACGTCAAAATCTAGTAATGGAATAAGTCTATACACAATGTTTCCGGGACTAAAAAAAGTAATCGGGTACAGACGATTTTTTGAGTCTGATGGTTTTTACGCTTGTCACTCAGGTCAGTTTCAGGTCTCGGCCTATTACGCACAGGAAACGCTGGATGTAAATCTTCTTGAACGCAGGCTGAGCAAAAGCGTCGTGAAACAGGTGTCGTCCGGTGAGGCTAAACATGACTTGGGCGGATCGGGACAGCGGTCGCACTATGCGCGAGACTGTGTGATGCCACGAAAAATATGAATAAAAAATTACATCGCACACTGACACGTCAATTGCACAAGCTGGGCTTGGACAGTCAGCGTTCGCCTGACGTGTTATCCTGGTCTAATTTTCTGAATCTTGTAGAAAAAACCTATCACGACGCGGACGCCGAGCGGATCGTGCTGGATCGATCTCTGGAGATCTCCTCAGAGGAGATGCAAACTGTCTATTTGCGCGAGAAGTCGATCCATGAAGCGCGCCTGCGTGCTGTGTTTAATTCGACACAAGATTTAATCTGGTTGAAGGATCCCGAAGGAATCTATCTGGCGTGTAACCCTACTTTTGAACGTTTATTTGGTGCGAGTGCTGCAGAGATTGTGGGGAAAAGCGATTACGATTTTGTGGATCGCGCACTTGCGGATTCCTTTCTGAGCCATGACCGGGCAGTCATCGAAAAGCAGGAGCCTTGTAGTAATGAGGAGTGGCTCACTTTTGCCGAAAATCAATACTGTGGACTGTTTGAAACAGTTAAAACCCCGATCTATGATGATGCCGGGCAGTTAATGGGGGTGATGGGCGTTGCACGTGATATTACGGAGCGTAAACGGATTGCCGAGTCGATCAAGTCGCATGAGCAGCAGTTAAGTTACGTGCTCGATGCGACGGGCGAGGGGATTTGGGATTGGGATATTAAGGCCGGTGCCATTAGTCATAACAGCGAGTGGTGCAAAATTGCCGGACTCGATGACAGATATTTGTCACATTCTTTGAATGTGTTCGCCGGGGTGTTGCACGAAGCTGACAGTGAACTTGTTTTTGAGAAAATCAACAATTGTCTGACAGGGGAGGGTGTGTATCACAGTGAACACCGTTTTCGTCGTGCAAACAATGAGATCGTTTGGATTTTGGATCGAGGCAAGGTGGTCGAACGGGATGAGTCGGGTGTTGCTATCCGTATGGTAGGAAGTGTGGTGGATATTACGCAGCGTAAACAGGAAGAGGGTGCCTTAAAAATTGCAGCGCTGGTCTATCAGTTCAGTAGCGAAGCAATGCTGGTGACGGATTTTGATAATAATATCATCGATGTTAATCCGGCTTTTACGCGGATTACCGGCTATGCCTATGATGAAGTGATAGGGGAAAATCCCCGGATTTTTCAGTCTGGGATGCACGACGACGCTTTCTATCGCGCCATGTGGGCTGACTTGTTGGCCCGTGATTATTGGCAGGGTGAGATTTGGGACAAGAGAAAGGGCGGTGAAGTGTACCCTAAGCTGTTAACCATCAATACAATACGGGATGACTCGGGTAAAGTAGTCCGGCACGTGGCGCTGTTCTCGGATATTTCTGAAAAGAAAAAGTCTGAGGAGATGATCTGGCGGCAGGCCAATTACGATGTGTTAACCGGTTTGCCTAACCGACGCTTACTGATGGACAGGCTGGCTTCTGCACTCTCGCTCTCGGTGCGGAACAGCAGTTATGGTGCCTTGCTGTTTATCGATATGGACAAGTTTAAAATGCTCAACGATACCTTGGGTCATGATTACGGCGATCTGCTCTTGGTCGAAGTGGCTGCGCGTGCCCGGTCTTGTGTCAGGGAAATTGATACGGTTGCCCGATTTGGCGGGGATGAGTTCGTTATTCTGATTGAAGAAGTGGATATAGATGAGGGAGTGGCTTCTCATAAAGCGTCACAGATAGCAGAGAAAATTCGCCAAGCGCTTGCGCAACCCTACTGTCTTAAGTCGATTGAATATAGTAGTTCTCCCAGTATCGGTGTCAGTTTGTATCGGGGGGATGAACATACAGTGGATGAGGTGATGAAACACTCGGATCTGGCGATGTATCAGGCTAAAGATTCCGGCCGAAATACGGTGCGTTTTTTTGATCCTGAAATTCAGCGTTCGGTAGAAAATCGCCTGATTATTGAGGCAGATTTGCTTCGTGCCGTGGCTGAGCAGCAGTTGCACCTGTACTATCAAATACAGGTGGATAATCATCATCGTCCATTAGGTGCGGAGGCCTTGGTGCGCTGGATGCATCCTGTGCGCGGTATGGTATCTCCCGCACAATTTATTCCGGTGGCAGAAGAAAGTTCGCTGATCATCGAAATTGGACATTGGGTGTTGTTGACTGCGTGTAAGCAATTGGGGCTCTGGGCTCAAGACGAAATCACCATGGATCTAACGCTGGCGGTCAATGTCAGTACAAAGCAATTTCGGCAGCATGATTTTGTTACTCAGGTGGGTAATGCGCTTCGTGATTATCGCGTTATGCCAAGCCGATTGAAGCTGGAATTGACGGAAAGTGTCGTGCTCAACGATGTGACGGATGTAGTGACTAAAATGTATGCCTTAAAAGCGTTGGGCGTCAGGTTATCGCTGGACGACTTTGGGACCGGCTATTCGTCGCTCGCCTATTTGAAAAATTTGCCTTTGGATCAAATCAAAATTGATCAAAGCTTTGTTCGCGGTGTGGCTACAGATCAGAACGATGCAGTGATGGTCAAAACGATCATTGATCTGGCGCATAATTTCGGTCTCAATGTGATTGCAGAAGGGGTCGAGACTCAGTCTCAGCTGGATTTTTTAAAACAAAATAACTGTATGGCTTATCAGGGATATTTGTTCAGCAAACCAGTTCCTGTCGCACAATTTGACGCTTTGTTAAGGCAAGGAGATGCCTTGGATATTGCGAGGGAATGATGAGGCGGGTGGTATAATCATTCCCGTGTTAAAGGCCAAAAAAAACCAGCCTAAGCTGGTTTTTTATTTCCAGGCATTGCGGATTAGTCTTTGCTGAACAGTTGTGTAACCATCCATAATGCGAAAACGGTTGCCATTGCTGCGGTGCCCAGTGATGCTACAGTAGCGATAATTGACATTTTTCATCCTTCCGAGAGATTTAAATTGAACAGATCAACAACAGGGTTAATCGTAGCACAATTCTTTTATTCTGGTAGGGCTTTTTATCTATAGAAGAACTAGCCCGGCGGCTGTCCGTAGGCAAATTTAAGAAAAATTTAATAAAATTTGGGGGGTAAACAACACCCCCATGGTGATCTAGTTAGCTCTTGAAAGCTTGAGTCAACATCCAGACTGCGAAGGAAACAGCGAGGGTTGCGGTGAAGATAGATGCGACGGTTGCGATGATAGCCATTTTTATTTTTTCCCCTGAGCGTTTATAAGATTCAACTACCGTAAAATAGTTGACTGAAACTGTTGTAATTATACGAGCAAAATTGTCGGGAATACACACAAATTTTGTAATGTTAATCAATTTTATTTTGTGCAACCCTATATTAATAAACGCTTATCAAGGTAGCTTCGCATTGTGATTAAAAAACTATATATAAAAACTTACGGCTGTCAGATGAACGAGTACGACTCAGACAAGATGGCGGACGTGCTGCGTGCTTGTGATGGAATGGAGCTGACCGACAAGCCGGAAGAGGCCGATGTCATGCTTTTTAATACCTGTTCAATCCGCGAGAAGGCGGAGGACAAGGTGTTTTCGGATCTCGGGCGTGCGCGTGTCTTGAAGCTGGCGAATCCCGATATGATTATCGGCGTGGGCGGTTGCGTGGCGAGTCAGGAAGGCGAGGCGATTATCAAGCGCGCGCCTTATGTGGATGTGGTGTTCGGGCCACAGACATTGCATCGTTTGCCCGAGTTGCTCAAGGCAAGACATGACACCGGGCGTTCACAGGTGGATATCAGCTTCCCCGAGATTGAAAAATTCGATCATATGCCGGTGCCTCAGACCACATCGGGCACAGCCTTTGTTTCCATCATGGAAGGATGCAGCAAATACTGTACGTTCTGCGTCGTGCCTTATACGCGCGGCGAAGAAGTGTCGCGCCCCTTTAGCGATGTGATGCACGACATTGACGTGTTAATCGGGCAGGGCGTGAAGGAAGTGACGCTGATTGGTCAGAATGTGAATGCCTATGTCGGTGCGACCGACGATGACGATACGGTGGATTTGGCTTATCTGATTCAGGCGATCGCAGAATTGACTGAGATTATCCGTATTCGTTTTACCACCTCACATCCGCGCGATATGAGTCAGCGTTTGATCGACCTTTATGCAACGACGCCGAAGCTGGTGAGCCACTTGCATCTGCCGGTACAATCAGGTTCGGATCGCGTGCTGGCCGCGATGAAGCGTGGTCATACAGTGCTGGAATACAAATCTGTTATTCGTCGTGTACGCGCTGTGCGTCCCGACATCTGCATCACGTCGGATTTCATCGTCGGATTTCCGGGTGAGACCGAGCAGGATTTTGAGGCGACTCTGAAGCTGATCGATGACATCGGTTTCGACAATAGTTTCAGTTATCTGTTCAGTCCGCGTCCCGGTACGCCGGCAGCGGAAATGCGCGACGATACGCCGCATGAGATTAAGGCCGCACGTCTCAAACGCCTGCAGGATCGTATTTCCGAGCAGGAGTCCGGGGTGGCAGAAGGTATGCTGGGTACGGTGCAGCGCGTGCTGGTGGAAGGCATATCGAAAAAGGATGTGCTGGAACTGGCCGGTCGAACCGACAATAATCGCGTGGTGAATTTCCGTGGTTCTCCCGGCATGATAGGCCGCTTCGTAGATGTGAATGTGACCGAGGTCGTGCGGCATACTTTGCGCGGCGAACTGGCGATAATTGCGGATTAGGAATAAGTTAATTTATATGAAATCCAGTGGGTAATTTGAATAATCCAAAACAATAATTACGATGGAGTATGTACATTGAGTGTCACCACTAGCCCCTGTGCGCCGCCGAAGATGGCCGATAAATAGCGGTGCAGTTGGGCGAAAACGTGTTGCAATGCGAAACATTGCAACAGTTTCGGCGAAACAATTAACACGTAAACAGGCTGAGCCACGACTGTTTGAGCACGTGGTCGCAAAGCGAATCGTGCGAGTTCCGCAGCCCCGCTATTTGTTGGCGATCAAGGGTACGCACGCTGTCTGGAACCAGACAGCGTGGCGCGGCAAACCGGGGTCGCCTTTTAGTTTCAGCTATGCCTCACTGCAACTTCGTTGTCTTTGGTATTTGGCTGCAAAAGAAAACGCA
>Ga0214247_1000169_pt1 | contig 49979 bp, 52 predicted proteins | sample TroBogypolimnion_18_FD_153085 | JGI IMG/M metagenome (GOLD analysis project Ga0214247, IMG submission 153085) | Freshwater microbial communities from Trout Bog Lake, WI - 03JUN2009 hypolimnion | ecosystem: Environmental > Aquatic > Freshwater > Lake > Hypolimnion/Profundal zone ... | reverse complement strand
GATGGTCAAAGGCATCGACCATCAGACAAGCGGCAGCGTTGTTGTGTTTATGACTTCTAAACTAATCGCTGAAATATAGCTGGGGGGCGATGAATCAAATTGCTTTGAAAAAGCCTCCCATTATGACATTTGTAAGGGGGCAATACAAGGGTTTTCCCCAAATTAATTATGATGTAGGTATGCATTGGCTCTTAGCGCCCTCGAATTTTGGAGTAATTGATTTCCCGGCTTACTTGCTGGGAGTAATTTTTACGATCCTGTTTCCAGGTCCAAACTCTCTCTACATCCTAACTATTACCTCTCAAAGAGGGTGGCGTGCGGGGGTATGGGCATCCCTCGGAATTTTCATGGGAGATGCCATTTTGATGATTGGTGTTGCAGTGGGTGCGGCAACACTACTAAATTCTTCCCCAATGATTTTTAATCTTGTTCGAACGCTGGGCGCAGGGTATCTCGCATGGATGGGATACAACCTGATTCGGAGTGGTTTACGGTGCCACAACAGATCTGAGTCAACAGTTAATGCGCTTGAGAGGTCGAATTACTTCAGTAGCCTGCATCCCACTTTAGCGGCCTTAACTTTATCCCTGACCAACCCTAAAGCAATCTTTTTCTTTATCTCTTTTTTTGCGCAATTCATTGATCCTGGGTACGCTCATCCAGTACATCCATTTTTATATTTAGCTATTGTTTTACAGTTGGTGAGCATGTCATATTTGGCAAGTCTCATTTTTGCCGGGAAATTCTTTTTGAATTTCTTCCAAAAAGAACCGCGTTATGCTGCTCTTTTTTGGATATTCGTTGGGCTATTACTTATCGGCTTTGCAGGCAGAATATTGTTATAGGGCTTATTTTTTTAATATTTCATCTTAACCAGCGCAATAGACGTTCTACCTTTTTGCCATAAGGTGGCCGAATAAGCTTAGTTCCGCTAAAAATCTTTGAACCCAAAATGCCGCGCACCTCTAAAACAGATTTGCGATGACTAAAGGTTTCATAGCCTGACTTACCGTGATAATTGCCCATTCCGCTTGCGCCGATCCCGCCAAAAGGTAAGCTTTCTACGGCCACCTGTAGCAGGGTGTCATTAATGGCAACGCCGCCAGAATGGGTTTCGTTTAAAACGCGTTGCATATTTATTTTATTTTTTCCAAACCAATACAGTGCGAGAGGGTTTGGCCTGCTATTGATAAAGTGGATGGCGGCAGAGACATCACTCACTGCAATGATAGGCAAAATAGGGCCGAAGATTTCTTCCTGCATGATGAGTGCGTCTTCAGGGACGTCGACTAAGGCAACGGGTGTAAAGCTGCTGGATTGGCTGTTGCCAGTATTTAACAGGGGAATGACCTGGGCACCACGATTGACAGCATCTCTTACCAAATGATGCCAGCGTATAAATTGCTCTTCATCAATAGGCCCCGTCAATTCTTCGGGACTATTAAATTGGGTATGAGCTGCTAGCTGGAGTTCCTTGACTAGAGCATCGCGATTGCTATGCTGAACCAAAACATAGTCTGGGGCAATGCAGGTTTGTCCACTATTGAGTAGCTTGCCGTAAATAATGCTGTCCGCCACATCTTTGAGATTGGCAGATAAATCAACAATCGCAGGGGACTTTCCGCCAAGCTCAAGGGTTATTGGAGTTAAATGATCTGCGGCAGAGCGCATTACTTTTTTCCCAACGCTTTCCGAGCCGGTAAAAAAGAGGTGGTCAAAAGGCAGCTCTGCAAAAGATTGCGCTACTTCTACGCCGCCAGTAGTGACGCAAAATTCACTGGGGTGAAAGTACTCTTGAATGAGTGCCGCTAAAAATCCTGAAGTACGCGAACTTCTTTCGGAGGGTTTAAGCCAAACACGGTTTCCAGCAGCAAGGGCCGCGATCGCTGGTGCAAGGGCGAGTTGGATGGGGTAGTTCCAAGGGCTCATGATACCCACCACACCAATGGATTGAGTTTGAGTCCAAGCATGGGAAGCGCCCATAAAAAATGGAGTTTCAACTAGCGTGGGCTTCATCCATTCCTTAAGATACTTGCGAGTGTATTTACAGGCCTGGTACACCATTTGAAATTCAGCCAGCCGGCTTTCAATAGGATGGCGTACCCCAAAATCCGCTATCAATACCTTGCAAATCTTTTCTTCATTAGCAGAAATCATCTGCTCAATACGCCCTATTCGCTCGAGACGAAGCTCTAGACTAGGGTTGGGTTCTGCGGCATAAGCTGCCTTAATTTCATCTAATTGGAGCGTAAAACGATTCATGGGTATTGGACGTAAAGGTGACAAGCAAGGGATTGAATAAGGCATTAGGATAAAGCCATGAACAAAATTGACCATAAAAATGAGGCTTCTTTGGAGCGCGCCACCCTTGGCGGGGGATGTTTTTGGTGTTTAGAGGCTGTGTACCAGCAAATTCAGGGTGTTAAAGCGGTGGTGTCTGGCTATGGTGGCGGGGCAAGACCTAATCCGAGCTATGAATCTGTATGTACTGGAGTCAGTGGGCATGCGGAAATTGTGGATGTGTATTTTGATCCCAAGATCGTCTCTTATCGCGATTTATTGGAAATATTTTTTGTAATTCATGACCCCACAACCTTGAACTATCAAGGCAATGATCGTGGTACGCAATACCGTTCAGTAATATTTACACATGGTGAGATACAAGCTGGTGAAGCGCATGAGGTAGTTGAGGAGTTAGAGAAGTCGGGAATTTACTCGGGCCCGATTGTGACGCAGATTGAATCGGCGCCCCCGATTTACCCCGCAGAAGACTACCACCAGGATTATTTCCGCCAACATCCGGGTCAAGGCTATTGCATGGCGGTAGTAGCGCCTAAGTTAGCTAAATTTAGGGCGAAATTTAAATCACTGATTGCAGCAGATTTTGCTTAAGTAAGCTCAGGGCGCTAGGCGAGCAATACGCCAGGCACTGTTTTCCAGTTGATAGTGGATGCGGTCATGCAGACGCGATGGGCGACCTTGCCAAAATTCGATTTCTGTTGGATGTAGGCGATATCCACCCCAATGCTCTGGGCGTGGAGGAGTTTCTCCAAATTCGCTTTTAAATTTTTCCTCAGACTGTTCCAAAAATTCTCGATCGGGAATTTCTGCGCTTTGAGGTGAAGCCCACGCTCCAATTCGGGAGGCAGCAGGGCGAGAATGAAAATATTCATCACTTTCGGAGGCTGAGACACGCTCCACTAAGCCTTTAATGCGGACCTGACGCTCCAACTCATGCCAGTGAAAGAGTAGGGCGGCTTGGGGCCTGATCGCCAATTCCCTCCCTTTTTGACTTCCATAGTTTGTAAAAAAGGTAAATCCATTTTGATCCGCGCCTTTTAGTAAGACAATACGAGCTGATGGATTGCCTGCTACATCTGCTGTGGCTAAAGTCATTGAATTGGGTTCGGGACATTCAGCTTGAATGGCTTGATCAAACCAAACCTGAAATAAGGCTAGCGGATCGCTAGGAACTTCAGTTTCCGTTAGCTGGCCAAAGGTGTAGTTTTTACGAAGTTGTGCGATGGAGTCCATTTGTTCAGTATAAAGAGAAGTTATGGCAGAAGATAAAATAGAAATTAGCCCAGAAGACGGCGTGCAAGATCGTCGTTTTGGGGGCGTAGAAAGGCTCTATGGACCAGAGCTGCATAAACGTTTTCAAAATGCGATAGTGGTAGTGGCTGGCTTAGGCGGTGTTGGTTCTTGGGCGGCCGAAGCGCTTGCGCGTACAGGTATTGGGCACCTAGTTTTAGTGGACTTTGATCATATTGCCAAGAGCAATACCAATCGTCAATTGCATGCCTTGGAAGGTGAGTACGGCAAAGCCAAGGTGCAGGCCATGAGCGAGCGAATGCGTCTTATTAATCCAGATATTGAGCTCACTTCTTGGGATGCGTTTTTAGAGCCAAACAACTTAGACGAAATTATTCCTGTGGCTGCTTTGGTATTGGATGCGACAGATTCAGTCCAAACCAAGGTTGCTTTAGCGGCTTGGGCTGTCAAAAATAATCGTGCTTTGGTAATGTGTGGAGCTGCTGGTGGTAAGTCTGACCCCACTTCAGTCCGTTGCGATGATCTCTCTAGAACTGAACAAGACGCTCTTCTTGCGAAGGTGCGTGTAGGTCTGCGCACCGATCATGGTTTTTCAAGGGATCTGAAAAAACGCATGGGTGTGCGGGCAATTTATTCACATGAGCCTCGTGCTGGTACCGCTAGTGGCGGGCTTGCTTGCTCTGGGTATGGCTCTACGGTAATGGTGACTGCTGCTTGTGGTTTAGCGGCCGCTGCAGAGATTTTAAATCTCATCGCCACACTCAAATAAAAGCGATTTTCGCGCTTAACTTAAATCAGACACCAGAGAGGCTAATGTCTCTGGAGCGAGACTTTTGACCTGCATGGGATATTCCTTGTGATCACAGCCTACCATCATCTGAGCGCCAGCCTTTAAAGCTTTTTTCATACCTTCCGATAAATCAAAACACATAAAATGTACTGCTGAGATTTTTTCTTGTGCGGAGCATTCGAGATCCTCATCTGCGAGCGCATATAGCCGTGGCTGTCCTTCTGCTTCGATAAATATCTGGCGCTCAATTCCTGCTAACTTGACTAATGCTAGCTTACGATCAGCTTCGTTGGGATATTCCACCATCATCGTCGCTTTGAAATTAGAGCCATCAGGAACTAAAGGGTTATAGGCATTTAACTCATTTTGAATGGATTCTTCCGTGGAGACTCCCTCCACCCGTAACATTTCTTGAATTTGGTAGCGCATTAAAAACTCACTCTCAAAGATCATGGTGAGATGATCGCCCAGATGAACGGTGCGCAAGCGATGCTCAGCAGTAGCTTTTTCGCGAAAAGCAGGCCGCTCCTTGTTATAAGCCTCAAGACTTAAGAGGCTTTCACTGGTAATTTTCCCCATGGCGTTGTATTCCTAATAGTTCTTTTGATTAAAAACGGAATCAAATGCCGTAAGCTTTAGTAAACATGGTTAGTGGATAGACTATTTTTGATTTTGCAAATCTAGAGAGTTGCAAAGCGAAGTCTCTAAACTACCCTCAGGCGTTGTCATGTCTGCCCTTCATTATCTTAATAATATTAATTCCCGTCATTACGGGGATAGTGTATGGCGTAGGAGTCAGATAGCAAAATTGCATTGATTAACATTATTAATAATAAAAACCTAACTAACTGAATTTATGGACCTTTCCGCTTTAACGCTCTCTGCTGGGGTAGTCGCCCTCGCAGAAATGGGTGACAAGACCCAGTTGCTCTCCTTAATGCTGGCTGCTCGCTATCCCAAGCAAGCCGTGGCTATTATTGCCGGCATATTTATTGCCACAATCGCAAATCATGCTTGCGCTGCCTTTTTGGGTCAGTGGCTGACAACTTTGATGAGTCCCGAGATTCTGAAATGGGTCTTAAGCGTCAGTTTTTTGAGTATCGGATTGTGGCTCTTGGTGCCAGATCATATCGAGGATGGGGCTGACTCTAAGGTAGCTGATCGCGCCTCTCGGGTGTTCCTGCTGACGGTGGGTATGTTCTTCCTAGCTGAGATGGGGGATAAGACTCAAATTGCCACCATTGCCTTGGGCGCGCGCTATGCCGATGTTGTATCAGTCACAATTGGCACTACTTTGGGGATGATGTTGGCTAATGTGCCAGCGGTTTGGGTTGGGCAGAAATTTACTAGACGCATGCCGATTAAATGGGTGCATGCCGTTGCAGCTGCAACTTTTATTTCCATTGGGATTGCCACCTTAATTTGGGGTTGAGTCCAAAGCACTTAACCTCTTCAAGCGCAAGGAGCTCGGGGGACTTAAAATCAGTACATGAAAACCGATCTCCCACAAAGCTTTCGCAGGCTTGAATACCGCGCTCCGATTTATACCTTTGGTCAGGTTGAGCTTGACATTGCTTTAGACCCCGCTAGAACGATAGTCAAAAGTCGTTTGGAGGTGTTGCCTGGTAATAGCCATCAGGCTGGCGCACCACTAATTTTGCAAGGTCATGAATTGGAATTTGTGAGTCTGCGAGTTAATGGGCAGGCACATCGTCAGTTTGAGTTAACTCCAGAGTTACTGACGATCCACTCAATTCCTGATGGTGGTCAAACTCCCTTTATTGTTGAAATTATTTGCGTGTGCACGCCTAATAAAAATACCTCTCTCATGGGGCTATATGTTTCAAATGGGAACTACTTTACCCAGTGTGAAGCAGAAGGGTTTCGAAAGATTACTTACTTCTTAGATAGACCTGATGTGATGGCGCGCTATCGCGTCACCTTGCGGGCGCGGGAGGAGGAGTGCCCCATCCTACTATCAAATGGAAATTTAGTTTGCACTGAAAAATTGCCTAATGGTTGGCACTTGGCTACCTGGGAAGACCCCTTTCCAAAGCCATCCTATTTGTTTGCATTAGTTGCTGGAAAATTGGAATGTATTGAAGAAACAATTACTACCAGCAGTGGCGCAAAAAAGTTGTTGCAAATTTGGGTCGAGCCGCACGATCTTAAGAAAACTCGTCATGCGATGGACTCCTTAATTGCTTCAATTCATTGGGATGAAAGGCGCTATGGCCTTGAATTGGATCTTGATCGATTCATGATTGTTGCGGTGGGTGATTTTAATATGGGGGCGATGGAAAATAAAGGCCTTAATGTCTTTAATACTAAATATGTACTGGCTCAGCCAGAGACGGCAACTGATGCTGACTTTGCCAACATTGAAAGCGTAGTTGCGCATGAGTATTTCCATAACTGGACTGGTAACCGCGTCACTTGTCGTGATTGGTTTCAACTTTCATTAAAAGAAGGTTTAACCGTTTTTCGTGATCAAGAATTCTCAGCTGATCAAATGGGTAGCGAATCAGGTAGGGCTGTAAAACGCATTGAGGATGTGCGCCTATTGCGCCAGTTGCAATTTCCAGAAGATGCCGGTCCTATGGCGCATCCCATCCGCCCAGATGAGTACCAGGAGATCAACAACTTTTATACCGTCACCGTCTATGAAAAGGGTGCTGAGGTGGTACGTATGTACCAAACCCTATTAGGCATAGATGGCTTTCGCAAAGGAATGGACCTGTACTTTAAGCGTCATGATGGTCAAGCAGTTACCTGCGATGATTTCTTAGCTGCAATGGCTGATGCCAATGTGCGCGATCTTACGCAATTCGGGAATTGGTATAGTCAAGCTGGCACACCTCAAGTGCAAGTGCAAGAGCACTACGACGCGGACAGAAAGCAGTTTCAACTCACATTAACTCAAAGCTGCACTGCAAGTGCTGGACAGTTGGATAAGAAGGCATTTCATATTCCGCTGAAGATGCGTTTACTGACCAGCGCTGGAGACCAGCCAGAACATTTACTTGAGCTGACAGAAGAACAGCAATCGTGGACGTTCGATAACGTTTCCGAGCGGCCTGTGCTGTCACTTAATCGGGGATTCTCAGCGCCTATCAATTTAGATTTTGTGCAGAGAGAAGCAGATTTAATAGCCTTATTTTCAGATGATGACGATGCTTTTAATCGTTGGGAGGCTGGTCAAAAGTTAGCCATGCAAATGATTCTAAAAAATCGCTTGCCTGATAAATCTCTGATCAATGCTTACCGTCAGATTTTAATAGACCAACATTTAGATCCCGCATTTAAAGAGTTGGCATTAACGCTCCCAGCGGAGACCTATTTATATGAGCAGTGCACTAGCGTAGATCCACAACAAATTTATAGTCAACGTAGGGCATTTCGCCATGCTATCGCCAGTGAACTCAGGTTAGAGTGGGCGGCCCTGTATCAACAAATGCAAACTGCTGAACCCTTTAATGCAGATGCTCTTAGTGCCGGTAAACGTGCTCTTAAAAATCTAGCGCTTAGTATGTTGCTTGAAGCAGACCCTCTGATTTGGTCGCCAATGGCAGTAAATCAATACCAAACCGCTGACAATATGACTGACCGTTATGCCGCTTTGGCGGGATTGGTGATTCATGGATCAGTTTCAGCAGGCGTTTGTTTGGAAGATTTCTATACCCGCTTTGCTGATGATGCTTTGGTGATTGATAAATGGTTTGCTTTGCAATCTAGTCGTCCACCTGTTAAAGGTGCTATATCTACCTTAGAAAATGCAAAGCGATTACTTGGGCATGACGCATTTAAGATGAATAACCCAAACCGAGTTCGTAGCGTCATTCATGCATTTTGTATGAATAATCCCGCTAGCTTTCATCAGCCCGATGGCAGTGGTTATGCATTCTGGGTTGATTCTGTCCTCGCGCTAGATCCAGTAAACCCGCAAGTTGCTGCTCGTTTAGCCAGAGCTTTGGATCGCTGGCGCAATTTTGCGCAGCCCCACCAAAGCCAGATGCATGCTGCATTACAGCAAGTAGCAAGCTGTCAGACGCTTTCGGCAGATGTGAAAGAGGTGGTAACTAAGGCCTTGGGAAATTAATCTTTTTCAGAACAAGGCAAAATAGACCTTATAGAGCAACATACCCATTACGGAGAAACCCCTTTTGACCACCCAAAGTAACTTCAACACCAATTTCAAACAATATTTAGAAACTGCCAAAGTAAAGGGCGCAAGCATCCCTAGTGGCTTGCAAGAGCTACTTTTGGCGGTTGCCAATACTTGCGCTACCTTGAGTCATGAAGTGGCACAGGGCGCCTTAATTGGGTTGTTGGGTTCTGCTGGTACGGGCAACGTGCAGGGTGAAGTTCAGCAAAAACTCGATGTCATTGCTAATGATTTATTAATTGAAGGAGTGCAGGAGTGTAGGTCCCTCGCTGGTTTGGCTTCTGAGGAGATGGAATTACCTATGGCGGTTCAGGGTACTGGCGATTACTTGCTCTTGTTCGACCCCCTTGATGGCTCTTCTAACATTGACGTCAATGTCTCGATTGGCACGATTTTTTCTGTACTGAAAAAGCAGGATCCATCCACTCCATTACAAACTTCAGACTTTTTACTAACGGGACGCCATCAAGTGGCCGCTGGTTATGTGGTCTACGGCCCTCAGACAACTATGGCATTGACCTTGGGTGACGGTGTTGCAATGTTTACTCTCAATAAGGTAAGTGGTGAATTCGTATTAGTTAAGCATGCTGTTGAGATTGCTCATTCCTCAAAAGAGTTTGCTATTAATATGTCAAATATGCGCCATTGGGCTGAGCCGGTTCGTCGCTATGTGGACGAGTGCCTTGCTGGTGTGAGCGGTAAGCGGGATAAAGATTTTAATATGCGCTGGATTGCTTCAATGGTGGCAGATGTCCATCGCGTATTGACTCGTGGCGGTATCTTTATGTACCCCTGGGATCAACGTGAGCCCCACAAACCTGGCAAGTTGCGCTTAATGTATGAAGCCAACCCCATGAGCTTCTTGGTGGAGCAGGCCGGTGGTGTTTCTATTAATGGGGACCAGCTAATCATGGATTTGATCCCTACGGATTTACATGAGCGTGTCTCTGTGATGCTAGGTTCTAGAGAAGAGATAGAGCGCTTGCAGCGCTATCATTCAGAGGCTTAGCGGGCTACGGAACTAAAACACTTGTCTTTGAAACAAAAATGCCCAATCAATGATTGGGCATTTTGCGATCAGGGATGTGTTTCAAGCTCCCAATTGAGGCTGCACCTTTTCCTTTAGGTAGGCAAGCGATTCTTCCACTTGGTCAATCAGGATTAAGCAAATATCCCCAGGGGCTAAATCATTCAAGGCGGTATCAATTGCAAGAAATTCACCAGTGATCTCTTTTACTTGATGGGCCTTGGTGGCACCAACCAAACCTTCTTGCAGAAGTTTTAAGACCTCACCATCTTCGCGACCTCGTTGACATTGATCTTGATACAAAATCACATTATCAAAAGTATTTCCTAAGATACGTGTGAGATCTCGGATATCTTCATCACGGCGATCACCCGCACCGCTAATCACCACATGACTCTTCTTGGGCTTCATAGCTTCAATAGCGCTAGCAAGAGCACGCATGGCATCGGGGTTATGCCCGTAATCTGCAATGACGGTAGCGCCTTTATATTCGAAGCGATTAAATCGGCCCGGCACCGCATTGGCAGAGCTCTCAAAAGAATGCAGGCCGCGCGCAATTTTTTCTGCATCAAGGCCTAGCGCCCAAGCGGCACCAATAGAGGCCATCACATTTTCAATCTGAAAGCCAAGAACCCCATTCTGGGTGAGTGGAATTTCACTCACAGGGAAGCGATACAGTACGCGAGCTCCTTTGGAGGCAACAATATAAGCACCATCAAAGTAGATTACTTTTTTATTTTTTGCGCGGTGTGCGGCAATTACTGGATGATGTTGGTTCTGGGCGAAGAAAATCACCCGACCCGTGCACACATCACCCATCTTAACCACCATTGGATCTGCCGCGTTGAGCACTGCTGCTCCAGTAGGGGCCACATTCTGGACAATGACGCGTTTTAAGATCGCCAAATCCTCAACGCTAGTAATGTAGTTCAGACCTAAGTGGTCGCCTTCACCAATATTAGTAACAACGGCGACTTCACATCGATCAAAGCCCAAGCCTTCGCGCAACATACCACCGCGAGCGGTTTCTAAAACCGCTGCATCTGTATCGGGATGCATTAGGACATTGCGGGCACTCTTAGGACCACTGCAATCTCCAGAGTCTATCAGTCGATGATTAATATATACGCCATCAGTAGTGGTCATTCCCACGCGCAGACCGGTCTCGTTGATGAGGTGAGAAATTAATCGCACAGTAGTGGTTTTACCGTTAGTTCCAGTAACAGCAACCACTGGAATCCGACCGTCTTCACCGGGTGGGTACATCATGTTAATAATGTCCTCACCTACAGGGCGGCTTTTGCCGTAAGAAGGTTTTAGATGCATACGCAGCCCAGGTGCGGCGTTGACTTCAACAATGCCGCCGCCCTGCTTTTCTAGGGGTTTATAGATCGCCTCACACAGGATATCTACGCCAGCAATATCTAAGCCAATCATTTGCGCTGCGGCAACGGCACTCGCTGCGACATCAGGATGCACATCATCAGTAACATCGGTGGCAGTTCCACCAGTACTTAGGTTGGCGTTATTGCGCAATAGTACGCGTTCACCTGTTTTAGGAATGTATTGCGGGGAGAGTTGGGAGCTTGCTAAATGGGCTAACGCAATGTCGTCAAAGCGAATTTTGGTTAAGGCAGTAGCATGTCCATCGCCACGTAATGGGTTCTTGTTTTCGAGCTCTACTAACTGGGCAATCGTATGTGTGCCATCGCCTACTACTTGAGCAGGTTCACGACGAGCCGCTGCTGAAAGGCGGTTGCCAACAACAAGCAGGCGGTAATCAGCGCCGGGCAGATAGCGTTCCACAATAGTTTCACGACCAAATGCTTGGGTAACGATAAAGCCAGCGCGCACCTCCGCTTCAGTTTGAATATTGGCTACGACACCCTTACCCTGGTTTCCATCTTTGGGTTTAAGAACAATTGGACCGCCAATTTTTTGAGTGGCACGCCAGGCATCATCAGCAGTGGTGACCACTTCACCAATCGGAACTGAAACCCCTGCAGCTGACAACAAATTCTTAGTGAGTTCTTTATCCTGTGCAATCGCTTCGGCAATGGCGCTGGTATTGCTAGTCTCGGCAGCTTGAATGCGCTTTTGTTTGCTACCCCAGCCAAACTGCACCATGCTACCCTCAGTCATGCGGCGAAAAGGGATATTGCGTTGAACTGCTGCATCGACAATCGAGCTGGTGCTGGGACCCAAACGAACATCCTCATACAGGGCTTCTAATTCGGAGAGGGCGGCAGCCAGGTCGAATGGAGCATCATTTAAGGTTGCCTGAATCAGCGCAAAGGCAAAATCAAACGCCATGCGCCCAACAACTTCCTCAGAGTATTCCGCCACGACCTGATAAACGCCAGGCTCAACGGTTTGCACTGTGCGACTAAAGGTGACGGGGCAACCTGCTTGAGACTGAAGACCAAGCGCCGCGTGCTCTAAAGCATGGGCTAAAGAGAGTACTTCATTATGACCACCACGACGCATGCTTCCCAGCTGAGGAAAGCGTTCACGAATCTTGGTCTCAAATTGCGGAATGGAATCAATAGAGCGTTCATTATCTTCGCAAGAAACAATCGCTTCTAAGGCAGTGTGGCGGCTCCATAAATTAGGGCCGCGCAGCATACGAATTCGGGTGATTTCCAATTAAGCCCCTGCTGGAACGCTGGAATCAGAAACAAAAGTTTCTGCGCCAGCTTCAATAACGTTGAATGGAATGTCTAGAGCCCAAGCGGCCCCAATAGCTGCACCTAAGTTCATGGATTTCCATGGGGTGCTTGAATCTGATTCTGAGTGACGTGGCACGGGAATACTTTTTTGATCTTGATTGCCCAGTTTTAGCGTAATTTGTTGCTTGCCAACTAAGACTACGCGACCACGATTTTTGAGGTGGGTTTGGACAACCTCAGATGAAGAGTCTTGTGTGAAGTAAATAACCTCACCATCACAAAGTTCGGCCATTTGTGCCACCATTGGATCATCCGCATTAAGTACGGCAACCCCTTGAGGTAGTACTACGTCAACCTGTGTCCTCACCACACTAAATATCTGTTCTTCATCAAAAATAGCATATTGAGGAAAGTTTGCGCTGGAATCGACATTCAATACAACTCCTACTTGGCAGCGATCGTAAGCCAAGCCTTCAATGAGCATTGATAAATTATTATTTTCAATAACCGCGGCTTGAACTGCGCGATTCAGTAATGTACGACGGGCATTTTCCCAATTGGCTGCATTGCTTTTCTGAATAGCGCGGTGGCCAAAAAATAAGCCCTTACTACATGAAAGGCCAACATAAAGATTGGTCAGGCGCAAAAAATGCGCAATCATTTCTGCTACAGGTGTTTTACCGCGAGCACCTGCAACGCCCACTACAGGAATGCGGTACTCAACACCGGGCGGGAAAAGGTGGTTAGCAATTTCTTTGCCTACGGGCTGAGGCTTGCCACTGGCAGGTTTTAAATGCATTAATAAACCAGGGCCAGCATTTACTTCAACAATTGCTGCATTTTGCGATTCGAGGGGTTTGCTAATATCCTGTGCAACCAAGTCGACGCCTGCAATCTCTAAGCCAACAACACGGGCCGCTAATGCTACTTGGCTGGCCACTTCGGGATGTACTAAATCAGTAACATCAAAGGCGACATTTCCATTGCTTTGAATGAGTACTTTTTGATCGACAAGAGGGATGCTTTCGCCTACCAGTTTTTGACGTGCTAATTCCAGTTCCACTGCGGAGTCAATGCGCACAGGGTTGAGTGGGTGTTCTTCGGCTGTACCACGACGGGGATCGGAATTAATTTGAATTCGTATGAGATCAAGCACAGTATGCTGCCCATCACCAGTAATCCAAACCGTTTCTCCTTTGGCAGCAGCAACTACTTTATTGCCAACAACCAATAGGCGATGCTCATCCCCAATAATATGACGCTCTACCAATACTTCGCTACCTTCATTAATGGCAACAGCATAGGCTGCTTCAATTTCTGTCTGGGTATGCAGGTTGATAAAAACACCGCGACCATGATTGCCATCGATTGGCTTGACTACGACTGGTAGGCCAATGTCTTGAGCGGCCTCCCAAGCATCATCAGCGCTGGTGACTGTTCTGCCTTTAGGAGTAGGTACCCCAGCACTAGCTAATAAACTCTTTGTGAGATCCTTATCGCGTGAGATCGTCTCAGCAATCGCGCTAGTCTGATCCGTCTCTGCTGTCCAAATGCGACGCTGATTCGCGCCATAACCCAGTTGGACTAAATTACCTTCCGATAAACGAATAGATGGTATGCCGCGTTCTTCAGCGGCATTGACGATGCAGGCCGTGCTTGGTCCTAGCAAGAGGTCGTCTGCAAGCTCGCGCAGATTTTCAATGATAGTGTCGACTTCGGTAGCAGAATTTTGAGTATCTTGAGCAAGCGCAAGGTAAAGATCTTTAGCGTACTTGAGGGCAGTCAGAGTTACCTCTTCATTAATAGCGCTCACCATCACTTTGTAAACACTGCGTCGGTCGCCATCACGAGCTTTACCAAAACCACCGGGAATACCAGCTAAATTTTGTAGTTCTAAAGTTAAGTGCTCCAGGATATGGGCAGGCCAGGTACCTTCTTCGACGCGCTTAAGAAAGCCACCAGCTTCGCCATAGCTACAACGATGCTCTTGCAGGCTGGGGAGAGCCTTGACAAGGCGATCATAAAATCCGGGAATCAGGTTAGAAGGATAGTCTTCCAAGTCACCAATATCAATCCAAACCTCAAGGACTGGGTGGTAAGTCCACATATTGGGGCCGCGTAGATGCTTGACACTCAAGATCTCAATGGTTTTATCTAGTAATTGGGGCATGTGTGGAATGGCGATAATCAGCGCCACTATGGGCGGGGACGTCTCAGACTGTCTCTCTGTTTCTAGTAATTATTGGAAATCCACAAAATTAGCAAAAATGCGTAAAAAAGCCTACTTCGCTAATTCAACGGTTTTGAGTACACCTAAGTTGACATAGATAGTAAATCTAAAATAGCCTAGCTCCACTATACTTTTAGAGTCAATGAAGCCAGAAATTTCCCATTCCACTCCTGCAATCCCAAGCAATTGGTTCGGCATAGTACAGGCATTCCAGCCGCCTATTAAAGGTCTTGATGCCATACTGGCGTGGGCTGAGTTAGATTTAGATGGAGTAATGCGTTTTGAAAAAAGCCTGCTTTGCCTGACTTCTGAGGGCTTATTTTGGACTGATGGTGAGCGTGTAGAAATTTGGCCTATGAGTCTTGAGGCCCATCTTTTGCATGGTGATCATGCCGGTGTGGGGCATCTCAAGCTAGAAACTTCAGCAAGTTTAATGCGAATTTGGTATTTTACCTTGGGCATAAATCCTCAGGTTTTACGCTTGCAGACTGCCTTTAAGCAATTGGCCAGCGGCGATCAGTCCAGTATGGCACTCGATACTGTTACCCAATACGATAAGCAGGTCTGCCCGGTATGTCTGAGTCCAAAACCAGCCAATTCAGATGCGTGCCCTACTTGCGATCCAGAGAATGACCAGCCTCCCTCAACTTGGACCTTATTTAAGTTATGGCGCTTTGCTCGACCTTATAAGAAAGAGCTTTTACTGGGATTTGTTCTGACCTTGCTTTCCACTGGCGCTACCTTAATTCCACCTTATCTCACGATGCCTTTGATGGATCATGTGTTAATTCCTTATGAACGTGGCAATCCAATTGATTTTCAACTAGCCAGCACCTATTTGCTGGCTTTATTTGCTGCTTCAATTGTGGCTTGGGGTTTGGGTTGGTGGAAGACTTACCTGCTGGCATTGGTGAGTGAACGAATTGGCGCTGACCTACGCAACACCACGTTTGAGCATCTCCTCAAGCTTTCCTTGGAATACTTTGGCGGCAAAAGAACTGGTGATCTCATTGCCCGAATTGGTGCGGAGACTGATCGGATTTGCGTATTTTTATCGCTGTATGCATTGGACTTTGCCACTGATGTCTTGATGATTCTAATGACTGCCATTATTTTGGCATCGATCGATCCATTGCTTGCTTTAGTAACGCTAGCACCATTGCCGTTTATTGTGTGGATGATTCATGTAGTGCGCGACAAACTGCGTTTTGGTTTTGAAAAGATTGATCGCATCTGGTCTGAAGTAACCAACATTTTGGCCGATACCATACCTGGTATACGGGTAGTTAAAGCCTTTGCGCAAGAAGAGCGTGAACTTAAACGATTTGTGGATTCAAATAAACATAATTTACAAATTAACGATCGGGTAAATCGTATCTGGGGGTTATTTTCCCCAACGGTGACCTTACTAACCGAAACGGGCCTTTTGGTTGTTTGGGGCTTTGGCATTTGGCAAGTTGCACATCGCCATATCACCGTAGGTGTACTTATCGCCTTCTTGGCTTACATCGGCCGTTTTTATATTCGCCTGGATTCGATGAGTCGGATTGTTTCGCATACCCAAAAAGCAGCAGCAGGCGCCAAACGTATTTTTGATATTTTGGATCACGTTTCCAGTGTTCCTGAGCCCATTAACCCACTTCCTTTGGGGGAGGTAAAGGGTCGCATCTCTTTAAATGGGGTGGGTTTCCGTTACGGTAACCGCGCTGTATCTAAAGGAATTGATTTGGATATCGCCCCTGGAGAAATGATTGGTTTAGTGGGGCATAGTGGCTCGGGAAAGAGCACCTTAGTGAACTTAATTTGCCGATTTTATGACGTTAGCTCTGGCTCCATTGCTTTAGATGGTCGTGATATTCGGAGCATTGGCATTGGGGATTACCGAAAGCGCATCGGTTTAGTTTTGCAGGAACCTTTTTTGTTTTTTGGCACGATTGCTGAGAATATTGCCTACGGAAAACCTGACGCTACTCGTGATGAAATTATTGAAGCAGCTCGCGCCGCCCACGCCCATGAATTTATTTTGCGTTTACCACTGGGTTATGACTCTTTAGTAGGTGAGCGAGGCCAATCTTTATCGGGTGGTGAGCGTCAACGAATCTCTATTGCTAGAGCGCTACTTATTAACCCAAGCATTTTGATTCTGGACGAAGCCACTTCTTCAGTAGACACTACGACTGAGAAGGAGATTCAGCGTGCTTTGGATAACTTGGTTAAAGGTCGAACGACTATTGCTATTGCACATCGACTCTCTACCTTAAGAAAAGCAGATCGCTTGGTAGTGCTTGATAAAGGTGAGATTGTGGAGATTGGTTCGCACGATGAATTGATGGCGGTACAGGGTGCTTATTACACGCTCTATCAAGCCCAGCTTCGCCACGCTGCCGAACTAGTTGAGGGTGGCGCCATAGGTGAGAGCATGGATGAGCAAGAAGAAGATCGCCTGCAGGTGGCCGCCAAAGTAACGGGAGAAGGCGTATGAGTGACTTCAATGAAGATCAAGTGAAGTCTTATCAAAAGCCACATCAATTGGAGCGAGATGCATTGGGGCGCTTGGTATTAATTGATGCGAAAGGAAGTCGGCACATTGGCATTTACCCAGTTAGGGCGTTTCCAATAACTGCGCCTGGTAATGGCATTTCTTTAATGGATCAGTCAGGTAAAGAGCTTTGCTGGTTTGCTGATATGGGCGCTATACCCGAGGCCGAACTAGCATTGCTCGAAGAAGAAATGGCCTCGCGTGAATTCATGCCAGTGATTCAAAAAATTACTAAGGTGTCTACGTTCGCAACCCCTAGTATTTGGGATATCGAGACCGACCGAGGTTCAACCCGTATTCGCCTAAAGGGGGAAGAGGACATTCGGCGCATTTTTGGCAATACCCTCTTAATTGCCGATTCTAATGGTCTGCAATTCTTAATTAAGGATTCCACTCAGTTAGATAAAGTCAGTAAAAAATTGCTCGATCGTTTCCGTTAGAATAAGTAAAAATATATAAACTTTAAGCAAGTTTCACACCGCCGCTTTAGCTCAGTTGGTAGAGCAGTTCATTCGTAATGAAAAGGTCGCCAGTTCGATTCCGGCAAGCGGCACCAGATTTGTATTTGAAGAAAGTCCCAAAAGTACCATGTACATCTGCTAGTGAGAAGAAAAAATCCTTTTTGGATTTAACTTTAAACCGATAGCCACAGCATCCCGATTATGAGCGTGATGATAGTCAGGGGGGCGCCAATACGGAAGTAATCCCAAAAACCGATTACTACGCCAGAAGCCGCTGATTTTTGTACGACAATTAGATTGGCTATTGACCCAAGGATAGTGAAGTTGCCCGCCAATGTTGATGCCATTGCAATTACCAACCATGCCTTGTCCTGATTGTTCAGGATTTCAACAAACGGCTTAAGCATCAATACAGCGGGTACATTGCTGACTAAATTGGATAGGATCGCCGTCAACGCTGTGAGCATGGGCACTTGATCTAAATGCAATCTTCCCACGGTGGAAATCACGCCCGGTGTAACAAGTACATGCTGAGCGCCGGCGACAATAATGAAAAGACCGGAAAACATCAACAGCAACGTCCAATCTATCTCATTTAAAACCCTATAACTCTTCACGCGTCCGGATAGTAGTAAAAGTCCACCAATAATGATTGCAGCCTTAGCTGGCGCAACGCCAGCAAAAAATAGACCTATCATGGTCAGTGTTGCAATCAATGTGCGCAAGACTAAAGTGCGATTGATGTGAGTTTTTACTGCTGGTGCTTCAAGTCGCGTATTGTCTGAAAATTCGGTCCGATAGAAAAGGGCAATTAGGATTACTGTTGAGATTAAACCCATTATGGCAACCGGCCCTAGAGCCAATGCAAAGTTACCATAAGGAATATGAGAAAAGCTTCCGATCATGATGTTTTGTGGGTTACCGGTAATGGTCGCTGTTGAGCCAACATTTGATGCCATCGCAACTGCTAAAAGATACGGTACTGGCTTGCGCTTAAGGGCAAGCGTTAACTCCAATACCATCGGAGTTAAAACCAGGCAGATTGCATCATTCACCAAAAAGGCTGATAGAAATCCTGAAATCGCGACAACCACAGACAGAAGCACCAAAGGCTGTCTAGCATGCTTCCTACCCCATGCATTTACAAGAGAGAAAAACCCCGAGATTCGCAAGCTGGCAATAACAATCATCATGCCTAGAAGTAGGGTAAGGGTATCTAGATCTACTGCCTTATAGGCATCCTCAAGCGGTAGCGCCCCCGATGCGACCATGAGACCAGCGCCAAGCAAGGCAATACCAGTTCGGTCAATCCTTAGGCCGGGTATTTTTCCGATGGCAATTGCAAGATAGCAGCCGACAAAAATAAACCCAGTAGCAAGGTACCTACTTTCCCAAATAAGAGGGTGGTTAGTGGGGAGTAGTATAGGTGTTAGAGCAGAAACAATTGTTGTTGCTATCACTATGGTGACCGTTAACATACTTATAAAAGTAAATATTGACGAGCGTTGCCATTTTTGGGGGCCTACCATTTTTTGCCATTACGATTGTTAGTTTGGTTTTGTAAGACTCGTCCAAGCTTGAGGGAAACCTCTGCAAGGCTTATGCGCTTCAAACTGGGAAACTAAGCTGGGTAGATTCTGCCGAGTCATCAGTATTGAATACCGAATTAAGCGACTCGCTTAGTAATGCAAATTGAATTCTCAATTTCTCTTTAGATCGAATGGTTTTTACTCTGTGGTCATCTTGGCTGGGATTAGTCTCGATCCAACCTTCAGTAGTTAATTGTCGAATGTGATATCGAATCCCCATGTCACTATAAGGAAGTTTGGCGAAAAGCTGTTTTACGGAGTATTGCTTACCCTCTAACTCAGACCGGATTACCTCCGTGAGAATGTCATATGGAATAAGTGAATGACTAATACCTAGATGATCAATGCATCCTGCCCTTATTGTAGAAAGTGATTTTAATAACTGTAACTGTTGTAATTTTTTCATAGAAATTTGTTGTACTTTTTATGAAAAACCTCGAAAGGATTATGTTCTATGGCCTAAATTAGGTACACATTTGATATATGAACTATATACATAATATTCATAGTCTGTTTTTCTTGCTATCAATAGCCCTGAACCAGTAAGGTCAAGACATAGAGGCTGGTGGTTAGTTTTTGAAGGCAGTAAGCGAAGAATTTTTTAGGTACTACTTTTATTTAAAAGCAATTTAATTAATAAATTTAAAGGAGTAAACGCTAATGAAAACAACGAATATATTCCGGATGGGCGCTTTCTCATTATTAGCTCTAATTTGTTTTACGGTAGTAATCAGCGGCAATGTTTTGGCAGACTCTTCAAGTTTTGTATTGCCTCCAGTAATCTCTGACTTTAAAGTATTGCCTACCTCTCAGGCAAAATTAGCCTCCTACATTGCCTACGATGCAACCAATTACAATAATAGCCAAGACCTACAAAAGGATTTGAGTGAGGCATCAGATAGGCCCGTTATTCTCAAGCCAGGAAAACTCATGGCAAATGGAGACTATGTAGTAAATATCTCGCCAGATGGTCATTACTATCTCTCTGGCTCTATCAATGGTTTTCCAGTCAACTTCATGGTTGATACAGGAGCGGATTACTGTACGGTAGATGCTTCAATGGCAAGAAATTTGGGTATCAGGGCTGGTATGTCTATAACCGTGGATACGGCCAATGGTCAGGCAGTGGCGGGGAATACCTCTGGAAATGTTGTAACCCTGCCTAATGTCAGCCTTACTAATGCACGTGTAACAGTGATGGAGGGGCTGCGGTCAACATTGCTTGGCTCAGAAATCCTCAACAGATTGAATATTAACTATGGGCAGGGAGTGATGACCATTAGCAAGGTGGTCATAAAGTAATTCAAATATTCAGCCAATCATTAAGAGTCAGTGTTTTATCCTTCATCTTATATAAAACTCAGATCATGGATGCAGGTAAGTTGCAGCCTCTGTAATCGTATTTAGAATTCGTACTCCACCTGCATTCGAATTGTGTTCTTTGGAGATGCTGTTGTTGTACCCCAAAGGTAGGCTGCGTTATAAACTAATGCTTGTTTATTTCCGAGCTTTGTCTTACCAAAGATTGCAGGCCCAGCGCTACTTTGCTGTTGTTGATCAGTATTCCAGCTATTCACCTTTCCTAGCCATGAATAAAGCTGCGCCCCCAGCTCAAACTCTGGTTGAAGTCGGTACTTAACCTGACCCTGATAGCCAAAATACGTACCCTGATTCTCTGTCCCCGTGTAATGACCTTGCATGAGTACATTCAAATTTGCTTGCCACTTACGCCACTCACTTTGAAATAAAAATCCATACTTAGCCTCGTAGCCTTCATTTCGATTTTGGGGGCGCTCTAATTCAAGTAGGAAGCCAATATCGACGGGGTATTTTCCTGTTTCCGTTAACTGAAATTTATTTTCCCACTCAATTGCATCGAAAGAAGAGTTATTGCCTTCCCACTGCGCCTTCCCATAAATCTCTGTAAACCACCAAGAGGTGACCCCATAGCCAAAGCCAATAGACGCCCCCGATTGCCTTGCATCCTCTCCGTTTCGAGGCGTCTGGGTGCCAAACTTAGTATCTATTTCTCGCTCTCCTTCTTCAACTATGGGGCTATATACATAATCAGACGGTCCACTCAAATACTCTGCGGCGTAAAGATATGGGCTAAAGATAAAAACACTACACAGCAATAGTGCCTTATACGTTTGAATTTTCGAATTCATTTAACGATCACCACTCCTTGAGCTGTCATAGGGCTAAATTCACCTTCAAAGTGAAAACGTCCAGGGGAGAGTGGGCCAATATAAAAAGATGCTTGGCTATTGGCTTTTATTAAAACTTCTCGATTGAGATCGTAACTCTCAAATTCCTCTGGCGTGTCGTCTTGATTAATGATGACAAGCTTCACTTTGGTATTGGCCGGGATCTCAAATTCAGAGGGAATAAAACGACCTTGGTGAATTTGAATTTGGACTTCAGGCGTAGCCGCATAAGACGGTTGAAGTATTGCAAGAGTGCAAGTAACTCCAAGTCCGAGCGCTATCGTTGTGTTTAAAAGTTTTTTCTTCATATAAATATGTTGGCCAGTAATTGAGAACGGTTCTCATTGTAAATCATATTGAGAACGGTTCTCAATTAACTTATTTTTATATTGATTTGCTGGTATACGCTGAAGAGGGCTAAAGCATCCCACTGATTTGGGGTGGAAAAAATAGAGACTATTGTTAAAAAAAGATATAAATCCTATAAAATACAACTACTTACGGCAATTACAGTCCTTATTATTGGATGAACTAACTAGAGCGGTGTTAGGGTTATACTCTAGGTATTAACCCTTAAGGAGATGTACATGACTCAATTATTAAATAAGTTCAGTAAGATTTTTTCAACAAGTAAGCCTTCTGTCGAAAAACTCATTCGTCACTATGATTTTGATGGCGCTTACCGCGGCATGTAATCTGTATTTGTTTTTTGAAATGGCCGCCTACGGGCGGCTTTTTTTTGATCAAAATATTCCCTAGATTCTTATCTTAAAGATCGTACATTTTTGTACACAGGGTAATTACTCACATCTTCTCAGCTATATGCTGAATAAAACCAACATCAAGTAAAAGCCTTGATATATTTTGTGGTTGTCGAGGGTATTCACTAGTGCCGATTTAGTAAATACTTGATGGGTATCAAGATCATAATGATTGAAATGCTCAAAAATTACGGATGCCATATTTAATGGCTCGATGCATTTATAAAAAAGTTTTTTAGGAGAACGTAGATCGTGACTAAACCTTGGCACAACCGCTGGATGCAATTAATTTTCGGAATTATTTGTATGGGCTTGGTTGCAAATCTTCAATATGCGTGGACTTTGTTTGTAAATCCTATCCAAATTAAAACTGGTTGGGCTTTATCTGCAATTCAACTTTCCTTTTCAATTTTTATTGTTGTTGAAACTTGGCTGGTTCCAGTTGAAGGCTGGATGGTAGATAAGTTTGGTCCCCGTATCGTTATCTTGATTGGTTCTGTATTCGCCGCAACTGGCTGGGTACTTGATAGCTATGCCACCTCTATTGAAATGCTTTATGTTGCAGCTGTGGTTGCTGGTATTGGAGCTGGGTGTGTGTACGGAACATGCGTTGGTAATGCCTTGAAGTGGTTTCCAGATAAGCGCGGTTTAGCGGCAGGTTTGACGGCAGCAGGCTTTGGCGCCGGCGCTGCAATTACAGTTATTCCTATCGGCAATATGATTTTGAGTGACGGATATGAGCATGCTTTCCTCTTTTTTGGTCTTGCACAGGGCGCATTTATCTTCTTACTAGCTTTGCTAATGGTGAAACCAACTCCACCAACTGGTATTCAGGCTATGCCACGCATTGTGACGACAAAGGTTGATTACACTTCTGGCCAGATGATCAAGAAGCCCTTGTTTTGGCTAATCTATGCAATTTTTGTGGTGGTGGCCGCTGGCGGTCTTATGGTTACAGCGCAAATTGGCCCGATTGCTAAAGATTATGGCTTAGCTAAATTGCCAATGATGTTCTTTGGCGCAACATTGCCTTTGTTAACGCTAACCTTATCTATCGATAATCTATGTAATGGATTTACCCGCCCCTTGTGCGGCCTTATTTCCGATAGAATTGGTCGCGAAAATACGATGTTCTTTGTCTTTTTAGGCGAAGGTTTGGCGATGTTAGGTCTCATGCAGTTTGGCCATGACCCATATGCCTTTATGACATTTGCTGCTCTGATCTTTTTGTTCTGGGGTGAGATTTTCTCCATCTTTCCAGCAATCTGTGCCGATACATTCGGCGTCAAGAACGCAGCTGGAAATGCAGGGACTTTATATACAGCTAAAGGGACTGCATCTTTAATCGTGCCTTTAGCATCTGTATTGTCCGCAGGTGGTAATTGGAATGTGGTGTTTATCGTTGGGGCAGTAGTGACCATCGGCGCTGCAATTGCGGCCAAATTCATATTGGCACCAGCTCGTAAGCGCTTTATTGAAGAGGCAAATAAGAACGCTGCCTAAGTTTTTAAGGCCAGTAGAAATCAAGACAAAGGGGCTACGGCCCCTTTGTTCAATTTGCCTCGCTAAATATGGGATAAACTAGCCTCACTATGCATGCCCGAACTCGCAAACTCATTCACTGGATCGCCGTAACATCGATTCTCATGAGTGCGCTTGCACCAACCCTTTCTCAAGCGGCATCCATAGTCAAACATGGTCAAGGCTTTGCCATGGAAATCTGTACAGTTGATGGCAGCAAGATGGAGTTGAGGATTCAAGCTGACTCTCAAGCTGATTCTCAGTTGGACCAGGCGGATCAAACTCAACCCTGTCCTTACTGTGTTGCGCATACGAGTATTACACCCACCTTTAATACCCATTTGAAGTTCCAGGCACCGCAATCTTTAGCGCTGTTGCCTCAGCTTTTCTACCAATCGCCAAGACCCCTTGCTATCTGGTTATCTCCGCCCTCTGCGGCACCTCCAACACAAGCCTAAGTTATTTATTGGGGCATAGCCTAGCTATGTAATTGACAAAGTGTTGTCGTTGAGTTGCGTGAAAAAAAGAAAATGAAATTAAAAAAAATAGCAGTAGCAATGGTTTTGGTATTCCCTGCTGTAGGTGCAATGGCTTGCGCTAGTTGTGGATGTAGTTTAAATACTGATATTGGTACACAAGGCATGGGCATGAATGAAGGTTGGACCCTGGACGTTCGGTATGACACCTTGAATCAGAATAAATTACGTTACGGCAAACAGGGTATTTCTCAAGGACAGGCTGCCACTACAGCCAATCCTAATACTGGGCAAAATGCCGAGGTTGAGGGGTATACGCAAAATAATTATGTAACGGCATCGTTGGACTATAACAATGGTGAAAGTTGGGGCGTCACAGCAGCCCTTCCATACATTATGCGTAACCACAATACATTGGGAACCTATGCGGATGGAGATACTCCGCCGCCCACGCCAGGAAATGGTGCATACAGCTCTCAAACTTCTGGGATTGGCGACATGAAAATTATCGGTCGGTATTTTGGGCTTGCTGAGCAAAAGGATTGGGGTTTTCAGTATGGCATCAAACTTCCTACGGGGAGTAGAAGTCAAACTGGCACCTTAGCCAGCGGATCTGGACAAACCGCAATTGACCCAGGTTTGCAGGCTGGTACAGGATCTACCGATGCCATTCTAGGCATTTATAAATTTGGCTTAATTAATGATCTTGATGATTGGGGATATTTTGCTCAGGTGCAATATCAAGCTGCCGTGATGGTTCAGTCAGTTCCCAATTCCTTGGTAGGTGTTAATGGAAATCTGGGCGGTTCGTATCGCCCAGGCAATGCAGCGAACTTGAATCTGGGTATGAATTACCAGGGCTTTGAAAAGTGGGTGCCAACCTTACAGTTAAATGTTTTAAATAAACGTGCCGATAGCGGTACTGCCGCAGACACATGGGCAACCGGCGGTACTTTAGCCTACTTAACTCCTGGAGTACTCTATCGCTTAACTGAAAAAACTCAGGTTTATGCCAATGTGCAATTACCGGTTTATCAAAACGTCAACGGTATTCAACTTGTACCTTCATACATTGCCTCAATGGGCGTAAGGGTATCGTTTTAAAGAATAATTAGAGTAGTGGGGTAATGGCTTCCTCTAGAATCTTGAGATCAACCTGAGGGTCCCCGGTGAGTCCATTCTTTTTTAAGACGCCCTGCTTATCAATAATGAAGGTACTTGGTATGCGCCAAATCCTGCCGTATCCAGAAAAGTCGATATGTTTTTTATCTGCAGATAGAAAGGAGTAGTTTTCCATGATCTTATTTGCCTGCTCAAGATCTGAAGGTCTGTCCATGCTGATGGCTAAGACCTCCAACCCTTTTGCCTTATTTTTCCTTAGGTACGCCTCGATGATAGGCATTTCTTCCCTGCAAGGCTCGCACCAGCTAGCCCAGAAATTGACTAAAACAACCTTACCCTTATTGGCGCTTAAATTAAATGGCTTTCCGTTGACAAGATGGCCCTCAATATTGGGGGCGGCCTGCCCAACCTCTAGTGCTGCAATAGCCATTGAAGAATGAAGGGCAATAATGAAGAGGAGAATGCGAAGAATTACCATAGTCTTTAAAAGAAGTCAGTGGGTGAAATTTACCACTATCTTCACGTCAGCATTGAATTGGATTTGGGTATTGAAAAGCGCCCGAGGAAGGTCTTCGGGTTTAATGTTTTATTAGGAGGATGCACCAATGAAAAGCAACACTTTATTAAGGGTTTTATTAGTTTCTGTAGTGTGCTTAGGTTTCAGTAGCTTAACCCAAGCCCAAAATGCCAAAGTCGGATCCCTACAAATTGAGAATGCCTATACTCGCGCAACCGTTCCAGGTCAGCAGGTCGCCGGTGGTTTTATGAAAATTGAAAATACTGGTACTGCCGATCAATTGGTCTCTGTGAGCTCACCAGTGGCAGGAGAAGTACAGTTGCATGAAATGGCCATGGACGGCAACATCATGAAAATGCGCCAGGTCAAAGATATTTCTGTACCGGCAGGTAGCTTTGTTGAGCTAAAGCCAGGTGGTTTGCATTTAATGTTCATTAATATCAAAGCCCCCTTAGCCGCTGGTGAAAGTATTCCAGTCAAACTTAAGTTTGCTAAAGCAGGCGAAGTAGAAGTAAAGATGCCAGTGAATGCAATGGGCGTTTCAAAGTAAAAAGATAAACATCATAGGTATCTTTTCAGGCGGAGTTTTGTATAGGATGTAAAAAGCCCCTCAGTTCAATTTGAACTGAGGGGCTTTTGTTTTAAGACTTAGTTTTGTTAAGCTGCCTTGACTTAACCTAGGTTTAAATCTGTTACAGCGCCTTTGCTAGCGCTGCTGGCTAGGTAAGCATACTTAGCCAGCAATCCTCGCGTGTAGCGTGGCTTGGGCTGCTTCCAAGTGGCTCGACGTTTAGCAATTTCTTCATCGCTGACATTAAGCTGAATCAAGAGCTTGTGCGCATCAATAGTGACAGAGTCACCTTCATTAATAAGGGCTATTACACCCCCTACAAAAGCCTCAGGGGCAACGTGACCAACAACCATGCCCCAGGTACCGCCAGAGAATCGTCCATCAGTAATGAGGCCCACAGACTCACCAAGACCTTGGCCAACCAAAGCAGAGGTGGGGGCAAGCATCTCGCGCATTCCAGGGCCACCTTTAGGACCTTCATAGCGAATCACGACAACATCACCATCTTTAATATCTTGAGCCATGATAGCTGCCATTGCATCATCCTCAGAATCAAAAACGCGCGCTGGACCTGTAATCGACGGGTTTTTGAGGCCAGTAATTTTGGCAACACAGCCCTCAGGTGAAATATTACCTTTGAGAATCGCTAAGTGACCTTGTTTGTACATTGGGTTATCCAGTGTGCGAATCACTTTTTGATCTGTGCGTGGTACCGATGGAACATCTTTCAGCACTTCCGCAATAGTTTGTCCGGTGATCGTAATGCAATCGCCGTGTAAGAGACCGCCATCCAATAAGAGTTTCATTACTTGGGGAATGCCACCGGCTTCATGCAAGTCAGTTGCAAGGTAAGTACCTGAGGGTTTCATATCCACAATGACGGGAACTCGCTGACGAATACGCTCGAAATCATCAATTGTCCAGTCAATTTCAGCAGCGCTTGTGATGGCTAAATAATGCAAGACTGCGTTGGTAGAGCCGCCAACTGCCATGATGATGCTAACGGCATTTTCAATGGATTTCTTGGTAATGATATCGCGCGGACGAAGATTATTTTTAATCGCTTGGACCAATACACGGGCAGATTGTGCTGCACTAGCGACCTTTTCTTCGTCCACATTTGACATGGTCGAGGAATAAGGCAGACTCATGCCAAGCGCTTCAAAAGAAGAACTCATGGTATTTGCGGTGTACATGCCACCACAAGAACCGCTACCTGGACAGGCGTGTTGTTCTACGCCCTTAAGATCCTCTTCACTCATTCTGCCGGAGGTAAATTCACCAACCGCCTCAAATGCGGAGACGATATTCAATTCCTTGCCTTTAAAGTGGCCAGGCTTAATGGTGCCGCCGTAAACATAGATACTGGGCACATTGGTGCGCGCCATGGCCATCATTCCGCCAGGCATATTTTTATCGCAACCACCAATCACCACCACACCATCTTGCCAAAGCCCATTCACGCAGGTTTCAATACTGTCTGCGATGACTTCACGCGAGATCAGGGAGTATTTCATGCCTTCTGTACCCATGCCGATTCCATCAGATACAGTAGGTGTTCCAAATAACTGGGCTTTTGCACCAGCCTCTTCTAGGGCCTCAACTGCAGCATCGGCCAGTTTTTGCAGACCGCTATTGCAAGGTGTAATGGTCGAGTGACCATTAGCAACCCCAACCATCGGCTTAGCAAAATCCTTCTCTTGGTAGCCCATCGCGTAGTACATCGAACGGTTAGGTGCGCGCATAACCCCTTCGGTTACGTGGCGTGAGCGTTCATTAAGGGGTTTCATGCGTTGATTACTCCAGAAAAAGAAATGTCTAAAAGCTCTATTGTGCCGTGAGATAGGGGTCGGTGCAGTGGTTTCTGTAATTTTCGAAAGTGTGGCCGGACTCATTTATTGTTGCGATGCAGCATATATGACTGACATATACAGTCATAGTTGGCTGTTAGGCTAATGAAAAATGCTTTTTTAAATTTAACATTCAAGCAGGCCATGAAAAATCACGCAAAACTTCCGGTCATTCGTCATGAGGCCTTTACAAAAGGCAGGGAGGCGCTTGGTTTAAGCGCTAAGGCTCTTGCGGCACAAGCGTGCTTGTCAGCTCGACAAGTAGAGCAGCTTGAAAATGGTGAACAGAGTTCTTTTTATGGGTCTCAAGTAAAAATCACTGCCGCTAAGAAAGTGGCTGGAATATTGGGTATAAAAGATGAGGAGGCATTTGATTATGGTGAGATCTTAAAAGAGCAGGTAGCGATCAACAATTTAAAAATGCCCGTTGAACCTAAATTTAAAAACAAATCTGCAGTTGCAGTTAAGCCAATAAAAACAGAAACCGTATTGCAGACTTTAACTCAAGCGACTGGGGAAAATAAACCAAACCCTCAGAAGCGCTGGGTGCTTTGGCTGATTCTGATAGCGGCGGTTGTATTTTCTATTATCAATTTACGCCCACTATTTTTTCCTGAGCCAGTAGAGGAAGTGTTAGTAGCAAGTGAAGAAGTTCTTGAGTCAACCCTACCAGCCGCACCGCTAGAGACAGCTGCAGCTACGAGCACTGCCCCAGTTGAGGTATCCGCCTCTACTCCCGTAAACAGCGCACCAGATTTGATGCCCACTTGTCCCGCTGAAGATGTGGCGATTGCCAGTTACAAACCTGAGGCACCACGTAAAGCCGCTGATATAGTGTATGTTCAAGTCAAAGCTAGGCAGGTCATTTGCGTAGTGGATGTTACGGGTAAGAGCCAAAGTAAAATGGTTGACCCTGGGGTAGGAGGCTCTTTTTATGGCAAGCCACCTTTTAAATTGCTCACTGGTGGATTAAACCAAGTGGATGTTTACTTTCAAGGCGCAAAAGTGCATCTTGCAAATCCGAATACCAAAACATTAATTTTAGAGCCAGCTAGTGTGGCGGCACCCACAAACCAGTCTGATTCAGAATTCCGCTAACTCCATCAGGAGTTAGAGCCCCAAGACTCTTTACTTAAACTGCTGATTCGTTAGTTTCACCAGTACGAATCCGGATTGCTTGTTCAATAGGGCTGACAAAAATCTTCCCGTCACCAATCTTGCCAGTGCGAGCGGCTTTAGTAATTGCCTCAATGGTGGCTTCAACACGATCGCTGGCCACTACGACTTCAACTTTTACCTTGGGTAGAAAGTCAACAACATACTCGGCACCACGATACAGTTCTGTATGGCCTTTCTGGCGTCCGAAACCTTTTACCTCTGTAACAGTGAGGCCTGTGACTCCTACTTCCGCTAAGGCTTCACGAACTTCGTCAAGTTTGAATGGTTTAATAATGGATGTGATGAGTTTCATATATTCCCCTTAATACACCAATCATACCTAGAACTCCTACTCGATACCTGAGATGTGGCGATTAGAAGAATTTTAGGCTCTAAATTGGGAGGTAATAGGGTATCTCCAGTCGCGACCAAAGGCGCGGGTAGTGACACGCACTCCCGGTGGAGATTGGCGTCGCTTGTACTCATTGAGCTTAATTAAGCGAGTCACCTTTTCAACGCTCTGAGCGTCGAATCCAGCGGCCACGATTTGTTCGATAGATTGATTTTGCTCCATGTAGCGCTCTACGATGCCATCCAAAACTTCGTATGAGGGCAGACTGTCTTGATCCGTTTGGTCTGGCCGTAATTCAGCAGAAGGGGCGCGAGTCAGAATACGCTCTGGAATAATCGGGGCAATACTATTGCGGTAGGCGCAGAGTCGGTATACCAAAGTTTTGGCGATATCTTTAATCACTGCAAAACCACCAGCCATATCTCCATAAAGCGTGCAATAGCCCACGGCCATCTCACTTTTATTGCCAGTGGTTAGTACGAGTCGACCTGTTTTGTTGGAGAGTGCCATTAGGAGCGTGCCACGCACTCGTGCTTGAATATTTTCTTCTGTAGCATCCGCCTTCATACCTCTAAATTGCTCTGCTAAGGATTGTTCGAAGGCGTCCACAGGGCCGCTAATTGGAATTTCATCGTACTGAACTTGAACATTATTTGCCATTTCTCGAGCATCAATCCAAGAAATATCTGCGGTGTAGCGCGAAGCCATCATGACTGCTCGCACCTTATCTGCCCCAAGGGCATCTACTGCAATAGCCAGCACTAAAGCAGAATCGACTCCACCCGATAAGCCAATGATGACACCAGGAAAATGATTCTTGTTTATGTAGTCACGTACACCCAAGACTAAGGCCTGATAAGCCTGAGCTTCAACACTAGGTGTTGGAGTAATCACGCCGATGTCTATTTGTGCGCGGGGGTTGACGTGGACTATGCCAAGTCCAGTCTCAAACTGGGGCATTGACATCACCACTTCACCCTGAGCATTCATTGCAAATGATCCACCATCAAAAACCAATTCATCCTGCCCGCCTACTGCGTTGATGTAGACCAAAGGCATTTTGGTTTGGGCGATATGTTGGCGTAGCACCTCAATGCGCAGCACTTCTTTTTTCAGATGATAGGGCGAGGCATTAAGAACGAGCAAAATTTGCGCACCTGCAGCATGTGCTTGTTTGGAGGGGCCTGCATGCCAGGCATCCTCACAAAGTATTAATCCAAATTGAATGCCTTCGTTTTCAAAAACACAAGCTTGATTGCCTGGCGTGAAATAGCGTACCTCGTCAAATACTTCGTGGTTGGGGAGTTCTTGTTTTGCGTAACTTGCAATTACTTTCCCATCACGTAAAACAGAAGCGTAATTTTGTAATCCAACAGAGGTTTTTTTAGGGTGACCAACAATAACGGTTAGTTTTGGGAATTTTTTGAGCTCATGCATTAAACGGTTGAGCTCACGGTCGGCCGCTTCAATAAAGGCGGGGCGGAGTAATAGGTCCTCTGGAGGGTAGCCTGTAAGCGAGAGCTCGGGCGTTAATACAAGAGTGGCGCCTTTATTAAAAGCCTCAGAAGCAGCTTCGAAAATGAGCTGAGCGTTGCCCGGCAAATCACCCAAAAGAGGGTTGATTTGCGCTAAGGCGATTTTTTGTGAGCTCACTTCCAAAAATCAAACTAATAAAAATTTGTTAGGGAATAATTATTTCTCTGACTGTGCATAACCTTCGATACCCTCAAGTATTTCTTTATGAGCATCAGCTACACCGGCCCAACCTTTAATTTTTACCCATTTTCCTGGTTCGAGATCTTTGTAGTGCTCGAAGAAATGCTGAATTTGGTTCAAGCGCAAAGGATTCATATCCTCTGGTTTTTGCCAGTGGGTATAGATTGGCAGAATGCGGTCTTCAGGTACGGCCAATAACTTGGCATCTTGACCGCCTTCATCTTCCATTAGAAGCACGCCAATTGCACGGCAGCTTACAACTACACCAGGAATTAAGGGAAAAGGAGTGATGACAAGAACATCAACTGGATCCCCGTCACCCGCAATGGTTTTGGGAATATAACCGTAGTTGCAGGGATAGTGCATTGCAGTACCCATAAAGCGGTCAACAAAAATCGCACCACTTTCTTTATCCACCTCATATTTTATTGGATCGGCATTCATTGGGATCTCAATAATGACGTTAAAGCATTCGGGGATTTTTTTACCTGGTTTGACCTTGTCAAGACTCATACATACTCCGGATAGTGATTAGTAAATACCCTGATCTTAAAAAAGAGCTGGGGTAGTGATTCTGCTACATACTGATACAGCTTATTAGCTCTAGTTTATCGCTTTCGGAAAGCTGGCTGACATGGGCGCTAGATACAAAACAATTTAGATCAAATTTTAAGGAGTTCAAGCATGAGTAATATCACTTTAGGCTTGTATTTTGCCTTGGCGTGTGGAGTTTTAGCGGTGATTTATGGTTTTGTGATGCGCCGCTGGATTCTGAGGCAAAGTACTGGCAATGCCAGAATGCAAGAAATTGCCGAGGCGATTCAGTTGGGCGCTGCCGCCTACTTGTCGCGCCAATACAAAACTATTGCCATTGTTGGGGTCGTTCTCACGGTTTTAATTGCCCTCTTTTTGGATTTTGCAACTGCCATGGGCTTTGTCATTGGCGCAGTACTTTCCGGCGCTTGTGGTTTTATTGGGATGAATGTTTCGGTACGAGCAAATGTGCGCACCGCTGAGGCTGCTACCAAAGGAATGAACGAGGCTCTGAATGTAGCCTTTAAGGGTGGGGCCATTACTGGCATGTTAGTGGTGGGCCTTGGCTTACTGGGCGTCAGTCTCTTCTTTATGTTCTTAGTCTCCATGGGGGCAGGTCAAGACCTTTCGTCAGTTCTACATCCATTAATTGGTTTGGCATTTGGATCGTCTTTAATTTCTATCTTTGCGCGGCTAGGTGGCGGCATCTTTACTAAAGGTGCCGATGTGGGTGCAGATCTAGTTGGAAAAGTCGAAGCAGGCATTCCAGAAGATGACCCCCGTAACCCAGCGGTGATTGCGGATAATGTTGGCGATAACGTTGGTGATTGCGCTGGCATGGCCGCCGATTTATTTGAAACATATGCAGTGACGTTAATTGCAACAATGGTTCTGGGAGCGCTGATGGTTGCCAGTGCGCCAGTTGCCGCAATTGTCTATCCGCTGGTTCTGGGCGGCGTCTCTATTATTGCCTCGATCATTGGCTGTTCTTTTGTTAAGGCGACGCCTGGCATGAAAAATGTGATGCCAGCTTTGTATAAGGGCTTGATTGTGGCTGGCGGCATTTCACTCATCGCCTTTTATTTTGTGACCAATTTCATCATGCCTGATGATGCCTTGGGTATCCCTGGTAGTCAGTGGCGCTTGTTCGGGTCTACGGTGGTTGGTTTAGTGCTAACTGCAGGCTTGGTATGGATTACTGAGTACTACACTGGCACGCAATTTAAACCAGTACAACATATTGCAGAAGCTTCAACCAAAGGCCATGGCACCAATATCATCGCCGGTTTAGGTATATCCATGAAGTCGACTGCTTACCCCGTGCTGTTTGTTTGCGCAGCAATCTATGCGGCGTATTGGCTGGCTGGTATTTATGGAATTGCTATTGCAGCAACGGCCATGTTGTCGATGGCGGGTATTGTAGTTGCCCTCGATGCCTATGGCCCCATTACTGATAACGCTGGCGGTATTGCAGAGATGGCTGGTTTACCCCAATCCGTACGTGATATTACCGACCCATTGGATGCGGTTGGTAACACGACCAAGGCGGTCACCAAGGGGTATGCCATTGGTTCGGCAGGTTTGGCTGCTCTGGTGCTTTTTGCTGATTACACCCACGCTTTGGAATCTATTGGCCAACAAGTCTCCTTTGATCTTTCTAACCATATGGTCATCATCGGTCTCTTTATTGGCGGCATGATTCCTTATTTATTTGGTGCGATGGCCATGGAGGCGGTAGGGCGTTGTGCGGGTGCTGTGGTTGAGGAGGTGCGCCGACAGTTCAGAGAGATTCCTGGAATTATGGAAGGTACTGCAAAACCAGAATACGGCAAGGCAGTAGATATGCTTACTTCAGCAGCCATTAAAGAAATGATTGTTCCATCACTTTTACCAGTGGTAGCACCAATTGCAGTCGGCCTTTTATTGGGACCCGCTGCACTGGGTGGCTTACTCATGGGTACGATCGTAACGGGCTTGTTTGTGGCGATCTCTATGTGCACTGGTGGTGGCGCTTGGGATAATGCCAAAAAATATATCGAAGAAGGTCACTTTGGGGGCAAAGGTTCCGAAGCCCATAAGGCGGCGGTTACGGGCGACACTGTAGGTGACCCTTACAAGGATACTGCTGGCCCTGCCGTAAACCCACTTATTAAAATTATTAATATCGTGGCATTGCTCATTGTGCCTTTATTACCTTTAGCTAGATAAGAAAATAAGTGCCATAAGAGCAAAGCTCCCTTGGGAGTAGTAGTAAAGTAAAACGCCTAGCAATGCTAGGCGTTTTTTTATCTTGAATTCTCAAGGTAAATTTAACTTACAGTTTTTTAAGAAAGCGACTCCAAGTAACGCTGCGCGTCTAATGCCGCCATGCAGCCTGTTCCAGCACTCGTGATGGCTTGACGATAAATATGGTCTTGCACATCGCCAGCGGCAAAGACGCCCGGAATATTGGTGGCAGTAGCATTGCCCTCTAAGCCAGAATGCGTCTTAATATAGCCGTTATTCATCTCAAGTTGCCCAATAAATAACTCGGTATTGGGTTTGTGGCCAATTGCTATAAAGGCCCCGGTAACGGCAATATCTTCTGTGCTGCCATCTTGTTTTGTAATGCGCACGCCAGTGACACCCCTTTCATCACCAAGAACTTCATCAAGGGTGGAATTTAATTTAAGCTCTACTTTGCCTTCCCCAACTTTTGCCATCAGGCGATCATTCAAAATAGGTTCCGCGCGAAATGTATCGCGACGATGAATGACCGTCACTTTATTTGCAATGCCAGTAAGGTAGAGCGCTTCTTCAACAGCGGTATTGCCACCGCCGACTACGCACACATCTTGATCGCGATAGAAAAAACCATCACAAGTAGCGCAACCTGAAACGCCACGCCCCATAAATGCTTCTTCACTTGGTAGACCAAGATACTGCGCAGAAGCTCCAGTAGAAATAATTAATGCATCACAGGTGTAAGTGCCAGAGTCACCCACTAAGCGAATGGGTTTTTCTGTCAAGGCAGCGGTATGAATATGATCAAAAATAATTTCAGTATTAAAGCGTTCCGCATGCTGTAAAAAGCGACCCATCAACTCTGGACCTTGGACGCCATCTGGGTCGGCTGGCCAGTTTTCCACATCAGTAGTGGTCATTAACTGACCTCCCTGAGCGATTCCAGTGATGAGGGTGGGCTTTAGATTGGCTCGCGCTGCATATACAGCTGCGGTATACCCAGCAGGGCCAGATCCGAGAATTAGAACTTTGGAGTGTTTTGGGATATTTGTCGTCATTACCAAATTATAGATTTGCTTGTTTACAATCACCAGAACATGGCTAGAACCGTAAACCCGAAGTCGAAAATCCCCTTGGCTCCTCAGTTGCCTGAAAATAATGGCCACGGGAGGATGCCCCGTCTATTGCTTGAGGCGCGCTGGTTCATCTCCTGCGGGCTTTGCCTGGGTTTATTTGCTATTTTGATTACTTATTCCAAGGCGGATCCAGCCTGGTCTCATGCCAGTTTTGAGGCCCCTAAGAATCTGGGCGGTCGATTTGGGGCCTATGCAGCCGACTTAATGCTCTATATTTTCGGCATTTCTGCCTTTTGGTGGGTTGTTTTATTTGGACGTCGCGTTCTAAATGGGTGGCGTGAGCTCTGGAGCATCCCTTTGCCAGTAGATCCAGAGGCAAAACCAGACTCATTAGTCATTCGTTGGCTGGGCTTTGGGCTGACTTTAATTAGTAGCATGGGTCTTGAGTCCATCCGCCTGCATTCACTGAGCTGGGAGCTTCCTAGGCCTCCAGGGGGTATTTTGGGTGAGTTAATCGGTGACCCCCTTCAAATGTCACTGGGCTTTACAGGCTCCACCATCGTTTTGCTGTTTGGTCTTTGTGCTGGTTTGTCGTTATTTCTGCACTTTTCTTGGTTAGATGTTGCTGAAAAGGTCGGTCGCACCTTGGAGTTAGCCTATTACCGCTTGCGCCAACGTCGTGATGGTATGGCGGATCGTAAATTGGGAGAAGTGGCGGCAGAGGAGCGAGAGGAGTTTGTGGAGGAGTTTCGTGGGCGCGTAGAAATTGCCACTCCTGTACATATTGTTCGAACTCCGGTAGAAATTCCGAAGAGCGCACGTGTAGAGCGTGAAAAACAACAACCGTTATTTGTGGATATCCCTGATTCAGAATTGCCTCCTTTGGCTTTGCTTGATCCCGTGCCTGAAATCAAAGAGACCATCTCAGCAGATGTTCTGGAGTTCACTTCTCGCTTAATTGAGCGCAAGCTTGCAGAATTTAACGTTGAAGTTAAAGTCATCGCTGCCTATCCAGGTCCAGTGGTAACCCGTTATGAGATTGATCCAGCGGTAGGTGTCAAGGGAAATCAGATTGTTAATCTTTCACGCGACTTAGCGCGCTCACTTGGTGTAGTGAGCATGCGTGTAGTGGAGACTATTCCCGGTAAAACTTGTATGGCTTTGGAGTTGCCAAACCCAACACGCCAGTCTGTTTACCTGTCTGAGATTTTGACTTCACAAATTTACAACGATAACCATTCGCTATTGACTCTGGCTTTAGGTAAAGACATTTCTGGCAACCCAATGGTTGCTGACTTGGCGAAGATGCCTCACTGCTTGGTAGCGGGCACTACTGGCGCTGGTAAATCAGTTGGTATTAATGCCATGATTTTGTCGATTCTCTTCAAGGCTAAGCCTGATGAGGTACGTCTCATCATGATCGATCCCAAGATGTTGGAAATGGCGATGTATGACAAGATTCCCCATTTACTTTGCCCGGTAGTAACCGATATGAAGCAGGCGTATAACGCGCTTAATTGGGCGGTCAATGAGATGGAGCGCCGCTACAAATTGATGAGCAAGTTTGGTGTGCGCAATTTGGCCGGCTTCAATAAGAAAATTTTGGAAGCAGAAGAAAAGGGCGAGAAACTCACCAATCCATTTAGCTTAACTCCAGATGATCCAGAGCCAATTTATAAGGCTCCTGTGATTGTGATTGTGATTGATGAGCTTGCAGACTTAATGATGGTTCAAGGTAAAAAGATTGAAGAGTTAATTGCCCGCATTGCTCAAAAGGCGCGTGCCGCAGGTATTCACTTGGTACTGGCTACTCAACGCCCTAGCGTGGATGTCATTACTGGGTTGATTAAGGCCAATGTACCAACCCGTATTTCTTTTCAAGTGAGCAGCAAGATTGATAGTCGGACCATCTTAGATCAGCAGGGCGCGGAAGCCCTTCTCGGTATGGGTGACATGCTCTATATGGCTCCAGGTACCGGCTTACCTGTTCGGGTGCACGGCGCATTTGTATCTGATGATGAAGTGCATCGTGTTGTGGAGTGGCTTAAAGAGAAGAGTGAAGCAAATTATATTGATGGTGTTCTCGAGGGCGCCGATGAATCTACTATGGATGCCCTTACTGGTGACGGCGGAGGTGAACCCGATCCTTTGTATGATCAAGCGGTAGCTATCGTGCTAGATAACAAAAGACCATCAATCTCTTTGGTACAGCGCCACTTACGTATTGGCTATAACCGCGCAGCTCGCTTATTAGAAGATATGGAAAAAGCGGGCCTAGTATCCAAAATGGGTAATGGCGGAAATCGTGAAATTCTTCATCGCTCGTCTGAATAGGGTGGTAATTTTGAAAAGATTGATTTCTACGCTATCGATTGCAATTATCATGGGTTTAATCTCTAGCAATGTATTTGCAATTGATGTTGAAAGTGGTTCAGAGCAACTACGTCAATTTGTGCGTAACTCTAAAACTGCCGAAGGGGAGTTTGTACAACAGCAGTTGCGCTCTCCAAAACCAAATGAGCCGCAAGATAAGGGCTTGAAAGTAATTCGTCAAACCCAAGGTCAGTTCGTATTTCAGCGTCCTGGCCGTTTTATCTGGGACACTCAAAAACCGTATGAACAAAAACTAATTGCTGATGGTAAACAATTAATTCTCTGGGATAAGGATCTCAATCAAGCGACTTTTAGATCCGCTGGTCAAGCTCTGGCCTCAACACCCGCAGCCATTCTTTTTGGTGAGGCCTCACTTGATCAACATTTTGATTTAGTGGAGGGCGAGGAACATCTAGGCATGAAGTGGGTGGGCCTGACTCCCAAAAAAGATCCCGGTGTTAAGGGTGGCAATGATCTGCCTTACACCAAAATTTCTGTGGGCATGGCCAACGGTCTGCCAAAAGCCCTGGAACTTGTTGATGGACTGGGCAGCATAGTTCTGGTGACTCTAGATAAGATGCAGTTAAATGTCATTCTGCCCGCTAACCGCTTTACCTTTATTCCCCCTGCTGGGGCTGAAGTCTTACGCTTAAAATAGAGGCTTTAGCACCAACTTACTAATAGAGCAATACATGATTGATCCGCAATTACTCCGTAAAGATATCGCTGCAGTTCAAGCGCGCTTGGCTACCCGCAAATTTCAGTTAGATGTTGAGAAATTCAATGCCTTAGAAACTGAGCGCAAAACTTTGCAAACGCGCACTGAAGAATTGCAGGCTAAACGCAATCAACTGGCTAAAGCCATTGGCATGAAAAAAGGTCGTGGCGAAGATGCATCTACTGAGATAGCTGAAGCGAGTCAGATTAATGTAGATATGGAGTCCGGAGTAGCGCGCTTGACCATTTTGCAGGTGGAGATTTCTGATTTTTTAATGGGCATTCCCAATCTGCCAGATGAAGCAGTTCCTGTCGGCAAGGATGAGAAAGAGAATAAAGAAGTCAAGCGTTGGGGCAATGCTCCTATATTTGATTTTGAGATTCAAGACCACGTAGATTTAGGTGGGCCACTTGGACTGGATTTTGAAGTTGCTGCCAAAATTAGCGGCTCACGCTTTGTAGTCCTAAAGGGGCCGATCGCCAGGTTGCACCGTGCGCTAGCGCAATTTATGCTTGATATTCATACAACACAGCACGAGTACCAAGAGATCTATGCGCCGTATATGGTTAATGCTGCGTCAATGCGCGGCACTGGGCAGTTACCAAAATTTGAGGAGGATCTATTTAAGGTTCCCCGTCAAATGGGTGGAGAGGATGACGATGGGGGGGTTCGTACCGAGAACTTTTACCTTATTCCAACTGCGGAGGTACCGGTTACAAATTTAGTACGTGACGAGATTGTAAATGCCGACAATTTACCAATGAAATTTGTAGCGCATACACCATGCTTTCGTTCTGAAGCGGGTAGCTATGGGCGAGATGTTCGCGGCATGATCCGTCAACATCAGTTTGATAAGGTTGAGTTGGTACAAATCACCAAACCAGAAGATTCTATGCAAGCATTAGAGGAGCTTACTGGCCACGCCGAAAAGATTTTGGAATTACTTGAGCTACCCTATAGAAAAGTGTTGCTCTGTACGGGTGACATGGGTTTTGGTAGCGCCAAAACTTATGACTTAGAGGTGTGGGTGCCTTCGCAGCACGCTTATCGCGAAATTAGCTCTTGCTCTAGCATGGGCGACTTTCAAGCAAGGCGTATGCAAGCTAGATTTAAGGTTGGTCAAGGCAAACCCGAACTAGTTCACACCTTAAATGGCTCTGGTTTGGCAGTAGGCAGAGCGCTGGTAGCGTTGATTGAGAATCACCAGCAAGTTGATGGCAGTATCTCGATTCCTAAGGCATTGCAGCCATACTTAGGCGGTTTAGATAATCTCAAGCCCATTATTAAATAAGGCCTGCAACTGTAACCAACACCAAAGCTATAATTGCACTTCGGTTCGGAGAGGTGGCAGAGTGGTCGAATGTACCTGACTCGAAATCAGGCGTACTGTCAAAGGTACCGAGGGTTCGAATCCCTCCCTCTCCGCCACGAGTAGTTTTAACGAGTACCAAGATCACTTAAATAACCCTGACGGCATAAAGCTCTCAGGGTTTTTTATTGCTTGCTGAGTGACCTCAGGCAACGCTACAGCAACCAAAAACACGGGGCACAATGCGGGGCATATTAGAATGAAATGCCCCAACCCCTAAAAAATGCCCCGCTATGCTTACCTTTCCCCAGTGCCAAGCCTTCAAGTGCCCACCTGATAAAAAGTTCACTCGATTACATGACGAGGGCAGACTATATCTTGAAGCTACTCCAGCAGGCGGTAAGTATTGGCGCATGAAATACGAATTCGGCGGTAAAGCTAAAACCTTCTCCATTGGAGTATTCCCAGCAGTAACACTTGCAGAGGCTAGATTAAGAAGGGATGGAGCTAAACAGTTATTAGTTCAAGGCATAGACCCGACAGCAGAGAAGAAAATAAGGAAGCTACTTAAATCACAAGCCTATGAGAGTTTTGCAGATTGCGCCAAGAACTATATTGCCAACCATCCCGAATGGAGCGAGAGCCATTTAGAGCGTATCAATGCCCAGCTAAATAATGACGTGCTTCCTTACATTGGCAAAAGACCCATAAAGGACATTAAGGGAACTGAGATATATGCCTGTATTGATCGAATAGTCAAACGTGATGCTATTGAATCGGCTCACCGTACTCTAGCGGTAGTTAGTAGTATTTATGACACCGTGGCACTGGATGACATTGCGGATGCAACCAAAGGGATTAAATCACGGCTTCCTAAAGTCATTAGAGGGCACTTCCTAGCCATCACTGATCCCAAGCGGTTCGCTGATTTATTGCGTTGCATTGATGGTTATAGCGGATCGCCTGAGGTTAAATCTGCCTTTCAGATTGCGCCTATCCTTTTCCAACGCTGTAAGAATGTGCGCTTTATGCGCTGGAGCGAAATAGACTTAAAGGCTAAGCTATGGACTATCCCCAGCGCAAACATGAAGCGAGAGGAGCAGGAAAAGATTGATGGAGATGATCATTTAGTCCCGTTACCGTTACAGGTGATCGAGATACTCGAAAGGCTTAAGCCTATGACTGGTAGCGGTGAGTTTGTTTTTCCCAGCACTAAACACAAAGACAAGCCATTCAGTGAAAACGCAATACGTGCCGCACTCATTACGATTGGATTCGTAAAGGAACAAACCTTTCACGGCTTTAGGGCAAGCGGTAGAACAATAGCGACTCAGGTGCTAGGCGTTGACGATAGACATTTAGAGGCTCAGCTTAGCCATAAAATCAAAAGTGACCCGCTAAAGGGTGCTTATAACCGCACCAAATGGGTAGAACAACGCAGAGAAATGATCCAGCTATGGGCGAACTACTTAGACGGATTAAAAGCTGGAGCCGATGTTATCCCGTTCAAGGCTAAGGCTAGTTGATGACATTGAATATGTTGCATCTGAATTCATTGTGAGTGGAAAAATGAGGCCAATAGTTCAGTTAGAGAGTACAGGCTGCGGCATTGCGGCTACATCTGCAATTGTGGGTTTTCCGTATGCAAAGACAAAATTAATTGCTAATTCATTGGGGATTTTTGCCCATGATAAAAGCTTATGGTCGGAGACTGCTCATGTCCGAAAACTCTTGTTGCACCTCGGAATTCGTGCTGGTTTGGGCGAATCCCCCTTTAAATCGTGGGAGTCTTTGCCGGATATTGCCCTCTTAGCAATCAAGTGGCGAATTAAAAATAACAAGCCCTATTGGCATTGGGTGGTGTTTGTTCGTGAGCACGGACAATCTTATGTACTTGACTCAAAGAAAGGATTGCGAACAAACATAAGAACCGACTTTGGGCGCATGAAGCCAAAGTGGTTCATTCCGGTAACTGGTTTGAAATGACTGTAAATCCAACCCTAGGGATGGCGATATTCCGACCTTTGCAAACTAAAGATCAATGACATTCAAAAAGAAAGCACCCAAGCCGCCTAAAGCCACGCTGGATGATCTATTGCGCACGGGTGCAGTAGTAGTAGGCGCTGAGTTGATGGAGGCTCAGGAAGCTAAGGATAGGGAGTTAAAGGAATTTAATGAATCAGTGCAAGCAGAGTTATCAGACAGGAAAAGTAAGCCACAGGGCTAGTGCCAAGAACCTGACCAAACCTGACATTCAAACGATTCAAAAGAAACGCTACTGAGCTAGTGCTGGGGTGGGGCGCGAAATCTAAAGCCATGCTACTGCAACAGCGCAAGCACGGTGCAAGCATGGTGGTACAGGGGCAAATCAACATAGAAAAGAGCAGGAGTGCTAACGTTAGCACTCCTCTCCAAACTATCTCAGATAGAGCGCATGAGTCTGGCGCAAGCAAAGCCACTCAATGAATTGATGCGGTAACGCTATGCCAGTTAGTTGATCGCTGGTAGATGAAGCTCTAGGGAGTAGTGAAGGATGGTATTTACGATGGGTCCTCCCTAGGGTTGAAAAGTACAGGGGCTATTGCACAGTGCGATCATTCTCTAGCTACAGACTTCTGAAATTTAGGTAACAAGGTAACAAGGTAACAGATATTAAGATGCCATTCACTAGCCCGATAGCCTTTCCCCTTATGGGTTACAAGCCTCCTGTCAAGGGTTAATACCTTGTTACCCAAAGTGTTACCCAGCCCAAAGGTAACAAGCAAGGTAACAAAGGTAACAAGCCACCAGAATTTATTGAGGTATTGGCGGTGGTTAATGAAAACCCGATGTATCACCCAAAGCGTAAAGACCAACAGCATTAAGTCGCGCCCAATCCATTTGATTATTTGTGGCTATTAAAAGGGATTGTCTTAAACTAAGCACCACTCAGGCATAGATCGACGGATCGAACAACACTAACCGCAGTGTCCTGCCTGAGTTTATCTATGCGGATGTGAAAGCGGGATCATGGCGGTAGCTAAAAAATTAGAGGCTATTAAAAAGCCCGTAAGACCCGAGCATATATCTGCCATACAGGAACTTAACGGCAGTATGAGGGCTGTAAACACCTACCTCAATGAGGATCATGGTCTTGGGCGGCACAACCAGATACTGGAAAATATTGATGAAGTTCAATATAAGATATTGCAGGCTCTTAATGAGGCCATTCATTCCTGCGAAAAATATTGCGATTTAGATTTATCAGATTTGGTTTTACTTCTCGCTAAAGAACTTTTAAGGTCATCTGAAGATATTGAAACTCGGATAGATATTGATGACGAAAGGCGGGTATATAACTTATTTCTCAATCTTGCAAAATACGAGAATTCATCTAGCCTTTGCAATAGAGATATTCAAGTATTTTTTTGCTGTCAAAATGCGCTGGATCATATAAACAAATGCATATTTTATATAGAGGGTGGTGATGTTCCCGATCTAGAGAGTGCCTGGGCTAATTTATCGCTTGCTTATAAAGATTTAGGAGGTGCGCAGATACTACTTGATCCAGTTATTTCAGATATTGAGGCGATGATAGTTAGAAAAAGAAGGGTTGAAAAAGTTAAGGCAGGAAGTGCTAGATACTTTGATTTAAAGACTGAGGCCGTTAGGCTTTCAAAGACAACGGTGTATTTGTCCGAAAAATCAGCCGATATTGCTCAGGGGATATATTTGGACTTGCGCAGGTTTGCTGATAACCATATAGATAAAAACGGCAAGTTAAAGCCCCTAATAAAGCTATCAGAAAACAGAGAGATTAAGACCATTAGCGGATGGATTAACGAGGATAGAAAGACGGCAACTAGTTAGCGTACAAATTATCTAAGACGGCAACTAGTTAGCGCCCTAAATACTTAAAAAAGCACAATGCCAAAGCCCATTTAAAAAAACACAATCTCACCTATCGCTAGTAGTCATAGCTTAATAACGATAGATAGGTGAAGCATGAGTCAAAAAGTAAAAGTAGCAGAAGCACCACAACCGCCAACACTTCCCCATGTTGGAAAATCCCGATGGTCATCATTCAAACCATTCTCACCAATATCTTTAGGCACCTTTACCAAGCTATCTAAGGAAGGTAAAGCCCCGAAATTTGAGAGATTAGGAAGTCGTGCGGTATTTTTCGATAATGCCGAACTTCATAAGTGGCTGAGTGACCCTGTTAGCTACATTCAGGCAGGTGCGTAAGCCATGACCTACAAAACAAAAAAGCCCACGGATCAGGCGGGCTTAATGCGAAACAAACAACACACTGAAGCCATTGTAAGCCGTCGCAACCGATTGAGTAAGTCTCTCAAAGAATCCTTTAATGCTGGGCTAATACCTGCTTCATGGGTGGCTGAAATAGCCCGTGTAGGGGGTTTTCATGTTTAAGTTATATACTGGAGACCTCAGAACCAGAAGCAGTGCCCCTCTACTGAATAGAGGTTTTTTTACGCCCCCATTACGCTCTATTGCGAAAGCAGTAGCGCAAGGTCTTACGGGGATGCGGGAAGTCCGTAAGGCTCCCGACTGTCTTCTGGCAGTGAGACATCCCCACCTTTTAGGTGGATTAGTAATTCTCAAACCAGAAGGAGCCAATCATGGCCGTTAAGAAACAAAACCCTGCTCAGGGTCAAGAGCAAACACAAGAACGAATCATCTCAGGTGTATTTTCCCCAGCTAAAGCATTGCTTCAGATGGTTAATAAATTTGGGGATCAGTTATCTATTGATGACTTACAAGGCTTCGATACTGAGCTATGGTATGTCAGTACCTTAGCGGAATCATGGGCAAGTGTTACTGAGAATCTATCCACGTTTATTGCTGAAGATAACCACAAGGCCGATAGCGGTAAGGCGAGTATTGGGCTTTATTCCTGTAACGATCAAGCTACCCCTCAAGTCCTTCAATTAGTGAGCCGTGCCTTTGATGACATTGATTCTTTACTAAGACTTAATGGGCTTGTTGAAGACCGCCTTTCAGTATTGAGAGGAGCACAAGCATGAGAGCCAACTACTCAATTAACTTAGATCAGTTCGATGAAGCCAATCTCAAACTATCTCAAGGCGTTGCATTATTAAAAATACTTGAGGCGGCGCAAAACACTGAGGGCTATGAGAATTTAGACCCTTCGGAAAAGACTGATGGCTTGCACGTAATCATTGCATTACTTACCGATGTTGATGGTTTATTGAATGACAAGGCTATCAATGAATAACACCCTTTCATTCGATTGCAACAGCGCAGGCTATGTCTTTACTTCAGTAGATAGCCTTGAGAGTTTTTATCTTGAGCACGTCAGCATAGCCAAGCAACTATCCGATGCCGTGGATAGTGAAATCAATCCCGCTAAGCGTCAGACCTTCATTCAATCACTGGCAGAAGTAACTCAGCTTATTTGGAGGGCTGGGGACTTACTGGAGGAAGTAGAAGCCAAGCTATGCCCTAGCGGTACTGAATCCGATGGAGGCGAGCTATGAGTTTTGATAAATCAAGGCTTCCTACTGGAGTGGATTACTTCGCTAGTCAGGGATTAGTTCTCAAAGGTCAAGGAGCCTACCGTGATTCGATTTGTTTCTTTCACGACGATACCAAGCCAAGCCTAAGAGTTCGAGCCGATAACGGGGGCTATAGGTGCTTTGTATGCGGTGAGCATGGCGACTTATTGAGCCTACATATGAAACGTACAGGACTTGGATTCGTCCAAGCCGCTAAAGAATTGGGAGCATGGCTATGAAAACAATAGATCAATTAGGTAATGCAGAAATTAAAGCTGGAGTTAAAAAATTACTTCAATGGCAGTTAGACAAAGGATTTAAAGCTGAGCAGTTGCATACGTACAAAGATGCCAATAGCAAAACGACTCACTGGAGAGCCAAACTAAGAGCTGAGGAGGGTACTAAGCAGGTTTACCCAATCAGATACAACGCTGGAAACTTTGAATTAAAAGAACCTGAATTCAACGGGAAAAAGCCGCTTTATGGATTGGAGCTTATCGAGCAATCAAGCGTCATCTACGTGGTTGAAGGTGAAGCAATAGCAGATCAACTTAATGGGATCGGCATAGTGGCAGTTTCAACAACTGGAGCGACCAGCCACGACAGCCTAGACTTCACCCCGCTATCAGGGAAAGCAGTAACGCTATGGCCTGATAACGATGAGGGAGGTAAAAACCATATGCAAGCCGTTAGAGCGATTCTTAACGGTTTGGGTTGCACTACTCACCTGATAGATATTGATGCGCTAGGGCTGGAATTAAAGGGCGATGCAGTGGATTGGTTGGAGAAACATCATCCATTGGTAAAGCCTAAAGGTGCAAGCGATGAAGTAAAGGATTTGGCTAGGGATGCAGTGCTTAATCTCGCTCATGTAGTGGATGCCGTTTTATCAAATTCAGTTATTCGGGAAAACCTAACAACTGAAACTGATACTGGTAACGAGGTGGTGGCTGAGGGCGGGCCTAAAAAGAATCAACTCAAAGTAAAACCAGTTATTAGAGTTAATTTGGTTCAAGGCTCTAGCGTAAAGATGCGCCCGATTACTTGGTTAATAGATCAATGGCTACCAGTCGGCAAACTCACCTTGCTTGCTGGTGCTGGTGGCACTGGAAAAACAACCTTTAGTTTGGGCATAGCGTCAGCCATTACATGCGGAGGACTGTTCCCTAACGGACAGAGGTATTTAGGAAAATCAAACGTCATCATGTGGTCAAGTGAAGATGACAAAGAGGATGTATTAGCTCCTAGATTGGCGGCTATGGGTGCTGATTTGGGCAGAGTATTTTTCCTTGATGATGCAAGCGAGGACGGGGTAAAGCGTAACTTTGATGCGAGCAAGGACTTAGGCGCACTCAAAAGCGCAATAGATCATATTGGATCAGTCGCCTTAATAATCATTGATCCGATTATGGGATTGGTGGATGGGAACTCAGATAAGGCTAATGACGTTAGAAAGAGCCTTAATCCATTGGTGGACTTTTGCGAGGCACAACAATGCGCCATTATCGGAATCTCTCACTTCGGTAAGGGCGGGGCTGGTAAAGACCCCACAGAGCGCATATTAGGCTCTCAGGCTTTTACGGCACTCCCTAGGATGGTGTGGGCTACCGTAATTGATAAAGATAGCGGAGATCGCCTTTTAACAAGGACGAAAAGCAATATCAGTAGAACGGACGGCGGGTTCATTTATGGAATAGAGCAAACTCAATTTCAAGGAATTGAGACCTCAATAGCAACATGGAAAGGTCAAATTGAGGGTGATTCTAAAAAACTGATTATTGATGCCGAGGCAGTAGAAATCTACGATGACGGCGACCATGAAGGAGGCGAGTCGGCGAAGGACTTTGCCAAGCAGTTTTTGGCTGATATTTTGAGCGAAAAAGACATGTCCACAAAGGAGCTGCAAGCACAGGCGAGAGATGCCGATATTAAGTGGGCAACAGTGCGCAGGGCTGGCACTGATTTAGAGGTAAAAAAGTACAACTCCCCAATGCTTGGAGGTTGGGCTTGGAGCTTTAAAAATTCATCTGAAAAGGAAGCTTTGAAAGAAGCCTACCGAACTTGCTCAAGTAGTTGCTCAAATACCCTAGAGCAATTTAATGATGAGCAAGTTCCAAAGCTTGAGCAAGTTCCCGTAGATAGTGGCTCACAGCTTGCTCAAATTATTGAAAATGGGGAACTTGCTCAAGTTGCTCAAGTTTATAAGCACGGTGAAATTGAGGGTAATTTAGCCCAAAACCTCTCAAAAAGTGAGTTAGATGCCTCATGGGATACCCTCATAAACGAGCCTGAGGCTGAAAAATCGGCAGTTAGGACAGGGTTCTAAGATGCAAATATCTGAACTTATCCACAGGCTAAACGCTGAAAACCTGACCTTTGAGATTGGTCAAAATGGGGTGTTGGATGTTATCGGGATGCCTTCAAAAATAGACCAATTTGCACCTGTAATCAGGGCTAATAAATTGGCTATTTTGGAGGCTTTAAAAGGGGGTGATTCTGCCCCTAAAACTGCTGGCAAAAGTACCCCTGTTTTGCAGTCAAAAGCCCCCCAATATTCCACCCCTGCAATCCCGTTCGAGCAACCTTACTTATTACATCATTACGACCAGAATCTAGGCTATGCCCAAAAACTCCCCTACATACTTACCCCAGCCTTTGATCTTGAAATTCGCCAAGCTAGGAGCTTTCTTAAAGACTTGTACCTGAGAGGTGTTGATATTGAAATCACCCCTGAGAGAGGGCTTCAATTCATCCCCATGCCTAACCAACCAACACGGGCGGACCTAAAGGAAGCTAGGCGGCTACAGCATGGAATCAGGGAGCAGATCAATAGCCCAGTAGATTTGTACGCTCAGGACTTGGATAGCCACAAGGTAAGCACAAGGTTGGATGACCGCCACTCCTGCAATGAGTGCCTAGACCTAACCGTTATGAATACGTGCCGACAGGTAAAGAAAGGCGGTAAGTTTGTAGCGTGGCTTGATGCTGGAGCAGTAGACCAACCCCATAGATGCGAGAGGTTTAGGGTGAAGGCGGTGAGGCATTAGGGCATACCCATTATTAACGGATATGTTAATATTTAACTATGGCATACACAATCAGTTATTTCAATGAAGCGGTACAGAATGAGGTTTTGAGTTTGCCAAACGGAATATTGGCACGCTACTTTTTATTAACAGATCGAATGATGGGGTATGGCGCAAACCTTGGCATGCCTCATACCGAATCATTCGGTGGCGGGTTGTTTGAGCTAAGGTTAAAAAGTGCCGAGGGTATTGGTAGGGTGTTTTATTGCACCCTGTCAGGCAGTCGCATTGTGATGTTGCATAGCTTTATTAAGAAAACCGCTAAAACCCCGCCCCGTGAAAGACGGATGGCGGAATTAAGACTAAAGGAGTTAAAAGATGAAAACGCATAAAGAATTAAAAGCTATTGCGCTATCCAATCCCGCCGTTAAAGCTGAGTACGATAGATTGGAGCGTGATGAGATGCCAATGCTCGATACCATTCTTAAGGCAAGACATGAGGCTGGTTTAACTCAGGCGGAGGTAGCTAAACGAATGGGAACTAAAGCTCCAGCAGTTGCACGACTGGAGGCCGCTTTAATAAGCGGTAAGCCGTCCCCATCCCTTACTACGCTCAATAAGTACGCCGCCGCATTGGGCAAGCATATTGAATTGCGCCTTGTGTAATCGGTATGACTAGACAAGTACCCCACCCCACTGCTGGAGAGATTCTTTTGGAGGAGTTCCTAAAACCAATGGGGATAACTCAATACCGCTTAGCGAAAGATATTGGAGTGCCGCAAGCCCGTATCGGTGAAATCGTAAACGGTAGGAGATCAATTACTGCTGATACTGGGCTACGCTTATCCCGCTTTTTTGGCACGAGCGAGAACTATTGGGTCGGGCTTCAGATTGACTACGACATAGCGAAAGCCAAGGATGCAATGGCGGGGGTATTGGCTGGAATAGAGCAACATCAACCTGCGCACCATTAAAGCAATCAACGCTCCAGCAACCAAGCCCCATAACAGGGGCTTTTTCTATTGTTTCTATGGCAATCTGCAACCCTATATTGCCGTTGTGTTGATACAACAATACTATGCAATTAAATAACATGATAATGCTTAAATAATACAAGATAATATACTCGCAACATGACAAACCTATATTCTATATGGCTTGGCGGGTGGGTGGTGTTTGCGCATAATGTACGTTATGTCAAACAAGAAATGCAATATAGTTGTTTATATAGATGAATAAGAGCAATAAAATAACATGATCTATACTTGGTAGCAAGTACAACATAAGGATGCGTAATGGATTATGACAAGTTCACCGCCCAGCTTAAAGAGCTAGGTATTAAGAAAACAGAGTTCATGCGGTACATGGACATGGCAACGGGCACTATCAGTCTATGGAGTAGCAAGGGACAAGTGCCAAGATGGGTAGAGGCGCACCTAGACCTCATGCTGAAAGCTAAAGCTATGTTGCCCGACCTATCCCAGTACAAGGCTAAGTCTAATGATGAGTAGATCAATAGTGGCAATAGAAAAACAATCAAAGATTTCAAACGGGACTAAAGGCGGTGCTCGCATTGGGGCAGGACGTAAAAAAGGCGAACCCAACAAGATCGTGCGAGAGGTCAAGGAGATGGCTCAGGGTTACGGTGAGCAAGCTATTGAGGTGCTGGCCAACCTAATGACTACAGCGCAATCAGAGAGCACTAAGGTTATGGCGGCTAAAGAGTTGCTGGATAGAGCTTATGGGAAAGCTACCAACCACGCAGAGATTACGGGGAGAGATGGAAAAGACCTTGTTCCAGACAATCAGAATTCCTTGATGGCTGATATTTATGCCAATGCAACACCTGAGCAGATGCTAGTTCTATATAGCGTATTGGTAACGGCAAGCGGATGTGAGATAAGCGAGGATGGGTACGAGGTCCCGAT
>Ga0214247_1000158_pt1 | contig 51407 bp, 41 predicted proteins | sample TroBogypolimnion_18_FD_153085 | JGI IMG/M metagenome (GOLD analysis project Ga0214247, IMG submission 153085) | Freshwater microbial communities from Trout Bog Lake, WI - 03JUN2009 hypolimnion | ecosystem: Environmental > Aquatic > Freshwater > Lake > Hypolimnion/Profundal zone ... | reverse complement strand
GGTCAGGCCTCAGCCTGGGTGGAGGATGGTCCCCTGGGTCTCCGGGTGATGTGGGATCGGGCCCTGCTCAGCAAGTTCGGCCAGGAGGGCCGGGCCACCCGCAAGGACCCGGACGCGAAGACTCCCACCACGATGGGTCTCAATGCCCTTACGCCGCGCCTGGTGGTGGACCGCATCAACGCTGCGGAGGCCGTGGCGGGGGAGCTGGAGCACGCCAACTTCCAGGGCGAGAAGGCCGAGACCTGGAACGGCCGCCCCGCCCGGCTCCTCAGCTTCGACCTGACCACTGGGGGGCTCAATAAGCAGACGCGTAAATATGTGAAGGAATTCACAGGCACGGTCCAAATCTGGATCGACGAGGCCGGGGTGCCCCTGGCAACCACCACCAAGGCCAGCGTGAAGGGCCGCTTCTTCCTGGTCGCGAGCTTCAGCCAGGAGCGCGAGGAGTCCTACACCTACCAGAAGGTTGGGGACCGCCTGGTCTGCGTGAAGTCAGAGTTCAGCTCCAGCGGCAGCGGGGCCGGCGAGAAGCAGCGCCTGCGCGACACCAGCAGCTTCACCATCCAGTAGACGCGGGCCTCCGGGCTACACTGGCTCTTGGGGGCGGCATGAGCAGGTTTGAGGCGGTCATCGGTCTGGAGGTCCACGTCCAGCTGCGTACGCGGTCCAAGATGTTCTGCGCCTGCGCCAACCGGGTGGGGGCCCCTCCCAACAGCCAGACCTGTCCGGTCTGCCTGGGGCTACCCGGCGCCCTGCCCGCACTCAATGCCGAGGCGGTCCGCATGGCCCTGGCCCTGGGTCTGGCCGTGGAGGCCCGCATCCAGCCTCGCAGCACCTTCTACCGGAAGCAGTACTTCTATCCGGACCTGCCCAAGGGCTACCAGATCACCCAGGGGCCCGTGGCCCTGGTGGAAGACGGTCATTTGGATATTCCTGGCGATCCCGCCGCCCGTGGCGCCACCGGTCCTGTGCGGATCCGCCTGGAGCGGGCCCACCTCGAGGAGGACGCCGGCAAGAGCCATCACGAGACCGAAGGACAGAGCCTCGTGGACCTGAACCGGGCTGGCGTGCCTCTCTTGGAGATCGTGGGAGCGCCGGACCTCCGCAGCGCCCTGGAGGCTTCGGAATACCTCAAGACCCTGCACCGCCTGGTGGTGGCTCTTGGAATCTGTGATGGCAACCTGGAGGACGGCAGCTTCCGCTGTGATGCCAACGTGAGCTTGCGACGCTCCGGGGAGGCTTTTGGCACTCGGGTCGAGGTGAAGAACCTGAACTCGTTCCGCTTCGTACGCCAGGCCCTGGACCACGAAATCCAGCGGCAGGCGGGGTTGCTGGGCCAGGACCAGCCCGTGCTCATGGAGACCCGTGGCTGGGATGCCCTGGCCGGGGAGACCCGAGCCCAGCGCACCAAGGAGGCGGCCATGGACTATCGCTACTTCCCCGAGCCAGACCTTCCCCCCCTCAGCATCGAGCCCACCGAGATCGAGGCCGTACGGGCCAGTCTCCCAGAGTTGCCCGAGCGGCAGATCCAGCGGTGGGTGGAGGTCCACGGCCTGGGCCTGGACGAGGCCCGCACCCTGGCCCAGAGTCCTGCCTTCGCTGCTTACTTCGAGACCCTGGCCCGCCTCAGCGGCACCGCCCGGGGCGCCGCGGCCTGGCTGCTGGGTGAGGTGAGCCGCACCCTGAACGAGCGGGGCATCGGTATTGAGGCCTTTCCCTTGAGCCCAGAGAGCCTTGCGGGCCTGGTGGCCCTAGTGGAGGCCCGGACCATTTCCTTTGGCGCCGCCAAAGATCAGGTCTTCCCAGCTCTCCTGGCCGGCGAGGGCAGCGCCGAGGCCATCGTGGCCGCCAAGGGGCTTGCTCAGGTGCGAGATCGCGGGGCCATCGAGGCCCTGGTGGCCCAGGTTCTGGCTGCCCACCCGGGCCCTGTGGCCCAGATCAAGGGTGGCAAGGATAGCCTCCGGGGCTTCCTGGTGGGCCAGGTGCTCAAGGCGGGGGGTGGGAAGGTGGACCCGGCCCTTGTTCAGGAAGTCTTGAGCGATAGGCTGGCCAATGCCTAGGTTTGACCCGATGCTGGGGACATGAGCAACGAGATTCCCTCCGCCCTTGAGGCCTACCATCCTGGATTGGTTCACATTTGTCAGAGCTGCGGCTGCTCCGTGGTGGATGCCATCGAGACTCCGGGTGAGCCCTTCCGCTGCGTGAGCTGCCGCCACCTGGTGGCCCCTCCCGAAGATGAGTTGACCCGGGCAGCCCTGGAGGACCGGGGCCCCTTCGACCTGCCCGATGACAAGCCCACGGTGTGGCGCCTCATCACGGTCATCACCTTCGCCGTGGTGGCCCTGGCCATCGTCTTCTGGAAGCGATAGCCAAGTCGGGCCTATTCTGGTGACAGGAGCCCGACGCCCATGCCCAAACCCTGGGGACCCACCACCACCGCCATCCACGCCGGCAAACAGTTCAACACCACCCGTGCCGTGACCACGCCCATCTTCCAGACCTCTGTTTTCCAGCTGATGGAAAACCGAGAGGGGGCTGAGTTCTCGGCCAGTGTCGAGCCGCCGGCCTTCTACACCCGCTGGGGCAATCCCAATTCCAGTGAGGTGGAGGCTGTATTGGCGGAGCTGGAGGGGGCCGAACGCTCCCTGGTAACCGCCTCGGGCATGGCCGCCTTCTCCCTGGTTTTTGAGGCCTTCCTCAAGCACGGTGACCATGTGGTGGCCCCGGCGGCCATCTACCTGGGCACAGAGCAGCTCCTGCGCCGCTGGGAAGTGGAGCGTGACCTGCGCATCACCTGGATCCAGAACACCCTGGATCTGGCGGAATGGGAAGCGGCCATCCAGCCCCGAACCCGGATGCTTTGGGTGGAAACCCCCTCCAACCCGACCCTGGCCATTACAGATCTGGCCGGAGTAGCGGCCCTGGGCAAGAAGTTTGGCATCCGCACCGTGGCCGATAACACCTTCCCCAGTCCCATTCACACGAAACCGCTGAGCCTGGGCATCGACCTCAGTGTCGCCTCGGCCACCAAGTATCTGGCGGGCCATTCGGACGTGGTGGCCGGGGTCATCGCGGGATCAGACGCTGACGTGGTGGCCTGCTGGCACCTGGCCAAGATCACGGGTCCCACCCTGGATCCCATGGCCGCCTGGCTGCTGCACCGGGGGCTCAAGACCATCGCCCTGCGGGTGCGCCGCGCCTCAGACAACGCCCAAGCCCTGGCCCAGTGGCTGCTCTGGCAGCCCCATGTGGCTCGGGTGGACTACCCTGGCCTGCCCACGCACCCGGGCCACGATGTGGCCGCCCGGCAGATGGTGAACGGCTTTGGCGCCATGGTGGGCTTCGAGCTGGGGGCGGGGCTCCTGGCAGGGCAGCGCTTCTGCGAGGCCCTGGAGGTCATCACCCGGGGGGTGAGCTTGGGGGGTGTCGAAAGCCTCATCCAGCACCCCGCCAGCATGAGTCACCTGCGCACGGCCCCGGAGGTGAAGGCCCGCTTGGGCATCAGCGACGGCCTCCTGCGCTTCTCGGTGGGCATCGAGGATCAGCCGGACCTCATCGCGGACCTGGAAAAGGGCTTCCAGGCGGCGGCGGAGGCCCGGTGAGGCTCCTGCTCAATGGCAAGCCGCAGGACACCCCCCACTTGGCCACCCTAGCGGAGTTGGCGGCTTGGCTGGTCCTGCCGTCTTATGGCAGCGCCATCGAGCTGAATGGCGAGGTGATCCGCCGGGCGGACCATGGAGCCACCCCCCTCCAGGAGGGAGATCGCCTGGAAGTCGTGCGGTTGGTGGGCGGGGGGTAGATCCTGTCTGGCATCTAGGGGCCTGAGGCCTTCGGTCTCCAGGCCTCCCTAACGCCAGACCTCCCAGCGCCCGCCAGGCCAGCTCGCCGTGGCGCGCCGGGTCCAGGCGGGGTTCAGGGGCAAGTCCAGGGGCGGCCCGCCTGCGGGTTGATCGGACTGGAAGCGATGGAATTCGTCCGCCAGACCCTGCTCCAGGAAGGCCCGGACCAGGGTGCCGCCCCCCTCGATGAGGACCCGTCCGGCGCCCAAGGCCGCCAATTCGTGCAGGAGGTGGCGCAGGCTGCACCCGTGACCCGCCGGGGGGAGGCGCAGATCCTCCACCCCCCGCAGGGGCATGGGCTCACCGGTGACGGCGCGATAGGCGGGCTGACCCGCTACGGGACCCCAAATCTGGGCCGTGGGGGGCACTTGGCCCTGCTCGTCCATGACCACCCGGGCGAAGCTGCGGTGGGGGGCTGTGGGCGCGGGCCAGCGGTCCGTGAGCTGGGGGTTGTCCACCTCGATGGTGTGGCGGCCCACCACGATGGCTTCCGAGGCCCGGCGCAGGGCGTGGGCCAGGCGCTGGACCTCGGGCGGAGTCACGGAGGTGGTCTGGCCCACGGGGCCTAGGGAGCCGTCCGAACCCAGGGCCAGCTTGAGGCTCACCCATGGCAGCCCGGTGCGGATCAGCTTGAAGAAAGGGGCGTGGAAGCGGCTGCAGGCCTCACCCAGGACACCTTCTTCAACGTCGAGGCCCTGGGCCCGGAGGATGGCCAGGCCACCGCCGTCCACCCGGGGGTTGGGATCCCGTACGCCCACGGCCACGCGGGCCACTCCCGCCTGTAGGAGAGCCTGAGTGCAGGGACCCGTGCGGCCCTGGTGGCAGCAGGGCTCCAGGGTGACGTAGGCCGTGGAACCCCGTGGGTCCTCGCCCCGGGCCTCGGCATCGCGGAGGGCCATGATCTCGCCGTGAGGATCCCCGGCCCGGGTGTGGACCCCTGCACCCAGGACTTGGCCCCCTCGGACGAGGACGCAGCCCACGGGTGGGTTGGGGCTGGCCAGGCCCACCCCCTTCAAGCCCTCCTGGAGGGCCAGGGCCATGAAGTGGGCATCACCGCTCAGGCCCTCCGGTTCGGGCCAGGGCCCGCCCGTGGCCAGGGCCCAGGCGCTGGCCGGGACGAGGGCCAGGTCAGACATCGAGAAGGCCGTCCACAAAGGCTTCGGCGTCGAAGGGGATGAGGTCGTCAACACCCTCGCCCACCCCCACGAAGGCGATGGGGAGCCGGAGGCGGTCCAGGATGGGCACCACCACGCCCCCCTTCGCGCTGCCGTCCAACTTGGTGAGCACCAGATCGGTGACCCCGGCCGTCCGGGCGAAGACCTCAGCCTGCTGGAGGCCGTTTTGGCCCGTGGTGGCGTCCAGCACCAGCAGGACCCGGTGGGGAGCGTCGGGGATCACCTTCTGGAGGCTGCGGTGGATCTTATCCAGCTCTTTCATGAGGTGGTCCTTGGTGTGCAGGCGGCCCGCCGTGTCGATGAGCACCCAGGAGGTGCCCTTGGCCTTGGCGCTGGTGGCGCCGTCAAAGGCGATGGCGGCGGGATCCCCGCCCATCTGGTTGCGGATCACAGGCACTCCAGCCCGCTGACCCCAGAGCTCCAACTGATCGATGGCCGCGGCGCGAAAGGTGTCGCCCGCGACCACCAGGACGCCCTCGCCGCGGCGCTTCAGGAAGGCCGCCAGCTTGCCCAGGGTGGTGGTCTTGCCCACGCCGTTGACGCCTACCAGCAGCACCACCTGGGTGCCTGCCGCCTGGAAGGGAAGGGCTGGCCGCTGGTGCAGCAGCTTCAGCAGTTCTTCCTTGAGGATGGCCTTGGGATCCACCTCGGAGCCGCCCTTCAGTTCGGTGCGGAGCCGCGTCATTAGCTGATCCACGGCCTTCACGCCCAGGTCCGCCTGGAGCAGCAGATCCTCGAGCTCCTCCAGTTGGGCCTCGTCCAGGCGACGCAGGCCCAGCAGGCGGCCCATGGGCGCCAGCACCAGCTCCTGGGTGCGCCTCAGCCCCTTTTTGAATTGGTTCAACAAGCCGTCGAGCAGACCCACGCACACCTCGCGAACCCCCAGTCTACCGAAGCAAAGCGTGAACCCCGCGCCCGGAATCCGCATCCGACGCTAACCTGGAGTGGCGAGGCTTCCGAGCTCTCGTTGAACCCACTGGAGCCCCTGCATGCAGCCACCCATTCCGGTCCCGGACCCGCTGCTCCTGCCTCTCCCACCCGGAGTGCTGAAAGCGCTGCTCACGGCCACCTTCACCCTGCACCTCATGGCGGTAAACCTGGCAGTGGGCGGCACGATCCTGCTGGCCTGCCACGCAATGCTGGGGCGGAGCCAGGACCGGGAACTGCTGCGGCGCCTGGGGCCCATACTGCCCCCGGCCCTCACTTTCACCATCACCCTGGGCGTGGCGCCCCTGCTCTTCCTGCAGCTGCTCTACGGCCAGTTCTTCTACACGGCCTCGGTATTGAGCGCCTTTCCCTGGTTGTCGGTGATCTTCCTACTGATCGGCGGCTACGTGCTGCTCTACCGCTTTGTGGGGGGTGGGGAGAAACCGCGGACCTTCAGTGGCCTCCTTTCGGCCCTTCTGCTGGCGGGGGTGGGGCTCATGCTGGTGAACGTCAGTACGCTCTCCTTGCGCCTGGATGCCTGGGCGGCCCACGCGGCGGCCTCGGTCCATGGGCTGCGCATGAACCACACGGACCCCACCTTCTGGCCCCGTTACCTGCACATGGTGGCCAGCATGGTGGCCGTGGCAGGGTTGTTCCTCGCGGCCTGGGGGGCCTGGCGGAAGGTCTTCTTCGCCCAGTCGGCGGGGCTGCGCTGGTTCATCGGGGCGACCCTCAGCCAGCTGGCCTGGGGCCCCTGGTTGCTGCTGAAACAGCCGGCCGCGGTGCTGGAGCCCTTGCTTGCCGGCACCAGCGGGGCCAGCCTCCTGCTCTGGGGCTCCCTGGCCTGCGGCTTCCTGGCCCTCTTCATGGCCATCCCCGCCAGCCAGGAGGGTGCCCAGCCGAGGGCTGTCTGGCCGCCCCTGGGCTTGGCTGGGATCTCGGTGCTGGGCATGATCCTCCTGCGGGACCAGATCCGGGACTTGGCCCTGGGGGCCTTCGGGTTCCAGGTCCAGACCCTGCCCCATCGCACGGATTGGTTCTCCACGGGCCTCTTTGCCCTGAGCCTGGCGGGCCTGGTGGCCCTGCTGGTTCTCCTTCTGCGCTGGGCCAACCAGTCGGTGCAAGGCGAGGAGCGCCCATGAACCATCCAGTGTGGGACATCCCTTTCTTGGGCAGTGGTTGGATCATCGGTCTCATCAGCATCATCCATGTGTCCATCGCCCACCTGGTCGTGGGGGCGGGGATCTGGTTGGCGGTCATGGAGCGTCGGGCCCAAGCTGCCGCAGATTCGGAGCTGCTGGCCTGGTTGAGGCGGCGGGCCAAGGCCCTGCTCTGGCTCTCCAGCATCTTCGGGGCGGGCACGGGGGTCGGCATCTGGGTGGCCATCGGCCTCGTGAATCCCACGGCCACCCAGCACCTCATCCGGGCCTTTGTCATGGGCTGGGCCATTGAGTGGGTGCTCTTCGCCGGGGAGATGGCGACCCTGGTGGTCTTCGTCCTGGCCTACCACCGATTGCGGCCCAACCAGAGGGTCATCGTGGCCTGGCTCTATGCCCTCTGCGCCTGGCTCAGCCTGGTGGTCATTAACTGCATCATTACCTTCATGCTGAGCCCAGGCCAGGGTTGGACCACCAGTCACGCCATGTGGGACGGCTTCTTCAACGCCACCTATCTGCCCAGCCTCCTGCTGCGCAGCAGTGTGGCCCTGGCCTTGGGGGGGCTGTGGGCCCAGGCGGGTTGCCCCTTGGAACCGTCCCTGCGATCCCGCATCCTCCGTCCTTCGGCCCTCTTCGTGGGTGGGGGGGTGCTGGCAGCGGCCTTGTCGGGCTGGTACTACTTCCAGAGCTTCCCCGTCCCAGCCCGGGCCCTGGTCCTGGGCAACCTGCAGGGCAGCACTGGCCTGGCCCAGGGCTTCCGCTGGGCCCTGTTTGGATTGGGCGCCTTCCTGGTGCCTGGGCTCCTGGCCCTCTGGGCGCGCCTGTCCCCGGCCACCTTCCGGCGGCCCGTGGCTCTGTTGGGCCTGTTGCTGGCCTGTTGGGGTTTTGGCGGCTTCGAGTGGATCCGCGAAGTCGCCCGGAAGCCCTTCGTCATCCGGGAGGTCATGTACTCCAATGGCATTCGCGTCGATCAGGTGGCGGGCTTCCAGAAGGAAGGCTTCCTGGCGGGCAATGCCTGGGCCCGGGCTTTTGCTGCTTCCAAAGGTGATACCGACCTGGCGCGGGGTGAGGCCATCTTCCGGGCCCAGTGCCTGGCCTGCCACACCCGCGAGGGCTACCGCAGCCTGCGGGCCCTCACGGCTTCCAATAGTCCTGAGGACAATATGTTCATCGTGCAGGGCCTCCGGGAGCTGGACCCGGCCCTGAATCCCTACCTGGACCGCATGCCCCCCTTCGCGGGCACCGAGCAAGAGGCGGAACTGGTCGGCAAGTACCTGGCTTCACTCAAGACCCAGTAGTGTTCCACGTGGAACCCCCTAGTGTGAGAAGACCCAGGAAGGCGGCGCCACAGTCGGAATAAGGACGGGAGCGACGCCGCCGGCGGCCCCCCAGGTCCGGGTGGACCAGGGGGTGGTATCCCAACAGGCCTTGCCCGCATAGGCCAGGGACAGGAGCAGGAGGATGTCCACCGGACGGTTGATGAGGTAGGTCTCCGGGGCGGGTTGCAGGGGGCCGAGGGCTGGCCCAGAGCGGGCTACCGGAGTGGAGAACCGGAATTCAGCTGGGGGGCACCCCAGCTCACCCACGGGACAGACCAACTCCCTGGGTGGGATGAAGGCCTCCGGGGGGCGAGCCGGGCCGAAGGCAAGGGGCGGGAGCTGCAGCACCAAGGAGAAAGCCTCGACCCACATGGCGACCTCCCTTGAAGGATAGGTCTCCGGTTGGTCGAGGCAAGGGATGTATCTGTTATTAAGTGATTTAGTGGTTAATCGCCCTATTTCCTGCGCCGCGCCTTGGCCACGGCTTTGGGCTTGGGCTTGGCCGCGGGTTTCGCTTTGGCCTTGGCTGGCCGTCGAGGGGTCGCGGGGGCCTCGGGGCGCACCCAGCCCACCAGGGCCTGCTCGAAGACTTCTTCAACGTGCTTAACCGGGTGGAAATGCAACTGGTTGCGCAGCTCGGGATCGATTTCTTCGAGATCCTTGAGGTTGCTGTGGGGGATGAGGATCTCCTTGATGCCCAGCCGCAGGGCCGCCAGGGCCTTTTCCTTGAGGCCGCCGATGGCCAGGGCCTCGCCACGCAGGTCGATTTCGCCGGTCATGGCGAAGGTGTTTCGAACAGGCACGCCCTTGATGACCGACAGCAGCACCGTGGCGATGGCCAGGCCGGCGCTGGGACCGTCCTTGGGAATGGCACCTTCCGGGAAGTGAATGTGGAGGTCCTGCTTCTGGAAGACTTCCGGGTCGATCTGGAAGGCCTCCCCCCGGCTGCGGATGTAGCTGAGGGCTGCCTGGGCGCTTTCCTTCATGACGTCGCCCAGCTGGCCGGTGAGGATCAGCTGACCCTTGCCGGGCATCTTGAGGGCTTCTACAAAGAGCACATCGCCACCCACGGAGGTCCAGGCCAAGCCTGTGACCACGCCGATGCGGGGAGCCTTGAGCCGCTCGTCCTGGAGCAGCTTTACCGGGCCCAGCAGCTCGTGGATGCTGGCGTCATCGAGGGCCAGCTTCTTGCGCAGCTTCTTCTCGGCCACGCGGCGGGCCACCTTGCGGCAGACCGCGCCGATCTCCCGCTCCAGCTGGCGCAGGCCCGCCTCACGGGTGTAGCCCGTGATGATGGCGCGTAGGGCCCTCTTCGAGATGCTGAGCTGCTTTCCGGTGATGCCATGCTTCTCAAGCTGCTTCGGCACCAGGTGGCGTTCGGCGATGCCCAGCTTTTCCTCCAGCGTGTAGCTGCTGAGGTAGATGATCTCCATGCGGTCCTTGAAGGCCGGGTGGATGGGCTCCAGCTCGTTGGCGTTGGCCAGGAAGAGGACCTGGGAGAGGTCCAGGGGCACGTTCAGGTAGTGGTCCCGGAAGGTGTGGTTCTGCTCGGGGTCGAGCACTTCCAGCAGGGCCGCACTGGGATCACCGCGCTGATCGCGGCCGATCTTGTCCACCTCGTCCAGCATGATGACGGGGTTCATGCTCTTGACCTGGTGCAGGGCCTGCACAATCCGGCCGGGCATGGCGCCGACATAGGTGCGCCGGTGGCCACGGATTTCGCTCTCGTCGTGGACGCCGCCGAGGGAGATGCGGGAGTACTTCCGACCCAGGGCCCGGGCGATGGACTTGCCGAGCGAGGTCTTGCCCACACCCGGAGGGCCCACGAAGCAGAGGATGGTGCCGCGGAGATCCGGCTTGAGCTTGCGCACGGCCAGGAATTCCAGCAGCCGGTCCTTGATCTTGGCCAGACCGAAGTGGTCCTCGTCCAGCACGGTCTGGGCCTGCACCAGGTCGAGATTGTCCTCGGTGGTCTGGCCCCAGGGCAGCTCTGTCATCCACTCCAGGTAGGTCCGGGTCACGGCGGTCTCGCTGGAATCCGGGTGCATGCGCTCGAGCTTCTTGAGGTTGCGCTCGATCTCGACCAGGGGCTCCTCAGGCACCTTCATCTTCCCCAGCTTCTCGCGGAAGGCGGTGACCTCCTCGCCCAGTTCCGAGCCCTCGCCCAGCTCCTGCTGAATGGCCTTGAGCTGCTGGCGGAGGTAGTATTCCCGCTGGCTCTTGTCCATCTCGCCGCGGGCTTCCATGGTGATCTTCTGTTGGACTTCCAGCAGCTGGATCTCGCGCTGCAGCAACTCGTTCACGCGCTTGAGCCGCAGCCCAGGGTGGGCGATCTCAAGGACTTCCTGGGTCTGCTGGAGCTTGAGGTCCAGGTTGGAGGCCACCAGGTCCGCTAGGCGGCCGGGATTGTCCAGGTTGCTGGCGATGACGAGTACCTCCTGGGGCAGGGTCTTGCCCAGGGCCACGGCCTTTTCCAGGGTCTGCTTCACGCTGCGCAGCAGGGCGTCCTGCTCCAGGTCCGGGGATTTCAGCTCGGGTTCCGCCAGGGGCTCCACCCGGGCCTTGAAGAGGTTCTCGGTCTCGGTGAAGTACTCCACGCGAACCCGCTGGAGGCCCTGCACCAGGGCGCGGATGCGCCCGTCCGGCAGCTTCAGGACGCGCATGATGAGGGCCGCCGTGCCCACCTGGTAGAGGTCCTCAGGCCGTGGATTGTCCATCTCTGTCTGCTTCTGGGACAGCAGCAGGATCATGCGGTTCTCCACCAGAGCCGTGTCCACGGCGCGGATGGACTTTTCGCGGCTGATGCTCAGGGGCAGGATCACGTAGGGATAGACCACCACGTCCCGAAGCGGCAGGACCGGCAACTCCTCGGGCAGCTTGGGCTGCTCCTCGGGTAATGGGGGCAGGAGAATGTCATCGGCCACAGGGAAACCTCGAGCCTCCAGTGTAGCCCTACTTGCGACGACCCTTTTTTGGTGCGATATCCACGGTTTCGCCTGGGAAGAGGGCTGGAACCAGTGGTTTCGCGGGCTCGGCCTTGGACGCCACGGGGCGGAGGGCCGGGCTGGGTGCCGTGCTGGGCGCGGCGCGGCCCGAGGCCGCCTCCTTGTGGACCAGACCCTCGAAGGCCCGCACGAAGTCCGGCAGGTCTTTGAAGTCTCGGTACACGCTGGCGAAGCGGACGTAGGCCACCTGGTCCAGGCCCTTCAGTTCGTCCATGATGAGCTCGCCCAGGTCACGGCTGCGGATCTCCCGGTCCGGGCGCTCCATGAGCCGGGACTGGAGATCCCCCACCAGTTCCTCGATGCGGGCCAGGGACACGGGCCGCTTCTGGCAGGCCAGCAGCAGCCCCTTCATGAGCTTCTGGCGATCGAAGGGTTCCCGGCGGCCGTCCTTCTTGAGGATCACCAGGGGTACCTCCTCCACCCGTTCGTAGCTGGTGAAACGGCGGGAGCAGGAGAGGCACTCCCGACGGCGCCGGATGGAGTCGCCCTCGCGGGACTCGCGGGAGTCCACCACCTTGTCCTCGAGGTGTCCACAGAAGGGGCAGCGCATGCTAGAAGCTCGTCATCGGGTGGTCTAGATCTCCACCACGCGGGGGGCCATGACGGCCTCGCAGGTGATGGAATTGGCCACGAAGCAGTATTTGTGGGCCTTCTCAAAGAGATCCACGACTTTGGCCATGCTGGTGCCGCGGGGCACACGGATGATGGGGCGCAGGTGCACCTGGGTGATGCGTGTGACCTTGTCCACCGTGTCGAGGATGGCCTCGGCGTGGTCCTCGTAGTCCAGCACCTGGACCTTGGCCTTGGCGCAGAGGGCAAGGAAGGTGAGCATATGGCAAGTGGCCAGGGCCGTGCCCAGCAGATCTTCGGGATTCCAGCGGGTGGGGTCGCCCGCGAACTCCGGCGCGCTGCTCACCGCAAGGCCGGGCTTGCCCGGGTTCGTGGCGGTGGCGTTCCGGTTGTAGGTGCCATCGAGGGTGTTGCCGGTCCATTTCAACTGCAGGGGGTAGCTGTGGGCCATGGGTGCTCCTTGGAAGCCTGCGCTCAGGATGCCACAGCCTGCGTGCTAGCCTGGACAGCCCTTTGCGGAGCTTTCATGCGCTTGTTCATTCCCGCCGCCCTGGCCCTCCTGGCCCTACCGGTCCAGGCCCAGTTCTGGAGTGAAATCGCCAACCCCAAGGTGGAGGTGACCCTGGTGCATCCTCCGGGGTTGGGGCTCAAGGTGGAGCGCCTGGCCTTCGCCCCCTCCCGGGACCTGAACTCCCGTGAGTTGGCCGATGCCCTCACGGCGGACTTGGTCCAGAGCCGCCAGGTGGAGGTGGTGGATCGCGGGCACCTGGACGCCATCCTCAAGGAGCAGGAGTTGGGGGCCAACGGCTACGTGGAGCCCGCCACCATCGCCAAGCTGGGCAAGTTGCTGGGTCCCAGTGTGCTCGTCATCGTGAACGTGAACCGATCGGAGTTGAGCCGCAACCAGTCCAGCAAGGAAGAGCGCAGCACCGATCCCAAGACCAAGCAGGAGACCATCCGCCACAAGCGCACCAGCATCACCAGCCTCGACTTCAGCGCCACGGTTCAGGTGGTGGACCTCAGCACGGGGCGCGTCTTTGGTGCCCAGCGCCTGGAGGACGCACCCAGTCTCGCCAACACTTCGTACGATGGCTTTCCAGCCTTCCCGCGGGATTCGGATGTGCGCCACCTGGCCTTCGATGGCGCCAAGCTGAAGGTTTTGCACATGCTGCTCTCCTGGAGCGAGGTGCGGAAGCTGACTTTCTTCGATGACGACACCTTCGGCATGGCCAAGGCCCACCAGCGCCTTCGATCCGGCGATGTTCGGGGCGCTCTGGACCTGGCCCTGGACGGCCTGGACCAGGCCAAGCGCGACCCTGGCCAGAAGCCCAAGTACTATCCCCGGGTCCAGTACAACGTGGGCATCATCCACTTCGCACTGGGCCACTACGAGGAAGCCCTGCCCTACCTTCGTACGGCCCTGGATATGCAGTCCGACGCCAGCATCTTCCAGACCGCGCTGCGAGAATGCAGGGAGGCCATCGACTTGCAGGAGGCCCTGCGCCGGGCCGAGAGCCGCTCCGAGCCCACGCCCAGGCCCGAGCCGAAGCCGGTGGCCCAGCCCGTCAGCACCAAGGCCGGTCCCGAGGAGCGGCTCCAGAAGCTCCAGGAGCTCTACAAGCGCGGCCTGCTGGACAAGAAGGAATACGACGCCAAGAAGGCGGAAATCCTCAAGGAGCTGTAATGCCGACACCGGGTCGTATCCACGTCGCCCACGCCCTCCACGAAGTGTTCGGAGAGGGCGGTCGGGTACCGGACATCTGGGACCGGGATCTCGGCGAGGACGCCGGCCTGGCTCAGGCCATGCTGGGTCTGTGCCTGCGCCGTTGGGGCCGTCTCCAGGCCTGGGTGAAGCCCAAGCTGAAGGATCCCGACCGGGGCGTGCCCCTGGGCACCCGCGTCAGCCTGGCCATGGGGCTGGCCCAGCTGGCCTGGCTGCCCGGTGTCAGTGACCACGCGGCCGTGAACGAATCTGTGGACCTGTGTGCGGATCGCGAGCTGGGCTTCGTGCCGCACAAGGGTCTCGTCAATGCCCTGCTGCGCCGCGCCGCCAAGGATCGGCAGGGGCTTGCTGCCGAGCTGGAGGCCCTGCCCGCCGCCCTGGACCGCAGCCCCGCAGCGGATCGAGCTCTCCAAGCCGCCCTGGCGCCCCATGGGGCCGAGGCGGAACTGGAGTCCCTCTGGGCGCGGTTACAGCAGCCTCCCCGTCCCACCTTCCGCAGCCTGCGCGGGGAGCTGCCCGAGGGCCTGGTGCCCGATGCGGTGCTGCCGGACTGCCTGCACCTGGAGGAGGGTCTGCCCTTCCCCCGGCCCTGGCTGGAGGCGGCCGAGGGCATGGTGCAAGACCGCAGCTCCCAGGCTCTGCTGGCCTACGCCTGGGATCGGCCCGTCACCCGCATCCTGGATGCCTGTGCCGCCCCCGGCGGTAAAACCACGGCCCTGGCCCTGCGCCATCCCGGTGCCGAGTTGACGGCCCTGGAGGTCCACCCCCGCCGGGTGCAGCGGCTGCGGCAGACCCTCGCACAGCGCGGCGTCAAGGCCGAGGTGGTCCAGGCAGACGCGGCGGCCTGGCTGGAAAGCACGGCGGCCACCTTCGACCTCATCTTGTTGGACGCCCCCTGCAGTGGCAGCGGAACCCTGCAGAAGCACCCAGAATGGCCCTGGGTGGACCACAGCGACCTCCCCCGGCTCACGGGCCTTCAGCGCCGCCTGCTGCTGGCCGCAGTGGAGCGCCTGGCCCCGGGCGGGCTGCTTATTTACGCTGTCTGCTCCTGGCTGCCAGAAGAAGGGGTGCTCCACCGGGACTGGCTGGCGGAGGCCCGGCCAGAGCTGCAACCAGCCGAGGTCTGGCCCGCGATCATGGGCCGTTCCGCCAAGGCGGACGCTTCAACCACCGCCCTCTTCCAGCCCCATCCGCTGCGCTGGGAGGGCGAGGGGTTTCAGGGCTTCGCGGTGTGCCGCAAGGCCTAGCTAGTCGACGAGGTGCGCTTGGGCGCGGGCCCCAGGGTCCGGCCCTCGATGAGGGTCACGGGCACCGTGATGTGCCGGATGGCCTCGCGGTCGATGGCGCCCAGCGCCAGCGTGACGGCCTCGTGGGCGATGGCGGGGATGTCCTGGGCCACGGAGGCCAAGCCCGGGTAGAGGTCCACGAGGCCATCGAAGCCCAATACCGACACCTCGCCAGTTACGGCAATCCCGAGATCCTCCAGGGCCCCCAGGGCGCCCACGGCCATCTCGTCCGTGCCACAGAAGATGCCGGTGGGACGGTGGCCCTTCTGCCAGGCGTCCCACATGAGCCGGTAGCCGCCCAGGACGGAGCTGCCGCCCCGCAAGACTGTGGGCACAGGCGTGCCCACGTGCTCCGCCACGGCGCGGAGGAAGCCCTCGGCACGATCCACGGACCACTGGTGCTCATCACTGCCTGTGAGGTGCAACAGGTCGCGGTGGCCCTTGGCCAAGAGGCTCTGGGCCGCCAGGCGACCGCCATTGATGTCATCGGGCGCCACGCAGGAGATGCCGGGGTGGTGGCCAATGAGGGCCCCGGGCACGCCCCGGCGCCAAAGGGTGGCCAGGCGCTGGTCGATGTCCGCGCAGTGGAACATGAGGACCGCGTCCATCTTCCGGCGCACGGCCGTGATGTCCACGGGCAGTTCCACAAACTGGGTGGCGTGCAGCTGCATCTCCCGCAGCAGGGCCCGCCAGATGACGTTGAAGTAGGGCGAGAGCGGGTTCTCACCGGCCCCCACCCAGATGCCCAGGGTGTGTTTGGTGCGACGGGACAGCTCCCGGGCCACGGGATCCGGCTCGTAGCCCAGCTTCTTCATGACTTCCAGCACTGTGGCCCGGGTGGTGGCGGCCACGGTGGGCTTGCCGTTGATCACCCGGCTGACCGTGCCCGTGGACACGCCAGCCTGCTTGGCGATCTCGCCGATGGTGATCTTCATGGGGGGCCGGGGCGGAAGAAGAGGGTTAAAAGAAGCTGACTCCCCATGAATAACGTTCAACCGGGAGGTCGTCAATGCGGAATAGCAGATTTGAAGAGGTTTAGGGTGTGCAGTCCGGGGCCTGGGCCGCGCCAAAGAGGCTCAGGTTGTAGTCGTGGACCAGGTAGACCGGCGTGTGCCGGGTGAGCTGGTTCAGGTGGACTCGGTAGTTCTGCTCGAAGCGTGCCATGAAGCGGTTTTCGGCCAGAAAGTGTTCCCGGTTCTTGGCGGTGACCCCCCCCGCGAGGAAGAGCCCCCCGGTGGGCAGGAAGACGGCGCAGAGCTCGGCGCAAACCCGGGCATAGAGTTCCACAAAGAGGGCCATTGTGCGGCCGCAGGCGGGGTCCGCATCGGCCCGGGCCGTGATGGCCGCGGGCTGCTCCGTTGTGGGGAGGCCCAGGATGGTGGTGGCCTCTGCGGTCCAGGGGATGCGCCGGGAATCCAGGAGAAAGCGGAAGATGTTGGCCAGGCCTTGGCCTGAAACAGCCATCTCGGCGCCGGGAGGGCCGGGCAGGCCCCGGGCCAGGTGGCGCCAGAGGGCCAAGCTGTCCTCGTTGAAGACAGGCAGGCCGATGTGCCCGCCCTCACTGGGAAAGGCGCGGGGTCCCAGAGGTGTGGGAACTACGAAACCCACGCCAAGCCCAGTGCCAGCCCCCACCACCAGGGCCAGCCCGTGGGGCTGGGCGGCGGGCAGGGAGCCGTCGCCATGGGGGAGGGCTGTCACCTGCTGAGGGTCACTCAGGTCGAGTTGCAGCACGCCACAGGAGAGGGCCGTGAAGTCGTTGACCAGATGCACCGGGATGCCCAGGCTTCGCGCCAGGGCGGGGCCATCGATGTCCCAGGGGGCGTTGGTGAGGTGGATGCGCTCTTCCATGACAGGACCGGCCCCGGAAAAGCAGGCGCGGGTCGGGTGCAGGTGGGGAGCCGAGCTGAGGAAGCGCTGGATGGGCTCCAGGAGGGAGGACTCAGCCTGGGTATTGAAGCGCTCCTTGTGAAGGAGGCGATACCGGGCACCCTCCGGGGCCAGGAGGCCCAGGTTCAGGTTGGTACCGCCCACATCGGCCACCAGGATGGAATTGTCAACGGTTGCAATCACGTGAAGATCACCTCAAAACGACATAAAAGGCCATGGCTATTGGGTTCCAGCGGAATAGATGCCAAGGAGACTCCATGGTCCCCGCATAGAGGTGGAACGTCCACCGCTTCTCGACGTTCTGGAACCACTGGTCAGACCGCCAACTTGGAACTGACTGTAGGTAAACGCGCTATGAAGGCGGAGCTGTGAGCTTCGGCAAAAAGTCCCACCAAAGTTGGATTACCCGCTTGACAGCCTTGTAACGGCGGACGACCATACCTGCGACCCTCTTGTAACCGCTTACACAATCAAGACCCGACGGCCCTTCGGTTCACCTTGCACGACACCAACCCTGATGAACCCTGGTTTTCAACATGCCCCACGCCGTTTGTGTAACCGCTTACAGCGCCCTAATCCTGGCAAATTAATGCTGCTTTTGCTTTCCTGCAACGCCTCGCTCCCCAGGTCGCCCGATGTCGCCCTTGCTCGCCTCCGACAGCCCCCAAGTCACGCCTGCCCCGGGCGGGTCGACTCCTGTGCAGTCTGCCCCGGAGTGGTGGCGCGGCGCGGCCATCTACCAGATTTACCCTAGAAGCTTTCAAGACACGAACGGCGATGGCGTGGGGGATCTGCCCGGCATCACGGCCCACCTGCCTTATGTGGCGGACCTGGGTGTGGACGCCATCTGGATCTCGCCCTTCTTCACCTCGCCCATGAAGGACTTCGGCTACGACGTGTCGAACTACCGGGATGTGGACCCGACCTTCGGCACCCTGGCGGACTTCGACCGGCTGGTGGCCGAGGCCCACCGCCTGGGCCTCAAGGTGCTCATCGACCAGGTGCTGTCGCATTCTTCGGATCAGCACGCCTGGTTCAAGGAGAGCCGGACCAACCGGACCAACCCCAAGGCGGACTGGTATGTCTGGGCGGAGGCCCGGCCGGATGGGACACCACCCAACAACTGGCAGTCGGTCTTTGGTGGCTCCGCCTGGTCCTGGGAGCCCCGTCGCCGCCAGTACTTCATGCACAACTTTCTGGAGTCCCAGCCGGACCTCAACTTCCACCACGAAGCGGTGCAGGCCCAGGTGCTGGAGGAGGTCGGCTTCTGGATGAAGCGTGGCGTGGATGGCTTCCGCTTTGACGCCTGCAACTTCCACTTCCACGACCGGAAGCTCCGGAACAATCCCCCCGCCCGCTACAACAAGCTGGAGCTGTCCACCGTGCAGGAGGGCAACCCCTACGGCTGCCAGATTCACCGCTACGACAAGAGCAGGCCCGAGAACCTGCCCTTCCTGAAGCGGCTCCGCAGCCTCATGGACCAGTACGGCGTCATGAGTGTGGGCGAGGTGGGTGACGAAGGGGCCCTGGCCACCATGGCCGAGTACACCGCCGATGGCGACAAGCTCCACATGGCCTATGGCTTCAGCCTTTTCACGGAAGAGTTCAGCGCCGCGCGGATCCGCTCCGTGGTGCAGGACTATGAGCGGTTGATCCGGCCTGGCGGTGGCTGGGGCTGCTGGTCCCTCTCCAACCATGACTGCGTACGGGTTGTCACCCGCTGGGGCAAGGGCATCGATGACCCCGCCTTTGCCAAATTGCTGGTGGCTGTGTTGGGCTCCCTCCGGGGCAGCTTCTGCATCTACCAGGGCGAGGAGCTGGCCCTCCCCCAGGCCGAAGTCCCCTATGACCGCCTCATCGATCCCTACGGCATCACCTTCTGGCCGGACTTCAAGGGTCGGGATGGTTGCCGGACCCCGATGCCCTGGACCGCGGAACAGCCCTGGGGCGGCTTCTCGACCGTGGAACCCTGGCTGCCCATGTACCCGGACCACCTGAGCCGTGCCGTGGCGACCCAGGCACTGAACCCCGATTCCGTGCTGCACTTCTACCAGCAGTTCCTGGCCTGGCGGAAGTCTTCTGCGGCACTACGCACCGGCTCCATCCACTTCTACCGCAGCCCAGAGCCCATCCTGGCCCTGCGCCGGGAGGCCGATGGCGAAAGGATTCTGGCAGCCTTCAACCTGAGTCCCCAAGAGACCCCGTACACCCTTCCCGCACCCGTCCAGCCCATGGCGGGGCACGGGCTCAATGCCGGCCGACTCGAAGGCCGGACGCTTCACCTCCCCCCCTGGGGAGGCTTCTTTGGCCGCCTGGCCTGAAGACCATGCGCCTGTTCCTGAACCCAACCCCCCAACCTGCCGCTCAGCGGCTCCTCTCTCTGGAGGCAAGACCATGAAGTCCTTCTCCCTCATCAAGGCCGCGCTCCCCCTGGCGCTGGTCTGCGGGCCGCTCCTCGCCCAAGACGTCGTCGAAATCCACGGCTACACGCGCGCCGGCGTCGGCCGCTCCTCCAACGGCGGCGAGCAGGTCTCCTTCTTCCTCGCCAACACCGGTGGCAGCCCCACCGGCGGCCCCGGCTACCGCCTCGGCAACGAGACCGACAACTACCTTGAGCTGGCCGTCGATGTGCGCGCCTACGAAAAGGGCACCACCAGCTTCAAGCTGCACTTCCGCCCCGCCTTCCGCGAGTACTACCAGGTGCGTGACGCGTCCACCGACGCTGGCGGCAATGTGGACAACAGCAAGCTCGCGAACCCCAACCAGCAGATCTGGATCCGGGAAGCTTGGGGCGAGGCCACGGGCATCTTCGGCACCACGGGCGCGTTCAAGGATGCTTCCCTCTGGGCTGGCCGCCGCTTCTACATGCGCCAGGACCTGCACATGCGCGATCAGTGGTACTGGAACAACAGCGGCGACGGCGTGGGCATCGAGAACATCGACCTGGGCGGCGCCAAGCTGCACTATGCCTACATCCAGCACGACACGGGCAACATCAGCAGCAACTGGGACAATGGCGCCATCGCTGGCGCGGTCAACCCCTACAGCCAGTGGGTGGGCGGGGCCGGCCACAACATCGTGGGCTCCCACGATCTGCGCCTCTCTGACATCAAGCTTCCCTGGTCGGGCGGCTCTTTGATCCTTGGCATCCAGTACAACGACGCCAGCAACAAGAGCGGCACGGCGGTTGTCGGTTCCAACGACAACAAGGGCACCCAGTTCAACGTCATCATCAACCAGGCCGGCGTCATGGGCGGCGACAACCGCGTCTATGCCACCTACGGTAACGGCTCCACCTTCTGGAACTGGTACAACCCGGAAGTGAAGACCGAGAACACCTGGTGGCAGGTTATGGATGTGTTCTACATCAAGCCCATGGCCAACCTCGAGATGCAAGGCACCGTCCAGTACCGCAAGCAGGACGGCAAGGGCAGCATGGCTGGCAACACCAATGCCTGGACCTCCGTCGGTGTCCGCCCCGTCTACTTCTTCACCAAGCACTTCAGCGTGGCTTACGAAGTGGGCCTCGACCAGCTGAAGTTCGACAACGAGACCGAGTCCCGCAAGCTGCTCAAGAACACCGTGGCCCTGCAGTGGAGCCCCCAGGCCTCCTTCTGGAGCCGCCCGGTCATCCGCCTCTTCGCCACCCGCGCAGACTGGAACAAGAACGCCAACAACTGGAACAAGGTGGGTGAAGGCCAGTTCGGCACCGCCATGCAGGGCATGACCTTCGGCGCCCAGGTCGAGGCCTGGTGGTAAGAGCTGCCTGACAGAACGGCCCGTCCTCCGGGACGGGCCGCTTCCTGGCTGAAGTCATAAAGGACAAGCTGTGAAACTCCGCTCGGCTTTCGGCACCACCCTGCTGGCCTCCCTCCTGGTGGCCGGACTGGGCTGCAGTGGACCCAAAGCGGATGCCAGCAGTTTCCATTACCCCACGGATACGACGACCATCGCTCCCGGCCAGCAGTTGGAGAACACTCCCGGCTGGTACAACGACGCGGTGATCTACCAGGTCTGGGTCCGGGCTTTCGCGGATGGCGTCTACAACGACGGCATTGGTGATCTGCCCGGGCTCCAGTCCAAGCTGGACTACCTCCAGAACCTCGGCGTGAACACCCTGTGGCTCTCCCCTGTCTTCGAGTGCGCCTACAAGGGCGACAACATGCACGGGTACGACACCATGGATTACTACGCCGTGAACGATCGCTTTGGCACCAAGGCGGACTTGAAATCCCTCATCGATGCGGTCCATGCCCGGGGCATGCGGATCCTCTTCGACTATGTCCCCAACCACACCTCCACCCAGCACGCCTGGTTCACCCAGTCGGCTACGCGGGACAGCTGGTACATCTGGAAGCCGAACCAACCTGCGGGTTGGGGCCTGCCCTGGGGGGGTGGAACGCCCTCAGATGTCTGGATGAGCGGAGCCTCCGGCTACTTCTACACCTCCTTCAACACCAACAGCCTGGCGGATCTGAACTGGTACAACCCGGCCGTGCAGTCTGAGATGCGCAACGTGCAGAGCTACTGGCTGGACCGGGGCTTTGACGGCATGCGTGTGGACGCCGTGCGCTACCTCTGTGAGAGCGGCCCCGGCCAACAGGCGGATCAGCCGGACACCCACACCCAGCTGCAGGGCTTCCGCGCCCTCCTGGACGAATACAACACTGGGGATCTCCATCCCCACCCGGGCGGTGACCCGGCCAAGCATAGCGCCAAGGTCATGATCGCCGAGGCCTGGACCAACGATGCCTCTGGCGTGGCGCCCTACTATGGCAATGGCCACAACGAGTTCCACATGGCCCTGGACTTCAGCGCCCCCTGGGCCACCTACAACGCCATCAGCAAGGGGGACGCCACTCAGCTGAGTTCTCTCTGGGAATTGGAGCAGGCCACCTACCCCAGCGGTTACCGGGCGGCCTCCTTCGATTCCAACCACGACAACCTGATCTCAAGGCCCGGGACTCAGTACGCCGCCAGCAAGCCCAAGATCATTTTGGCTGAGGCTCTGAACCTCCTGTCCCCGGGCACGCCCATCATCTACTACGGCAACGAAGTGGGCATGCTCGGCGCCTCGGGCACAGACCTGAACCTTCGCAAGGCCATGGACTGGGGGGCCGTGAGCGTCCAGACCACGGATCCCGAATCGATCCTTAGTTGGTGCCGCTACCTCATCCAGGCCCGCAAGGCCTACCCCGCTCTGCGCGGTGCCTACCAGACCTTGACTACAGATGTCGGACCCAGCAAGGCCCTGGCCTACCTGCGTTCCGCCGGCACGGAACGGGTCCTCGTGGTGGCGAACCTCAGCGCCGCGCCCCAGACCGTGGTGGTCCCCGGGCTCAGCAGCAAGGGCGTTGCAGCCGGGGCCCCTGTCCAGGCCGTCCTGGGTGACCTCAAGGGTGTGTCGGCCCTGGCCGGGGACGCCTATACTGCGACCTCGATCCCTCCCTATGGGGTGCGCGTGCTCTACCTGGCGGGCACCGCCTTCCAGACCACCCTCCATGGCGACCTGCCCTGACCGAGCCTCACCTCCTGCAGCCTATTCCATCAGACTCCACCCCGGATTCCCCCATGGCCAACCTCCAATTCAAAGCGCTGCGCAAGTCTTTCGGTGACATGGAGATCCTCCATGGCGTCGACTTGGAAATCCAGGACGGGGAGTTCATCGTCTTCGTGGGCCCTTCGGGCTGCGGCAAGTCCACCCTCCTGCGCTGCATCGCGGGCCTGGAGGAGATCACCAGCGGGGAACTGCTCATTGGCGGCGTACCCATGAACGACATTCCCCCCTCCAAGCGGGGCATCGCCATGGTCTTCCAGAGCTATGCCCTCTATCCCCATATGACCGTGGCCGAAAACATGGCCTTCGGTCTCAAGCTCGCCGGGCATTCGAAGGTGGAGGTGGCGGACGCGGTCCAAAAGGCCGCCCAGATCCTCCAGATCGAAGCCCTGTTAGATCGACGTCCTAAGGCGCTGTCGGGGGGGCAGCGTCAGCGGGTGGCGATCGGCAGGGCCATCGTTCGAAAGCCCGGCGTTTTTCTCTTTGACGAGCCCCTATCCAACCTGGACGCAGGCTTGCGCGTCCAGATGCGTGTCGAACTGGCTCGGCTCCACGCGGACCTTCGCACCACCATGGTCTACGTTACCCACGACCAGGTGGAGGCCATGACTCTGGCCAACCGCATCGTGGTGCTGAACCAGGGCTGCATCGAGCAGGTGGGAGCGCCGCTCGAGCTCTACAACGCGCCCATCAACCGCTTCGTGGCGGGCTTCATGGGTTCGCCCAAGATGAACTTCCTGCCTTGCACTCTGGTTTCAGCTGCGGCCACCGGGGCCACGGTCCGGTTGGAAGACGGCACCGTCGTGGCTGTGGCGGTTGATGCGACGGGGCAAACGGTCGGCGCGGCGCTGAACCTGGGCATCCGTCCCGAGCACCTGGAGGCCTCCCGCACCAGTGGCGAGGGCCGTGCCCGCACGGCGGTGCGCGTAGCCGAGCACTTGGGCGACACGGTCTTCCTCTACGTGGATTCGCCGGGTGGCGCTGGGCAGTTGACAGTGAAGGCCCAACCCGAGGATCCCTTCCACATGGGCGACGAGGCCCATCTCTGTTTCCCGGCACAGCGCTGCTACCTCTTCGGCGCCGATGACCGGACCCTCCCACGGATCGCCTAGCTGCCATCCAACCGTTCCACTGGGCCTGCGGGCCACGCAAAAGGAGACTGACGTGAGCAAGACAACCATCCTCAGCAAGCTGGTGACCGCTGCCGCCCTGACCCTGGTCGCGGGGGCCTGTATGACCGCCCGGGCCGCCGAAAAGGGCAAGTTGCTCATCTGGATCAATGGCGACAAGGCCTATAACGGCCTCCAGAAGGTGGGCGACGAGTTCTTCAAGAAGACCGGCGTCAAGGTCGTGGTCGAGCACCCCGAGGACGCCCCCGGCAAGTTCCAGGCGGCCGCAGAAGAGGGCAAGGGCCCCGACATCTGGATGTGGGCGCACGACCGCGTGGGCGAGTGGGCCGAGGCTGGTGTCATCAATGCCGTGACCCCGGGCAAGAAGATCAAAGAGGACATCGATGCCACCGCCTGGCAGGCCTTCACCATCAAGGGCAAGGTCTGGGCCTACCCCGTGGCCATCGAGGCTGTGAGCCTCATCTACAACAAGGCTCTGGTGAAGACCCCTCCCAAGACCTTCGAAGAGATCTTCGCCCTGGACAAGGCCATGGTCGCCAAGGGCAAGAAGGCCATCCTGTGGGACTACACCAACACCTACTTCACCATGCCCATGCTGGCCGCCAATGGTGGCTACGCCTTCAAGATGAAGGCTGACGGCACCTACGACCCCAAGGACACGGGCGTGAACAACGCCGGGGCCCTCAAGGGCGCCGAGATGCTGACGCGCCTGGTAAAGGAGGGTGTCATGCCCAAGGGCGCCTCCTATGCGGACATGGAATCCCAGATGGCGCAGGGCAAGCTCGGCATGATGATCAGCGGCCCCTGGGCCTGGGACAACCTCAAGAAGGCGAAGATCAACTTCGGCGTGGCGAAGATCCCCAGCGTGGGTGGCAAGGCCGCCTCGCCCTTCGTGGGCTACCTGGGCGCCATGATCACCAAGGCCGCCACCGGCGCCGGCAACGTGGACATCGCCCGCGAGTTCATCGAGAACGCCATGCTGACGCAGAAGGGCCTCGAGACCATGAACGCTGATGTGGCCATCGGCGCCCCTGCCAATAAGGCCGTCTTCGCCAAGATGAAGAACGACCCCTTCATCCAGGTCTCCATGGCCAGCGCCAAGGACGGCGTGGTGATGCCCAACAACCCCCAGATGGGCCGCTTCTGGGCCTCCATGGTCTCGGCCCTGAACAACATGACCGAGGGTCGCCAGACCCCCAAGGAAGCCCTGGACGCCGCTGCCAAGCGCATCCTGAAGTAGCAGAACCTACCGGCGCGGGGCGGGCCTGATGGCCCGTCCCGCCCGCCGGGATATCCCCGACTCGAGTACTGGATCACCCCATGCGCATGCCCAAGGTCCTGCAACGTTTCCTGCACCCCGTCCTCATGATCCTCGTGGGCCTGGCGGGGCTCTTGGTGGTGACCCAGGTCTACGCCACTGGGGAAAGCCTGCTGGCCGGCATCATGCTGGTCACCTTGGCCTGCTTCCTCTGGATCTACACCTCCTCGAAGACCTACGCCTATCGTTACTTGTTTCCTGGAATCGGTGCGGCCCTGATCTTTGTCGTCTTCCCCATGCTCTACACCATCCGCATTGGGTTCTCGAACTACAGTTCCAAGAACCTGCTCAATTTCCAGCGGTCCACCCAGTACCTCCTGGAGGAGACCTACCGGGGCGAGGGAGCTACCTACACCTCGGAGTTGCACGCGGATGGGCGCCGGTGGCGCCTGCGTCTGGAAGATGCCGAGAGCGGCAAGGTCTTCGTCAGCGAACCCATCACCCTGGGCCCCGAGAAGCCCATGACGATCAAGGCCGAACCCTTGGGAATCCCCCTCATGGGCGATGAGATGCCCATGAAGGACCTCATCGAGCAGCAGGCCTTTCTCAAGGGCATCACCGTGAAGATGCCAGACGGGAACCCGGTGCGCATGACGGGACTGCGGGAGTTCGCGCCTTCGAAGCAGCAGTACACCCGGAATCCTGACGGCAGCCTCACCAACCATCAGGACGGCAGCCTCCTGCGCCCGAACATGAAAACCGGCTTCTATGAGACACCCTCAGGGGATCCGGTGGATCCGGGCTTCCAGGTGGATATCGGCTGGAAACACTACTTCAGCATCTTCACCGACGCGGCCATCCGGGAACCCTTCCTGCAGATCTTCGTCTGGACCGTGACCTTTGCCTTCCTGTCGGTGCTGTTCACCGTGAGTCTGGGCATGGTGCTGGCGGTGCTCCTGAACTGGGAGGCCCTCCGCTTCCGCAGCGTCTATCGGCTCATGCTCTTCCTGCCCTACGCCATCCCAGGCTTCATCTCCATCCTGGTCTTCAAGGGCCTCTTCAACGCCAATTTTGGTGAGATCAATCTGATCCTCCACGGCCTCTTCGGGTTGAAGCCCTCCTGGTTCTCAGATCCCTTCCTGGCCAAGAGCATGATCCTGATCGTCAACACCTGGCTGGGTTTCCCCTACATGATGGTGGTCTGCATGGGCCTCATCAAGGCCATCCCGCCAGACCTCTACGAGGCCTCGGCCGTGGCGGGAGCGGGGCCTCTCACCAACTTCTTCAAGATCACCCTGCCCTTGGTGATCAGGCCCCTGACGCCCCTGCTGATCTCCTCCTTCGCCTTCAACTTCAACAACTTCGTGCTCATCAACCTGCTCACCGGAGGTAGGCCCGACATCCTGAACACCAGCCTCCCCGCGGGCACCACGGACCTTCTGGCCACCTACACCTACCGCATCGCCTTCGAGGATTCGGGACAGCAGTTCGGTCTGGCCGCAGCCATCTCGGCGGTGATCTTCCTCATGGTGGCGGTCATCTCCATCATCCAGATCCGGGCCACCAACATCACCCAAGACGACAGGCGCTGAGGAGGACAAGCATGGCGATCGTCATCGACAAATCCCAGCGCTGGCGCGTAGTCGCGGCCCACGTGTTCATGATCGGCCTCTGCGCCCTGGTCATCTTCCCGCTCCTGATCGTGGTGGCCATTTCGCTCCGCCCGGGCAACTTCGCCACTGGCAGCCTCATCCCTGAGACCATCAGCCTGGAGCACTGGCGCTTCGCCCTGGGCATCCCGACCCCGGGACCCGACGGGCAGATGATCACCCCGGATCTGCCCGTGCTGCGTTGGCTCTGGAACTCCGTGAAGGTGGCCACGGCTTCGGCTACGGTGGCACTCTTCCTTTCCACCACGGCCGCCTACGCCTTCGCCCGCATGCGCTTTGTGGGGAAGAAGTCCGCTCTGCTGGGACTCACCCTCATGCAGATGTTCCCCACGATTCTGGCGCTCATCGCGATCCACGCGATCTTCTCCCGCATCGGCCACGCCTTCCCCCTCCTGGGCATCGACAGTCACTGGGCCCTGGTGCTGGCCTACTCGGGCGGCATCGCCCTGCATGTGTGGACCATCAAGGGCTTCTACGAAACCATCCCTGTGGAGATCGAGGAGGCGGCCATCGTGGATGGTGCCACGCCCTGGCAGGCTTTCTGGCGAGTGCTCCTGCCCATGTCCCTGCCCATCCTGGTGGTGGTGTTTCTGCTTGCCTTCATCGGAGCCATCATCGAATACCCCCAGGCCTCCGTGCTGCTGCGGACCCAGCCGAACCTGACCCTGGCCGTGGGCTCAAAACAGTTCCTCTACACCCAGAAGTACCTCTGGGGCGACTTCGCCGCGGCGGCCATCCTGTCCGGTCTGCCTATCTCCGCCGTGTTCATCCTCGCCCAGCGGTGGATGATCTCCGGCCTCACCTCCGGCGCCAACAAGGGCTGAGCTTTTCCACCTCGGGGCCTTCGCCCCCATCTTCCATCCAGGAGTCACGCATGAGCCTCTGCAAGACCTTCCTCAAGGCGATCGCCGTGATCGCTCTCGCCATCTCGCCTGCCCTGGCCGCCCCGCCGGAAGGGAAGATCGAGATCAACTACCACCGTTGCGATGGCAAGTACGACAAGTGGGGTGTGCATCTCTGGAAGAGCCCCAACATGCCGCTGCCCGACATCGAATGGCCCAACCCCATGAAGCCCACGGGCACCAACGACTTTGGTGTCTACTGGCATGCGGACCTAGAGGAGTTCAAGACTGGCTCCAAGGCCCAGGTGAACTACATCATCCACAAGGGTGACATCAAGGAGCAGGGCGCCAAGGACATGGCCTTTGACGGCAATGCCCACAAGGCCATCTGGGTCGTCAACAATGACCGCGCCATCTACTTCTCGAAGGAAGAGGCCCTGAAGGACCACGTCTGCAAGAAGTAATTGTTTGAGCCGCCCCAGGGGCCCTGCCCCTGGGGCGGTGCAGTACCTGGTCCGAATTACCTCGGAGTCTGTCAATGCCCCATGCCTGTTTCACCAAACCCCTCCGCGCCATCTACCTGGCTGCGGGCCTTCTCGCGGCCAGCCTTTCCATATGGGCTCAGACACCTGTGGCGGCCTCCAAGCCCGTTGCCGTGCCCGGCACCTTTGCCGAAAACCCCATCGTCTACTTTGTGATGACGGATCGGTTCTACAACGGCAACCCCGCCAATGACCATGCCTATGGGCGGCAGCGGGAACAGGCGCCCAAGGATGACGTGGGCACCTTCCATGGTGGTGATATCAAGGGCCTGACCCTCAAGCTCAAGGAAGGCTGGTTCCAGCAACTCGGCGTGAATGCCATCTGGATCACGGCGCCCTACGAGCAGATCCATGGCTGGGTGCAGGGCGGCCAGAAGGAGTTCAAGCACTACGCCTACCACGGCTACTATGCCCTGGACTACACGGTGCTGGACCAGAACATGGGCACTCCCGAGGAGCTGCGGGAGTTTGTGGACACAGCTCATGGCCAGGGCATCCGGGTCCTCTTTGATATCGTCATGAACCACCCCGGCTACCTGGACATCCAGACTGCCAAGGATTTCAAGATCGACATCCTGTGGCCCGATTCCGAGAAGGACGCCAACCTCCTGCGGAACTACCACAACTACATCGACTACAACTCGTTCAAGTTCCTGGACTGGTGGGGCCGTCCCTGGGTGCGCGCTGGCCTGCCGGGCTATATGGATGGAGGTCGTGACGACCTCACCATGCAGCTGGCCTACCTGCCGGACTTCCGCACGGAGAGCACGGAGTTCGTAACGCTGCCGAAATTCCTGAAGGCCAAGGCGGACACCAAGGCCGTGGATCTGCCCAACACCACCGTGCGGGGCTACCTCATCAACTGGCTCACCCAGTGGGTCCGCGACTACGGCATCGATGGCTTCCGGGCCGATACCGTGAAGCACGTGGAGCCTGAGGCTTGGCTGGCCCTGAAGGCCGAGGCCCTGAAGGCCCTGGCAGAGTTCAAGGCCAAGAACCCCACCCGCAAGGTGGATGACGCGCCCTTCTGGATGGTGGGCGAGTACTGGGGCGTGGGCCCCACGCGTAGCAAGCTGATCGATTCCGGCTTCGACGCCATGATCAACTTCGACTTCCAGCAGCAGGAGGAGGGCTTCGCCAAGCCCGAGAAGCTCTTCCGCAGCTATGCCCAGGCCCAGGCCGGCAAGCCCGTGCACATGCTGAACTACATCTCCTCCCACGACACCGAGCTGCTGGACCGCAGTCACCTCATTGAGGCTGGCGCCGCTCTCCTGTTGGCTCCCGGCGGCGTGCAGATCTTCTACGGCGACGAGACCGCCCGCCCCGAAGGCATCGCGCCCCGCACGGACAAGCAGCAGGCCACCCGTTCGGATATGAACTGGTCCAGCCCCAACACCAAGGTTCTGGAGCACTGGCGGAAGCTGGGCACCTTCAGATCCCGTCACCGGGCCCTGGCCAATGGCGAGCACAAGCAGCTGAGCGAGGCCCCCTATACCTTCAGCCGCATCGAACCCGTCAGTGGTGACCGGGTGGTGGTGGCCATGGGCGCCAAGGGCCCCGTGAGCCTCACCGTCGCCGGCGCCTTTGCAGACGGCGAGACTCTCCAGGACGCCTACACCGGCCGCTCTGCCACCGTGGCCGCCGGGAAGGTCAGCCTTCAGGCCGATGGCTACGTCCTCCTAGAGCGCATCAAACCCTAGTTTCGAGATCATTTTCAAACTCCCCGTTCTACAGGAATGGGGAGCAGTGCCCACGACGAAGGAGCCTCCATGTCCACCAAGAAACTGCCCAAGGTCGCGTATTTCTGCATGGAATACGCCCTCGACAGCCCCTTCAAGATCTACGCGGGGGGCCTCGGCATTCTCGCAGGCGACTACCTCAAGGGTGTGAAGGACCACAGCTACCCCCTGGTGGGCATCGGCATCCGGTGGAAGCAGGGCTACGGCGAACAGATGGTGGATGCGGGGACCGGCAAGGTCTATGACGCCTACAAGAGCGGCGACCACGAGTTCCTGGAGGATACGGGCGTCCTGGTGGAGATCGAGATCAAGGGCAAGCCCGTGAAGATCAAGGTCTGGCGCGTGAATTCCTTCGGCGTGGACTCTCTCTACCTGCTGGACACGGATATCGAAGAGAACGACGGCGAATCCAGGTGGATCACCGGGCAGCTCTACGGCTGGTTCGGTGAGGAGCGGGTGGCGCAGGAGATGGTGCTGGGCATCGGCGGCGTCCGGGCCCTGCAGGCCCTGCGCATCAAGCCAGATGTCTATCACTTCAACGAGGGACACGCGCTCTTCGCGGGCTTCGAGTTGATCCACCAGCGCATGGCCAAGGGCGCCACCTTCGAGGCCGCGTGGGCCAAGACCCGGGAGGAGGTGGTCTTCACCACCCACACGCCCATCGTGCAGGGCAATGAGTCTCACCCCATCGACCGCTTCATGTATCTCGGCGCCAACCTGGGCCTGACCAAGGCCCAGCTCAAACAGCTGGGCGGCAGCCCCTTCAACATGACGGTGGGCGCCCTGCGGTTGTCCCGCATCTCCAATGCCGTGGCGGACCTGCACCGGGTCACCTCCAACAAGATGTGGAAGAACATCTCAGGGCGCAGTGAGATCATCGGCATCACCAACGCCATCCACCTCCCCACCTGGGTGGACCCGCGCATGCTGGATCTGGGCGCGGTCTGTGCCGGTTCCAAGAAGGCCAAGGACGCGCTCTGGAAGGCGCACATGGACAACAAGAAAAAGCTCATCCAGTTCGTGGAGGGCCGCACGGGCGTGAAGCTGGATGCGGACAAGCTGCTCATCGGGTTTTCCCGCCGGGCCGCCCCCTACAAGCGCTCCAACTTCATCTTCACGGACCGCAAGTTCATCGAGCCCCTCCTCAAGAGCGGCAAGCTGCAGATTGTGTTCTCCGGCAAGGCCCACCCGTTGGATGACAACGGCAAGAAGATCGTCGAAAATATTCTCGACATGACCAAGCGGTACCCGAACAGCGTCGTGTTCCTGGAGAACTACGACATGGAGATCGGGCGCATGCTCACACGGGGCTCTGACGTGTGGCTCAACAACCCGCGCCGTCCCAAGGAGGCCTCCGGCACTTCCGGCATGAAGGCCGCGATGAACGGATCCCTGAACCTGTCCATTCTGGACGGCTGGTGGCCTGAGGCCTGCAATCACGGTGTGAATGGTTGGCAGTTCGGGGACGGCTTCGAGTGTGAGGATGAAGCGGTCCTCGACAAGCACGACTTCAAGGCCTTCAAGAAGGTGCTGGCGGAGGAAGTGCTGCCCACATACTACGAACGCCACGAAGCCTGGGTGGACATGATGGTGGAATCCATCCGCAGCACCCGGGAGGCCTTCGGCGTTCAGCGCATGCTGGAGGAGTACTACACCCGGATGTACAAGCGCAGCGCCCGGTAATCGCCCCGCTGTGAATCTACCCACCAAGGAGGTGCCCATGTCCCGATTTACAGTTTTTGCCCTGACAACAGGCATGATGGCCCTCCTTGGCTGTGGTGGTGGAGGGGGCAGCAGCTCCACTCCCACGCCTCCCGCCGTCAACATCGACACCGACGCAAACTCAACCCCACCGGCAGACCCCGCGTATTTCAAGGTGCCAAGCACGGCCTTGGGCGCTCTGGTCAGCGGCGCCAATGTGAGCTTCAACTACTGGAACCCCAACGCCAGTTCCGTCACGGTGAACCTGTATTCGGCCTGGAGCGATTCCCTGAGCGCCCCTGCCGGCACCCTCGCCATGACCCGCGGCAGTGGTGGCGTCTGGAGCACGGGCTCGGTGCCCCTGCCCAGCCAGAATTTCTACGTCTACAAAGTGGGTGGCGAATTCGTTCTGGATCCCTACGCCAAGTCCATGGCCCAGTGGGTTCACGCCAACGGCGCCACCATCAGCGGCGACACCATCGGCAAGGGTGCCATCGTCAACCCCGCGAGCACCGGGCCAGACAGCGGGTGGACAGCCTATGCTGGCAGCTCCTACTACTTCGATGGTTCAGCCATGAAGGATGCCAGCGGCGCCGCAAGCCCCTATGCCTTCAGTGGCAACCGGGACGCCATCGTCTACGAGGCTGGCGTCCGGGATCTCACCGTGGATCCAGCTTTGACCGGCTTCGCCTCCGGCCACACCTGGGGCACCTACAAGGGCCTGGTGGACCTGCTGCCCCACATCCAGAAGCTCGGCGTCACTCACGTGCAGCTGCTCTGCCCCCTCGAGAACTACACCTACGACCAGACCAAGATCGGCACCCGGGAACTGGATGTGCGGATCACCTCCGGGGCCAACTACAACTGGGGCTACGATCCCCAGAACTACTTCACCCCCACGGGCATGTACTCCGCCTCGCCCACGAGCCCAACGGCCCGCATCAACGAGCTTAAGACCCTCATCAACGAGATCCACAAGCAGGGCATGGGCGTCATCCTGGACGTGGTCTACAACCACACGGCCAACAACGCAGTGCTGGGGGACTCGGGCCTCCAGTCCTACCTCTATCGCAGCACCAGCAACAACGGAGCCGGCAGCCGCGATGTGAAGTCCGAGGCCAAGATGGTCCGCAAGCTCATCATGGACTCCATCGTCCACTGGGTGAGTGAATACAAGGTGGATGGCTTCCGCTTCGACCTCATGGGGGTTCTGGACACCCAAACGGTCAAGGACGCCTATGCCGCGGCTGCGGCCCTCAACCCCAAGGTGGTCTTCCTGGGCGAAGGCTGGAATGGCTTCTACAGCGGTGGTGCCACGGACTACAACGGCGACGCCATTGCGGGCGCGGACCAGAGCGCCTCAGCCCAGTTCAAGGGGCTCAACGTGGCCATGTTCTCGGACAGTTACCGGCAGATCTTCAAGAACGGCTATCCCAACGACGGGGCACCGGCCTTCCTGACTGGCTCCGCCCAGAATCCTGCCAACCTGTTCGCCAACATCGCCGGACTGCCCACCAACACCAGCCCCACCTTCGCCCCCGGCTCTACCAACAACGTCGTGAGCTACCTCACCTGCCACGACAACCTCTGCCTCTATGATGTGCTGGCCATGGCCACCAACGCCACCAAGACAGCCTACGATGACGGGGTCATCCTGAAGCGGGCTCAGGTGGGCTATGCGGTGCTGCTGACTTCCCAGGGACTGGCCTTCATCCACGCGGGTGACGAGATGTTCCGCACCAAGGAGACGACCGGCGGCTACGCCAATACCAAGTCCAACAGCATCCGCTCCTTCGTGGACAACTCCTACAACGCCTCGGATGCCATCAACATGGTGAAGTGGGCCAATGTCTACTCCAGCGACCCCATCAGTGGCCACTTCGCGAACTACGCTACCACCAGCAATGGCTACCTGCTGTACAGCTACGTGCAGGGCCTCACGGCCATCCGCAAGAGTACCGATGCGTTCCGGTTGCCGGACGCTAACCGCGCCGCCAACCTCACGGCCATCCCGCCTGTAGGCGTGGGCACCACCACGCTGGCTTTCGGCTACAAGGCCGTGGCCACGAATCTCACCGCCTACTATGTCTTCCACAATGCCGATGCTACGGCCAAGACCTTCACTGCGGATGTGGACCTGGGTGGTGCGGCGCTACTGGCTGATGGCGCCAAGGCGGGCCTCACCTCCATCGCGTCCCCCACAGGTGTGTCCGTGATCGGCACCGCCGTGACCCTGCAACCTTTCACCTCTGCGATCCTGCGCAAGCCCTGAACAGAACCCCTATTTCAGGTCCGTAAAGCTGGCTTGGACCTTCACATGGCCGGGAAAGCCTGGCAGCGGTGCCGTGCTGAGCACGGTGGCCTTGCCTTCGAAGAAGTAGGGCCGCAGGAGAGCCTTGGCACTGGGTGGGGCGAAGTAGAGGGTGGCTGGCTCACCGTGCAGGGCCTGAGCCGTAAGGTAGCCCACCAGTGCGTGCTCGGCGGAGTGGTAGCCACTCTTCCATTGGTGGATCTTGGGGCCCTGGTAGGGCTCGAAGTCGGGACCACCGGCCCCGCCCCAGACCTCGTGGCCCACGGGGTCCACCATGCGCCGGAACCAGAAGTCTGCGGTGCGCCCAAGGGGCGTGGCTTTGGCTGGATCTCGCAGCGCCAGAGTTCCGCTGAGCTGATCCAGCTCCGCATAGATCCACCACTCCTTGCCTGAGTCCACACTGCCATCCGGGCGCAGGCGCGATCCCCACGTGCCCGAGTCCGGCAGGTAGGCCTGCTTCAGTACCGCGGCGGCGCCGGTGGTGGCCAGGTCCACCAAGGCCTGGTCTTTGGTGAGGAGGCCGATGCGTTCCAGCATCCAGTAGGCCTTGGCCGTGTGCCCGAAGTCCACGTGCCGAGCGCCCAGGCGCTTTTGCTTGGCGTCGTGGATGGTGCCCCAGAAGAGGTGCCGGTCCGCCTCGTGATAGTCCTTCACCATCACCTCAGCCAGAAGCTGCAGGTCCACGGTCCACGCCTTGCGCGCGCGGGGTGGCAGGATGGGGGTCAACAGCAGCAGGTAGGCGTTGACCTGGTCCAGTTGGGCCACCAGTTCCTGACGCTGCTCTTCGTGATCGGCGTTTTCCTTCACGACCCAACGCAGGCCCTTCCAGGCCGGGTTCCAGTATTGGGAGAAGATGTGCTGCTTCAGCTTCTGGATGTCGCGCAGCACCGCTTCATCCCGGGTGAGGTAGTAGTACATCGCCAGACCCAACTCCGCATACGCCAGGTCCTGGCTGCTGCGGGCCAGCAGCTCGGGTTTGGGCAGTCCCTTTTCCCAGTAGGAGACGGCGCTGCCCGTACTGGGGTCGATGCCCTTCGTGCGGATGAAGGTCGCACCAGCGCGGGCCAATTCCAACATGCGGGGATCTCCCGTGAGGTGGTAGGCCACGCCGTAGAAGTAGGTCTGGCGGGACTTCATGCGCACATAGTCCCGGCCGAACTCCGCCTTGATCCAGCCAGGGCCGTCGGCAAGCTCCTCCGGGGGCTTGGCCCAGTCCACCGCCCGGCCGTCATTGCCCCGGAAGGTGGGGAAGTTGCCCTCGGGCTGGCCCCAGGCATCCGGCAAGTTCCAGAAGGGGAGCAGATCCTCGTTGAAGTGCCGCAGCCAGCGCGCCCCCGTGGGCAGTTCCGTCGCAGCGGTGGACACTGTCAGGCTCTGAGCCTGGGCTGGAAGCCCCATCGTCACCAGAGCCAGAGCTGACAGCAGCAGGAAGGGCTTGAACATGCGCGACTCCGAGAGTGATCTCAGCATATCGAGGAACACCCGAGAAAAGACTCAACCGCAGAGGACGCAGGGGGCGCAGAGAAACACCTTCTTTTCTCTGCGCCCCCTGCGTCCTCTGCGGTTAATCAGAGGCTGGGATTGCCGTTCTACTTCGAAATGACCCGCACCATCTCCAGTACCTTGCTGGAGTAGCCCCACTCATTGTCGTACCAGGACACCACCTTCACGAAGGTGCCGTCCAGGGCCATGCCAGCTTCGGCATCGAAGACCGATGTGCAGCTCTCGCCCCGGAAATCCGTGGAGACCACCTTCTGGTCCGTGTAGCCCAGCACGCCCTTCATGGGGCCCTCGGAGGCGGTCTTCATGGCGGCACAGATGGCCTCGTAGGTGGTTTCCTTGTTGAGCTCCACCGTGAGGTCCACCACGGAGACATCCGAGGTTGGCACCCGGAAGGCCATGCCTGTGAGCTTCTTGTTTAGGGCGGGGATGACCTTGCCCACGGCCTTGGCCGCGCCGGTGCTGCTGGGGATGATGTTCTCCAGGATGCCCCGCCCGCCGCGCCAATCCTTGTTGCTAGGGCCGTCCACGGTCTTCTGTGTGGCCGTGGCCGCGTGCACCGTGGTCATGAGGCCGCGCTTGATGCCAAAGGCGTCGTTGAGAACCTTGGCCACGGGGGCCAGGCAGTTGGTGGTGCAGGAGGCATTGGAGATGATGGTCTGGCCCGCATACTCCTTGTCGTTCACGCCGAAGACGAACATGGGCGTGTCGTCCTTGCTGGGGGCGCTCTGGATCACCTTCTTGGCTCCGGCGGCGATGTGCTTCTGGCAGGTCTCCTGGGTGAGGAAGAGGCCTGTGCACTCAATGACCACGTCGGCGCCCACCTCGTTCCACTTCAGCTCAGCGGGATCCTTGACCTGGGTCAGGCGGATCTTCTTGCCGTTCACGATCAGGGTGTTGCCCTCCACGGCGATGGTGCCCTTGAAGCGGCCGTGCACGGAATCGAACTGGAGCATGTAGGCCAGGTAATCCGGCTCCAGCAGATCGTTGATGCCCACGATCTCGATGTCCGCGAAGTTCTGGACGGCGGCGCGGAACACCATGCGTCCGATGCGGCCGAAGCCGTTGATGCCTACTTTGATCGTCATATGCCTTCTCCTGAGAGGTGGATGCCTGGTTTGGGAGTGCCTAGCGGACGGAAGCAGCGGGGCGTGGAAGCGCCGCAGCCTGACGGGCAAGGTCTATGATGGCCTTCCAGTCGCCTATGTCCAGTAGGGCCTTGGGGGTGAGCCACGAGCCCCCCACGCAGGCCACGTTGGGCAGGGCCAGATAGCCCGGGGCATTCTGGAGGCTGATGCCCCCGGTGGGGCAGAAGCGCAGCTTGTTGAAGGGGCCCGCCAGGGCCTTCAACATGCCCACGCCCCCGGCCTGCTCCGCTGGAAACAACTTCAGGTGCCTGAACCCGGCCTCCATGGCCGTCATGACCTCGGTGGCGGTCATGACCCCGGGCAGTAGGGGCAGCTGGCTGGTGGTGGCGGCCTCGAGCAGAGAGGCGGTGAGGCCCGGACTCACGGCGAAGACTGCGCCCGCATCGGCCACCTGGCGCAGGGCCTCGGGCGTGGTGACGGTGCCGGCTCCCACGTGGGCGCCGGGGAAGGCGCGGGCGATGAGGCGGATGGCCTCCAGGGCCACAGGGGTCCGCAGCGTGATCTCCAGGCTGTTGAGGCCCCCGGTGAGCAGGGCCTCCGCCAGGGGCAGCGCCTGATCCAGACGCTCGATGGCGATGACGGGCATCACCGGCGAGGCGGCGAGGATGCGCTGGAGGGTCTGGTCGAGGCTGGGGTTCATGACTGACTCCGATCGAAGCTGGCGCCGAAGGAGGTGCCTCCGGCCTCGGCTTCCGTGGCGTGGGCCCGGAACAGGCCGAAGAGCTCCCGGCCCGAGCCCCGTTCGGAGCCCTTGTCGGGGGGTGGGGCCGAGGGGCGCAGGGCCCATTGGGCTGGGTCTACCCTGATGTTCAAGAAGCCGCTCTCCGCGTCCAGTTCGATGAGATCCCCGTCCTGCACCTTGGCCAGGGGGCCGCCCGCGAGGGCTTCCGGCGAGACGTGGATGGCGGCGGGCACCTTGCCCGAGGCCCCGGACATGCGGCCGTCCGTGACCAGGGCCACGTGGCAGCCACGGTCCTGGAGGTTCGCCAAGGGAGGTGTGAGCTGGTGCAGTTCGGGCATGCCGTTGGCACGGGGGCCTTGAAAGCGCACCACGGCCACAAAGTCCCCGTCCAGGCTCCCGGCCTTGTAGGCGGCCTGCAGGGCCTCCTGGCTGTCGAAAACCCGCGCTGGGGCCAGGATGTGGTGGTGCTCGGGCTTCACGGCCGAGACCTTGATGACCGCACGGCCCAGGTTGCCCTGGAGCAGGCGGAGGCCACCATTCGGCGAGAAGGGCCGGGCGGCGGGGCGCAGGACCGCCTCATCGCCACTGGCGGCGGGAACCTCAGTCCAGATCAGCCCCGCTGGGCCGAGGCTGGGCGCCTGGGTGTAGGGCTGGAGGCCCGGGCCCGCGACGGTCTGCACATCACCATGGAGGAGCCCGGCGCCCAGCAGCTCGCGGATCAGGAAGCTGGTGCCACCGGACTCATGGAAGGCGTTCACATCAGCCGGGCCGTTGGGATAGACCCGGGCCAGGAGGGGCACACAAGCCGAGAGTTCGTCGAAGTCGGTCCAGTCGATGTGGATGCCCGCGGCCCGGGCGATGGCCACCAGGTGCAGCGTGTGGTTGGTGGAGCCCCCCGTGGCCAGCAGGCCCACGATGCCGTTCACCACGGCCCGCTCGTCGATGACCAGGCCCAGGGGCGTGTAGTCGGCTCGGCCCATGCCCAGCTGGGTCAGACGGGTGGCTGCGTGGCGCGTGATGGCCTCTCGCAGGGGGCTCCCCGAGGGCACGAAGGCCGCGCCGGGCAAGTGCAGGCCCATGACTTCCATGAGCATCTGGTTGCTGTTGGCTGTGCCGTAGAAAGTGCAGGTGCCCGGCGCCGAGTAGGACCGAGCCTCGGCCTCCAACAGTTCTGCGCGGTCAGCCAGGCCCGCGGCGGCCCGCTGGCGCACCTGGGCCTTTTCGGTGTTGGAAATGCCGCTGACCATGGGCCCGCCCGGCACGAAGATCACCGGCAGGTGCCCGAACTGCAGCGCCCCGATGAGGAGGCCCGGCACGATCTTGTCGCAAACGCCCAGGCAGAGGGCCCCGTCAAAGACGTTGTGGGAGAGGGCCACGGCAGTGGCCATGGCGATGACGTCCCGGGAGAACAGGGACAGCTCCATGCCCGGCTGGCCCTGGGTGATGCCGTCGCACATGGCGGGCACGCCCCCGGCCACTTGGGCCGTGGCCCCCTCGGCGCGGGCGGCTTCCTTGATCCAGGCGGGGAAGGCGGCCAGCGGCTGATGCGCTGAGAGCATGTCGTTGTAGGCCGTCACGATGCCCAGGTTGGGACTGTGCCCCTCCCGCAGTGCAGGCTTATCCGTGCCCGCGGCGGCGAAGGTGTGGGCCAGGTTCGCGCAGGAGACATCACAGCGATGCGGCTTGGTGGAGGCGGCATCGCGAATCTGGGCCAGGTAGGACTCGCGGCTGGCGCGGCTGCGCTGGCGGATCCGCTCCGTGATGGCGGCCACTTGGGGATGCAGGGCCATGGGCTTCCTTCCTTCCCGGTCAGGCCGGAACGTAACAATATTACATTGTGTAAGCGGTTCCAATCTCAAATAATGTAGTATTCCTACGTATGGAGCCTCGCATGAAGAGCCTGCCCGATGTTGATATGGTGCTGTTCGGCGGGACCGGGGACCTGGCAATGCGGAAGTTGTTGCCGGCCCTCTATCAGCAGGTGAAGACGGGCACCCTGAGTCCCACCTCGCGCATCCTGGCCGCGGCGCGGAAGACCCTGGATCGCGCCGGATTCCTGGCCCTGGCCGAGGCCACCTGCCGTCCCTTTCTGGGGGACGCTTTCGATGCGGAGACCTGGGCTGCGTTCGCGGAACGGGTCCACTACTTCCCCATGGATGCCATCCAGGCCGAGGGCTACGGCCCCCTGGCCGAGGCCCTGGGGCAGCACCCGGAGCGGGTCCGGGTCTTCTACTATTCCACCTCGCCGGACTTCTTCGCGGCCATGTCCGCCAACCTGGGCGCGGCCGGCCTCATCACGACCCAGTCCCGGGTGGTGGTGGAGAAGCCCCTGGGCCACGACCTCCATTCGTCGCGCGAGATCAACGACGCCGTGGGGCAGCACTTCACGGAACGCCAGATCTTCCGCATCGACCACTACCTAGGCAAGGAGCCCGTCCAGAACCTGCTGGCCCTGCGTTTCGGCAACGTGCTGTTTGAGCCCCTGTGGCGGCGCGAGTGGGTGCAGGACGTGCAGATCACCGTGGCCGAGCAGTTGGGTGTGGAGGGCCGGGGCGACTTCTATGAGGGCACTGGAGCACTGCGGGACATGCTGCAGAACCACCTGCTCCAGCTGCTCTGCATTGTGGCCATGGAGCCTCCCACCAGCAGCGACCCCGATGCCGTGCGCGACGAGAAGCTGAAAGTGCTGCGCTCCCTCAAGCCCTTCCGCCCCCAGGACGTGGCCACCAAGACCGTGCGGGGCCAGTACAAGGCCGGGGCCGTGGCCAGCCAGCCCGTCATTGGCTACGCCGAGGAGGCGGGCGTGGCGCCGGACAGCCGCACGGAGACCTTTGTGGCTGTGAAGGCGGAGATCGACACCTGGCGCTGGGCTGGTGTGCCCTTCTTCCTGCGCTCGGGCAAGCGCATGCCCGAGAAGCTGGCGGAGATCGTCATCAACTTCCGCCCGGTGCCCCATCCCATTTTTGGTGAGGCCCACCACACCAACCGCGCGAACCGCCTGATCATCCGCATGCAGCCCGACGAGAGCATGCGCCTCTATCTGGAGGCCAAGCAGCCCGGCGATGCCATGGCCCTGCACCCGGTGAATCTGAACCTGGACTTCGCCGAGTCCTTCAAGGCCCGCCGCCTGGAGGCCTACGAGCGCCTGTTGCTGGACGCCATGCGCGGCAAACTGACTCTCTTCGTGCGCCGGGACGAGCAGGAGGCCGCCTGGCGTTGGGTGGAGCCCATCCTCGACAGCTGGGCCGCCAACGAGGACCGGCCCAAGTTCTACACCGCCGGCAGCTGGGGCCCCGCGGCCTCCAGCGCACTCCTGTCCAGGGACGGTCTGGCCTGGAATGAGGAGGACTGACTTGCCCTCGCTTCGAGAGTGTACGGATACCCCCAAGCTCACGGCGGCCCTGACGCAGCACGTGGCTAAGCGCCTTAAGGAGGATCTGGCCCGGCAGGAGCAGGCGGTGCTGGTGGTGTCGGGCGGGCGCAGCCCGGTGGCCCTCTTCCAGGCTCTGGCGACGCAGTCCCTGGTCTGGAGCCGCGTGGTGATCACCCTCACGGACGAGCGCTGGGTGCCGCCAGATCACGCCGACAGCAATGAGGCCCTGGTCCGAACCCACCTCCTGAAGCAGCGGGCGGCCATGGCCTCCTTCCTGCCCTTTTGGACTGGCGACGCTACCCCGGAAGCCGCCACGCAAAGCCTCTGCGCCAGCCTCCTGGAGCTGCCAAGTCCCTTCAGCACCCTGGTCCTGGGCATGGGCGAGGACGGCCACATGGCCTCGCTGTTCCCCGGCTCCGCCGAGCTGGCCGCGGGCCTCATTACCCCGGACCCGGTGCTGGCGGTGAACCCCACCCATGCGCCCCACGCCCGCATGAGCCTCTCGCTGAATCGCATTCTCCAGAGCCGCGACATTGTGCTCATGATCTCCGGGGCCGCCAAGCGCCAAGTGCTGGAAGAGGCCTTGGGTGAGGGGCCTGTGGAAGACCTCCCGGTGCGGGCCATCCTGCGGCAATCCGCGGTGCCGGTCTCCATCTACTGGGCGCCCTGATGTCGTTGCTGAGCCGTATCCAGGCCCTCCTCCCGGAGCTTCCGCCCTCAGAAAAAAAGGTGGCGGAACTGGTTCTCCAGCGCCCGGTAGAAGTGGTGTCGGCGCCGATCTCGAAGCTGGCGCTCTGGGCGGAAGTGAGCCAGCCCACGGTGATCCGCTTCTGCCGGCGCCTCAAGTTCGCGGGCCTGCCCAGCTTCAAGCTGCGCCTGGCTGGAGACCTGGGATCGGGCATCCCCTTCGTCCATGCCCGCCTGGTGCTCGGGGACGACCTGGCCCACCTCATCGCCAAGGTCTTCGACCACGCCGCGGCGGGCCTGTCCCGGGGCCGCGGGGCCCTGGCACCGACCCTGGTGGCCCAGGCCGTGGAGGCCCTGCATGGGGCCAACCGCATCGAGTGCTACGGCCTGGGCAACTCCGGCGTCACGGCCCAGGACGCTCAGATGAAGCTGTTCCGCCTTGGTACGGCCACGGTGGCCTGCGTGGATCCGCAGATGCAGCGGGTCGCCGCCGCCCTGCTTCCCCCGGGTTCCGTGGTGCTGGTCATCTCCAGTTCGGGTCGTACCAAGGCCCTGTTGGAAGTGGTGGCGCTGGCCAAGCGCAGCGGGGCCACCATCCTGGCCCTGACCCGCTCCGACAGCCCCCTGGCCAAGGCCGCGGATCTCGTGCTGCCCGCGGATGTGCAGGAGGATCCGGAGGTTTACGCGCCGATGGTGTCCCGCCTCCTGCACCTCACCATCATCGACGTGCTCACGGTGGCCCTGGCCCTGCGGAAGGGCCCCGAGGCCATCACCCGCATGGAAACCGCCAAGGCGGCGCTGAAGGGGACGCGGGAGCCGGGTTAGACCTCGTACGGGGATTCCCCCCGCGCCCACTCGCGGCTTAAAAAATCCCATGAGCTCCAGGCCCAATCAGCGGAAGCGCGGCTTCTCCGCCGTATTGGCCACCAACTGCCCCAGGTCAAAGGTAAACTGTGCCTGCTGGACCATGCCACGCAGATCCCAGGTGGGGTCGTATTCGTCCGTGACCTGATGGTAGCGCTGGCCGTAGGCCTCGGCCTTGGCCTTCAACAGCTTGGCATCGCCGATGTAGTCGTGGCCACCGCCCACGGAGAGAGCGGGCACGCCGGCCTGCACGAAGCTGTAGTGGTCCGAACGGAAATAGCCGCCAGAGGTGTCAGGACGTGGTGGCGCGATGCTCAGGCCCGAGGCCTTGGCGACAGCGGCGCCCACCTCGCCCAGGGTGCTGCGCTCGCCGAAGGGCAGGCCCATGTCCCGGGTGGGGGCGACGAAGTTGAGGCTGTCCAGGTTCAGGTCCGCGGCGGTCTTCGCCAGGGGCCAGAGGGGGTTGGCCGCGTAGGCCTTGGAGCCCAGGAGGCCCTGCTCTTCAGCGCAGACGAAGAGGAACATCTGGCTGCGCCGGGCGGGTGCGTGGATGGCCGCCTGGGCCATGGCCAGCAGGGCCGCGCAGCCAGAGGCGTTGTCCACGGCGCCGTTGAAGATGGTGTCCGTGCCGTGGCCCGGGTGGGTGTCCTCGGCGGGTGCCTTGCCCACGCCCAGGTGATCCCAGTGGGCGGAGTAGACCACCACTTCTTCTTTCAACGTGGAATCGGCGCCTGGCACCACGCCCGCCACGTTGAACTGCTCCACGGTGCGCAGGGTACTGGCCAGGTTACCCTTCAGAACAATATCCAGGGGCACGGGGCGGAAACTGCGGCTTTGGGCTGCGGCCCGAAGCGTGTCCAGATCCTGGCCAGCCCGATTCAGGAGGCTCTGGGCGAAAGCCTCGGTGACCCAGCCTTCCAGGGGCGCGCCCGCCGGGCCCTGGGCCAGGCTGAAGCGCTCGGCGTCCCAGCCCGTGCGGACCACGCCCCAGCCGTAGCTGGCCGAAGGCGTCGTGTGGATGAGCAGCACCCCTGCGGCGCCGTGTTTTGCGGCCATCTCGAACTTGGTAGTCCAGCGCCCGTAGCGGCTCAGGTTGGGGCCATCGAAGAGGCCCGGTTCCGCCGCCGTGGGGGCGGGCTCGTTGACCATCATCAGGAGTACCTTGCCCCGCAGGTCCACGTCCTTGTAGTCGTCCCAGCGCTCATCCGGGGCGTCGATGCCGAAGCCCACGAAGACCAGGGGGCAGTCGAAGCGCTGCTCTGCCTGGGCCACACCGGAGCCGAAGACAATGTCGGTGCCGAAAGTCGGCGTACTGCAGGCGTCCCCCGCCTGAAAGCTGAGGGTGCTGCGGTCCACCTGGGTTCGCAGGCCCAACAGGCGCACGGGCTGGCGGTAAGAGGTGCCGTTGGTGGGCCGGAGACCCAGGACGCGCAACTCGGTTTCCAGGTAGCGCACCGTCAGCTCCGCCCCCCGCTGTCCCGTGCCGCGGCCCTCCAGCAGGTCATCCGCCAGGAAGGCCAGGTGGGCCCGGAGCGGGGCTTCCTGCACGCGCGGCGTGGGCAGACCCGCTGTTGCCTGGGCCAGGAGGTGGGTAGTGGCCAGGAGGGGGAGCAACAGGCGCATGGGGACTCCAAAAGAAGGTTCAGCTTACCTCGCAAGACGTGGTCAAAAAGGTTCTACTGGCTTGCCCAGAGCGGGAAACGGAATAAATTGCCCCATAGCGCTCCAAAACCCAAGGCGGTGCTCCCATGCTCCTGGTGAAGGTTCTCGCATTCCTTCTAGTGGCCCTCCTTCTGGTGGGCTGCAATCACAAGCACTTTGAGACGCTTCAGGAATCCTTCCCGGGACGGAATGGAAATACCAACCACCTGCTCAACATCCAGTTCAACGACCACGGGGATCTCTGGGACGAAGCCGAGTACCTGAACGCCTTGGCCCTCATCCGGGAGACCCGGGCCCAGAGCCCCACGGGGCGGGTCATCGTGGTCACCTACGTGCATGGTTGGAAGCACAACGCCAATGCCGACGACTCGGACTACCAGCACTTCCGGAGCCTGCTGGGTCGCATGGCGATGGCCCCGGAGCGGAAATCCCCCCTCATCGGCATCTACATCGGGTGGCGGGGCAGCAGCTTTCCGGTGCCCATCCTGGAGAACCTCACCTTCTGGTCCCGCCATGGCGCTGCCAAGCGGGTGGCGGGGATCCGCATGACCGAAGTGCTGTCCCAGCTCATGCACGCCACCAAGGCCTCGGGCAACGCCAGCCGCTTCGTCATCATCGGGCACTCCTTCGGGGGCCGCGTGGTGGAGACCGTGCTTGCCCAGTCCATGGTGAGCGTGCTGGTGGACAACGAGACCGAAGCGGGCCAGCAACCCAAGGCCCCCTTCGACCTGGCCATCCTCCTCAATACCGCCTCAGAGGCGCGCCAGACCTTCCAGTTCATCGAGGCCCTCCACAGCGTCGGCCTGCAGAGCGGGCCCCAGGAGGGGCCCTTGGTACTGGGCATCACCTCCAAGGGCGATTGGGCCACGGGCGCCATGTTCCCGGTGGGGAGGTGCTTCCCGAGCCTGGGCAGCGCCCTCCTGGGGGGCATGCGCCGGGACCGGGAGGCCCAGGCGGGCAGCATCCTCCTGGCCACCTCCAACGGAGACGGTTACCCGGGCCAGTTCTACCAGTCCATGTGGACGGCGGGACACATGTGGTTCATGCGGAGCCATGAGCTGGTGGTGGACCCGCAGGACGCCCGCCGGGTCAAGATCCTCCCGCTTGCCAAGGGGGAGGATGGCCGCCCCGCCCAGCCCTGGAATGGCACCCCCTACTGGGTAGTCCACGAGCCCACGGGCGACATCATCAAGAACCACAACGACATCTGGCGGGATGCCCGTCTGGTGGCCTGCCTGGAGGGCTACATCGCCGGAGCCATCGAGGGAGCGCAGCCACGGCGCCTGAACCTGCGGCCCATGCTTCCGCCCAAGCGCTGAACTTAGGTCCGCGGAGCTTGCCCCCACCCGAACTGCACGGCCCCCAACAGGGCTACCGGAGCGGTGACGGCCCGGAGGATGCTGCGGCCCAGGCTCAGGGGTTGCCAGCCGGCCGAGGCGAGCGCCGCAAACTCCTCGTCGCTGATGCCGCCCTCGGGACCACTGGTGAAAGCCAGGGGTTCCCGGCGCAGGGCGGGATTGGCCTGGCCTGTGGCCAACTCATAGGCCACCCACTTCTGCGGTGCCTCCCAAGCCAGCAGGGCCTCGAAGGCGATGGGAGGGCGCAGCTCTGGGCGGCGACTGCGGTGGCTCTGTTCGCAGGCGGACTGGATGAGGCGCTCCCACCGCTCCATGCGGGCATTGGTCTTGCGGGCATCGAACTCGCTGCGCCGGTAGATCACAGGCTGGATCAGGGTGACGCCCAGCTCGACCAGGGGCGGCAGCCACTCATCGAAGAGGCTCAGTTGGGCGGGTAGGGGCAGGCAGGCCTGCAGGGCGAAGGGAGGCTCCCGTTCCTCATGCAGGGGCGCCACCAACCGTGCCACGGCCCGGCTGCGATCCAGTTCTGCCAGGTCCGCCTTCCAGGGCTGGTCCCCCAGCACCAATTCCAGGGCATCACCAGGCTGCAGGCGCAGGGCTCGGAGGTGGCGCAGGGCCTCGCTGTCCAGGGGCAGCAGGTCGTTTTCGACAGCGGGGCTCGGGGCCAGGAAGAAGCGCGGCAGACTCATGGGGACATGATGGAGGAATCCAGTGGCCTCTGGCGAGGCAGTCCGCGACATCTGCGGCCTGAATGTGCGGCAACGTTCCACACGAGACGCCTTCAACCTTTCTGAAAGTAATGGGCCCAGGCTGGATGCAGCTTTGGCACGGAGTGTGAAATCTGATGCCTGCGGGCCGATGCCCCCAACCCAAAGGATCTGCCATGAACGTCCGCCGCCTCTCCGCTGCCCTCTTCAGCTCGCTCCTCATCGGCGTCTCCCTCGCCGCCCAGGTTCCCGCTCCGGCCCCCACCACGGTCAACCCCAAGCGCGAAGCCCGCATGGACCAGCGCGCGGACCGCCAGCAAAAACGCATTGCCCAGGGCGTGGCCAGCGGCCAACTGACCCCCAAGGAGACCGCCAAGGTGGAACGCAAGGAGGCCAAGATCAATGGCGATATCGCCAAGGCCAAGGCCGACGGCAAGATCACGAAGGGGGAAGCCGCCAAGATTCAGAAGGAGCAGAACCAGGCCAGCCGCCAGATCGCGCGCAAGAAGCACAATGCAGTGACTGCGAAGTAGGCCTTCGTTCAGCAGCAAAAAGGGGCCCATTCGGGCCCCTTTTTGCTGGGGTGAAAAGCCGCACCAGGGCTGAGCCTGCCCTGGAACTTGATTGAAGAATGGTTCTTGTCGATAGCAAGACATGCCTTTCTGGAGAAGCCTTGTCTGCTGCTGGGGCTTGGGCCTGCTGGCGGGGCTCTGCCCCCTGGCGGCCCAAGGCTCGGGGCGTCTGCCAGAGCGGATCTTCACCGAGGAGCATGGCCTAGCCAGCCTTTCCATCTACACCCTGGTCCAGGACCAGCGGGGCTTTCTGTGGGCGGGGACCGAGGCCGGCCTGCACCGCTTCGACGGGCACCAATGGGAGCTGCAGAACCTGGACCTGCCCAATTCCTGGGTGGAGATGCTGCTGCCAGACAGCCAGGGCCGCTTGTGGATCGGCTGCCGCTCGGGCTTGGCGGTGCTGGAGCGGGGCCAGTTGCGTCGAGTGGAGGGGGTCACGGGCCGCATCACGCACCTCGGGGAGGATCGCGAGCATCGCATCTGGGCACTGGGGAGTGAGGGCCCGAAGGTATTAGAGGGCGGCATCTGGCGGTCACTGTCGAAGCCCGAGGGGCCGGATGTCCCCACGGCCCTGTGGGTGAACCCGAAGGGCTCCGAAGTCTGGCTGGTGGGCGGGCGGAGCCTCTGGAAGGGAGATGGCCGGGGCCCCTGGACCCTGGAGCGGCTGCCGCTGGACCTGAAGCGGGAATCCCTCGTCGGCGTGGCGGTGGATGGTGATGGCGTGCTGTGGGCCCGAAGCACCCTGCGAATCTGGGGTCGGCCCGAAGGCCGACCCGGCACCTGGAAGGGTCGCCTCTCGGAGGCTGAAGGCGAGTCCCCGGACAATCCCTGTGTCATTCGCGACGCGGAGGGCTGGGTCTGGATCACCACCCTTCGGGGCCCGGTGCGGCTGCGGGGCGAGCAGTTCGTGCGCTTCACCCAGGGTGGGCAGTTCCCCAATCCCACGGCGCTGCTGGTGGACCATGAGGGCAGCCTCTGGGTCGGTGGGGGCGGCATCCACCAGGTGTTGGCCCGGGGCCACTGGCATACCTACGGGGTGCCCGAGGGGCTCTCGGGAACCGTGGTCTGGAATCTGCTTCGGGACCGGCATGGAAGGCTCTGGGCCGCCACCGAAGGGGGGCTTTGTGTGGCGGATCCACAGGGCTGGCGCATGGTCAAACGGGGCTTCTTCACGCGTCTGGCCCCAGGGCTAAATGGAGAGATCTTTGCCATCGGCCACCCGGGCGGCGTGCTCTACAGGCTGGATCCGGCCCGGGAGCGCTTGGAGGCCCTGCGGGTGGACTGCCTGCAATCAGGACCGGAGCTGCGGGGCCTGGGCGTGGATGCGACCGGGCGGGTCTTTGTGAGCAACCTTTCCGATGGCGTGGCGATGGGCAGGCCCCGGGGCCAGGGCTTTGACTGGAGTCTGGTGGATCCGGGCAGGGGCGTACCCAAGGACGTCTGGCATCTCACGCAGGATCGCCAGCACCGCATCTTCCTCATGAGTCAGCGGGAGGTTCAGGTCTGGGATGGCGCCTGGTCGAAGTTGGGCGGGGTGTTGGATCAGAATCCCTACGGTCTGTTGGCCCTTGACGAGCACCGGGTCCTTGTCACCTACTTCGACAAATCGGTCATCACGGCGCATCGACGGACGGCCAGCGGTTGGATCAGAGAAGCCACCCTGGAGCCCCTGCGGGGGATCCCCAACCTCATCATCTTCGCCAGTCGGCTGGGCCAGGGCGGCATTCTGTGGTTGGCCACCAACAAGGGGCTCTTCCGAGTGCCAGACGAGGGCCGGGGCCAGGCGGAGTGCTTCCGGCCCCGGGAGGGGATCCCTGGCGCGGATCCCACCTATGACGGGTTGCACGTGGACGGTGATGGCACGGTCTGGGTGGGCACGACCCAGGGCCTGGGTCGCCTGGATCCAGGTGTCCAAGTGGAGCGGCCCGGCCTGCCCCTGACCCAAGTCCTTGAGGTCCAGTCCCGGGGGCACCGGCTGGACCTCGCCGCCCCCATCAAGATCCACCGCGGCGAAGACCTGGAGGTGGCCTACGCCGTGAATAGCTGGCTGCGCCCCGCCTCCCTGAAATACGAAAGCCGCATCCGGGACCTGGAGAGCCGTTGGGTCAGCTCCGACAAGCCCATGGTCCGCTACCCTTCCCTGCCGCCGGGCCGGCACGTGCTGCTGCTGCGGGCCACCATGGGCGAGGAAGGCACCAGCCCCACCTCCGAGCTGGTCTTCGAAGTGCTGCCGGCCTGGTGGGAATCCCTCGGGGCCCGGATCGCCTACCTGTTTGGGGCCGCCGTCCTGGTGGCGCTCCTGGTGAACCTGCGCCAGCGGCAGCTGCGCCAGCGCAATGAGGCCCTTTCGGGCCTGGTGCAGGCCCGGACTGCGGAGCTGGAGGAGGCCAACGCCCAGCTTTCCGTGGCGAAAGTGCAGGCGGACGACGCCTCCCGGGCCAAGAGCGCCTTCCTGGCGGGCATGAGCCACGAGCTGCGCACGCCCCTGAACGCCATCCTGCTTTACAGTGAACTGCTCACCGAGGATGCCGAGGCCCGGGGGGAGCAAGGCATGGTGGTGGACCTGCGGAAGATCCGCGCCTCAGGCCAGCACCTGCTGGGCCTGGTGAACGGAGTCCTGGACCTCTCCAAGATCGAGGCAGGGAAGATGCACCTGCTGGTGGAAGCCGTGGATCCACACCTGCTCCTGGAGGAGGTGCTGGACACGTTGATGCCCCAGGCCCGAAAGGCTGGCAACCAGCTCAGTCTGGACCTGGGCGAGGGGCTGCGGCCCCTTTACACGGACACATTGAAGTTGCGTCAGGTTCTGCTCAACCTGGGCTCCAATGCCTGCAAGTTCACCAGCCAGGGCTGCGTGACCCTCGGGGTGCGGGCGGAGGAGGCTGGCTTGCGCTTCACGGTGGTGGATACGGGTGTGGGCATGAACCCGGAACAGGCGGCGCGAGTGTTCCTGGCCTATGAGCAGGCGGAGCAGACGATTTCCAAGCGCTACGGGGGCACGGGACTGGGGCTGGCCCTCGCCAAGAGCTTCGTGGAGCTCATGGAAGGGAGCATCTCGTTAACCACAGAGGAGGGCCGGGGCACCACGGTCACAGTGCAACTGCCCTGGGCGCCTTCGGAGCTTGAGCAGACAAGGTAATCTGTTTGCCTGGAGGATCCTTGGTCGATGCCCTGTTCCAAGCCGCGCCCTGGTGGGCCTGGGTCGGATTCCACGCCTTCGTGTTCCTCATGCTGGCGCTGGATCTGGGGGTCTTCAACCGGAAGGTGCACGCCCCCTCGGTGCGGGAGGCGGCGATCTGGAGCACGGTCTGGATCGGTCTGGCGCTCATCTTCAACGGCCTGATCTTCCGGGCCGAAGGCAGCCAGAAGGGTCTGGAGTGGTTTACAGGCTACGTGCTGGAGAAGTCCCTCAGTGTGGACAACCTCTTCGTCTTTGTCCTGGTCTTCCAAAGCTTCCAGGTGGACCTGCGGCACCAGCACCGGATGCTTTTCTGGGGCGTGCTCGGGGCCCTGATCATGCGCGCCGCCATGATCCTGGCGGGCACGGCCCTGCTGAACCGCTTCGAGTGGATGATGTACGTGTTCGGCGGTTTCCTCATCTACACAGGTTTGAAGATGCTGCTGGTGGAGGAGGCCGAGGCGGACCCGACCCAGACGGCCCTGGTGCGGGCCTTCAAGCGCCTGGTGCCCTATGACGAAAAGGGCGGCCACGAGCGTTTCTGGGTGCTGCGCGATGGGAAGCGCTTCGCCACGCCCATGATCCTGGTGCTCATCACCATCGAGGTGACGGACCTGGTCTTCGCCGTGGATTCGATTCCCGCGGTCCTGGCCGTGAGCCGAGACCCCTTCGTGGTCTACACCTCCAATGTCTTCGCCATTATGGGTTTGCGCAGCCTCTACTTCCTGCTGGCCAAGATGATCGACCGCTTCCACCGCCTGAAGACAGGCCTGGCCGTGGTGCTGGCCTTCGTGGGTGTGAAGATGTGCATCGCCAAGTGGGTGCACATCCCCACGCTCTACAGCCTGCTGGTCATAGCGGCGGTACTGACGGGCAGTGTCGTGGCCAGCCTGGCCTGGCCCGCCGAGCAGGATGAGGCGGAATGATGGAGGTCTGGCACCACCCCCTGGAGCTGGCCCCCGCCTCGGGGCCCTTTGTCGTGACCCTGGGGACCTTCGATGGCGTCCACGCGGGCCACCGGCAACTGCTCCACGGCGCCGCGGCCCGCGCCAAGGAACTGGGCCAGCGGGCAGCGGTCGTGACCTTCGACCCCCACCCCACGGTGGTGGTGGCCCCTTTGCGCAAGCCCAAGCTGCTCATGACCCTGGAGCAGCGCCTGGCAGCCTTCCAGGCGGAGCAGATGGACTTGGCCTGGGTGATCCCCTTCAGCCGCGGCTTCTCGGAGTTGGAGCCTCTCGCCTTCCTGGACCGGATCCAAACCATCCTCCGGCCCGTGGAATTGCATGTGGGGCGGGCCTTCTGCTTCGGCCGGGATCGCAGCGGTACGGTGGAGACCCTGGAGTCGTGGGGCGCCACCCGCAGCTGCCGTGTCCATACCTTGGCCCTGCGGGCGCCGGATGGGGGACGCCTCTCCAGTACTCGGATCCGCGAAGCCCTGGACCTTGGGGACGTGGCCTTGGCCCGCACCTTCCTCGGCCATCCCTACACCCTCACGGGCGTGGTGGTGGAGGGGGATCGCCGGGGTCGCCACCTGGGCTTTCCCACAGCGAACCTGGCCTGGGAGCAGGAGCAGCTGCCCGCCTTTGGCGTCTATGTGACCGAGGTTCACTTGCCCCACCACGGCGGAATCCACCTGGGTCTTACCAACGTGGGTGAGAAGCCCACCTTCGAGGGCCAGCAACTCACGGTGGAGACCCACCTGCCTGGCTTCGAGGGGGACCTCTACGGTGCCCGCCTGGAACTCCGCTTCCTGCACCGCATCCGTGGCGAGGCGCGCTTCGCCTCAGTGGATGAGCTGCGGATCCAGATCGGTCAGGACGTGGCCGCGGGTCAGGCCTGGTGGCAGGCCCACAAGGCCTGAGCTCCACCCCCGTACCGGATGAACAAAGCCCAGGAGCGGCTTGGCCGCGAGTGGGCGTGGGGGCCCGGGGGTGTGCGCGCAGCACCCTCCGCCTGACATGGCCTCCACAGGAGGCCACTCCCGCTCGTGCCTCGCGGAGGCGGAGCCTCCCCCCGGGATCAGCATTAACTCGCGACG
>Ga0214247_1000152_pt1 | contig 52541 bp, 40 predicted proteins | sample TroBogypolimnion_18_FD_153085 | JGI IMG/M metagenome (GOLD analysis project Ga0214247, IMG submission 153085) | Freshwater microbial communities from Trout Bog Lake, WI - 03JUN2009 hypolimnion | ecosystem: Environmental > Aquatic > Freshwater > Lake > Hypolimnion/Profundal zone ... | reverse complement strand
AGCGCTTTTCCCTGCCCACCACTACCGACCCGCTGCAGGGCCTGCTCAACCGCACCTGGGCGCCGACCTTGAGCGTGGTGGGTGTGGACGGATTTCCGGACATGAAGGACGCCGGCAATGTGCTGCGGCCGTACACCGCGTTCAAGCTTTCGCTGCGCCTGCCGCCGCTGGTGGATGCCGAGACCGCCGTGCAGCAACTCAAAACCCTGCTGGAAGACAACGCGCCCTACCAGGCCCAGGTCACCTTTGCCCCGGGCGGCCATGCCACCGGCTGGAATGCGCCCGACACTGCGCCCTGGTTTGAAAAGGCGCTGGACGATGCGTCCAACACCTATTTCGGCGCACCCTGCGGCTATGTCGGCCAGGGCGGCACCATTCCGCTGATGAACATGCTGTCCAAGGGCTTCCCCAAGGCGCAGATGATGGTCTGTGGCGTGCTAGGCCCCAAGAGCAACGCCCACGGGCCCAATGAATTTCTGCATGTGCCCTATGCCAAAAAACTCACGGCGGCCGTGGCCCAGGTGATTGCGCAGTGCCCCTGAGCCGCTTGCCGCAGCACTAAGCCAGCAAGGCCAGAGCGGTCAGCGCTGCGGTCTCCGAGCGCAACACGCGTGGCCCCAGCGTTACCGGCGCAAATCCGGCGTTGACAGCGGCAGATTCTTCGCTGGCACTCAGGCCACCTTCCGGGCCTGACAGAAACAGGGCGCCGGAGGCGGACACATCCACAGACCGCAGCGCCTGCGTGCCCTCGCGCAGCGACAGCAGCAGGGCCTTGGGTGCACTGGCGTCGCTTAGGTTCAGTCCGGCCAGCCACTGCGCCAGCGTCTTGACAGCATGGACGACGGGCACCCGGTTGCCGCCGCATTGCTCGCAGGCGGCAATCGCCACGCTTTGCCAGTGATCCACCTTTTTGGTGGCGCGTTCGGCCGCCAGGCGCAACACGCTGCGCTCTGTCATCAGGGGCTGGATGCTGGCCACGCCAAGTTCTGCAGCTTTTTCCACCAGCCAGTCCATGCGCTCATTGGCCGGCATGCCGACTGCCAGATGCACGGCGCGCTGCGCCTCGCGCTCGACGCCCAAGTGCGCGCCAATTTCCACCTGCACCTGGCTTCGCCCCATCAGCGTGACGCGGGCCTCGAACTCGCCGCCGGGGCTAGCGCCCTCCCAGCCCGGGCCGTGGTTGAACAGGGTGATGGCATCGCCGGGTTGCAGGCGCAGCACCTGCACATGGCGCGCTGCACCTGCGGGCAGATCCAGCACATCACCGGTGCGCAGTGGCGCGGGACAGAAAAAACGCGGCATGGTCAGGCAGTCAAAAAGGTGGCCGGGGGCTAGAACTTGCCAAAAACAAAGGCGGTCGGCACCTCAATGCCTTCTACCGCCTCCACCAGACGCAGCAAGGGCTTGAGCGCCATGTAGCGGCTGCAGGTGGAGCGTATGTAGTGGATAAAGCGGGGAGTGTCTGCGAGGTACTGCGGTTTGCCGTCGCGTAAGCTCAGGCGCGCAAAGATGCCGGCGATCTTGAGGTGACGCTGCAGGCCCATCCACTCCACGCCTTGGTAGAAGGTGCCAAAGTCATCGCCCACCGGCAGGCCAGACTTGCGCGCCTTTTGCCAATAGCGGATGGTCACATCCAGGCAGAACTCTTCGTCCCAGCTCAGGAAGGCATCGCGCATCAGGCTGGCAATGTCGTAGGTGATGGGGCCGTAGACCGCATCCTGAAAGTCCAGCACGCCCATACCCTGCGGCGACACCATCAGGTTGCGCGGCATAAAGTCGCGGTGCACATAAACACTGGGCCAGCTCAGGTTGTTTTCGATGATGCGGGCAAAGGCTTCTTCCAGTACCTTGGATTGCTTGTCATCCAGCGTCACCTGGCGGTGCTGGGCGATGTACCACTGGGGAAACAGATCCAGTTCGCGGCGCAGCAGAGCGGCGTCATAGGGCGGCAGAACATCCGGCTTGGAGGCCAGCTGCCATTGAATCAGCATGTCGGTTGCTTCTTGGTACTGTGCCAGCGGCGGCTCACCGCCCAGGTCCATGCTTTGCAGCAGGGTCTTGGCACCCAGATCGCTGAGCAGCAAAAAGCCCTGGGCCTGCTCCCAGGCCAGTATCTCGGGCACGCGCAGGCCGGCCTGTTGCAGTAACTGGTCCACTTTTACGAAGGGCTTGCAATCTTCCTTGTCGGGCGGCGCGTCCATGATCACCAGACTGCCTTGCGCGCTGTCGATACGCAGATAGCGTCTAAAGCTGGCATCGGCCGAGGCCAGGCATACGCTGTTCGCTTGCAGGTCCAGATCGGCTGGCAGCCCGGCCAGCCATCGCGCAAACTGCGCCTGGCGCTGCGGGTCGGGCCAGTTCAAGTTGCCGGGCGATAGGTGCGACGAAGGGGAAGGGGCGTGGGTGTGAAGGCTCATGGATAATCCATTCTACAAAGGCCCAAGCTCCGCCCAAGCCAACACACTTCAGCCAAACCCACCGCGCCTCCTGCCTTCATGCCGTCCTTTCCTCGCGAGTCCCCGTCCGCACCACCGGGCCTGCTCCGTGTCATGCAATGCCTGGCACTGTGCGGCAGTCTGGGTGCGGGCTTGGCCTGGGGCCAGGCGGCGGTGCCGGACGACGGCTTGCAGTTGCAGGAGACGCCGCTTCTCGGAGAGCCCCTTGGTGCCGGGCAAAGGCGATCGGCGCCGGTATTTTTGCAGGGCGACCGCATCTCGGGCCGGGCCGACCTGGAAACCGTGGTGCAGGGCGACGCCGTGATGCGCAAGGCCGACACCACCATTCACGCCGACCGGCTGGAGTATGACCAGCCCACTGATCTGGCGCGGGCCACCGGCCATGTGCGGATTAACCGTTCCGGCAACCTGTATGAAGGCCCGTTGCTGGAGCTCAAGGTAGAAAGCTTTGAAGGCTTTTTTCAGCAGCCCACATTCCATTTCGGCCAGAACGATGCCCATGGCGAAGCCTCCCGCGCCGATTTTCTGGATGCCAGCCATGTGGTGGTGCATGACGCCAGCTACACCACCTGCCGACGCCTTCCGGGCCCGAGTTGGATGCCCGACTGGGTGCTGCGCGCGGCCACGATTTCACTCGACAACGACGAAGAGGTCGGAGTCGCCGATGATGCCTACCTGTACTTCAAGGGCGTGCCGATATTGCCGGTGCCTGCCATCAGTTTTCCGTTGACGGAAAAGCGCAAGTCCGGCCTGCTGCCGCTGACCGCCGGTTTCGACAACCTCAGCGGTACCACCCTGGCCCTGCCGTACTACTGGAATATCGCGCCCAACCGCGATGCCACCATCACTCCCACGCTGATGACGTCGCGTGGCGTGGATGTGGGCCTGAACTATCGCTACCTGGAGCAGGGCTACAGCGGCAAGGTTTTTCTGGACAGCATGCCGGGTGACAAGCTGCGCAATGCCGACCGCTGGGGGCTGGCCTTTGCGCACAATGACAGCATTCAAACCGGGCTGCCGAATGTAGGTCCGGTGGCGCTAGCGCTGAATATCAACCGGGTCAGTGACGACAATTACTGGCAGGATTTCAGCAGCGCCGACACGGTCCTGGCCCAGCGCCTGCTGCCGGGGGATTTGCTGGCGAGTTGGGGCAGCGGCGACTTCAGCGGCACGCTGCATGTGTTGAAGTGGCAGGTGCTGCAGGACCCGGGTTCGCCCATCATTCCCCCTTATGACCGGGTTCCGCAGATCACCGGCCACTATGAACAGGTCAATGTGCAGGGCTTGGATTGGTCTCTAGATGGCGACTTCACCCAGTTCGAGGCCGACCGGCAGCTGACCGGTCAGCCCAACGCGCAGCGCAGCGTTGCACTGGCGCAAATCAGCAGGCCCTGGCTGCTGCCTGGGGGCTTTGTCACCCCGAAGTTGCAACTGCATGCAGCGTCCTACCAGTTTGACGCCATGCTGAGCGATGGCAGCCAGTCCGCCTCCAGCGTGGTGCCCAGTTTCAGCCTGGACAGTGGCTTGGTATTTGAGCGCAGCAGTTCACTGTGGGGCAGGAGCTTTGTGCAGACCCTGGAGCCGCGCGCCTTTTACGTCTACACACCCTACCGTAACCAGAGCCTGCTGCCCAATTACGATACCGGCGTGGCCGACTTCAACTTTGCCAGCATCTATGCGGAAAATGCCTTTGTCGGCAACGACAAGATCTCGGATAACAACCTGCTGACCATGGGCGTGAGCACGCGCTTTCTGGACCCCGACAGCGGCAATCAGTACGCGCGCTTTGGCATGGCCCAGCGCCTGCGCTTCGAGCAGCAGCAGGTCACACTCAACAGCGCCGCCAGCCCGGCTGCGGCGGGTCTGAGCGACCTGCTGCTGGGCACGGAAGTCAATCTCAATGAGCGCTGGACCTTGGACTCCAACACCCAGTACAACCCCTTGACCCAACAGTCGGACAGTTCGACCGTCAGCGCACGCTACAACCCCGGCGAATACCGCGTCGTCAATGCAGCCTACCGCTTTCAGCGCGACGTCAGTGAACAGGTGGATATCAGCTGGCAGTGGCCCGTCAATGACCTCTGGGGTGACCATGGCCGCGACCTCGGCTCGGGCCGTGGCCAGGGCGAGGGCCGCTACTACGCGCTGGGTCGCCTGAATTACAGCCTGGACCAGAGCGCCCTGGTCGACACCTTGCTGGGTGTCGAGTACGATGCGGGCTGTTGGTTGGGGCGCGTGGTGTTTTCCCGCACCCAGACCAGCACCTCCACTGCCGTGGAACGCTGGATTTTCCAGCTGGAGTTTGTTGGATTTACCCGGATCGGCACGGCAGACCCCCGCGCAACATTGACACAAAATATCTCGCGTTATCAAAATTTGCGTGGTGTCGGCTCGACCAGCACCAGTCGCTTCAGCAACTACGAATAAATGCCTATGAAATCCCGTCTATGGGCCCTGGCCGCCTCGGCCGCCCTGCTTGCAATCCTGGCCCTGCCAGCGCAAGCGCAGAAATCCCAATCCGCCGACTATGTGGTGGCGGTGGTCAACTCCGAACCGATTACCAATAGCGAAGTGACTGCAGCCGTGCGGCGCGTCAGCGAGCAGCTCAAGGCGAGCGGCCAGCAGCTCCCTGGCCTCGAAGAAATGCGATCGGGCGTGCTGGAGCGCCTGATCAGTGACCGCGCCCAACTGCAACTGGCGGCAGAAAACGGCATCCGCGTGGACGATGCCGCAGTGGATCTGGCCGAGCAGAACCTGGCACGCCAAGGCCAGGTGGACCTGGAAACCCTGCACCAGCGCATGGCCAAGGATGGCATGGATGTGGCCGCCCTGCGCACGCAACTGCGCGACCAGCTCACGCTCACCAAGCTGCGCGAACGCGACGTGGAGTCTCGCGTGCGCATCAGCGATCAGGATGTGGACCGTGCCCTGGCAGAGCAGCGGGTCGCCAACTCCGACCCCTTGTCTCAGGAAATTAATCTGGCGCAGCTGCTGGTGGCCGTGCCCGAGAGGGCCGACGCCACACAGATTGCGCAGTTGCAGGCCAAGGCGCAAGGCTTGCTGGAGCGCATACGCGCCGGCGAGGACTTTGCCGACCTGGTGAAGCAGGCGTCGGATGCCGATCGCAGCAAGGGCGGCGAGTTCGGTCTGCGCCGTGCGGACCGCTATCCCACAGCCTTTGTGCAAGCCACGCAAAACGTGGCGGTCGGTGCGGTGTCCGATGTGCTGCGTTCGGGTGCCGGTTTCCACATTCTGAAGGTGTTGGACCGCCGCGCGCCCTCAACCCTGGTCAAGAGCGTGCTGCAGACCCACGCCCGCCATATTCTGTTGCGCACCGGCCCCGAGCTGTCGGCCTTTGCCGCCAGCGCGAAGCTGGGGGAAGTCCGCCAGCGCATTCTGTCGGGCAAGACTGATTTTGCAGCGGCAGCCCGCGAACTGTCGCAGGACGGCAGTGCCGCCCAAGGCGGGGATCTGGGTTGGGCTAGCCCGGGCATGTTTGTGCCCGAGTTTGAAGAAGTGATGAACCGCCTCAAAGATGGCGAAATCAGCCAGCCCACGGTGTCGCGTTTTGGCGTACACCTGATCCAGCTGACAGAGCGCCGCCGCACCGAATTGAGCCCGCGCGAGGTGCGCGATCTGGTGCGCAACCAGTTGCGCGAGGCCAAGCTGGATGAGGCCTATGTCGCCTGGACCCGCGATGTGCGTGAACGCGCCTACGTGGAGCTGCGCGAGCCGCCCCAATAAGCCCATGAAACATATCGCGCGTAAGCGCTTTGGTCAGCACTTTCTGCGTGATGGCGGCATCATAGACGCCATCGTGCAAGCCATTGCCCCCCAGCCCGGCCAGCGCATGGTCGAAATCGGCCCTGGCCTGGCAGCTCTGACCCAGCCGCTGGTGGAACGCCTGGGCCACCTGACCGTGATCGAACTGGACCGCGACCTGGCCCAGCGCCTGCGCAGCCACGGTCAGCTCACGGTGATCGAGTCCGATGTGTTGAAGGTGGACTTCGGCACTATTTTGGCCCACCCGTCGCAGGCGCCGGGCAAGTGGCGCGTGGTGGGCAATCTGCCTTACAACATTTCCACCCCCATCTTGTTTCACCTGCTGGGCCATGTGGACTGCATTGAAGACCAGCACTTCATGTTACAAAAGGAAGTCATTGATCGCATGGTGGCCGCGCCCAGCACCGCCGCCTATGGCCGCCTGAGCGTGATGCTGCAGTGGCGCTATGCGATGGAGGATGTGCTGTTTGTGCCGCCCGAAAGCTTCGATCCGCCGCCCCGCGTGGACAGCGCCGTGGTGCGCATGCTGCCGCGCAGCGATCCGGCACAAGTGGATGTGGCGCTCTTGAGCGAGTTGGTGCAAGTGGCCTTCAGCCAGCGCCGCAAGCTGATGCGCCACACGTTGGGACGCTGGCTGGAGGCGCGCAACTTTTCTGGAGAGTTTGATGTGCAGCGCCGGGCCGAAGAGGTTCCGGTGACGCAATACACGCAACTGGCCCTGCAGCTCGCCTGATTGCGCTAAAGCTGTTTTATGATGTCGCAAAGCGGCATAACGCATCAAATATTCAATGTTGGAAAGGGGTATCCCATGAAGAAGTGGCTTCTCGCACTGGTTGGCGGAGTGAGTCTATTTTTTCTGGGAAGCGCTTTGCAGCTGGCCCAGGCACAAGCGCCGGTTTACAGCTTTTCGCCCGTTAACCAGCATGACATCAATCTCACGGCGGCCTATTGGAACCCGATCATTGCCTATGTGTCGGAAAAAAGCGGTATCAAGCTGAATCTGAAAATCGGCCGTACCTCGGCCGACACTACCAGCTATGTGCTGGCCAAGGAGGTCGAGTTTGTCTTCACCAACCATTTGTTCAGCCCGGAACGCGAGCAACTGGGCTGGACGGTGTTTGGCCGGCGCAATACGCCATCGGTGCAGGGCCAGATCGTGGTTCCGGCAGACTCCAGCATCACGGATGTGTCCCAGCTCAAGGGCCAGGAAGTGGCCTTTGCCGGGCCCGAGGCGTTTGTGATTTACAAGGTGCCCTATGCGCATTTGCTGTCCAAGAACATCGATGTCAAGGTGGTGTTTGCCGGTAACCAGAATGCCGCATTTGCCCAATTGTTTGCCGGCAAGGTGGCGGCTGCGGGAGGCAATTCGCAGCTGGTGGAAAGCTATACCCGGCGCGAGGGAAAAAAGTTTCGGGTATTGTGGAGCTCCGAAAATTTTCACGACCTGGCGCTGATGGCCTCGGGCAAGGTGCCTGAAGCCGATGTGCGCAAGGTGGCTTCGGCCTTCATCGACATGTACAAGGATCCGCGGGGGCGCGAGATCCTGCATCAGGCCTCCAAGGAGGTTGGCCTGCCCAGCGACGCCTATTTTGTGACGTCCACCGGCGCTGATTACGCCGCATACAAGCGCTTTTTCCAAAGCGCGCCCACCTCCCTGCACTGAAGCAGTCGCCCATGCTCTTGTTGCAACGCCTGCTTCCACGCTCCCTGGTGGGACGGGTGTTTGCCTTGTACGTGGTCACGCTGCTGCTGTTTGTGGGCACCGGGCTGGCGCTGTTTTATCGCTACCAGTTCACGCAACAGATTGACGGCGAACTCTTGGCTGGCGAGATGATGGTCAACGTGGCTGCTCAGACCGTGGGTGACAGCGCGGTCATTGGCGACTACGACACCATTGCCAAGACCCTGGAGCGGCTGATTTCGCAGTCCAACTTTTCCAAAAGCCAGTTTATCGATACCCATGGTGGGGTGCTCAGCGCCAACAACCCGGTCACGCCCGACATGATGCCCCCGGGCTGGTTGCTAGTCCGCGTTCAAGCAAAGCTCTTTGATATCAACCACAACATCCAGGTGGGCGGCAAGGACTATGGCGTGCTCAGGCTGGTTTTTGATGCGCAAAGCATTGCCGGGGAGCTGTGGCGAGTGTCGGTTTTTGCGCTGATGGGCTCCGTTGTGGCGCTGCTGGCGGGGGTGTTGCTGATCCGCATTCCACTGCGCCGCTGGCTTGGAAATTTTGACCGGGTGCGTGCGCGCGAGGCCGAAATTCTGGCTGGAACGGTGGACATCAACGCGCTGCTCGACGCCGACGCACCGGTTGAAATCCGCCACACCTTTGACATCATTAGCCGGGCAGCGGGCAGTCTGTCAGTGCAGCGCGAAGAGGCCGCCGTCACGCTCAATGCCATTACCGACGGCGTGCTGCGAACCGATGCCGATTTCAGGCTGGTGTATTGCAATCCGGCTGTCGAGCATCTGCTGGGTCTTGGCGCCGAGCAGTTGTTGGGCCAGGACGCTCGTGCCTTGTTGCCCACGGTGTTCGGTCAATCACTTGAAAGCCTGGACTGGAAGGTGCGCAGGCTCAAGGTGGCCGGGCCGGGTGGCAGCAGCAGCACCTTGGATACGACCGTGTCTGTCATCAGTTCTGCCAACCATGTCACCATCGGCCATGTGCTGACCTTTCGCGACGTCACGCGCCAGCATGCGCTGGACCAGCAACTGCGCAGCGAGTTGCAAATGCGTCAGCGCGCACTGGAGTCGCTGCGCCGCGTGCTGGGTACACTGGAAATAGAGCCTGGCGTCACTGTGCTTGATGTGGACGATCTGGACGCGTTGATCAAGCGGGTGGTGGCCCTGATCAGCGAGCGCGAACTCGGGCGTCGCGCATTGAATAATCAGAAGTTCGCACTCGACCAGCATGCCATCGTCAGCATGACCGACCTGCAGGGAAACATCAGCTACGCCAATGGCAAGTTCACCGAAATCAGCGGCTACACGCGGGCTGAACTGCTGGGACAAAACCACCGCATCGTGCAGTCGGGGCAGCACAGCAAAGCCTTTTTTGCGGGTATGTGGCACGCCATCTCAAAGGGTCAGGTCTGGCACGGCGAAATTTGCAACCGCAGCAAGAGCGGCGCGCTGTACTGGGTTGACGCCACCATCGTGCCGCTCTTAGGTGCAGACGGATTGCCCGAGCAGTACATCGCCATCCGCACCGACATTTCGGTGCGCAAGGCCATGGAAGCCACGCTGGCCGAGCAGTTGCGCTTTGTCGAGGTGCTGCTGGAGGCCACGCCCACCGCCATCTACCTCAAGGATCTGCAGGGACGCTATCTGCGCTTCAACAAGGCGTTTGAGACGCTGGTGGGCGTTGAGCGCTCGGACTGGATAGGCAAGACGGTGTTTGAACTGGTGTCCGGCGCTACCGCGTCCATGATGGACGGCAAGGACCAGGAGCTATTTGCGCAGGGTGGGGTGCAAACCTATGAGGCTGAGTTCCATAATCGCCAAAGCGGAGAGGTGCGCGCCGGCCTGTACTGGAAGGCGCCTCTGACCGATGCCCAGGGCCGCATCACCGGGCTGGTGGGAACCATACTGGACATCACGGAGAAGAACCGCATCGAACAGGAGCTGCGCGACGCCAAGCGCAACGCCGAGGCCGCCAACCGGGCCAAGAGCGACTTTCTAGCCAATATGAGCCACGAAATTCGCACCCCGATGAATGGCGTCCTGGGCATGACCGAGCTGGCGCTGGACCTGGAGCAAAACCCCACGCAGCGCGAATACCTGCGCATTGTCAAAAGCTCGGCCCAATCTCTGATGGTGATCCTCAATGACGTGCTGGATTTTTCCAAGATCGAGGCTGGCAAGCTCAGCATCGAGGCCGTGCGTTTCCCGCTGATGGCAAGCCTGGACGACACGCTGCTGAGCCTGCGCAGCCGTGCCAGCCAGAAGGGCCTGGTCCTTGAAAGCACGGTGCAGCCGGACCTGCCCGTCGAAGTCATAGGCGACCCGCTGCGACTGCGCCAGATTGTCAGCAACCTGTGCGATAACGCCATCAAGTTCACGGCCCAGGGCGGTGTTTATGTGAGCCTGGGAGCGGCTGCAACGGCCTCCGGATACGAGTTGACGGTGACGGTGCGCGACACCGGCATGGGCATTGCGGCGGACAAGCAAATCGGTGTGTTTGAGGCCTTTAGCCAGGCCGATAGCTCGACCACGCGCCGCTTTGGCGGCACCGGACTGGGCTTGAGCATTTGTGCGCGTCTGGTGAGCTTGATGGGTGGACGGATCTGGCTGGACAGTGCCGAAGGCGTGGGTAGCAGCTTCCACTTCACCATCCAGGTGCAAAGAGTCGGTCAGGCCGAGGCTGCTACGCGGACTCAAACGCCCGCCGCGCCACAGGCGCGTTCAGCGCTGCAGGTGCTGCTGGTAGAAGACCATCCGATCAATCAACTGTTGGCGACCACCCTGCTGAAAAAATGGGGCCATACCGTGGTGCTGGCAAAGAACGGGCAGCAGGCGGTGGACCTGTTTGGCAAGCAAGCCTGGGACATAGTCCTGATGGATATGCAAATGCCGGTCATGGGCGGCCTGGAAGCCACGCGTTTGATTCGTGCTGCGGAACCCCATGGTCAGCGCACTCCAATTGTGGCGATGACGGCCAACGCCATGGAATCAGATCGCCAGGCCTGTTTGGAGGCCGGCATGGATGAGCACCTCGCAAAGCCGTTTAATGCCAGCGGCCTGCAAGCCATGCTGGAGCGGTTTACGGCACCGCGCGAATCGACTTCCACATAGGCAACAAAAAACCCGCACAAGGCGGGTTTTTTAAGCGGGCTTGCGCCCTATCTTCCCAGTTGACTCAGGCTGCTGCCAACCAGTAGCCGGCATTAAAGGGGCTGCTCATGCGCAGCGCCAGCGGAGAAACATCCAACAGCTTGTCAGTTGGCATCTTTTCACCGCTTTCCGTCATCAAGGGATCGGCAACCCCCACGGCGTTCGTGGTGCTACCGGCTTTTGCCTCATTCGCCCGTTCTGCTTGGCTGGTGTGTGCAGAACGGGCTACAGAAAAGAATAGAAGCATCGGAAGGGTATCTTCCGGTCTCCCCAGTAATCGGCCGTATCGCGGAAGATGTCGAGCAATTGCTCGCGCGCTTCCTTGTCAAACTTGGCGTTGGCAGGAATGTGTTCCAGCACCGCAATAAAGCCGGGCTGCGGGCCTGATTTGTGCACAGGATCGGTCATACTGTCGTACAGGGCGTCAAAGTTTTTGTTGACCGGTGTAGACAGAATGAATTGCTGGCCTATCAGGTCCAACACATCCTGCTTGGACTGTGCATTGGCCAAGTTGGCGTACAGAAAGTGGTGGCCCAAGGCTTGGGCCGCTTCCTGCAAATCCGGCACCCTGAAGGCGCGTATCGATTGAACGATATTGGTTCTAACGGTTCGAAGTGGCGTATCCATCCCCGATTCACTTTCTCAAAGTACAAAATAAAAAATCAAGGCACGATCTGGCGAAAGCTCGCGTAGTGATCGGCCGAGTAATAACAGGCATCCGGCATGGTGGCCGCACCACCGCATACAATTCTTCTGGCTCCCCGGTCCCGGGAACCTGGGTTCTTAACGGTGTACTCCCGGTAATAGCCGCGCTTGTGCATTGGCAACAAACGCTCCCGGTTTCCAAAAACGACCCCGTCCTTATCAAACGGGAACGGGCCACCCTGTCGTATTAGGCTCAAGGTTTCCTGACCCTGCGGTGGCAGTGCAACTAGTGCAATGCTGCCGATGTCGGACCAACCGGCTGCCGTCTTCGCTGAAGCGCTAACGCAACACAGTGAAGTGATCAGCAAAAAGCCAGTGAGTGCTAACTTGAATCTGTTGCTAATCACCAAATTCCTTGTTACTGACTTCGGGTAAACCCGAAAGCTCAAGCTACGTAGTGTGGCCGATGCAGCCCAAAAAAGCAAGGCCTCGCCCGGGTGAAGGGCAAGGCCTTTGTAAGAAAAACGTAAAGAAGTATGTACTAACTTGTCTTTAAGGCCTTAGCGGTTGGCATTTGCGTCGGCAACGGTAACGGCTGTCATATTTACAATTCTTCGAACAGTGGTGCTGGCGGTCAGAATGTGCACAGGTTTTGCAGCTCCCAGCAGAACCGGGCCGATGGCGATGTTGCCGCCGGCCGCTGTTTTGAGCAGGTTATAGGCAATATTGGCGGCATCGATATTGGGCAGAACCAGCAGATTGGCGTCGCCATGCAGCGTGCTGTTGGGCATCAGCGCATTGCGGGCCTCGCCGTCCAGCGCCACGTCGCCGTGCATTTCGCCGTCCACCTCCAGCCAGGGTGCCTGCTTTTGCAGCAGCGCCAGGGTGTCGCGCATCTTGATGGCGCTGGGCTCATTGCTGCTGCCAAAGTTGGAGTGGCTCAGCAAAGCCACCTTAGGCTTAAAGCCAAAGCGCATCATTTCCTCGGCCGCCATCACGGTGATGCGGGCCAGCTCCTGCGCTGTGGGGTCGTAGTTAACATGGGTGTCCACCAGAAACACCTGGCGTCCGGGGAGCATCAGACCGTTCATGCAGGCGTAGATTTGGCAGTCGGTACCCGCTTTGGGGTCCTGGCGCTTGCCAATTACCTGGTCCACGTATTCCAGGTGCAGTGCGGTGCGGCCCCAGGTGCCGCAGATCAGGCCGTCCACATCGCCCTTTTGCAGCAGCATGGCCCCGATCAGGCTCAGGCGGCGGCGCATTTCGATCTTGGCCACCTGCACCGTCATGCCCTTGCGCTCGGTCATGCGGTGGTAGGTTTGCCAGAAATCGCGGTAACGGTGGTCTTGCTCCACATTGACGACCTGGTAGTCCACGCCCTCGGTCAGGCGCAGACCGAATTTTTCGATGCGCTCGGCGATCACCGCCGGGCGTCCAATCAAGGTCGGCAGGGCCAGACCCTCGTCCACCACGATCTGGGCAGCACGCAGTACACGCTCTTCCTCGCCCTCGGCATAGGCCACGCGCTTTTTGAGCGCCTTGCGCGCTGCCGTGAAGATCGGCTTCATGGTGGTGCCCGAGGCATAGACAAAGCTTTGCAGGCGCTCGCGGTAGGCGTCCATGTCGCCAATCGGACGCAGCGCCACGCCGCTGTCTGCGGCAGCCTGGGCCACGGCCGGGGCGATCTTCATCATCAGGCGCGGGTCGAAGGGCTTGGGGATCAGGTACTCGGGGCCAAAGGCCAGTTGCTCACCGGAATAGGCAGCAGCCACCACATCGCTTTGCTCCGCCTGGGCCAGGTCGGCAATGGCATGCACCGCAGCGATTTCCATCTCCAGCGTGATGGTGGAGGCACCGGCATCCAGCGCACCGCGGAAGATGTAGGGGAAACACAGGACGTTATTGACCTGGTTGGGGTAGTCGGTGCGGCCGGTGGCCATGATGGCGTCGTCGCGCACCGCCTTGACTTCTTCCGGCAGGATTTCCGGTGTCGGGTTGGCCAGGGCAAAGATGATTGGATTCGGGCCCATGGTCTTCACCATGTCGGCCTTCAAGACGCCACCGGCCGACAGGCCCAGGAACACGTCGGCACCGACGATCATTTCGCGCAGCGTGCGGCAATCGGTCTTCTGGGCAAAGAAGGCCTTGTCCTCATCCATCAGCTCGACCCGGCCCTCATAGACCACACCCGCCAGATCGGTGACAAAAATGTTTTCGCGTGGAATGCCCAGCTTGACCAAGAGACCAAGGCAGGCCAGGGCCGCAGCACCGGCGCCGGAGGTCACCAGCTTGATCTTCTTGGGGTCCTTGCCCACTACTTTCAGGCCATTCAAAATGCCCGCACCCACCACAATCGCGGTGCCGTGCTGGTCGTCGTGGAACACCGGAATTTTCATGCGTTCGCGCAGCTTGCGTTCCACATAAAAGCAGTCCGGCGCCTTGATGTCTTCCAGGTTGATGCCGCCAAAGGTCGGCTCCAGCGAGGCAATGATGTCCACCAGTTTGTCGAGGTCGTGCTTCTCGTTGATTTCGATGTCAAACACGTCAATGCCGGCAAACTTCTTGAACAGTACCGCCTTGCCCTCCATCACCGGCTTGGCCGCCAGCGGGCCGATATCGCCCAGACCTAGCACGGCCGTGCCGTTGGTGATCACCGCCACCAGATTGCCGCGGCTGGTGTACTTGAAGGCGTTGTTGGGGTCCTTGACGATTTCTTCGCAGGGAGCGGCCACGCCGGGCGAATAAGCCAGTGCCAGATCGTGCTGATTCACCAGTTGCTTGGTGGCCGCAATGGCAATCTTGCCGGGGGTGGGGAACTCGTGGTATTCGAGCGCGGCGCGGCGCAGTTCGGCGCGTTTCTCGGGGGTATTGGAGGAGCTGGGAGTGAGGGAGCCGGTGGAAGAATCCTGGGTCATTGTGCGTCCTGGTGCGTCGGAGCCGATGCGAAGGCGCAAGCTCCTGGTAAGGAAGGAGATTGTAGACCCGCCCCTCGCGCGCAGAGCGTGCTGCGGTATGGCGGAAACCCCGACTTGACAGGCCAGGGTCACTTGCAGCTAAACCTGGGGCAACAAAAAGCGCCGCTCCCAGGCACTGATCTCACGCAGGTAACTCTGGTATTCCACCGCCTTGACGGCGCAATAGCCGGTGACAAAGGATTCGCCCAGCAGGGCGCGTGCAGCCTTGCTTTTTGCCATGCGCGCGTGTGCCTGCAAAAAGCTGCGTTCCAGCGCGTGCGACTGTTCGTAGGCGTTGGCACCGGGCTCCAGCGGCGCGGAGGGGCTTAGCCTTTCATCCATGCCTGCCAACCCGGCGGCCAGCGAGGCGGCAATCGCCAGATAGGGGTTGGCATCGGCACCGGCAATGCGGTTTTCGACGCGCCGCGCCGCCGCTCCGCTCTTGGGAATACGCAGACCGGCGGTGCGGTTGTCGTGGCCCCATTCCAGGTTGATAGGGGCCTGGCTGCCGGCCACAAAGCGGCGGTAGGAATTCACAAACGGCGCAAAAATGAGCATCAGGTCCGGCCCATAGGTCTGAATCCCGGCGATGAAATGGCCGAAGGCTGCGCTCTCTTCGCCCTCTTCGGTGCTGAAGATATTGCGCCCGGCGCTGTCCACCACGCTCTGGTGCAGGTGCATCGAGCTGCCCTGCGCACCGGCAATCGGCTTGGCCATAAACACGGCGTTGAGCCCGTGCTGGATGGCGATTTCCTTGGCCGCGTACTTGAATAAAAAGGCCTGGTCGGCCACCGCAACCGGGTCGCCATGCATCAGGTTGATCTCAAACTGGGTGGCGCCGACCTCGTGAATCCAGGTGTCGGACTGCACGCCCAGACCATCCAGCGCGCCTCGAAACGCATCCCAGAAAGCGGCGTGCTCGTTGAGCATATTCATGCTAAAGGCCGATTGCCCAGCCTCGGCGCGGCCATTGCGCGCCACCGGGGCGGTGAGCGGGATGGCGGGGTCGACGCAGGGAGCAGTCAGGTAGAACTCGATCTCCGGCGCCACCACCGGGGTCAGGCCCTGCGCGGTGTAGCGCGCCACCACCGTCTCCAGCAGCGAGCGCGCCGAAAAGGCACAGGGCTCACCGTTCAGTTCTACGCAATCGTGGATGGCAAAGGCGCGCGGCACGCTGGACCAGGGCGAAAGCTTCAGCGTGGCGTAGTCGGGCACCAGCCGCACATCGGGGTCGGCATCCGGAAAAATCGGGTCATAGGAATAATCGCCGGTCACGCACTGCATGGGAATGGCCTGGGCGATGCGCAACTCGTTGCCAGCGGCAAAGCTGGCGGCCGGCATCAGCTTGCCGCGCGGGTAGCCCGACACATCCGGAAAAATGCATTCCACGTCGCGTACGCCGTGCTGGTCAAAAAACGCCTGGAGTGCGGCTGGGGTGGGCTCAGTCATGGTGATTTATCCCCGCATCAGCGCTTCGATTTCTCCCGGGTCCACCGGCACACCACGGCTGATCAGCTCGCAGCCGGTGTCGGTGACGATGGCATCGTCCTCGATGCGGATGCCGATGTGGTGGAAAGCCTCTGGAACCCCTTCGGCCGGGCGCACATAGATGCCGGGCTCAATCGTCAACACCATGCCGGGCCGCAGTATGCGCGCCGGGCGGCTGATCAGGGTCTCGCCGGTCAGCGCGTCTTTGCGTTCGGTCTTGTTGCCGAGCTCGGAAGGTTCCGTATAGGCGCCGCAGTCGTGCACATCCATGCCCAGCCAGTGGCCGGTGCGGTGCATGTAGAACGGGAAGTAGGCGCGCTTTTCGATAACGTCCTCCAGGCCGCCGACCTTGTTCTTGTCCAACAGCCCCAGGTCCAGCATGCCCTGGGCCAGCACCTGGACAGTGGCCTCGTGTGGATCGGTGAAGCGCGCACCGGCCTTGGTGGCGTCCACTGCGGCGACCTGTGATGCCAGCACCAGCTCATAAAGCGTGCGCTGTGGCCCGGAAAACTTGCCATTGGCCGGGAAGCTACGGGTGATGTCGGACGCATAGCCGTCGAGCTCGCAACCGGCATCGATTAGCACCAGCTCGCCGTCGCGCACCAAACCGGCGTCCGCCCGGTAATGCAGCACGCAGGCATTGGCACCGGCCGCGACAATGGAGCCATAGGCCGGGTACTGCGAGCCATGGCGGCGAAACTCGTGCAAGAGCTCGGCGTCCAGATGGTATTCACGCAGCTCCTTGCCCTCGCGCAGCATCTGTGCGCTCAACTGCATGGCGCGGATATGGGCACCGGCGCTGATCTGCGCGGCGCGGCGCATGGTGGCCTGCTCGTGGGCGTCCTTCACCAGCCGCATCTCGTCCAAAGGGCCGCACAGATCGCGCTGTATTTCGGGCGTCAGCGCGCCATAGCGCACCCGCCCACGCAGCGTGCCAAGCCAACCATCGACACGCGTTTCCAGGCCCTTGTGTGTGGCAAACGGGAACCAGACCGCATCGCAGCCGTCCAGCAGAGCGGGCATCTGCGCGTCTATTTCCTTGATGGAAAAGGCCGCCTCCACACCCAGTGTGCCGGGCGCAGCCTCTGGCCCCAAACGGATGCCGTCCCAGATCTCGCGCTCCAGGTCCTTAGGCGGGCAAAACAGGGTGGTATGGCCGTCACCCTTGATCACCAGCCAGGCCTGGGGCTCGGTGAAGCCGCTTAGGTAATAAAAATAGCTGTCGTGGCGGAATAGAAAGTCGGCATCGCGGTTGCGCTGTTGCTCGGGCGCGGTCGGCAGAATCGCGATGTCATTTGGGCCTATGCGGCGGGCCAGCTCGGTGCGGCGGGCCTGGAAATCAGAGAGTGTCATTCGGGAGTTCCTGCAAAAGCGGATCAGTGGCTGTCAGGCATTCAGCCTGGCCAGGCGTTCGGGCGTGCCCACATCGGTCCATGCGCCAGTGTATAGCCGGGCCGATACCCTTTGCTGGTCCATCGCGGCGCGCAGCAGGGGTGCCAGTGCCAGGCTGATGCCCTGCGGGTTGCCGGGTGGCAGCGCGCACCAGGGCGGCAAAAACAGTTCGCGGCGATACAGGCCGATCGTGGAGAAGGTGAAGCGCGTCTGCTCCGAACCCTTGGGTGGGTTCAAGGCCAGCCCGTTTGCCGAGTCCAGGCCAAAATCACCGGCCGGGTTGTGCTCTGGGTTGGGCACCAGCCAGAGATGGGCCAGCATGTCGCTGTCCAGAAAGCGTTGCACGTCGCCTTTGGAAAACACAAAGTCTGGAGTGAACACATCTCCCGCCATCACCCAGAAGGCCTCGCCCAGCAGCGGCAGGGCGCGGCAAATGCCACCGGCGGTTTCCAGCGCACGGCCAAAGTCCGTCCCTTCGCGGGAATAGCTCAGCTGCAGGGGGCGTTTGGATAAGGCCGGTGCGGCAAAGGCCGAACCAAACTGCGCCTCGATTTGTTCGCCTAGCCAGGCGGTGTTGATCACGGCCTGGTGAAAGCCGCCCTGCAGCAAGGCCTCCATGCGCCATTGCAGCAGCGGTTTGCCGCGCACGCTCAGCAGCGGTTTGGGCGTGGCGTCGGTGAGCGGGCGCATGCGTTCGCCGCGCCCGGCGGCCAACAACAAAACGGGAATGGGGCTTTCAAGGTCGTTGTTCATGGCTTGCTGGCAATTTGGAAGTGTGAAGTGGGAACATGTCGGCGATCGTAAGCCCGTGCAGGCATTGATAAGCGCTGTCCTTGATCTGACGCAGGTGAACGCATTGTGCAAACCCGGCCGCCGTTCTATGCTGCGGGCTCACCCCGGAGATAAGCTATGAAAAACGATACCAGCCCTATTTCACCCGCCGAAATTGCCATCCGCGACGCCGCCCGTGACTACCACCGCTACCCGACCCGCGGCAAGATTTCGGTCAACGCCACCAAGCCGCTGTCCAACCAGCGCGATCTGTCCCTGGCCTACAGCCCCGGCGTGGCCTATCCCTGCCTAGACATCCAGGCCGACCCCAGCCTGGCCTATGAATACACCAGCCGCGGCAATCTGGTGGCGGTGATCACCAACGGCACTGCGGTGCTGGGCCTGGGCGATATTGGCCCGCTGGCCGGAAAGCCCGTCATGGAGGGCAAGGGCTGCCTGTTCAAGAAGTTCGCCGGCATCGACGTGTTTGACATCGAACTCGATGAGCGCGACCCCGACAAGCTGGTGGACATCATCGCCGCCATGGAGCCCACCCTGGGCGGCGTCAACCTGGAAGACATCAAGGCGCCGGAATGCTTTTATATCGAGAAGAAACTACGCGAGCGCATGAACATCCCGGTGTTCCACGACGACCAGCACGGCACGGCCATCATCTCCAGCGCGGCGCTCTTGAACGGTCTGGAACTGGTGGGCAAGGACATTGCCAGCGTCAAGGTGGCGGTGTCGGGCGCCGGTGCCGCCGCCCTGGCCTGTCTGGATGTGATGGTGGGCCTGGGCATCCAGCGCAAGAACGTCTATGTCTGCGACTCCAAGGGCGTGATCTACCATGGCCGCCCCGGTGGCTACGACGAATCCAAGGAGCGCGTGGCCCAAGACACCGAATGCCGCACACTGGCCGACGTGGTCAATGGCGCCGACGTGTTTCTGGGCTGCTCCACCGCCGGTGTGCTGACGCAGGACATGGTCAAGACCATGGCCGATAAGCCCATCATCCTGGCCCTAGCCAACCCCGAGCCCGAGATCCGCCCCGAACTGGCCAAGGCTGTGCGACCCGACTGCATCATCGCCACCGGCCGCTCGGATTACCCCAACCAGGTCAACAACGTCCTGTGCTTTCCCTACATCTTCCGCGGCGCGCTGGACTGCGGCGCTACCAAGATCACCGAGGCCATGAAGCTGGCCTGCGTGCGCCAGATTGCCGATCTGGCCAAGGCCGATATCAGCGAGGAAGTGGCCACCGCCTATGCCGGCAAGGAACTGGTGTTCGGCCCGGAGTATTTGATCCCGACACCCTTCGACTCGCGCCTGATCCTGCGCATTGCCCCGGCCGTGGCGGCAGCTGCGGCCGAGTCGGGTGTGGCGGTGCGGCCGATTGCCGACATGGAGGCCTACCGCCAGCAACTCTCGCGCTTTGTCTACCAGACCGGCATGTTTATGCAGCCGGTATTCACCGCCGCCAAGGGCGTGGCCATGGACGTCAAGCGCGTGGCCTATGCCGAGGGCGAAGACGAGCGCGTGCTGCGCGCCGTACAGGTGGTGGTGGACGAGGGCCTGGCACAGCCGATTTTGGTGGGCCGTCCGGCCGTCATCGAGGCGCGCGTCAAAAAGGCCGGTCTGCGCATCCGCTTAGGAGCCGACTACACGGTGGTCAACCCCGAGGACGATCCGCGCTTCAAGCAGTACTGGGAGGCCTACCACGCCATCATGGGGCGCGACGGCGTCTCCATTGAGGCCGCCAAGGCCGCCGTTCGGCGCTCCAGCACCACCATCGCCTCGCTGATGGTCAAGCTCGGAGACGCCGACGCCATGCTGTGTGGCCTGGTCGGTCGCTTTGACACCCACCTGGACCATGTGCGCGACATCATTGGTGTGCGAGCCGATGCCACCGGCCTGGCCACGCTCAATGCGCTGATGATGGAGCACCGCACCCTGTTCATTGCCGACACCTTTGTCAACGAAGATCCGGACGCGCAACAGCTAGCCGAAATTGCCCTGATGGCGGTAGAAGAGGTGCAGCGCTTTGGCTTGCCGCCCAAGGTGGCGTTTTTGTCGCACTCCATGTACGGCAGCTCGCATCGCAAGTCGGCGGTGAAGATGCGCCAGGCCTATGGGCTGTTTCGCAAGCTGGCACCCGATGTGGAATGCGACGGCGAATTACATGGGGATGCGGCCCTCAGCGAAGACATGCGCAACAACATTTTGATGGGCGGCGGTCTCAAGGGCGAGGCCAATATCCTGATCTGCCCGAACCTGGACGCCGCCAACATCTTGTTCAATGTGCTCAAGATGGTCAGCGGCCACGGCGTCACGGTGGGTCCGATTCTGCTGGGTGCTGCGGCCACGGCCCATGTGCTGACACCCTCGGCTACGGTGCGCCGTGTGGTGAACATGACGGCGCTTGCCGCCGCGCACTCGTCACTGCCAGCGGGGCGCCGAAGCCTGGCCTAGAGCGGTGCTGGCCTAATGCGCGCCCAGCAGTTCCTTGAGCCGGTCCAGCAGGTCCAGGTCTATGCTTCGGGTGGCGCTGTTGTCGGCAAACTCGTCGTAGACCCAGTCGCCCTGGGCCTGCGACACACCGGCAGGCTGCGGCATGGGGTAATTGGGTTTGCCCCTGAGCGCAACGCTCATGAAGTCGGTCCAGATCGGCAGCGCCAGGGTGGCGCCAAACTCGCGTCCGCCCAAGGACTGCGGCTCGTCGTAGCCCATCCAGGCCACGCCGGTAACGGGTCCGGCAAAGCCAGCAAACCAGCCGTCCACCGCATCGCTGCTGGTGCCGGTCTTGCCGGCCAGATCGGAGCGCCCCAGTTTTTGCGCGGCGGCGGCCGTGCCACTGACCGTCACCTCGTGCAGCAGGCTGCTGGTGACAAAGGCGTTGCGGGCGTCGAGCACGCGGTCCGCCTCCTGCGCCACGGCCACCGGTTTGGCGGCAAACAACACGGCGCCGCGCGCGTCCACCACCTTCTGGATCAGGTAGGGCGTGACCGCAAAGCCGCCATTGGCAAACACCGAATAGGCTCCGGCCATTTGCAGCGGTGTCACCGAGCCGGTGCCCAGTGCCAGCGTGTAGTTCACCGGCTGCTTGGCCGGGTCAAGGCCGAAGCGCGGCAAAAAGTCGTGCGCATATTGCGGCGTGATGGCGCGCAGCAGGCGCACCGCCGCCACGTTCTTGGACTGTGCCAGGGCGCGGCGCAATGTGATCGCGCCCTCATACACATCGTCATCGTTTTGCGGAGTCCAGGGCTGACCACCGGTTTCTGCCGAGCTAAGGGTCAGGGGCGCGTCATTGACCTGGGTGGCTGGCGAATAGCCCTTGTCTAGTGCCGCGGAATAAATAAACGGTTTCATGGCCGAGCCGGGTTGGCGCCAGGCTTGCGTCACGTGATTGAAGGGACTGGCGCTGAAATCAAAGCCGCCCACCAACGCGCGGTAGGCGCCGGTCTGGTTGTTCAGCGCCACAAAGGCGGCGCCCACATTCGGCATTTGCGCAATGGTCCAGTGGCCCTTGCCGTCCTGCTGCACGCGTATCACCGAGCCTTGCTTGATTTTCAATTCATCCGCCGCCTTCTGAGAAAGCGCCGTAGCGGCAAAGCGCAGGCCGTCTCCGCTCAGCACGATCTCATCGCTATTGGCCAGCACCGCGTGCACCGCCTGTGGCGCCACCGACACCACCACGGCCGAGACCATTTTGTCGCTGGCCGGGTGCTGTTGCAGCGTCGCCTCGATCAGCTTTTGGCGCTCCACCGGATTGGCGGGCAGTGCCACTACCGCCTCGGGACCGCGGTAGCCATGGCGCTGGTCGTAGGCCAGCACGTTGCGGCGCAGCGCCTCATAGGCGGCCTCCTGCTCGGCGTTGACCAGGGTGGTGGTGACGCTGATGCCGCGGGTGTAGGCCTCGTCCTTGAACTGCGCCACCATGGCCAGGCGCACCATCTCGGCCACGTACTGGGCGTGGGCGCTGTAGCTCTGGCCCTCCATGCGCACATGCAGGTCTTCGGCCTGCGCGGTCCTAAGCTGGGCGTCGTTGATATAGCCCAGGTCGCGCATGCGCTTCAAGACCAGACGCTGGCGTGCCTGCGCCCGCTTGGGGTTGGCCACCGGGTTGACGGTGCTGGGTGCCTGCGGCAGACCGGCCAGCATGGCGGCCTGGGCCAGGCTCAGGTCCTTGAGCGGCTTGCCAAAGTAAATGCGCGCCGCACTGCTAAAGCCATAGGCGCGCTGACCCAGATAGACCTGGTTCATGTAGAGCTCCAGGATCTGGTCCTTGGTCAGGGCGCGTTCGATCTTGTAGGCCAACATCACCTCGGTGATCTTGCGCGAAAACACCTTTTCCTTGGTCAGAAAAAAGTCGCGCGCCACCTGCATGGTGATGGTGGAGGCACCCTGCTTGAAGCCGCCGGTGAGGTCGGCAATCACGGCGCGCGCCACGCCCTTGAAGTCGACGCCGCCATGCTCGTAAAAGCGCGAATCTTCGATCGACAGCAGCGCCTGCTTCTGAATCAGCGGAATATCCTTGATGGCAACAAACTCGCGCCGCTCCTGGCCAAATTCGCCAATTAGCACGCCCTCGCTGCTGTACACGCGAAGCGGGATTTTGGGCCGGTAGTCCACCAGCGCGTCCAGGTTGGGCAGGTCCAGCGGTGTGGCAGCCTGGGCGGCGGGCAGCAGCAGGCTGCACAGTAGCAGCAGGCGGATGAAATGCAAAGAGGGAAATATTTTCAAGATGGCAGAGTCTAAGTCAGCCGGAACATGAGCGCGCAGGCCGCGCGTTCCTAGGGTTCAAAGTCTTCCAGGGGATTCGCATCGGTTTTGGGCTGTTCGCGGGCGCGTTTGATCAGCAGCGCCAGCAGCGCCGCCGCGGCCATCGAGCCCTGCAGTACCGGCGACGTGCTCAGCACCTGGGCCAGTCCGGTCACGGCCTGGACGCTGACCTGTTGCACATAGTCGGTCAGCGCCATCACCTGGTCGGCATCCACAGACTGCACCAGTTCCGGGCGAATGCCGCGCTTGAACCAGTCGCTGTTGAAAGCCAGATTGGCAAAGGCGCCGTCACACACCGTGGCCAGCGACAGCAGGCCCAGGGGCTTGAGCAATTGCTCCAGCAATCGCCTCTTCAGGGAGATGGGCGACTCTGCATACACCTGCCCCAACAGGGCTGGCACTGGATCGTGCGCCGCCTGTTCAATCTGGGGCAATGTTGGTTTGTGCATATTGGGCTTGAAGTAGGTCCCATCATGGCTTGCACCGGTGTCAAGCCCGTGTCAAGCAGGTGTCTGTCGGGTAAACCTTTGTAAGCAGTGAAGTTGTTTGGCATGCAGGGCTGCTGGCGCTGGGCTGTATTTGCGTCGCATACTTGGACCATGAATACAACGGGTTTTCAGGACAAATATGGCGCCTGGCCGGATGTGGTGGCCGGTCTTTGCGTGGCCGGGCTGCTGCTGCCAGAGGCCGTGGCCTATGCCGGCCTGGCGCACCTGCCGGTAGGCCATGCGCTGACGGCCGTGGTGGTCGGCTTGGTGGTGTATGCCTTGTTCGGCGGTAGCCGCTTTGCCATCGTGGCGCCCACATCAAGCACCGCTGCTCTGGCGGCTGCCGCCGCGGTATCGATGACCGGTGCCTGGAGCGCGGCCAATGCTGCGGCCTACACCCAGGTGCTGATGGCCCTGGTGATCCTCAGCGGACTCATGTTGATGCTGCTCGCGGCGGCGCGCCAGGGCCAGCTCTCCTCCTATGTGTCGCGCCCGGTGCTCAAGGGATTTGCCTTTGCGCTGGCGCTGACGATTGTGATCAAGCAGCTGCCCGATGCGCTGGGGCTGGGGCTGGAGCTGCCATCTGCCAGCTCTGCCGATCCGCTGCATTTGTTGCTGTTTGCGTTGGCGCATATGCCGCAATGGCATCTGCCCAGCATGCTGCTGGCCCTGGTGGCGGGCGCCATGATGCTGTGGCTGCGGCGCTGGCCGCGTCTGCCGGCCTCCTTGCTGGTGATGCTGCTGTCCATCGCGTTGACGCGCTTGCCGATTTGGCAAACCCTGGCGGTGCGTCAGGTAGGCGCGGTGGCGATTCCAGCCTTTGCCGTGGGCCTGCCGCAGTTGCCCCTCAATGACTGGTTGCGCGCCGGTGAGCTGGCCTTTGGCTTGGTGATGCTGGTGTTTGCCGAGTCCTGGGGCAGCATGCGCAGCCAGGCAATGATCCATGGCGACGCGCTGGATGCCAACCGCGAGCTGCTGGTGCTGGGTGCCTGCAATGTGGGCGCGGGCCTGTTGCAAGGCATGGCGGTGGGGGCCGGGTTTTCTGCCACCAGCGCCAATGCGGGTGCCGGTGCGGTGTCGCGCAAGGCCGGTGCGGTGGCGCTCTTGGCGGTAGTCCTTGCCATTGGGTTTGCCTTACCGGCCCTGCAGTTGTTGCCACGACCGGTGCTGGCGGTGGCGGTGATCAGCGCGCTTTGGCATGCCTTGTCGCTGCGCCCGCTCATAGTCGTCTGGCACATGAACCGCGACCGTGGTTTGTTGCTGGCTGCCGTGCTGGCTGTGCTCTTGCTGGGCGTACTGGACGGCATGCTCGTGGCCATAGGCCTGTCGGTGCTGGGTGCGCTTCACCGCTTCAGCCAGCCGGTGGTGCATGAGCTGGGTGAGCTGCTTGAGAGCCGCAACTATGTGGATGTGCAGGTGCAGCAGGGTGCACATGCCCAGGCTGGACTGCTGATTCTGCGGCCGGAAGAGCCTTTGTTTTTCGGCAGCGCCGAGCGCGTCATGGGCGAGGTGCTGCGCCTGGCCCGTGGCCGTGCCGGTTTGCACACCGTGATCCTGAGCCTGGAAGAAAGCGCCGACCTCGACAGCACCGCCGTGGACTGTTTGATGGAGTTGCGCCACAGCCTGCAGTCGGCCGACAAGAGGCTGCTGCTGGCGCGCGTCAAGACCACCGTGCGCGAGCTCTTGTTGCGGGTGGACCCGCAGGGCGTGGGCCATGATGCGCAGCTGTTCTGGAGCGTGGCCGATGCGGCCGCTGCGGCGTTGGTGATCAGCCAGCCTGAGGCACAAAACCGGCAGCCTGCGGCATGAGGGCATTGGCGGTCAGCGGTGAGAGCCGGTCCGGCCACAGCGGCTGGCGCAAGCCGGTTCTCTGGACGCTGTATGCCCTGCTGGCACTGGCGCAGGCCTGGTGGGCGGGCGAGTGGGCGGCGCAGCGCGAAAAGCGGCTGCAGGTGGATGCCATTCACCGCACGCTCGAGGTGCAGGCACTGGGCCTTCGCGGCACGGTGGCGCGCTACAAGCACATCCCTTTTGTCACCGCGCAGCACCCCGACATTCAGGCCCTGTTGAAGGCGCCGCGGGACTTGGCCTTGGTCGCCAAGGTCAACCGCTATTTGCAGCAAACCAGCCAGCGCGTAGGCTCCAACGCGCTGTATTTGATGGACGCGAACGGCCAGACCCTGGCCGCTAGCAACTGGCAACAGGCGGACAGCTTTGTTGGCCAGAACTATGGCTTTCGGCCCTACTTCAAGGACGCCCTGGCCGGGCGCGATGGCTTCTTTTACGCCATTGGCAACAACACGCAGGTGCCCGGCATGTTTATCTCGGCACCGGTGCGCGTGGGCAAGTCCCCCACCGGTGCCAGGCCGCTGGGCGTGCTGGTCATCAAGGTCAGCCTGGGCGACATCGAGGACGCCTGGCGCCGCACCCAGGACCCGGTCTATTTGGCCGATGCGTGGGGCGTGATTTTTCTGGGCTCCATCACGGACTGGCAATACAAGGCCACTCAGCCCTTGTCGGCGACCGCGCTGGCCTGGATACGCGGCAACCGCCAGTACGGCGACCGCCTGGATTTTGAGCCCCCGGCCTGGCAGCAGCTGCGCGTGCAGGGCGAGGCCAGTTACGAGACCCGCGCCCTGTTGGACGGGCGAGCGCAGCAATTTCTGTCGCTGGAAGAGGAACTGCCCGAATTCCGGTGGAAGCTGGTGGTGATGACCGACCTGGCACCGGTGCATTGGGCGCGTTGGATAGGCCAGGCGCTGACCCTTTTGTTGGCTCTGGTACTGTGGCTGGTCTTAAAGCTGGCCCAGCAGCGCGAGCGCCGATTCGGCGAGTTGCGCCGCCACCGTGAAGAGCTGGAACAGCGGGTTCTGGCGCGCACTGCCGAGCTGCAGGAGGCGCATGCGTTTCGCAAGGCCATGGGCGACTCCCTGGTGGTGGGCATGCGCGCCCGCGATCTGCAGGGCCGCATCATCTACGCCAATCCGGCGCTGTGCGAGATCACCGGCTATAGCGCAGCCGAATTGGTCGGCCAGTTGCCGCCGTATCCCTATTGGCATCCGGACGACATGGAAAAGCACTGGCAAGACAACGCCGCCGTGCTCAGTGGTGCGCCCATGCGAGGCTTTGAGTCGCGCATACGCCACCGCGATGGCCATGACGTGACCACCATGATTTACTCGGCGGCGCTGATCGACGGCAGCGGCCAACACAGCGGCTGGATGAGCTCGGTGCTGGACATCAGCGAGCAAAAACGCGCCGAGGAACAACAGCGCCTGCAGGCCGCCAGCATGCAGCGCACCAGCCGCCTGGCCACCCTGGGCGAACTGGCCTCCACCCTGGCCCATGAGCTTGGTCAGCCGCTGATGGCCCTGGTCAGCTTTGCCGGTTCTGCCCGTGCCTTTGCCGAGCGCGACCAGCGCGAAGCCCTGCTGGAAACCCTGGGCGACATCCGCACGCAGGCGCAACGCGCCGCCGATATCGTGGGCCGCATACGCGGTTTCGTGCGTCTGCAAACCAGTGGTTTTGAGGCCTGCACCGTCAACGCCGTGGTGGCCAATGTGCTGGCCCTGCTGCGCCCCGAAATCGGCCAGCAGCAGGCCCGCGTGGTCACGCAGCTGGACGAGCATCTGCCGGTGATCCAGGCCGACCGCTTGCTGCTGGAGCAGGTGCTGCTGAATCTGCTGCTAAACGCCTTGCAGGCCATGCAGGGCCAGCCAGCGGCGAGCAAGCTGGTGCAGCTGGACACCGGCATGCAGGACGGCATGGTTTTTATCCGGGTGACCGACAGCGGTCCCGGCATTGCAACCGAGGCGCTGGCGCAATTGTTTGAGCCCTTCTTCACCACCAAGGCGGAGGGCCTGGGGCTGGGCCTGAACATTTGCCGTACCACGGTGGAGGCACACCGCGGCCGCTTGAGCGCCGAAAATGGTGAGCCAGTCGGCGCCGTGTTTACCGTCTTTCTTCCCCCTGCCTCATGAATCCGAAGCACCTCAACTTGTACATCGTCGATGACGATGAGGCCGTGCGCCGCTCCCTAGCCAGCCTGTTGCGCGCACGCCTGTGCGACTGTGCCATCCAGGCCTATGACAGTGGCGAGTCTTTTTTGCAAGCTGCCCAACTCGACGCCAGCGGCGTGCTGGTGCTGGACCTGCGCATGCAGGGCATCAGCGGCCTCGACGTTTTTCAACAGTTGCAAGAGCGTGGCAGCCCGCTGGTGGTGGTGTTTTTGTCCGGTCATGGAGACATCCCGGTGGCCGTGCGCGCCATGCAGCAGGGCGCGGTCAGCTGGCTGGAAAAGCCCTGCAGTGACGACAAACTAATGGAGGCCGTGAACCGTGCCAAGGCACTGGCCGCCGACATTGCCCGAGCACGGCAGGGACGCCAGCGCGCACTGCAACTTTGGGCCAAGGTGACGGCGCGCGAGAAGCAGGTGGCGCCGTTGGTGGCCCAGGGTCTGTCCAGCAAGGAGGCGGCACAGTTGCTCAGCAAACAAGACCCGGAAAATCCGATTGATTACCGCACCGTGGAGAACCACCGCGCCAAAATATTTTCCAAACTCGAAGTCGCCCACAGCAACGCGCTGCTGGTGTTTTTGCGCGACAACGGACTTTAAATTAGCGCCCGCCTATAGACACCTTGCCAAATGCGGCTTGGGCCTCGCGTGGCAGGCAGCGCCAGTAGACCGGGTTGGCTTCTACCGTGGCGCCCAGGGCGGCCGCGGCCTGCCAGCCCCAGCGCGGCTGGTACAAAAAGGCGCGGGCCAGGGCGATCAGGTCGGCGTCACCGGCCAGCAAAGCGTCTTCTGCCTGCTGCGGCTCGGTAATCAGGCCGACGGCGGTGGTGACCATGCCGGTGGCTGCCCGGATCTGTTTGGCAAAGTGCAGCTGGTAGCCCGGGCCAATGGCAATCTTTTGCTGCGGCGACAGGCCACCGCTGGAGACATGGATGAAGTCGCAGCCCAGGGCCTTGAGGCACTTGGCGAATTCAGTCACTTCGTCGGCGCTCAGGCCGCCTTCCACCCAGTCGCTGGCCGACACGCGAATGCCCAGCACGCCTTGGTAGGCTGCGCGCACGGCGGCAAACACTTCCAGCGGATAGCGCATGCGGTTCTCCAGGCTGCCACCATATTCGTCGGCGCGCTGGTTGGACAAGGGTGACAAAAATTCATGCAACAAGTAGCCATGGGCGCCGTGTAACTCAATCGCGTCTATGCCCATCTTGTCGGCACGCAAAGCGGCTGTCACAAAGGCATCGCGCACACGGGCCAGTTCAGCCGCACCCATGGCCGTCGGCGGCGCCTCATTGGGCAGCTGCGGCAGGGCCGATGGGCCTACGGTTTGCCAGCCGCCTTGGTCTGCGCTTAGCAGCTGGCCGCCCTGCCAGGGCACGGCGCTGGATGCCTTGCGCCCGGCGTGCGCGAGCTGAATGCACACAGCAACATGCGGCGCCAGCTTGCGGGCGCGCTGCAAGTTGTCGGCCAGCTTGACCTCGGTGCGCTCGTCCCACAGCCCCAGGCAGCTGGGAGTGATACGGCCCTCGGGCAGCACGGCCGTGGCTTCGATGGTGAACATGGCCGCGCCGCCGTTGAGCAGATTGCCCCAGTGCATCAGATGCCAGTCGGTGGCCTCACCGTTGATGGCGGAATACTGGCACATGGGTGCGACCACAATGCGGTTCGCCAGGGTGATGCCGCCGCGTGGTGAAGGCAGGTTCAGGGGGGTAAAAAGTGTGCTCATCCAGCAAGCATATCGCGTGGTGGCGTGGGCTGCGTTGTGGCGCTGCAAAAGCCTTGCACGGTGGCACCGGTAAAATGGCGGGTTAAGTATTCGCTTCTTCGCACTCACTACCACCTGGAGCCGCCAACCATGGCCAACACCCAACAAATGGCAAGCGCAATCCGCGCACTTGCCATGGACGCAGTTCAACTTGCCAACTCCGGTCACCCCGGCGCCCCCATGGGCATGGCCGATATGGCAGTGGCCCTGTGGGGCGAGCATCTGCGCCACAACCCGGCCAAGCCCAATTGGATGAACCGCGACCGCTTTGTGCTGTCCAATGGCCACGGCTCGATGCTGATTTATGCGCTCTTGCACCTGACCGGCTACAAGTTGCCGATGGAAGAGCTCAAAAACTTCCGCACCCTGCACAGCAAAACCGCGGGTCATCCCGAGTACGGCATCACCCCCGGCGTGGAAACCACCACCGGCCCGCTGGGCCAGGGCCTGACCAATGCCGTGGGCATGGCGCTGGCCGAGAAACTGCTGGCCAAGGAATTCAATCGCGAAGGCCATGCCATCGTTGATCACCACACCTATGTGTTCATGGGTGACGGCTGCCTGATGGAGGGCATCAGCCACGAGGCCGCCTCCCTGGCCGGTGCCTGGAAGCTGGGCAAGCTGATTGCGCTGTACGACGACAACGGTATCTCCATTGACGGCCAGGTCGCGCCCTGGTTTGCCGACAACACCGCGCTGCGCTTTGTGAGCTACGGCTGGAATGTGCTGGGTCCGATCGACGGCCACGACGTCGAGCTGGTGTCCAAGACCATTGCCGAGGCCAAGAAATCCACCGACAGACCGACGCTGATCATTTGCAAGACGCATATCGGTTTTGGTTCACCGAACCGCGCCAACACCTCCAAGGCGCACGGCGAGCCGTTGGGCGCCGAAGAAATCAAGCTGACCCGCGCAGCCATTGGCTGGGAGCATGCGCCCTTTGTCATCCCCACGGAGGTGTACTCCGATTGGGACGCCAAGGCCAAAGGGGCTGCCGCGCAAAAAGAATGGACCGAAGGCTTCGACGCCTACAAGGCCGCCTACCCGGCCCAGGCCAAGGAGCTGGTACGCCGCATGAAGGGCGAGTTGCCCAAGAAGTTTGTGCAGACCGCCGTGGACACCATCATTGCCGCGCACCAAAAGGGCGAGACGGTTGCCAGCCGCAAGGCCTCGCAACTGGCACTCGAATCCTTCACTGCAGCCGTGCCCGAACTGCTGGGCGGCTCGGCCGACCTGACCGGCTCCAATCTGACCAACACCAAGAGCACGCCCAATCTGCGCTTCACGATGCAGGGCGATGTGGTGCAGACGCCGGACGCAAATGGCAATTTGATCGGCGGGCGCCACATCAACTACGGCGTGCGCGAATTCGGCATGGCCGCCATCATGAACGGCATTGCCTTGCATGGCGGCTTCATTCCCTATGGCGGCACCTTCCTGACCTTCAGCGACTACAGCCGCAATGCCATCCGCATGGCAGCTCTCATGAAGATTCGCGTAATCCATGTGTTCACCCACGATTCCATCGGTCTGGGCGAAGACGGCCCGACCCACCAGTCGATTGAACACGCCGCCTCGCTGCGCCTGATCCCCAATCTGGATGTGTGGCGTCCGGGCGATACGGCCGAGACCGCAGTGGCCTGGACCGTGGCGCTGCAGAATGACAAGCGCCCCACCGCCCTGTTGCTGTCGCGCCAGAACATCAGCTACGCAGTCAAGGGCGACTCCGAACTGGCAGCAGATGCCAGCGGCATTGACGCCATCGGCAAGGGCGCCTATGTGCTGTCCGAGCCGGCCAACGTCGGCATGAAAAAGAAGATGCAGGCCGTCATCATCGCCACCGGTTCCGAGGTGCAGTTGGCGCTCAAGGCCCAGTTGCTGCTGGCGGAACGCAAGATTGCGGTGCGCGTGGTTTCCATGCCCAGTACCACTACCTTTGACCGCCAGAGCGTGGAATACAAGAGCCTAGTGCTGCCCGCCGGTGTGCCGCGCGTGGCTGTGGAAATGGGCTCTACGGATGGCTGGTGGAAGTACGGCGTGGGGGCCGTGGTCGGCATCGACACCTTTGGCGAATCCGCTCCGGCCCCGGTGCTGTTCAAGCATTTCGGCTTTACCGACGCGAACGTGGCAGACACCGTACAAAGCTTGCTGCAGCGCAAGTAGACTGAGACAGTTTTTTTCGACAATCGATTTTTAACGCAAGAAAGTGAAGCAAATGACAATCAAGATTGGTATCAATGGTTTCGGGCGTATTGGTCGCAACGTGCTGCGCTCTGCGTTGCAGAACTTCAGCGACATCGAAGTGGTCGGCATCAACGACCTGCTCGAACCCCATTACCTGGCCTACATGCTGCAATACGACTCGGTGCATGGCCGCTTCAAGGGCGAAGTGTCCGTCGAAGGAAACACCCTGGTGGTCAATGGCAAGAAGATCCGCCTGACGCAAGAGCGTGACCCGGCGAATTTGAAGTGGAATGAAGTCGGCGCCACCGTCGTCATCGAATCCACCGGCCTGTTCCTGGACAAGGTGACGGCGCAAAAGCACATCGATGCCGGCGCCACCAAGGTCATCCTGTCGGCGCCCAGCAAGGACGACACCCCCATGTTCGTGTTCGGAGTGAACGAGAACACCTACAAGGGCGAAGCGATTGTGTCCAACGCTTCTTGCACTACCAACTGCCTGGCTCCTTTGGCAAAGGTGATCAACGACAAGTTCGGTATCAAGCGCGGCCTGATGACCACGGTGCATGCTGCCACTGCCACGCAAAAGACCGTGGACGGTCCTTCCAACAAAGACTGGCGTGGCGGGCGCGGCATACTGGAAAACATCATTCCGAGCAGCACCGGTGCAGCCAAGGCGGTGGGCGTGGTGATTCCTGAACTGAACAAAAAGCTCACCGGCATGTCCTTCCGTGTGCCCACCAGCGACGTGTCGGTAGTCGACCTGACGGTGGAACTGAACACCAGCGCCACCCTGGCTGAAATCTGCGCTGAAATCAAGCTGCAAAGCGAGGGCGCCCTGAAGGGCGTTCTGGGTTACACCGAAGACAAGGTGGTTGCCACCGACTTCCGTGGTGACACCCGTACCTCCATCTTTGATGCCGATGCCAGCATTGCCCTGGACGGCACGTTTGTGAAGCTCATCAGCTGGTACGACAACGAATGGGGCTACTCCAACAAGTGCCTGGAAATGGTCCGCGTGGTCAGCAAGTAAGCCTTGCACCACCCCTGAAAAAAGCGCCTTCGGGCGCTTTTTTTTATGGCGGCGACAATAGCGCCATGCTTGCTTGTCTGTTCCCATGAATCCTGGTGTTCTCTACGCAACCCTGGCCTATATCGCCTGGGGCCTGTTCCCTCTGTACTTCCATCAACTGGCCAGCGTGGCGCCGCTGGAGGTGGTGATGCACCGCACGCTCTGGTCGGCGCTGTTCCTGCTGTGCGTGCTGACCTTTCTGCGGCGCTGGAGCTGGTTGCGCGCAGTGGCCGGTCAGCCGCGCGTGCTGGCGGCCTTTGCGCTGTCGGCGGCCCTGCTGACGCTGAACTGGCTGACCTATGTCTGGGCGGTGCACAACCAGCATTTGCTGGACGCCAGTCTGGGCTATTTCATCCTGCCGCTGGTGAATGTGGCGATCGGCTTTTTTGTGCTGCATGAGCGGCCCCGGCGCGGTCAGTGGCTGGCCGTGGCGGTGGCGACTTCGGGCGTGTTGTGGCTGGCGGTGCAGGCTGGCCACCCGCCCTGGATCGCGCTGATTCTCGCCTTCAGCTTTGGCGGCTACGGCCTGTTGCGCAAGGTGGGTTCCCTGGGTGCGCTGGAAGGCTTGTCGCTGGAGACCCTGTTGCTGGCGCCTTTCGCCGTCGGCGTGCTGGCCTATTTAAGCTGGCAGGGCCACAGCGCCTTTGTTCAGTTTGACCCCGTCACTTTTGCCTGGCTGCTGTTTGGTGGGCCGATGACCGCCATTCCCTTGCTGCTGTTTGCCGCAGGTGCCAGGCGCATCACGCTGACCACTATGGGAATTTTGCAATACATTTCGCCCAGCCTGCAATTTGCGATCGGCGTCTGGCTGTTTCATGAGCCTTTTGCCAGCGCGCGCTTTGTCGGCTTTTTGCTGATCTGGTTGGCGCTGGTGATTTACAGCGCCGAGGGCTGGCTGGTCGGCCGGTTGAAACGCTAAGCAGCGACGCTGAACAATTGCTCAAATTCCTGCAGCGGGCAGGGTCGGCCAAACAAATAGCCCTGGTAGGCGTGGCAGCCGATGTCGCTCAGGAAGTCGCGCTGGGCCTGGGTTTCCACGCCCTCGGCAATCACGCTCAAGCCCAGGTTTTGCGCCAGGTTGACCACGGTCTGGGCAATGGCTGCGTCCTTGCTGTCTTGCAGCAGGTCGCGCACAAAGCTCTGGTCGATCTTGAGCTGGTCTAGTGGCAGGCGCTGCAGATAGGACAGCGACGAATAACCGGTGCCAAAGTCATCCAGCGAAAACGCAATGCCATAGTCATGCAGGGCCTCCATTTTGCCCACCGTCTCCTGCACGCTATTGACCATCAGGCTTTCGGTCAGCTCCAGCTTGAGCAGTCGCGGGTTGGCGCCCGAGGCCTGCACAATGGTCTGGACCTGTTGCACAAAATCGCTTTGGCGGAACTGGCGTGCGCTGACATTGACCGAAATCGTCAGGTGGCTGAATGCACTTTGCTGGGCCCAGCGCGTGAGTTGCGCGCAGGCGTTCTCCAGCACCCAGGCACCCAAGGCCAAAATTACGCCGGTTTCCTCGGCCAGCGGGATGAAGTGGCCGGGCATGACCAGGCCGCGTTCCGGGTGCAGCCAGCGCAGAAGGACTTCGGCCCCCATGATGCGGTCCTGGTCGTCCACCTGCGGCTGGTAGTAGAGCTGCAACTGGTCTTGCTCCAGGGCGTGACGCAGGTCGTGTTCCAGCGCAGCGCGGGCGTCCACGCTGCTCTGCATGTCCGGATCAAAAAAACGCACCGTGTTGCGGCCCGAGGCCTTGGCCTGGTACATGGCGGTGTCGGAGCGCATCAGCAGTTCGTCGGTGGACAGCGACTGGTCGTTGAACATGGCAATGCCAATGCTGGAGGTGCACAGATGGTTGCGCAGCGGCAGGTCCTGCGCGCCCGCAGCCAGGTCCAGCAAAAAAGGCTGGCGTAGGTGGGCCATGATCTTTTCTGCCACCGCTTCGGCCTGACTGGCAGCCATACCGCCGCCGTCCAAGCCTTCCAGGATCACCACAAACTCGTCACCTCCCATGCGGGCCGCGGTGTCGCCCTGGCGTAGGCAGGTTTGCAAGCGCCTGGCCATTTCCACCAGCAGTTGGTCGCCCACCGCATGGCCCAGGGTGTCGTTGAGGACCTTGAAGTTGTCAATGTCGATCAACAACAGCGCGCAATGGCTTGGGTGGCGCGCACAGCCCAGCAGTGCGCGGTTCAGGCGCTCCAGCATGAGGCGGCGGTTGGGAAGTCGGGTCAGCGGATCAAAAAAAGCCAGCAGTTCGATCTTCTCGGCGTGTGCCTTGCGTTCGCCAATGTCGCGTATCGAGGCATGCAGGTGCAAGCGGTCGGACCAGTAAAAGTGGCTGGAACGCACCTCCACATCCAGCAGGCTGCCGTCCTTGCGGCGCAGCGTGGTCTCCAGGGACTGCGGCTCGCCCGAGCCCTGGGCCTGTTCGCGCAGGCTGTCACGGGCCTGTGCATCGGGCCAGCATTGCGGCCATAGCTGCGCGCCCATGGACTGCAGTTCGCTGCGGCTATAGCCCAGCAGGCTGCACAAACGGTCGTTGGCCTCCAGCAACTGGCCGCTGGCATCGGTGATCTGTATGCCGTCGCTGGCATTGCGCAAATACACCTGGTTGCGCAGGGCCTCCAGCGCGGTGGTGTTTAGCAGTCGCCACAGCATGGCGCCCAGCACCAGCGTCACCAGCATAAAGATGCCGGTGCTGGCAATGGTCTTGTCGCGCTCGCCATACCAGCCGCTCAGGTAATCCGCGCTGGCCGAGCCGGCAATGATCAGCATGGGCGCATTGCTGACGTGCTCAAAGGCAATGATGCGCTCCACACTGTCCGAGCCCTGCGGGGTGAAGAAGATGGCGCTAGCGCTGCCGCTGTCATACAGCGTGCGGAACTCAGCCGACACCGCGCGGTTGCCGACCTGGCCGACGGGCAGGTCGGCGATCGGTGGGCTGCGCACGATCAGTCCCAGATCCAGGTCGCGCAGCACCAGCGTACCCTGCGCGCCCAGGTCAAAGCGTGCCAGTAGGTGCTGGAAATAGTCCAGCGCGATGGTGGCAAACACCACGCCTGCAAATTGGCCCTGGGCGTCGTCATAGCGCCGCGCAAACACGATGATGGGGTGTTTCACCAGCCGCCCCATCATCGGCTTGCTGATCCACAGCGTGTGGTCTTGGCCTGCGCGCAGCGCCTGATAGTAGTCGCGGTCGGCAATGCTGACGGGCTTGCTCAGGTCCATGCCACTGCCCAGAAAAACGTGACCATCCTTGTCGGCCACGCGCAGGCCTTCAATCTCTGGCAGGCGCTTGTGCATGTTGGAAAAGGCAGCGTTCAGGTTGCTGGAGTCAATGGATTTACTGCTGCTGGTCAATCGCTGCACATCGTCCACCATGTGCATCAAGGCAAAGTCGACCTTGTCGACGCTGGACGACAGGTTGCGCTCCACCGCGCTGGCAATGTTGCGCGTACGGATTTCGGCACTTTCCACAAACTGGTGCTTGCTCTGGTACAGCCAATAAGCAGATGCCACTAGGGCCAGCAGATTGACGCCCAGCAGAACGGCAATCAGCAGTGTCTGGACGGAGCGCGCGCGCGACATGAAAATTAAGGTCCTGAAACGCGAGATAACGACAGTATTTTTGGCATAGTTGCTGCACACCACGGTGGTGCTTGCTTTCGATGGATTCTTGCACATCCGTCGCCCCGCAAAGGGCTTCGCCGGGATTAATTCCGGCTTATGCCTATGACTCCGCTAGGCCCGCTCCATGGTGGTCGCGGTCGGGGCGCTGCGACGGGTCCACATGGGTCATCAGGTCCAGCACGCGGTGGCGCTGCATGACGGCCTGGCGCGCTGCCACGGCAATATTGTGACCGGCCTCCACTGTGATCGTGGCGTCCACTTCCAGGTGGGCATCCACCACCACCATGTCACCCATCTTTCGGGTGCGCACATCGTGAACGCCCAGCACGCCGGGCGACGATTGCAGGGTGTCGCGTATGGCCTGCACCTCGGCCTCATCCAGGCCACGGTCCATCAAATCGTGCAGCGCGTCCCAGCCAAAGCTCCAGCCCATCTTGCCGACCATGAAGCCCACGATCAGGGCGGCAATCGGGTCCAAGAGCGGATAACCCAGCAGATTGCCGATCAGGCCTATGCTGACCACCAGGGACGACGCCGCATCCGAGCGCGCATGCCAGGCGTTGGCCACCAGCATGCTGGACTTGACCGCCTTGGCCACGCGCAGCATGTAGCGAAACAGCAGTTCCTTGGAGGCAATGGCCACCAGTGCCACCCACAGGGCCGTCACGTGGACGGTGGGGATGGAGCTGGGGGACTCCAGCTTTTGCAGCGCCGACCAGACCATGCCCACGCCCACGCCCAGCAGCAACAGGCCCAGGGCCAGCGAGGCCGCGGTTTCGAAACGATGGTGGCCGTAAGGGTGATCTTCGTCGGCATCTTTCTTGGCGTGGTGGCCGGCAAACAGCACCACAAAATCAGCCACCAGGTCCGACAGCGAATGGACGCCGTCGGCAATCAGGCCCTGCGATTTGGCCAGCGTGCCCACCACGATCTGGGTGATGGATAGGACCAAGTTTACGGCCACGCTAACCCAGGTGCTGCGACTGGCGGCGGCCGCGCGTTCGGTCGGCGTGTGCGTGGCGTGCTCGGAGCTGTCGTCGATGTCGGTAAAGTTCATGGGGCGTTCTTTTGGCTTACTGGTAAACCCGCAGCATAGCGCGCCAGGGTTAAGCTTTGCTGAGGGCCTACAGGATGACCAGATGCTGGGCCTTGGCTCCCTGAACGGCGCTGAGCGGAATGCGTTGGTCGAAGCTGACCAGTCGCCCGGAATGTTTGACCGCCAACGCCAGCAGATACAGATCGGTGAGCTGATGGGGGCTGTGCATGTGCTGGTGATGGAACGCCGCTGCGTCCAGCAGACTGATGTCGTCCGGCCATAGGCGGTGGTGCGGTGCCGCAACCGAGCCTTGCAACATGGCAATCAGCACGGCGAGGGGTTGTGGGCTGCTGTAAGCGCTTTGGCTCATGATGCGCAGGCAGCCGTTTTGGGTCAGAGGGCAGCTGGCCCAGCCGGAGGCGATGTTTTTCTCCAGCCAAAGTGCGGCGCGCTCATGGTGCACATGGTCACGGTCATGCAGGGCAATCAGTACGTTGACGTCCAGTAGCGCGCGCATCAAACACCCTCCGCGTCACGCAGGCGGTCTATCAGCTCGTTGCTGACAATGCCGCCGCGTTGGGGCAAGGGGCGAATACCAAACCCTGCCAGCCGCTCGGATACATTGGGCTTCTGGCTGCCTGGCGAGGCGGGTTCCACCAGCCCCCGATTCTGAAAGGCGCGCCTGGCCAGCTCGCTGATGACATGGCCCAGGGTTTTTTTTTCGCGCTGCGCTATCTCCTTGGCGGCAAACAAAACGTCGTCGGCAATGTCAAGGGTGGTGCGCATAATCAAACTCCAGAAGTGATGATTGATGCGTTAGCATCACGCATCACTTTAACAGAAGCCCCTAGTGAGCGCTGCCACCACAACCACTTAACGGCTCAGTCCGGCGTAGCGGCAGGCTCGCCCAGCGCACGCAGGCGCAGGTGCACGGCGTCTTCCAGGTCCACCTTCACGCTGTTCTTGGCGCTTAGGTAGTGGTTGGTGAACACATCCAGATAGGCGCTCAGCGTGTCGGCGGCGTGCGGTTCACCGGCAAGCTCCAGGCACAGCGCCGCCACCTCCGAGGTGCATAAGTGGTCATCGCGTTTGGAGCGGCGTAGCCGGTAGTTGGACAACTGCTCCGGCTGCAGGCTGAGCACCGGCAGGTGGTCGAGATACGGGCTCTTGCGAAACATCTTGCGCGCCTCCGACCAGGTGGCGTCCAGCAAAATGAACAGCGGGCGCTTGCCGGCCACTGGCCTCACTTCCGTCACCACGCGCTCGGCGGCCTCCACATATTCGCCGGGGAACACCACAAAGGGCTGCCACTGCGGGTCGGCCAGCATCTCCAGCAGGGTCGGGTCCACCGCCGTGCGCGCCCAGCCAAAGGCTGCCGTGTCGGCCACCATGTCGGCAATCAGCCAGCCAGTGTTGCTGGGCTTGAGCGGCTCGATGTCGCACATGATCAGGCACACCCCGGCTGTAGTCGGCACGCTGGGGCGCAGCGCGCACAGGCAGTGGCTGTGCATCACGCGGCAACCGGTGCAGCGCTCCTTGCGCGAACCGCGCGCGATAAAGGGCTTGAGGCTGCGCTCCAGGCGGGTGGCGCGCAGGCGTGCCACCGCATGCAGGCTCAGGCGGGCGACGGCGTTGGAGGCAGAGTGCCCTGGTGAAGCAGCCAGATCAAGCGGCTGGGCTGTGGCGGGTTGGATGGGCATGGGCGATTGTGCGCGATGCCGACGGCGTGGGTCGGCCTGCGCCGGCACAACTGCCATAAGCTATAGAAAACCGTAACCCTAGATAGCACCACCCACCATGCGCATCCTTCACACTTCCGACTGGCACCTGGGCCAGCACTTCATGGGCAAGAGCCGTCAGGCCGAGCACCAGGCGCTGATAGCCTGGCTGTTGCTCCAGGTCGAGGCGCATGCGGTGGACGCAGTGCTGATTGCCGGCGATGTGTTCGACACCGGCGCGCCGCCCAGCTATGCGCGCGAGCTCTACAGTCAGCTGGTGGTGCGCCTGCACAGCGCCGGTGTGGCCTTGCTGCTGCTGGGCGGCAACCACGATTCCGTCGCCACCCTGGGCGAGAGCAGCGCGCTGCTGGCCCGTTTGAACGCCACCGTGGTGGCCGCCGTGGCTGACCCTGCCGACCAGTTGGTGGTCCTGCCCTTGCGCGGCGGCGAGGCCGGTTGCATCGTCTGCGCCGTGCCTTTCATACGAGCGCGCGACGTGCTGCAAAGCCAGGCCGGGCAGAGCGCCGAGGAAAAGCAGCAGTCCATGCAGGCCGCGATCCAGGCCCATTACCTGTCCGTGCATGCAGCAGCGCTGGTGCGCCAGGAAGAGTTGTCGCAAGCGTTGGGCAGAAGGCTGCCCCTGTTGGCCACTGGCCACCTCACCACCGTGGGCGCCAGCAGCAACGAGTCGGTGCGCGAGATTTATGTCGGCTCGCTGGAGGCCTTTCCCACCGCTGCCTTCCCGCCCGTGGATTACGTGGCGCTGGGCCACATCCACAAGCCGCAGAAGGTGGGCGGGTTGGAGCACATTCGCTACTGCGGCTCGCCGATTGCGCTGGGCTTTGATGAAGAAAAGCAGCAAAAAGAGGTGCTGCTGGTGGACCTGAACGCGGATGGCCTAAGCGCCGTCACCGCCCTGCCGGTACCGCGCTTTCAGCCGCTGGTGTCGGTCAGCGGGAACCTGTTGGAGCTGGCTGCGGCCATAGTCGAAGCAGGCGCAGAAGGGACTAGCGAAAAACCCGTCTGGCTGGAAGTCACGGTGGAACAGGACGACTACCTGGCCGACCTGCCGGCGCGCATCGAGGCCATGACCCAGGGCCTGCCGGTGGAGGTGTTGCGGGTGCGGCGTCTGCGTGGCAATGCGGCGGCCAGCTTGATCGGCGAGCTGAGCGAAACGCTGGATGAACTCAGCCCCGATGAGGTGTTCGCGCGCCGCCTGGCACAGGAAGATCTGGTGCCGGAACTGCAGCTGGCCCTGCACCAGCGTTACCGCGCGGTGGTTGCCAGCCTGAGCGAGGACGCGCAATGAAAATTCTCAGTCTGCGCCTGAAAAACCTCAACTCGCTCAAGGGCGAGTGGTTTATCGACTTCCGCAAGGCGCCGTTTGCCGACAACTGCCTGTTTGCCATCACCGGCCCAACGGGCGCCGGAAAATCCACGCTGCTCGACGCCATCTGCCTGGCGCTGTACCACGAGACCCCGCGTCTGAAAAGCATCTCCGCGTCGGCCAACGACATCATGACGCGCCACACGGTGGACTGTCTGGCCGAGGTGGAGTTTGAAGTCAAGGGCGTCCTGTATCGCGCCTTCTGGAGCCAGCGCCGCGCCCACAATAAAGTGGACGGCGCGCTCCAGGCGCCCAAGGTGGAACTGGCTTCCGGTGACGGCACGATTCTCAGCAGCCAAAGCAATGACAAGCTCAAACGCATTGCCGAGATCACCGGCCTGGACTTTCCCCGCTTCACCAAATCCATGCTCTTGGCCCAGGGTGGCTTTGCCGCCTTTCTGAACGCCAGCGCCAACGACCGGGCCGAGTTGCTGGAGGAACTGACCGGCACCGAGATCTACGGCGAAATTTCCAAGTGCGTGTTTGAAAATGCACGCGAAGCCAAACAGCAGCTCGACCAACTCAAGGCCCAGGCTGCGGGCGTGGAACTGTTGAGCGCTGAAAAGCGCGAGGCCATGCAAGCCGATGGGGACCGCTGGGGCGTTGAACTGGTCGCCGTGCAAGCCGCCCACCAAACCACCCTGGCGCAGCGCCAGTGGCAACTTAATCTGGCACATAGCGCACAGGATCTGGTGGAGACGCAGGCGGCCGGCACAGAAGCCTTGAACGCGCTGGATGCTGCCGCACCCGAACTGCGCCGTCTCGCCGACAGCCAGCCCGCGCAAACGCTGGCGCCGCTGCACCAGAGCTGGAAAGTCGCTCAGGCCGCGTGCACAGAGAGCGAAGACACGTTGGCAAAGTTGCAGCAGGATAGTCAGCGCGAGAGCACCGCGCACTTCCAGCAACACCATCTGGCCCAGGCATTGGCCAACCGCCTTGCAGAAAATGCGCAGAGCCAGTTGGCGCGCATAAGCAGCGATCGCCAAAAGCACCTTGACTTCTGCAGCGCCCACCCCCAGCACGCCGCCTTGGGCGAGCGCTTGGGCAGCTGGCGCCAGCAGTTTGAACAGCGTCAGAAACTGCAGCAAGGCATAGCCCAGCAGCAACAGGGCTTGCAGGCCCTGGAAGATGATCAGGCCGCGCGCAGCCGTAAGCAGACAACCCAGAGCGCACTGGTGGAAACCGCGACGCTGGCCCAAACCGAGGCAGCCGCTGCACTGCAGGCGGCGCAGTCTGAACAGGAACAACGCCTGGCCGGCCAAACGTCCGCCGCACTGCGCCTGCAATGGCAGGCCGAGCAGGGCCACGCCTACCGCTGGCAACAGCTCCAAGCCCAGGCCAAGAACCGCCGCGAACTAGCCACCCAGCAGGCCACGCTGTTAGCCGAAGCGCAGCAGGCGCAGGACACGATAGCGCAACAAAACGCCGCCGTGCTGGCCTTGCGCGAGCAGCACAAGAGCTTGAAGGAGCAGGTGGCAGACAAGCAAAAACTGCTGGATCAGGAACGCCGCATCCAGAGCCTCGAGGCCCACCGCCAGGCCCTGCAGCCGGGCGAGGCTTGCCCGCTGTGCGGCGCGGTGGAGCACCCTGCCATTGCGGCCTACCAGGCGCTCAATGTGTCCGCCACCGCCGAAGCCCTGCTGCAAAAGCAGGAGGCGCTGGATGCATTGGTGAGCCAGGGCCAGAATGCCGCAGCTACCTTGGCGGCCAGCAAGGCCAAGCAGAGCGAGCGGCTGCTTCAACAGGAAAAAGTAAGCCAGCAGATCGGCCAGTGGCAGGCCGACTGGGCCGCATCCATCGGCCAGGTGCGCGCCGCGCCGCTGCTTGCGCAAGACGATTGGAAAAGCGCCGAGACCCTGGCCGCTGGCCAGCAGGCAGCGGCACTTGCACTGGCCCAACTCGCCAACGATCTGCAGGCCGCAGATGCGGGTGAGCAGGCGATTCAGCGCGCGCAAGCCATTGCCAACCAAGGCGCTCAAAATTTGCAGTCGGCGCAAGGTCAGCTGGCGCTGTTGCAGCAGGCCGCACAGGAGGCGTTGGCACGTCACGCTACTCTGGTGCAAAGCGGTCAGACCCATCAGAAAGAACTCTCCACCCTGGAAGCCAGCCTGCAAACCACTCTGCAAGCGGCGGGCTACAGCTTGCCGGATCAGCACGAGCCGTGGTTGCAAGCGCGTGACGGTGAATGGCAGCATTGGCAGCAAACCCAAACCCAGTTGCAAACCCTAGCGCAGGCCATCACGCGCCAGCAAGCCGAATGCGAGGCCGCGCAAACACAGGCCAGCCTGTGGGCACAGCGCTGGGCCGACCTGCGGGCCAGCCTGGGCGACCAAGAGATTGCACTGCCCGCACAGCCGGAGCTGACAGACCAGGCCTTACCCGCGGCGCTCAATGCCTGCAGCGAAACCATCACCCGTCTGAGTCAGGTCATCGCCGCCCTGAACGGTCGACTTGAACAAGTCGAGGCCGCCCTTGAGCAGCAAGGCGCAGCCCTGGCCACCGCCGAGGCCGCCTGGAACAGCGCCCTGCACGCCAGCCCCTTTGCCGACGCCGCAGCGTTTGAAGAAGCACTGTTGCCCGAACCCGAACGCCAGCGCCTGACGCAGTTGAAGGAAGTGCTGCGCGCTGCCCAACTAAGTGCCAGCGTCCTGCTGCAGGCCGCACAGGCCAAACAGGAGCAGCTGCAAGCCCAAGCGCTCACGCTGCTGACACCCGAAGAAATAGCCACGCAACTGGCAGGGCTGGAAGCGCAACGTAGCGGCTTGAGCGAGCAGATCGGCGCCCAGCGCGCCCTGCTCTCCAGCGACGCGCAAAGCCGCAGCAACCAGCAGGCGTTGTTTGAACAGATCGGCGCGCAAACCGCCGAGGCCGACATCTGGCAGCGGCTGGACGGCCTGATCGGCTCGGCCAAGGGCGACAAGTTCCGCAAGTTTGCCCAGGGCCTCACGCTCGACCATTTGCTGTTTCTCGCCAACCGGCATCTGGCGCGCCTGCATGGCCGCTACCTGCTGCGCCGAAAAATCACGGGCGAACTGGAGCTCGACATCGTCGACGCCTGGCAAGGCGACACCACGCGCGACACGCGCACCCTGTCGGGCGGCGAAGGCTTTCTGGTCAGCCTGGCGCTGGCCTTGGCGCTGTCGGACCTGGTGAGCAACAAAACGTCGATTGACTCGCTGTTCCTTGACGAGGGCTTTGGCTCACTAGACGGCGACACCCTGGAGATCGCGCTCAACGCGCTCGATTCGCTCAACGCCAGCGGAAAGATGATAGGCATCATCAGCCACGTCGAGGCACTGAAGGAACGCATCTCCGCCCAGATCCGCGTCGAGAAGGGCGGCGGCATCGGGCATTCGCGGCTGCTGCTGTAGCGGGACTGGACTGGACTGGACTGGACTGGACTGGACTGGACGCTTGAGTCCTTTCGGCTATAGTGTGTGTGCACTGAATCGCTCATGATCTGTTTCAATGCACGTCAATGGATTGACTTGACGAAGGCGATGGAAGGTGGCGTCGGCGTTGATGCTGCGCTTGTCCTTGGCGTCCTGCAGGCCGTGCTCCTTGATGTAGTCCCACAGCTTCTTGATGACCTGGGTGCGCGCCACCGCCTCGCTGCCGATCACGGCGGCCAGCTCGGGGCTGCGGCAGTTGGCGCAGGCGGTGGAGGTCAGACGGGTGGCGGCCGCGTAGAGGCTTGTTGCATAAACCCCGTACTGGTGAAAACACCCGCTACATCGGGCAGTTGCCCGACTGGCCAGCGTTTCGTTATGACGCCAACGCACTGGCCGGCCCACTGGCGCAGGTTCACCGGGCGCAGGGCCAATTGATGGGGCGCATGGCGGCGCTGGGCCTGGCCCAGCGCGAGCAGGCCACCTTGCAGGTGCTGACCCAAGAAGTCCTCAAGACCAGCGAAATTGAAGGCGAGCTGCTCAACCTGGACGCCGTGCGTTCCTCCGTCGCACGCAGGCTGGGCCTGGACATTGGCGCACTTGCCGCCAGCGACTGCCATGTGGACGGCGTGGTGGACGTGGTGCTGGACACCACCCGCAACTTTGACCAAGCGCTGAGCCGCGAGCGCGTACATTTTCAGGCGCCACCGGCGGGCAGCTTGCTTGCGCAGACCGATGCGTTTGTGCAATGGTTTAACGCCGCCCCTGTGGGTGACGCAATCGTCAAAGCCGGGCTGGCGAATCTGTGGCTGGTGACCCTGCATCCCTTCGATGATGGCAATGGCCGCATCAGCCGCGCCGTGGGTGACATGGCGCTGGCCCGCGCGGAAGAAACCAGCGCTGACGGCCCCCGTGGGGGCAACATGCTTTCCAGCGCTTCTACAGCTTTAGCGCGCAGATACAGCGCGAACGCAAAGCCTATTACGACCAACTGGAAGTCACGCAAAAAGGCACGCTGGACGTGACACCCTGGCTCAGCTGGTTCTTGGCCTGCCTGCTGCGCGCCATGCAAGGCGCAGACGTCACGCTGGCCGGCGTGCTGGACAAGGCGCAGTTCTGGCAGCGCTGGGCAAGTGCTCATCCGACACCGCGCTGCGTGACATCAACGACCTGCTGGCGCGCGGTGTTCTGCGCCAGTTGGAAGGTGGCGGGCGCAGTGCAGGGTATGCGCTGGAATTAGGGACTAATCTGCACGCTGTCGCCCCTATCCAGTGAGTCCGACGGCTTATTGGGTAACCCTCAGGGTTTAATGAGTAACCCCATGGAGCTGGTGTTTGACGAAGCACGCCGCCGCGAGCTATTTAACGGATTGCCATGCGAACTGACTGCCAATGTGGGCGCCATCCGACAGCATTACCTGCGCCCATTGATGCATGGCGTTGATCTGGTGCAGGTGCACACCAACTTCGAGAAGACGGCCTGGTGATCTACAAGGCACCAAAAAAAGGTGAGCAAGAGGAACGCATGGACAGCACCCGCTGTGCCGACCTGATGCCGGTGACGCGGATTTGATCGGAGAACTGCCGCAGCTTGAGCAGGCTGGTGTTCGGGTCTTCCGCAAAGTAGCGCTCGGCCAGCGCGCCCAGGCGCCAAAGCTGCGCCTCGTAGGCGCGCAGCATGTCAAAGTTCGAGCGGATGTTGTTTTCCATTGCGCTACCGTCCCTGGTTTCTGTGCAAATGCATCTTGGTTTGCACAGAGTATGGGGCAATGCGGGCGCTTACAGGAGCCGCCCGAACGCGGCTGGCCCGCCCACCGACCGTTGTTACGCGCTGAGGTGCTTGCCCGCAATCCCCGCCAGTTCAAACATCGTCACCTGCGGCTTGCCGAACACGGCCAGGAGCTTGGCGTCGGCGTTGATGCTGCGCTTGTCCTTGGCGTCCTGCAGACCGTGTTCCTTGATGTAGTCCCACAGCTTTTTGATGACCTGGGTGCGGGCCACCGGCTCGCTGCCGATGACGGCTGCCAGTGCCGGGCTGGGGTTCATGCCGGAGGCGGCCGTGGTTTTACGCGGGGCCTTGGGTTTGGCGGTGGCTGATTTGGCTGCTGCCGTCTTCTTGGCCGGTGCCTTCTTTGCCGTAGCACCTGTGGTCTTGGCGGCGGTCTTGCCAGCGGCCGCAGGCCTTGCCGCTGCCGTCTTGCGCGGTGGGAACTTCGATGGCGCAAATTCAAAATTCACCTTGCCCTCCTCGGCGTCCCAGGCCAGCATGGCCTTGAAGGCGCGCCGGGTGCGCATGGAGACAAACTTGTCCAGCAGATCGGTCTTGCCCGTCGCCAGCAACTTTTGCATCTGGGCGCGTTCAATCGGCTGCTGCAGGATGACCTGGCCGGTCTTGAAGTCGCAGCTGGGTGTGGGGTGCGCCATGGTCGGCACCGAGCGATCGCAGACGTAATTCTTGCCGTGCTCGAACACCGAGCCGCCATTGGAGTCGCCGGCACCGGCGCCGCACTTGGGGCATGGGCCTAAGGTTTCCTGGGCCGAGAAGTCGATCAGCTCGCCGCTTTCTTCGCCCGCTTTGTCGTCGCCAAAGTCAAACTCCAACTTATAGTTTTTGGTCTCGTCGTCGAACTTGATGATCATCTCGGCGGTGAAGGGCCAGCCGGCCTTGGAGCGAAAGCCGTCCAGCGGGCCGATATGTTTGTCGCGCAGGAATTGCTCCACTTCCACCGGCTCGAAGGTGCGCCCGGCGGGGGACTTGCCGAACGAGAAACCGCAGCCGTCTTCATTGCCGGTCTTGCCCATGCAGGTGTAGCGGCGGTAGTTTTCGCGGACGATGCCGCCGCAGTTGGGGCAGGGTGCGGCCAGCGTGGCGTAGTCGCCAGGGATGGTGTCGCGGTCGTATTCCTTGGCCTTCTTGACCATGCGCTCGGTCATGGCGGCAATCTCGGCCATGAAGGTTTCGCGCTTGAGCTTGCCTTGCTCCATCTGCGCCAGCTTGTATTCCCACTCGCCGGTGAGTTCGGCCTTGGAAAGTTCTTCCACGCCCAGGCCGCGCAACAGCGTCATCAGCTGGAAGGCCTTGGCCGTGGGGATGAGCTCGCGGCCTTCGCGCAGCATGTATTTTTCGGCCACCAGGCCTTCAATGATGCTGGAGCGGGTGGCTGGTGTGCCCAGGCCTTTTTCCTGCATGGCTTCGCGCAGCTCGTCGTCCTCCACCGTCTTGCCCGCGCCTTCCATGGCGCCTAAGAGCGTGGCTTCTGAATAGCGTGCGGGCGGCTTGGTCTTGAGGCCCTTGGGGTCCACCGGATTGCCGTGTACCTTTTCATTCGGCTGCACTGGCACCAGGTTCTGGCCCTTGTCGCCGTCTTTGGCGTCGGCTACTTCTTCGGCGGCTTCCTTGCCGTAAATGGCCAGCCAGCCCGGCTTGACCAGGACCTTGCCCTCGGTCTTGAAGTTGTGGCTGGCGGCAGGCGTGGCCACCGTGGTGATGCGCGTGGTGACCTGGTATTCGGCGCTGGGAAAAAAGACGGCCAGGAAGCGCTTCACCACCAGGTCATAAATCTTCTGCTCGGCCTCGCTCAGGCCGCTGGGGGCTTGCAACGTCGGGATGATGGCAAAGTGATCCGAGACCTTGGCGTTGTCGAACACGCGCTTCGTCGGCTTGATGTAGTTGTTGTTCAGCGCAGTGAGCGCGTGCGGTGCCAGATGCCGCATGCCGCTATCGGCCAGCATCTCGAATGTGCTCTTGACCACCGGCACATAGTCTTCGGGCAGGTTGCGCGAATCGGTACGCGGGTAGGTCAGGGCCTTGTGTCGCTCGTACAGAGACTGGGCAATCGACAGCGTGGTCTTTGCGGTGTAGCCGAATTTGCCATTGGCCTCGCGCTGCAGGCTGGTCAGGTCAAACAGCAAGGGCGAGGCCTGGCTGGTGGGCTTGCTTTCCTCCGTGACGGTGGCGGGCATGCCGCGCACCAGGTCGGCAATCTCCTGCGCTTCACGCGCGTTCCAGACACGGTCGGCCTTGAGTTCGGCGTCGTCCGGGTTTTTCTTCCAGGCCGGGTTGAACCACTTGGCCGGGTAGGCACCGGCCTGGGCGTTGAAGGTGGCGTGGATTTCCCAGTAGTTGCGGCTGATGAACTTGCGGATTTGCTCCTCGCGCTCCACCACCACGCTCAAGGTGGGCGTCTGCACCCGGCCCACGGTGGTCAGAAAGAAGCCGCCGTCGCGTGAGTTGAAGGCGGTCATGGCGCGGGTGCCGTTGATGCCCACCAGCCAGTCGGCTTCCGACCTGCAACGCGCCGCATCGGCCAGCGGCTGCATCTGGGCGTTGGTGCGCAGGTTTCCAAAGCCATCGCGAATCGCCTGCGGCGTCATGCTCTGCAGCCACAGGCGCGAGACCGGCTTGCCCAGGGGCTTGGCGCCACCCGCGTATTGCTCAATCAGCCGGAAGATCAGCTCGCCCTCGCGGCCCGCATCGCAGGCGTTGATGATCTTGTCCACATCGAGGCGCTTGGCCAGTTTGACCACCGCGTTCAGGCGGGTCTTGGTCTTGTCCACGGGCTTCAGGTCAAAGTGCGGCGGGATCACCGGCAGATTGGCAAAGCTCCACTTGCCGCGTTTGACATCAAACTCCTCGGGCGCCTGGATTTCCACCAGATGGCCGACGGCGCTGGAGACCACATAAGCGTCGCTCTCAAAATATTCGTCGTGCTTTTCAAACTTGCCCGCGGTCGCGGTAAGTGCCCGGACGATGTCCTGGGCTACGGATGGCTTCTCGGCAATGACTAAAGTTTTCATGTCTGACTACAATCCAGTTTCTCGCGCGGGTGCGCGCTCACACAGGCACGCACACACGCGCCCATACGATTCACCATACCAAATTTTTGCGACGTGGCCAAAAACACAGTGAAACCCTCGGCGACTTCCGATAGCCGTCGCATCCAGACCCGCCGCTCCGGCGTGCATGGCAAGGGCGTGTTTGCCCTGGTGGACATTGCCGAAGGCGAAACCCTCATCGAATACGTGGGTGAGGTCATCAGCTGGCCCGAGGCGCAGCGGCGCCATCCCCACAATCCCGAAGATCCGAACCACACCTTCTACTTTCACATCGACGAAGACCATGTGATCGACGCCTTGTTCGGCGGCAATTCCTCGCGCTGGATCAACCACTCTTGCGACGCCAACTGCGAGGCCGACGAGCAGGAACGCCGCATCTTCATCAAGGCGCGGCGCAACATCCTGGCCGGTGAAGAGCTGAACTACGACTACGGCCTGATCATCGACGAGCGCTATACCAAGAAGCTCAAGGCCGAGTACCCCTGCTGGTGCGGCGCCAAGAAGTGCCGTGGCACGCTGCTCGCACCGAAGAAGAAGAAATGACCATCCGTTGGTCGGCCGAGGCCATTTGGGAAGCGGTCGCGCCCTTGCTGCCGGGCTTTACCGTGGAGATCCTGCCCGAGATCGATTCCACCAACACCGAGCTGATGCGCCGTGCGCGTGCCGGGCGGCCTGAGCCGATTCTGTTGGTGGCCGAGCGCCAGACCGCGGGGCGCGGGCGCCTGGGGCGCGACTGGCAAAGCGATACCGATGCCGGCCTTGCCACGCTGACCTTCTCGCTGGGCTTGCCGCTGGCGCCCAAGGACTGGTCCGGCCTGTCGCTGGCCGTGGGGCTGGTGGTGGTGCAAAGCCTGCACCCGGCGCTCAGGCTCAAGTGGCCCAACGATGTCTGGCTGGATGAGCGCAAGCTGGCCGGTATCTTGATTGAAACCACCAGCGTCGGCGAGCTGCGTTACGCGGTGATCGGCATAGGTATCAACCTGCTGCCGCGCGCCGCCGACGGCCTGCGTACGCCGCCTGCCGCCTTGGCCGAGGTCTTGCCTGGAGCCAATGCGCCGTCCACGCTGGAAGCGATCGCCTTGCCCCTGGTGCGCGCGGTGCTGGACTTTGAGACCCAAGGCTTTGGTGATCTGCGAACCGCCTTCCATGCACGCGATCTGCTCTATGGCCGCGAGGTGAGCTGCACCGACGGCAGCACCGGATCTGCGCGCGGCGTGGACGCCAGCGGCGCCCTGCTGCTGCATACGGCCAGCGGACTGCAAAAAATCAGCAGCGCCGAGGTCAGTGTGCGACCCGCTGCTGCACCGACACCCACCTAGCCAACCCATGTTGCGACTGCTTGCTCTGGTTCTGCTGCTTGCCAATGGCCTGTACTTTGCCTGGGGCAATGGCCTGCTGCTGGCCTATGGCTTGGGCCCGGCGCAGCAAGGCGAGCCGCAGCACATGGCCCAGCAAATTGCGCCTGCTTCCATCAAACTGCTCAAGCCAGAGGAGTTCAAACAGCTCGAGGAACAGGTGAAGGCCGAGCGCGAACCCAAGGAATGCATGGAGGCCGGACCTTTTGACGCTGCTCAGGCGGCGGTGCTGCGTCAATCGCTGGCCGATGCCTTGCCGGCTGCAGTCTGGGCGCTGGAGGAGGTGCACATCGTTCCCCGCTGGATTGTGTACCTGGGCAAATACGCCAACGCCGAGGCCTTGGCAAAAAAGCGCGTCGAGATCGCGGCGATGAACCTGTCGCTGGAGCCGCTGGAGAACCCGGCGCTGGAGCCCGGCCTGTCGCTGGGTGGCTACGGCACCAAGGCTGAGGCCGATGCCGCCCTTGTGCGGTTGAGCGCACGGGGTCTGCACACGGCGCATGTGCTGCAGGAGCGCGCTGAAAGCACGGGTTTTCAGTTGAAATTGCCGGTGGTGGGCGTTGCACTCAAGCCCAAGCTAGACGAGATCCGAGCAATGCTGGGCGGCAAGCCACTGGCCCCCTGCGCGAAGTAGCCCCAGCTAGCCCCACGGATTAGCCGAATTGCGCTTGGCTGGCGTCGGCGGGGAAGCGCACGGTAAAGCAGCAGCCCGGCGGAACCTGTCCCGGGCGCGCGTCGTCCACGGTGACCTCGGCGCGGTGCTGGCGTGCAATTTCCAACACGATGGGCAGGCCCAGACCGGAGCCATCGGCCTCGTTGCCTAAAGCGCGGTAAAAGGGCTGAAACACCAGTTCACGCTCGGCCGGTGCGATGCCCGGGCCGGAGTCTTCCACCTGGATCACCAGCACCTTGCTGAACGGGTCTATTAGCACCCGCGCCGTGATGATGCCCGGCCTGCCCAGGCGCGAAGGCGTGTAGTTGATGGCGTTATCCACCAGGTTGCGCACCATCTCGGTCAGCAGGGTCAGGTTGCCCTGAATCATGACCCCCTCGGATGCCGGTTGTGCGCCCTCGTAGCCCACGTCAATGTGCTTGTCCATGGCGCGCGGCACGCAGTCTCGGATCACGTCCATGGTCAGGCGCGCCACATCGCAGGGCCGGTGGCCCAGCACCGTGCTGCTGCTTTCGGCGCGCGCCAAGGCCAAGAGCTGGTTGACGGTATGCGTGGCGCGTATGCTGGAGCGGCCAATCTGGCGCAGCGATAGCTTCAGGTCTTCGGCGCTGGCGCCTTCACGCTGGGCCAGATCGGCCTGCATGCGAAGGCCCGCCAGTGGCGTTTTGAGCTGGTGCGCGGCATCGGCCAGAAAGCGCTTTTGCGTGGCAATCGAGTCCTTCAGCCGCATCAGCAAATCGTTCACGGAAGATACCAGCGGCGCCACCTCCATGGGCACGGCCTCCACCTCCAGCGGGCTCAGGTCGTCCGGGTTGCGGGCGCGTATGCGCTCTTCAAGGCGGTTCAGTGGCTTGATGGCTTGCACCAGCGCCAGCCACACCAGCAGCACGGCCAGCGGCAGCACCACAAACTGCGGCAGCATCACGCCCTTGACGATTTCGGTGGCCAGCACCGAGCGCTTGTCCATGGTCTCGGCCACCTGTACTAGGGCCGGCTTGGCGTTGGGTATGTCGAGTTTGACCCACATGTAGGCAACCTTGAGTGCATTGCCCTTGTACTCGTCGTCGCGCATATGCACCTCGCCCGAGGCGGCCTTGTCGTCCTCGCCAGGAGGGGGCAGGTTTTTCTCGCCGCTTAAAAATTCGCCATGCGGGCCCAGCACCTGGTAATAGACCGTGTCCGTTTCATCGGCACGCAGCAGCTCGCGTGCTGGCAGCGGCAGCACAAACTGGGCGTGGTTGCTTTTGATGGTGATGAGCTGGGCAAGCGCGCTGACGTTGTATTCCAGCGCCCGGTCAAACGGCTTGCCCGCAATGCCCTGCGCCACCAGCCAGGTCAGCACCAGGCTGATGGGCCACAGGAACAGCAGCGGAGTGAGCATCCAGTCCAGGATTTCCCCGAACAGGGAGCGCTGCTCACGCTGGAAGATCTTCATGCGTTAGGGATTTTTTCCAGGCAATAGCCCAGGCCGCGCACCGTGGCAATGCGGATCGGGCCCTTCTCGATCTTCTTGCGCAGCCGGTGGATATAGACCTCGATGGCGTTGTTGCTGACCTCTTCGCCCCATTCGCACAGTCGCTCCACCAACTGGTCCTTGCTGACCAGACGACCGGCGCGCTGCAGTAGCACCTCCAGCAGGCCGAGTTCGCGTGCCGATAGTTCCACCATCTTGCCGTCTATGGTGGCCACGCGTCCGGCCTGGTCATAGGTCAGCGGGCCGTGTTTGATGCTGCTGGTGGAGGCGCCCATGCCACGGCGTCCTAGGGCACGCACGCGGGCTTCGAGTTCCTGCAGGCTGAAGGGCTTGGCCATGTAATCGTCGGCGCCATAGTCCAGGCCCTTGACGCGCTCTTCCACGCTGTCGGCGGCGGTGAGTATCAGCACCGGCAGCGAGGAGCCGCGAGC
>Ga0214247_1000121_pt1 | contig 59717 bp, 51 predicted proteins | sample TroBogypolimnion_18_FD_153085 | JGI IMG/M metagenome (GOLD analysis project Ga0214247, IMG submission 153085) | Freshwater microbial communities from Trout Bog Lake, WI - 03JUN2009 hypolimnion | ecosystem: Environmental > Aquatic > Freshwater > Lake > Hypolimnion/Profundal zone ... | reverse complement strand
GATTGACGTCGAGTACACAAGCCGCCCGTTCTACGGCAGCCGTAAGATGCTGATTCATTTGCGGGGTTTGGGCTATGTGATCAATCGCAAGCGCGTGCAAGGTTACATTCTAAAGAAAATTCCGGCCTAATCTTTATGACACAAACAATTGAATGCAATATTTTGATGCACACGGGCATATTGTCATGATCGAAACGCTAACTGTTATATCGTTATGTTTCCTCTATTTGGTTTTTTTTCGCCCAGGAAAAATACCACCGTTAGATAATTCTTTGGTGATTGAGCGACCTGGCCAATATAAGATTCGTCTTGCGCCGAAACTTAATCTGGTTCTGCCCTTTGTGGAGTCAATTGCAGGACGAATAACGCCGACTGATGAGATGAAAAATTGTCAGAGTGTAAAATTTTTTGCTGTACGTGACCAACAAATCGCTGAAAATCAAAATGCAGTTTATTTTTTGGTGCTGACCTTTCAACACGGGATGCTGGATATTCAAGGTGTTCGCCCATCTCAATTCATGAAAAGCAGTTGTGTTGATTGGATTATCCAATTGACCGAAGACACAATCATTAAATTGCCGATTGAAAGTAAATATTGCGGTTCGTTAGATTCACATATTATCCAGACTGTTCAAGATGCAGCACGTTCACATAAATTAGATGTTAACTGGTTGATTATTGACATTAATAAAAAAACAATTATCCAACGAGTATTGTCAGGTGAAGATATATCCATTGATTTAGGTCTAACATCATGAAGTTAAGTAAACAGGCCCGATTGATTCGCTTGAATAGTTTTTGGCTGTTATTCCTTTTATGTGCATGCACAACCAATCAACCAGCCACTTCTATCTCGAATCTTGCTAAAACGCAGACGGAGGGTGCCTCTACGCCGAAAATCGATGGAAAAGAGGATTCCAAATTGGTTGAGGAAAAGGTATTCACGAATAAGCAAGTCATTTTGCCTAGTCAGGAGATTGTGAAAAATGGACTGGCAGTGAGTTACAGCATGAAGACGATACATGAAGGTAACGGTTAATTTCCTGCGTGCAGCACTTCTGAGTATCTTAATGTCTATCTTCACTTTGTCATGGTTGCAGTTGGATACGAGGGGTATTTGCTATGCAGTTTTATCTGGCGCAGTGACTTCTGGAATAGGGTATGTGCTGTGGTATCGTGTATTGCGACATATGAGTGCAATTACGGCGTCGACGATACAACTCAGCTCGCCGTTGATCACCACATTCGGCGGTGTCATGTTATTGGGTGAAGCATTTACTCGCAATCTACTGATCGCTTCCTTGCTGATCCTCGGTGGTATCAGACTGGTACTGCGTTATGGCAAGTGATATTTTCCTTAAATCTAAAAATGCTAAGGAGATGCTGATTTATTCCTCATCTCCGGGAAAACGAAGATCCAGTGTATTCATTTAACTGGATTCCCGCCTACATGGGAATGACTGTGTCCAGCCATTTTTCTTGTCTTTAATTGCCGGCTAGCACATGGCGCTAGCCGCGGAAATAAATTAGCCATCAATCGCTATCTAATACGCCATCAGGTTTCAGCGATCATTCGTTATGTTTTTCACGTCCACATTGATTTTTAGCGTGCCGTGAACGACTAGCTGCAAGCGGCTCGCACGATGCGTTCTGTCTTGGTCGCGTCCACCTCTGCATGAGTGCCGAGTGCTGCGTTGCCATGTTCCTGCACCGCCTGCCACACACGCTCAGCGGCGTCGGGATCGGTAATTTCTGCGTCACGCAGGTGTAGCGGCATGTGCAGGCTGCGATAGAGCGCACAGATTGCCTCTATGGTCTCCTCCGCACTGGGATTGACCAGAGAAAAAACGTTGCGCCCGAGTTGCGCTAGTTTCGCACGCTTAGGCTCGATCAGTTCACGCAGCAGCCAGGGTTGGATGATGGTGAGCGTTCTGCCGTGGTCGATTCCCCACAAGGCAGTCAGCTCGACAGCGATGCGATGGGTGATCCAGTCTTGCGGTACGCCAACGCCGATCACCCCGCATAGTGCCTGATTGGCGGCCCACATCAGATTTTGTCGCCAGGCATTGTCGTGACGCTGCTCGAAAGTGTCGGCCAGCGTCTTGAGTGTCTTCATCACCGCCTCGGCGTAGCCATCCTGAACCAGTGCGCCGACCGGATAAGTCAGGTACTGCTCGCAGACATGAACAAAGGCATCGACGATACCGTTTTCCAATTGACGATCCGGCAGACTCGCCATCACTTCAGGGTTGAGGATCGCAAAGCGCGGCTGTGCTTGCGACGCGAAGAAAGCCTTCTTCTGCTGTGTTGCCCTCTTGGTCACGACAGCGCCGCTATTCGACTCGGAACCCGTCGCCGGCAAAGTCAGCACGATACCCACGGGGATCGCACGCAGTGGGACGTGTTTCCCGCTGACAATATCCCAACCATCACCCTCGTAGAGTGCGGCACAGGCGATGTACTTGGCACCATCGGAAACGGAACCGCCACCGACGCCGAGGATGAAATCGACACTCTGATCGCGCACCAATTTAACGGCCTCGTTCAAGGTTTCCAGAATCGGATTTGGCTCAACGCCGGCGAACTCGACCACCTGTCGACCGGCGAGCACCTGCGTGACCTGGTCATAGATGCCATTTCGTTTGATGGAGCCACCCCCGTAGAGCAGCAGGATTTTCGCTTTTGGCGAAATCAGATCGGCTAATTTGGCAAAACTATGGGGACCAAAAACAATCTGTGTCGGGTTGCTGAAGCTGAATTCGAAAGGGTAGTACATGGTTATTTTCCGTGAATTAAGAGCGATTTGGCGGGACGGCGTAGGTGCCAACCACATGCGCCACGGGGTCTTCTGCACCTTGTGAATACAAGGAGACTTCTCCTACGATCAGCGTGCGCCCAACCTTCATCAGGTTGCAAACGCCGATTATGGGTTTGTCGGCTGCCGGTTTTCTGAGGAAGTTGATCGTAAGGCTGGTAGTGACAGCCAGCGGCACAATGCCAATCTCGCCCAAAATTGCGACGTACAAAGCCACATCGGCTACCGCCATCAATACCGGCCCTGAAACCGTCCCGCCGGGGCGCAGTTCCTCCAGACCAACCGGGTGAATGACAACTGCACTGCGGTCCCCCACAGACTCGACCACACATTTGGTCTGCGGGAATTCTTGCGCGATGAATTTCGCCACATCTTCGGTACTGACACCCATATTTTCTCCTCAAAGTACAGCTCGCCGGACTGTCTTGTGTAGCCCGGGGAAATCCATCGCTACATTTAGCTATTCACGTTGACGATAACCCGCCCGCGAACCTTGCCATCCATGAGTTGTCCTGCAGTTGAAATAGCCTCAGCCAGACCAATCTCATTGGTGATGAGGTTGAGCTTTGCAAGATCCAAATCGACTCCTAAGCGTTGCCATGCGACAAGCCGGTCAGCACGAGGGCACATCACGCTGTCAATTCCGACCAGTGACACCCCGCGCAGAATAAAAGGCGCGACGGTTGCGGGAAAATCCATACCACCGGCTAAACCACAGGCGGTGACTACGCCACGATACTTGGTTGACGCACACACGTTGGCGAGCGTGTGGCTACCGACGACATCGACGGCGCCGGCCCAACGCTCGCGAGCAAGGGGTTTGCCTGGTGTTGAAAATACTGATCGGTCAATGACCTCGGTCGCTCCCAGACTCTTGATATATTCGCTCTCTTCTGGACGCCCGGTCACTCCGACAACGGTGAAGCCTAGTTTTGATAGAATAGACACGGCCACACTACCGACGCCACCTGCAGCGCCCGTGACCAGAATTTCACCGTGCTCTGGTGTCACGCCGTGACGCTCAAGCGCAAGCACACACAACATTGCTGTATAGCCGGCGGTGCCGATGGCCATCGCTTGCTGAGCGGTAAATTGGGAAGGTAAGGGAATCAACCAATCGCCTTTGAGTCGGGCTTTCTGTGCCAATCCGCCCCAGTGACCTTCACCGACGCCCCAGCCGTTTAGAAGCACCGCATCGCCGACCTTGAACGCCGGGTTGCTGCTCTCTTCGACAATGCCGGCCAGGTCAATGCCGGGAACCATCGGGAACTTGCGAACAACAGGTCCTCTGCCGGTAATGGCTAGGCCATCTTTGTAATTGAGCGTTGAATGACTCACGCGTACGGTCACATCCCCTTCAGGGAGTTGGGATTCATCAACATCTTTGAGATTAGCCCGGTAACCCGCTTCATCCTTCTCTATTATGATCGCCTTAAACATATACTCTCCTTATTGATTTAGACCGCTCGTCTATTAAACGACAAAAAAATTACCGGCTATTTAATCCGGCAAAAAAAACTTCTGAAAAAATGCTCAGTGCAGCGGGATGGCGTTCAAGTTTCGCACGTAAAACAGCGCCTTCCCAGCCTATCCAGAAAAATGCCGCTTGTCGCTCGCAGTCAATGTTGACTGAAATCTCGCCGGCTTCCTGTGCAGCAAACAAACAAACAGCAACACGTTCCTGCCAGTCCATAAATACGCTTTTCAATCGATCACCATAGGAGGGCGGCAGCGCCCCCATTTCCTGACCTAGATTGCCAATTAAGCAACCACGCCTATAACCGTACTTGGCCATACCGGCACACGCATCAGATACGAACGCCTTGAGCCGTTCAAGATGAGGACGCGACGCGTCATCGAAATGGTGCTGCAACTTGCGTGCGAAATAAGCCCCGTAGCGATCAATCAATTCGGCACCAAACGCTTCTTTGCTATTGAAGTAATGATAGAAAGATCCCTTTGGAATGCCAACGCCTCGCAGAATCTCGTCTATGCCCGTTGCGCAGAAACCCTTCTCTGTTAAAACGCGAACACCTGCTCTAAGGAGCATTTCGCGGGTGTCGGACTGTTCATCGAGCCGCTTAGGCGGTCGACCGCGCCGACTGATTTTCGTACCTTGCGTTTCCATGGGATGAATATTAGACCGATTGGCTACTTAAATCAAAATATTCTTTGCGGACCAGCGAGCGGGCCGATGGGTCAGCTTTGATTTTGCGGCTGACTGGATTTTGAGTTTACTGACGAGCGACGGTTGGAAAAAGCCAGGATTTGTCATGAAATTAACCCATTATTTCAACATAACGTTCCCAGACTTTGTAAATACGGCGATTTTAATCGCTTGAAACTCCGTATTTCACCTGACTATGAATAATGAACTATAATCAAAAAAGCGAGCAATCAGACAGCGCGAAAATGATTTTTCAATTGAAAAATAATCGATGATACTTTCAGATAGAGTTAATACTTTTGGTCAGTATATGCTTCGCCGCCACGGCGAACGTGTTCACAAGATCGCGCTGGATGCCGGTTTCACCTGTCCCAACCGGGATGGTACCAAAGGTCGCGGCGGCTGTTCTTTTTGCAATAACGCTTCCTTCAGTCCTGATGCAGACACACGCCTCAATCTAGCCGCTCAAATAGCCAAAGCCGGTCTGGCCATTTCTCGGCGTACGCGAGCGAAAAAATATATCGCTTATTTCCAGGCTTATACCAATACTTATGCCAAGGTCGAGGCGCTGGAAGCGTTATATCGCGAAGCGCTGAAAGAGCCCGGCATGATCGGGATTTCCGTGGGCACCCGTCCCGATTGCGTTTCAACCGATGTGCTGGACTTACTGGAAAATTTTCGCGATCATGGACTGGAAGTATGGCTGGAACTGGGACTACAGTCCGCCTTTGACAAAACGCTGGTGCGCGTCAACCGCGGCCACACCTTTGCCGAATACAGGGAGACCGCACAGGCGGTACGGCAACGCGGCATCCCTTTGTGCACCCACTTGATTGTCGGACTGCCCGGTGAAACCGAGGCACACTATCACGCCACGCTGGATCAGGTTCTGGAAACTGGTGTGGACGGGCTCAAACTTCATCCATTGCATATTGTGAAACATACGCTGCTGGCTCATCAGTGGCGCAAGGGCGAGTACCAGCCTTTAGGCCGTGCAGAATACATCGGTATCGCAGCCGATCTGATCGAGCGCACACCTGAAAATATCATCTATCACCGTGTAACCGCGACCGCATCAAGGGATATACTGCTGGCACCTGACTGGTGCGCAGAAAAATGGAACCTACTGAACGGTATTGAAATTGAACTGCGGCTACGTGATACACGTCAGGGGAGTCGCGCCATGACACCGTTTGTAATCGAAGGATTGAGGAACGTCGCTTAATACAGGACAGTCTTTTTACTGGGAAATCTACATGACACGCGAAAAAATTCCTCAGCTTATCTGCCCGGCCGGCAGTCTGCCCGCGCTGAAGGCAGCAGTCGATAACGGTGCAGACTCCGTTTATTTAGGCTACAAAAATGACACCAACGCCCGCAATTTTGCCGGTTTGAACTTCGACGACAAGGCCATGCGAGAGGGAATTCGCTACGCGCAGTCGCACGGCCGCCATGTGTTGATGGCCATCAATACCTTCGCCCAGTCGGGCAGGGTTGCAGACTGGCATCGCGCCATCGACGGCGCAAGTGATTTAGGTGTCAATGCGGTGATTTTGGCGGACATCGGCCTGCTTGACTATGCCAGCCGGCATCATCCAAATTTGCGACTGCATCTGTCGGTGCAGGGTTCCGCGACCAGTTACGAGGCGGTCAATTTTGCGCAGCGTGAATTCGGCGTGCGGCGTGCCGTACTGCCGCGTGTACTGACGCTGGCACAAGTTGAGAATGTGATCAATAACACGACAGTTGAAATCGAAGTGTTTGGTTTCGGCAGTTTATGCGTGATGAATGAAGGGCGCTGCTGGTTATCTTCCTATGCGACCGGCGAATCCCCCAACACGGTCGGCGCCTGTTCTCCGGCAAAATACGTCAAATGGGAAAAAACGCCGGGAAAGATGTCGACACGTCTGAACGGCATTCTGATTGACCGTTTCGACGATAATGAACCTGCCGGTTACCCGACCCTGTGCAAGGGACGCTTTGAGGTTAACGGCGAGACCTACTATGCGCTGGAGGAGCCAACCAGCCTGAATGTACTGGAAATATTGCCGGAAATAGCCCGGATCGGCGTTGCTGCGATCAAGGTCGAAGGCCGTCAGCGCAGTCCGGCTTACGTCGCTCAGGTCACCAAAACCATGCGTGCCGCGCTGGATGCCTTGTCTGTCGACAATCAACATTACCACGTGAAGCCCGCCTGGCAGACGGATCTTGCAAAAGTTTCCGAAGGTAGTCAGGCTACACTGGGCGCTTACAGCCGCCCCTGGAGATAAGCGCATGAAACTCGCTTTAGGCCCCTTGCTTTATTTCTGGCCAAAACAGAAAGTACTCGAGTTTTACGCCGAAATCGCGCAGAACCCATCCATCGATATCGTTTATGTCGGCGAGGTCGTCTGCTCACGCCGCCAGCAATTGCGCGTCGCCGACTGGATTGCACTGGCGCGTGAACTTGGCAATGCTGGAAAGGAAGTTGTTGTATCAGCGCAGGCGCTGCTCGAATCCGAAAGCGACCTGAAAGCGCTGCGCAGATTGATGGATGAAGCCAACTGCAAAGTCGAAGCCAACGACCTCGGGGCGGTAAACATCGCTGCCGGTCGTCCTTTTGTGGCAGGCCCGCATCTGAATATTTACAACGAGAATACCCTTGCGACCTACGCACGTTACGGCATGCAGCGTTGGTTGCCGCCGCTGGAGGCGGGCAGGGAGATGATAGCAACACTGCATGATAGCCGTCCGGCGGGCATCGAAACCGAGGTTTTTGTCTATGGCAAATTACCTCTGGCGTTCTCGGCGCGCTGTTTTACTGCCCGTCATTACGATTTGAATAAGGATGATTGTCAGTTCAAATGCATTGAGCATCCGGAAGGTCTCACCCTAAAGACGCGTGAAGGACAGCCTTTTCTGACCATTAACGGCATCCAGACCATGTCCGCACAAAGCTACAATCTGCTGGACGAAGTCCCTGATATGCTAAAAATGGGCATCGACATCATTCGCATCAGTCCGCAGCCGCAACATATGACAGCTATCATCGACGCCTTCGATGCGGCACGGCACGGCCAAATAACCAACCCGGATACCAGTGAGTGGGACGCGGAAGGGTTAGTCAACGGCTACTGGTTTGGCGATGCCGGTATCGTGCAGCATCAGATCAGCTAAGGAGGGGCTGATTTATTCGGTTTTGTCGTTCCCGCCTCCGATACCCTCATTCGAGGGCAGGCTGCGGCAGAAACACAGTTAAATAAAGACGCTGGATCCCCGATTTCTCGGGGATGACGAATAAATCAGTGTTCCCCTAAATTAACAAGGAGTCAAAATGAGTCTGCAAATGAACATCCCACAATTCCAGCTTCCCGACCTAGTGGCGCGTATCGTCAGCCATCTGCCGCAATGGCCGCATGCGATGACACTCACCGCAGGACTGAACGCTGCCGTCAAGATGAAGCTGCTGCCGCCTGACAGTCTTGCCTTGCTGGAAGAGCACAGCTTTCTGGTCGAAGTATTGGATACCGGCGGACGGGCTTATTTTACTTTCCGTGACGGCCTGTTCCGCCCGCTGTTTACAGCGCCGCAGGCACCTGATCTTTCCTTGCGCGCCAATCTGTCAGCCTTTTTACAACTGCTGGCGCGTCAGGAAGACCCGGATACGCTGTTTTTTAACCGCCAATTGTCGATCGAAGGCGATACCGAACTGGGCCTGATCGTAAAGAATATGCTCGATGCGGTCGAATGGCCCAACCTGCCAGTTATTTCTGGACTAAGCCGCTGAGTCGAATACAGATTGAACCTGTGGTGTTACAAATCCTTTTAGGGATTCACCCGGTCATAAAATCTTGTCCTGAAAAGTAGTCTCTTTTGTGCATCATCTTCGCTATCTACCAGTTTTTCCCGTGTGTGCAGTACATTGTTCGAGACCAGTCCCAGCCCGGATTCCAGTCTGCCTTCAATCACGTACTCGGACTCGTCCAGCATCAAGGATTCCAGCGCGGCTCTGGCAGCCTGGATGTCACCATCCTCAGACCAAGCCATGTCCATTTTTCTGAAGGAGAACCGGTGGCATAAATATCCGTCAGAATTCGTCCAGAACACCTTGCCGCCCAGATCCTCGGCAATTTTCCCAGTCTTGGGGTTTTTGTATTTAAAACAATTTTTTTCCATCAGTACCCGCAGTGCGTCGGGATACTTATCGCGAAGAAGTATGTACATCATTTCGTGATCGAGTACCTTGTTGCTTCCCCCTTCAACCGCCGGCCGCTTACACAGCAGAAATAAAGACTGTATTGTTTTGTCGGAGCCGAAATATGTTGCATCCGTATGCCAGCGGACATGCCTGGTTGTGAAGGGTATGGCATTGTTCAAAATACCGGAGCTCGTCAATTCGTCGGAGTTGGCGTGGCGTCTGGCTTTGTCTGTATCAGAAACCCCAAGTTGTCGACCTAACGCAAGCAGGGAGTCCATGCTCAGGTCGGCTGATCCCGCCGTGTAAACACACATATTTGCCAACTCAACCAGTTCCTTTATTTTGCCTTTTTCACCCTCTGTTATCGCAGTCATATCGCCTAGCTCGACAACCAGCGCACCCAAATTCCCGGGATAAGCAGCCAGCTTTTCATCCCGCCATTTCTTATAATCCTCTCCCGCATTCAAGTTGAATCTTTCAGGATATTTTTTATTCCAGTGCTGCATAGCATGGCTCCTTAAAAATAGCGGTAAGAACGATACCGCCACTATCGCACAAGCCAACCATCTAGAGCAAATGGTTAATTTCGCCACATTCTCCGTTTAGTTGAAACTGAAGCTATTGCATAGATTGACTCGCTTTCATAACCTCTCTCAGCTTCAGGAAAACGTCAACAACCAGCGCATAGTTTCAGTGCAGCGTATGGCAATCATAAGCGCGCAGAGAATTGAGGTGTTTACGGTTGCCTTACATGTGGATGCGAAAAACGTACGACCCAATGACAATCCCGTTTGGGGTCATGCTCAAATATGTCGCCAATTGGAACAATCTCTTTATCTGCAAACACATACCGCTTTAACCAAGGCGATACACACAGATTTATCCACAGAATTTGTGGACAATATATCGCGATCTGTGGTTGCCTGCACTTGCCGCATAACAAATATAATTAATAAGCTAATATCAAATGGCTCAAGGGTTTTCAACCTTTATGCAACAAACAACTGCAACCCGAGAACTGATCCATTTGGCTTGGCCAATGCTGATCGCGCAATTGGCGATGATGGCGAATGCGGTGATTGATACCGCGATGGCAGGACGACTATCCGTCCTTGATCTGGCTGCCGTCGGTATTGCCGCATTCATGATGGCCACTATTCAGATGTCGCTGGTCAGTGTGTTATTGGCCGTGTCACCTATTGTCTCTCAAATGTACGGTGCTAACCGGCGAGCCGAGAGTGGTCGTGAAATCCAACAAGGTGGATGGATTGCCTTGGCACTCTCCCTGGTGGCGATACCGTTGCTTATGCTGGTTGGTGTTTACCACCTGGGTGACGCGCTGTAAGCGGTCACGGTGAATGCCTTGCGTGGATATAAGAACTCGATCATGCCGATGATGATTTACACGGTGACGCTTTGGGTGTTCGGTCCGGGCGGTGGTGTCGTGCTGGGGCTAACCGATACTTTAGGCACTGCACGTGGTGCGCCTGGTTTTTGGCTTTCCGCGATCGCAAGCCTCTGGCTGGTCTGCGGATTAATGGCACTTTATCTTAATTGCACATCAAAGCGGCATTGTGCAGTGTAGCGTTTTCGTGTGCGCTCGGCAGAGCGCACTTACTTGGAGGTGAAAGTACTCTACTCGCCCGGCCAGGGGAAGAGTTAGCTGAAGGCAATGCCGCAAGGGCATTCCCACGAAATATAGTCGCTTTGCTCCTTATTTCTGAATGAAGGGTGTCGCGGGTGACTGCGAATCTGGAGGAAGCCTGAGGCAAAGCGCTGGCCTGACGAACAGGAAGCGGATATGAGGCGACGTTGCGGGGTGAGGCGGCCAATATCGTCAAAGCCCAAAACTTGTACGGAACACAACGGCGTAAATCCGACAGGCATAAGCGTGAAGGTGGGTGCGTTATACCCGGGGAGATCTGCATGCGTGCCTTGTGCTACCGACATCGAGAGGTGTTGGGATGCGCATGCAGAAGTCAGCAGAGGGCATAGTAGGTCAAGGACGAGGCGGCACGGAGCGAGAAGATGCCTGACTGAAGGCCTGAACATTAAACAACGCGATTAGGACATTCGACCTCGATGCAAATTGATGAAGCCACAAAGCAGGGAACTGCTACCCGAACGGAGCGAGACGAACGGATTTCGTCAATGGCCGGGCTGGGTGCTGAGATGGGTACGGCGGCGGATGGGAAAACGACCAGCCCGAAGGGCGCAGGACATCCGAAGGCTGGTCCCGAGCATGGCGAGGGATGCGGCTAAGCCGCACAAAGCGGAAGGACTGCGGCTGATGGATGCCGTGGTTGAACGTAGCAACCTCTGGCGAGCGTATGAGCGGGTTATGCGGAACAAGGGTGCGGCAGGAGTCGATGGACTCACCGTGTTTGAGTTCAAGGCGTGGCTGCAACAGCACTGGCCAAGCATCAAGGCAGCCCTTCTGGCAGGCGACTATATGCCGGCGGCGATACGCAAAGTAGAAATACCCAAGCCCAACGGCGGGGTACGCATGCTGGGTATCCCGACGGTGTTGGATCGTTTGATTCAACAAGCGCTGTTGCAAATACTGCAACCGGAATTCGAGCCAGAATTCTCCGGGCATAGCTACGGGTTTGTGCGGCGATGCCGCATCCCTCCCTATACTCGGGACCAGCCTTCGGCTGTCCTGCGCGCCTTTGGCGCTGGTCGACCCGGACGCAATGCGTGGCAAGCGGTGCAACAAGCACAGAGCTATATCGGGGAAGGCCGCCGTTGGTTGGTTGACCTTGATTTGGAGAAGTTCTTTGACCGGGTGAACCACGACATTTTGATGTCGCGGGTTGCTCGGCAGGTTGAGGACGAACGGGTGTTGAAGCTGATCCGGCGTTATCTGGAAGCGGGGATGATGTCAGAGGGGATTGTCAGTGAGAGGACTGAAGGAACGCCGCAAAACCGCAAGGGTCTTCCCCATGAAATATAGGCGCACTTCGTGCTTTTATTTCATGTGAAGGCGATCCGCTGTCTCCGTTACTGTCGAATATCCTGCTGACGGATCTGGACCGAGAACTGGAACGTCGTGGACACCGATTCTGTCGTTATGCGGATGACTGCAATATTTACGTCAAAAGCGAAGTGGCAGGACAGCACGCGATGGCGGCGATTACCGACTATCTGGAGAAGGAATTGAAGCTTCAGGTGAATCGGGCTAAGAGTGCCGTCGCGCGGCCTTGGCAGCAGAAGTTTCTGGGTTATAGCGTCACTTGGCACAAGCAACCACGTCTTAAAATCGCCGATAGCAGTTTGACGCGACTGAAAGATAAGGTGCGTGAGATCGTTGTTGGGAATGCGTCGCGCAATCTCGGTAAAACGATCGAAGCGCTTAACCCTGTGCTGCGTGGCTGGACGTCATACTTTCGGCTGGCTGAAGTGAAAGGTGCGTTGCAGGAACTTGACGGGTGGATACGGCGCAAACTGCGCTGGCTGTTATGGCGGCAATGGAAGCGACCGGTCACCCGGAATAAGCGATTACAGACGCGAGGTTTGGATGAAACGCGAGCGTGGAAATCGGCAAGCAATGGGCGTGGCCCTTGGTGGAACGCCGGAGCAAGCCACATGAACGCGGCTTATCCAAAACGCTTCTTTGATGCAATGGGGTTGGTTTCGTTGCTGGATACCCGGCAACGCTTTCAGCGTGTTTAGTGAACCGCCGTATGCGGAACAGCACGTACGGTTATCTGAGAGGGCGACGGGGGTGACTCCGTCCCCTACTCGATTATTAATAATCAATAACTTATTGTGCTTTCAATGCAGTGAGCACTTCGTCCAGCATTTTCTTGGCATCGCCGAACAGCATGCGGTTGTTCTCTTTATAGAACAAAGGATTGTCCACGCCGGCATAGCCTGACGCCATGCTGCGCTTCATCACGATAGAAGTCTTAGCCTTCCAGACTTCGAGCACCGGCATGCCGGCAATCGGGCTAGTCGGATCATCCTGAGCGGCCGGATTCACGATGTCGTTGGCGCCGATTACGATGGACACATCGGTATCCGGGAAGTCAGCATTGAGTTCATCCATCTCCATCACGATGTCGTAAGGCACACGGGCTTCAGCCAGCAACACGTTCATGTGGCCGGGCATACGGCCGGCAACCGGGTGGATACCGAAACGCACGTTGACGCCTTTTTCGCGCAGTAGTTTGGTGATCTCATTGACCGTGTGTTGTGCCTGCGCCACCGCCATGCCGTAGCCAGGGACGATGATAACGTTCTTGGCATCGAGCAGCAGTTCTGCCGTTTCAGCCGCACTGATAGCAACCACTTCACCCACCGGTGCCGCATCTCCGTCCGCCTTCTTGGTGGGCTTAGCACCGCCACCGAAGCCACCCGCGATCACGCTGATAAAGTTGCGGTTCATCGCGCGACACATGATGTAGGACAGAATCGCACCGGAGGAACCCACCAGCGCGCCCACCACAATTAGCAGGTCGTTGTTCAACATAAAGCCGGTTGCAGCCGCCGCCCAACCGGAGTAGCTGTTGAGCATGGATACCACCACCGGCATATCGGCGCCACCGATGGCCATCACCATGTGGATACCGAACAGCAGGGCGATTACCGTCATCACGGTCAGTGCAGTCATACCGGAGCTAATCGTTTCGACATGCATAAATTGCCAGCCGAACGCGATAACTACCAGCAGTCCCGCCAGATTCATAAAGTGACGGCCCGGCAGCAACAGCGGCTTGCCGCCGATTTTCCCGGACAGTTTACCGAAGGCTATCAGGGAGCCGGCGAGGGTGATCGCACCGATCAAAATACCCAAATAGACTTCCATTTCGTGGATCGATTTTTCAGCAGCTGAAAGATTTAACGCTGCCATCGGATCTATGTAATTTGCAAAACCCACCAGCATCGCGGCGAGTCCCACCAGGCTATGCATGAGAGCGACCAGTTCCGGCATCTGCGTCATTTGTACTTTGCGCGCAGCGTAAAGTCCGACACTACCACCCACCAGCATCGCACCGATGATCCAGGGCAGGCCCGCCATCGTGACGCGCGGGCCGAACACGGTAGCCAGCACGGCGATGGTCATGCCGATCATGCCGTAGAGATTGCCGCGCCTGGAGGACTCAGGGTTGGACAAGCCGCCCAGACTGAGAATGAAAAGAATGATCGCACCAATATAGGATACGGTAGCCAAGCTTGAAGACATAATATTTCACCTTAAAACTAATTGTTTTGGTACATGGCCGGTAGCGGGGATAGCTAACTGTTTTTTCTACATGCTACTAGCCATTGGCTAAAAGCTCACTTGCGGAACATCGACAGCATGCGACGTGTCACCGCGAAGCCACCGAACATATTGACTGCAGTGAGCGCGATGCCCGCCACCGCCAACCAGCGTATCCATTCATCCGGACGATCCAGTCCGACCAATAGCGGTGGTGCGACTTGCACGAGTGCGCCGATCGCGATGATGCTGGAAATCGCGTTGGTGACGCTCATCAGCGGGGTATGCAGGGCAGGTGTGACGTTCCACACCACCATGTAACCGACGAAGCAAGCGAGCACGAACACGGTGAAGTGGCCGAGAAATGCGGGAGGTGCGAAAGCGCCGATCAGCAGGAAAAGCAGGGCGGCGGCAGAAAATATGGCTGCCGTCTTTCCTGCCGAAGCTGGTGCGCCACCACTGCCGTGACCGTGTGGAGCCGGCGCTGGTTTAGCAGCAACAGCCGGTTTTGGTGCAGCCATTTTCAGCGGAGGAGCAGGCCAGGTGATTTCGCCCTCCTTGATGACCGTCAGTCCGCGAATGGCATCGTCTTCCATGTTGACGTTGATGATGCCGTCTTTCGTTTTGCACAACTCTTCAGTCAGACGGAACAGATTGGTGCCATACAGGGTGGAAGATTGCTTGGCTAAACGGCTGTTCAAGTCGGTGTAGCCGACGATAGTCACGCCGTATTTCACCACGGCCTTGCCAGCTTCTGTCAGTTCGCAATTGCCGCCGCGTTCGCCCGCCATATCAACGATGACGCTACCCGGTTTCATGCTCTTCACCATTTCTGCAGTGATCAGCATAGGGGCCGGGCGGCCTGGGATCAGTGCCGTGGTGATGATGATGTCCACTTCACGGGCTTGCTTGGCATACATCTCGCGTTGCGCCTGTAAGAATCCTTCGGACATGACCTTGGCATAGCCGCCGCCACCGCCGCCTTCTTCTTCATATTCAACTTTGACGAATTCGCCGCCCAAGGATTTAACCTGATCGGCGACTTCGGCACGGGTATCGTTGGCGCGTACGATCGCGCCCAATCCCGCAGCGGTACCGATGGCAGCCAGTCCTGCTACACCGGCGCCTGCGATAAATACCTTGGCGGGTGGCACTTTGCCTGCTGCCGTAATTTGGCCATTAAAAAAGCGTCCAAAGGCGTTGGCAGCTTCGATGACTGCGCGATAACCTGCGACACCGGCCTGAGAAGTCAATGCATCCATCTTCTGAGCGCGGGACAATTGGCGCGGCAGTGCGTCGATAGCTAGCACGGTTGCCTTTTTGGCAGCCAGTTGTTGCATCAATTCGGGATTTTGCGCAGGCCAGATGAATCCGATCAAGGTGATCCCTGTACGCATCATTTCAACTTCAGCGCTGGAAGGTACGGTGACCTTGAATACGATATCCGATTCAGCCCATATTTGGGCCGCGCCAACAACGATTTCAGCTCCCGCAGCGCGGTAAGCTTCGTCACTGCAATTTGCCGCGTCCCCTGCACCTGATTCGACAGCGACAGTGAAGCCCAGCTTAATGAGCTTCTCTACGACCTCAGGTACCGTCGCGACGCGCTTCTCGCCTGCAAGCGTCTCCGCAGGAATGCCTATACGCATCTTTATTTCTCCTCTTGTGTAAGCCAGGTATACATTTGGCATGGCGCCGTTGTACTTAAAACTATCGTGAGATTATACCTATTCTCGTGAAACATAAAACCCCACTATAATCGCGCCTCAAACTATTTTATGCCGCAATAGCTCATGTCCTCATTTATCCGGGTGTTACCCGAACTCTTGATCAACCAGATCGCCGCAGGTGAAGTGATCGAACGCCCCTCCGCCGCACTCAAGGAATTGCTGGAAAACAGCCTGGATGCCGGGGCAACTGACATCATCGTGCAGTTGGAAAATGGCGGGATTAAATTACTGCGCGTGCGGGATAACGGTCGCGGCATTGCCAAAGATGAATTGTCGCTGGCACTGATGCGTCATGCGACCAGCAAGATCGCCTCGCTGGATGATTTGCAGAATGTCTCCAGCATGGGGTTTCGCGGCGAAGCGTTAGCCAGTATGGCGGCGGTGGCGCAACTAACTTTGTCCAGTCGTACCGCTGAACAATCGCACGGCTGGCAGATTGAAGCGCTGGACGGGCGGTTGTCAGAGCCTGTGCCTGCCAGCGTGGGGCAGGGGACGACGGTGGAAATACGCGAGCTGTATTTCAATACGCCCGCGCGGCGCAAATTTCTCAAATCGGATGCGACCGAATTCGCCCATTGTGAGGAAGCATTCAAACGCATCGCCTTATCCCGTCCTGATGTGGGTTTTTCGCTGCAACACAATGGTCGTACCGTCTGGCAACTGGCTATGCCACCGCGTTTGCTGGAGGAATGGCAAAGGGATGCGGCACTCAAACGCGTTGCCGCCTTGTTGGGTGACGAATTTGGTCAGGCGACGGTTGCGGTGTCCCGAACAGCGGCCAATCTGACCCTGCACGGTCTGGCTGCGCTACCGGCCTACTCGCGCAGCACACGCGATGCACAGTATTTTTTCGTCAACGGACGTTTTGTTCGCGACAAGGTCGCCAGTCATGCGCTGCGTCAGGCTTATCAGGATATCTTGCATCACCAGCGTCATCCGGCTTTCGTGCTGTTTTTGGAGCTACCGCCGGAACAGGTGGATGTGAACGTACATCCAGCCAAGAGTGAGGTGCGCTTTCGCGAGAGTCAGGGGGTGCATCAGTTTATCTTTCATACTCTGCACGATGCACTGGCCAAACCAGACGAGATGCCCAAATCCGACGACATGCCCGCGCCTGAAATAGTTGCCCGCACCCCGTTTGTCATGCCGACTCAGCAACGCATTCCGCTGGGGGCGGCGCAGCTGAACGCTACTTATAAAGTGTGGGAGGAACAAACGGCTAGTGGAAAGCGGGGAGTGGAAAGTGGCGAAACCGCCGGTAGCGAGTGGCTGATAGCGACTAGCGAAGCGGTTAATCGTGAGTGGGCAGTGGATAGTGAAAGAACGGTAGGTGGTGAGTGGAAAGTGGAAAGTGGGAGAACTTTCCCGACTCCCGACTCCCGACTCCCCACTGAACATGCATTAGGTTTTGCGCTCGCGCAGTTGGCGGGTATCTACATCCTTGCGCAGAACGAGCAAGGCTTGATTGTGGTGGATATGCACGCAGCCCACGAGCGCATCGTTTATGAAAAACTCAAGACGGCCATGGATGATGAGCGCATCGCAACGCAGCCGTTGCTCATTCCCGTTACTTTTCATTCGGACAAGATCGATGTGGCGACGGTGGAAGCAGAGCAGGCGGCGTTGGTGAAATTAGGCTTTGATATCGCCCCGATATCGCCGACCATACTGGCAATCCGCGCCATGCCGGTGTTGCTAAAACAGGCGCATGCAGAGGCCGCCGCGCGTGATGTTTTACATGAATTACGTGAGTTTGGTGCCAGTCGTATGATGACCGAACGCCGCAATGAGTTGCTGGCCTCTTTGGCTTGTCACGGGGCGGTTCGCGCCAACCGGATGCTGACAATCCCTGAGATGAACGCCTTGCTGCGCGAGATGGAACAAACTGAACGCTCAGGACAGTGCAATCACGGCCGCCCGACCTGGTTTGCACTTTCCATGAACGAATTGGATAAGATGTTCATGAGGGGGCAGTGAGCACGCTCGATGCAGGTGAAATAAGTCACTTCAACTTCCACGACTAGCAAATGTTTTGGTGACTAACGACTTGCCGGCAGCAATTTTAACCTGCTGATGCTCCGCTATCGAGACATAGGGTGCGATCTCGACGGACAGTGATATGGCGCAGGTAATTCAGTTGAACGGCACTCTGCAAACAGCAAAACACAGATGGAACTCTTTTAAGGTTCGCTTGCCTCATTGAGCCGATAGCGTAATTTTTAACCAGTCTGCTTGTAACTTCTCTAAGTGTGTATTAAAAATGTCAGAATCTAATGATTTGTCCCAACACATCTTACCAACCTCTGCTCAATTGGTCGGTGTGTGTATGACCGTAATTTCCCTGATCAAGGTGATGCATCTAGGTCATGCTGGATCGCTGCTGGATAAGTTGTTGGCGATTGATGCGCTGTTGTTTACGATCAGCGCGGCCCTTTCTTACGCATCCATGCGTGGCGTAAAATCGTCCATTTTTGAAAAATACGCAGACCAGTGTTTCATGCTGGGACTGTTGGAATTGGGTATTTGTGCCGTCCTGTTGTCGTTTGAAATAATTTAGGCAAGAAGATGATGCTTAGTCACCTTTTTCTTTCAAAATCAAGACTGAGCTGTTTGGTCAGGAAACTACTTAAAAGCGCTTGGATATTACTCATCGCCTTGAGTTGTGCCAGTGGTGGTTTTGCATCGACCTTTTTCTTTCCTGGCGCTAAGCCCACTTACATATCAGATGACGTACCCAAATGGTTGCATGACGGTCACGGTCAGGATGGTTACTTAACGATCATGTCTGAGGTGATACCCACAAGTAGTTGCGTGCCTTTGTCCAATCACAATTTCTGGGGCGGTGAAAAAACGCAACTGGTGCTGTCGATCACAACAAATGGTTTTAAAAGCAAGCTCGATAACAGCGAAATTCCCATTGCAGCCTTCGATGGTCGCGACAACGGTTCCGAATGTGCATCTTTGAGTACCCTGCCTATCTATGTGGTTCCACTTGCTCTGCTCGGAACGTTTTCTACATTCAATCCAGGCGAATTATCTTTAATTCTGAATGTTAAAAGTTCGAGTGATTCGAATCAGGATTTCATCGGATCGGCAAAGCTATTGTTGGGTGCCGCCGCGATGGTGGTATCCGGTGGAACAGCCACGGCCATTGGCGGAATTGCAGCAACGGTTGGCAATCCCGTTTTGTCCGAGGCACAAACCAGAACCAACACGTTGATGCAGGGGATGGTAAACGCAAAAACGCAGCTTTCATTAACCTGGCCCAAGCTTCGTAATGGTATTCGCACGATTGAAATCCCGGTTTACAGAGCCGAGAGTAGCTTGGGTAGTACAGCCGAAAAACGGATTCAGCAATTGCAGACAGAAAATAAGACTGAGAAAACCGTTTTATTCACCGTCAGACTTTCGTTAAGTTATACCAGTTCATTATTTGATCCTGCTTCATCCGGGGTAGGGGAGCTACCGAACCCGGATAATATTTCCATTGCCAATGTATTGAATTATCAGATGACGAACAGTCAATATAATTTTTTACAGATACTCAATGACGCCTCGCCCAGCCTGCTGCAAGCGGTTGCCATCGCCCAAGGACATGACCTGACTAATGCTTGCAGTATTGGATTAGGGAAATTGAAAAAGATCGGTCTGAGCAATATGGACATTGCGATCGTCATGAAATCATTCATTGACGAAGCGAAAGGGAGCGCAGCTTGGTATAGCCATCCGTTGATGGTGCAAAATTGTTTTGCCCAAGTGCCCGGTGTGCAAACTTTGCTTGAAAAAATATACGGAACTTCCAGTCCGAAATTTGTTATCGGTGATGTACAGGATGGGATGGGAAAATCTTATCTAGGCTGGCGGGATTTAGTGGGCCCCGCACTATCAAATTTTAGAAAAGCGCTGATTACTCGAGAAAATCGTATGGAGGCATTGCTTGATTTTAATGCAGGGCGCGATATTCAAGTTTCATTTTCACCGGAAATTCAAGCATGGCAAGGGTCATCCAGCAGCGATCCATCCGGGACGGCGCGATACCCGGGTATCGAAAAGTTGGCGAATAAGGATATAAAAACCATAGGTTGTTTTATCTACAAGGAGCCTGATAATTTGAGCGCCAACAGTCCCGGCGCCTATTTTATTCTGGAAGATTCGAGCGACAAGTTTTGGCTGACCGGCGTTAAATTACGCCCCGATAGTAGCGGTAAAATTTCCAGCGTCAATGTCGCGGAATTAACCGCTGACTGGCAAAAATATTTCGCATCGTATAGTTATCCGGGGGGTGATTGTGCGGGTATTCTGGCTAGAATTAACAGTCGTGCTTCGCTCAATTTGGGCAGCGCGACGAGTAATAGTGTGGTTGAACATAAACAGTAACTCTCACGGCGCGCTGGCAGGATTATCTTTTGAATGTCTGTCGGTAACGAAACACTAGGCCACTCCCTTCCTGTCGTCCATACACACTCACCGTTCCGCCCAAACGGTTTGCGGCTTCTCTTGCAATCGCCAGGCCAAGTCCGCTACCTTCTTCTGACGTGCCCGGTATCCGGTAAAACGGATCGAATACGCGTTCGCGTTCCGGGACGGGAATACCGGAGCCGTTATCAACGACTTCAATGACGGCTTCATCATTGTCAGACAGGAGTCGCAGCGTGACTTCGCCACCTTCAGGCGTGAACTTCATGGCATTTTCCAGCGCATTTCTGAGTATCAGCCGCAACACATCGGGTTCAGTACGCAAGGAAAGCAGCGCGACTTCATCCAGCCCCAGATCGATGTGACGGGCTTCAGCCAGCGGCAGATATTCGGCGATCAGTTCGCGCGCCATTGCCGGGACGTTCACCATTGATGCACCCTCTAATCCGGCTTGCGTTCCGGCAAGACTTAGCAACTGTTCGGTCAATTGTCGCGCGCGCTCGATGCCATCACGCAGGGGAGGCACGCGTTCGCGCATGACGTCCAGCGTATCCCCGTGCATCAGGTTCTGTGCCTGAATGGACAGTGCGGTAAGCGGGCTACGCAATTCATGTGCGGCATCGGCAATGAAACGTCTTTGTTGGCCCATCAACTGATTGATTCTTTCCAGTAACCGATTGATGGCGTGAACGAAAGGGATGATTTCCTGTGGCAGATCATCGCTTTGCAACTGGTTCGGGTGATGTGCCGACTGTTCGTCTAAACGACGGGCCAGACTGGCGATCGGTGTGAGTTGACTGCGCACGATGCGTACAATCAGCCATATCAGCATGGGCATCAGCAGCAGTAAAGGAATCAGGATGCGCAACGCGCTGTTGAGGGCGATTTCATCGCGCGCTTCGGTGGGCTGTACCACGATCGTGCGCATCAGTCCGCCTCGCACAAAGACACGCATCTGCGCATCTCCTGCGTTAAGTGTATGCAGGCCGGGTGGCAAATCGCGTTTGAGCCAGGCGGGTACCGTATCGCCGGGTAATTGAAATATCGTGATGCGGGATTCCGGGTCAGCAATCCCGTCATTCTTCAAGTCCGGCTGTTGCGAACCGGGTGTAACGGCACTGTTTGCGCGGGAAAGTTGTGCGATCTGTCGCAACATGTCGTCCTGAAATTCTGTCGCCTCCGAATAGGCCAGACGAAATGAGACCGCAGCGGCCACCAGTCCTGCGAGTAAAACAGCACTTCCCAGTACCAGTGAAAGATGCCGCTGTAGCGAACGTTTTATAGCGATTTTTCCACCCTCCATCCCGCCCCGCGTACATTCTTGATCGTATCTGCACCGAGTTTTTTTCGTATGCCGTGAATCAGAAAATCCACCGCATTGCTTTCTACTTCCTCATTCCAGCCATAAATACGCGCTTCCAATTCTGCCCGGGCGAGGATCGCACCGGGGCGCAGCAGTAGCGCATGTAACAGGGCGAACTCGCGGGCACTCAGCGTCACCAGCGTGTCACCGCATTGTGCTTGATGGCTTGCCGGGTCGAGTGTCACACGCCCGTTACTGAGCAGCGGCGCGGCCTGTCCGCCTTGACGACGGATGACTGCACGCAGTCGTGCCAGCAACTCATTGACGTTGAAAGGTTTGAGCAAATAATCATCCGCGCCGAAGTCTAAGCCTTTGATACGATCTTCCACACCATCCCGTGCGGTGATGACGATAACCGGTACCTTATTGCCGCCCAGGCGCAGGCGGCGCAGTACTTCCAATCCGTCGCGACCGGGCAAACCCAGATCAAGCAATACACACTGGTGTTCACCCTGTCCCAGTACCTGACTGGCCGTTACACCATCCTTGACCCAATCTACGCTATAGGCGGCATCCTTAAGCGCGACCGATACCGCAGCACCGATCATCGTATCATCTTCAATCAGTAATATCCGCATCGTATTAACTCTCTTTAATGGGCTTTTTTAGCGGCCCGGTGCTCGAAGATCAGGATGCAGGCGACAATTAATATCAGCAGTACTGCCGACGCCGTGTAACGGCTTAAAGCCAGCCCGCCAGCATCAACCGGCTTGTCCAGAAAATCGCCAACCACTGCACCCAGCGGGCGGGTAAGAATGAAGGCCGCCCAGAACAGTATTGTGTGCGATATTTTTGTCCAGTAGTACGCTGCGACAACGAGTAACAGCAGCGTACTAAATACGATTGCGCTACCCTCATAGCCTAGACCTGCTGTATCCGCTGTCCAATCACCCAGTGCAGTGCCTAGTGTCTGGGAAAACATGATGGTCGTCCAATAAAATATTTCAGCCTTGGGAGAGCTGACCGTATCAACCGATACTGAGCCTAATGTCCGGTACCAGAGGGCGAGTGAGGCCATCAACAATATCAACAACAGCGATGAACCGCCGGCATAGCCGATACCCAGTGAGCGGTCTGCATAATCTGCCAGGGTGGTGCCGACCGTAGTCGTTGCGATAATGGTCGTCCAGTACATAAACGGGTGAAAGCCCTTAGCCTTGATCTGGGCCGTCACTGCGATAATAAAAATCGCGGAAAAAATTCCCGTGCCGACCAGATAGCCCAGATGCATCGACATGGAAACAGCATCGCCTCCCGTTTCACCCAGCGTTGTGGCAAAGATTTTGATGAGCCAGAAGAGAAAAGTCACTTCCGGCACTTTGCTCAACGCATTCTTAACGTGAAACTCGCGTAGCGATTCGTTTGCCCTTTCCCACGCATGCGGGGGAAAGTTGAAAAGAGGGAAACGGGCATGGCGAGTTTCATTATCAGGGGTGGCATTCTTGTCCTGCCCGTTAGTCGTATCGTTCATGCTCATTCCTCTATTTGCTTACGCGTGACGGTCATATAAATCACCAGACCTACGATGCCGATCAGAAAGATGGCATTCGTGACGGCAGCCCCGAAACCGATTCCGCCATTCGTATTCGGCTGCATCAGGTAATCGCCTAAAGATGCACCCAGCGGACGAGTCAAAATATAGGCAATCCAGAACGCCCCGATGGCATTCACCTTGAAGCCGTAATAGCTTAGTGTGACGAACCCTATCATTCCGGCAAACATCACGGCAGAGTTCGCATAGCCCAACTTCAATCCTTCTGCCGCCAGATCACCGGCCGCTGTCCCCAGCGCAAAGGTGAATAAAATCGCCGCCCAATAGAACAGTTCGCGCTTTGTCGTGAATATGGAATGAATAGAGAGCGTCTTTTCGCTGCGGTACCACGTTGCAAAAGTAACAGCGATCGCCAGACTGAATACGATGGTGGTGGTTTCCAACGCAACACCGAAATTATCTACGAGATTATCGGTGATTAATGTACCGACGGTGCTGATCAGTACCACCACGACCCAATATAACCACGGCACATAGCTCTTTCTGCGCAGTTGCATAACCAGGAAAACAGCCAGCAGAACGCTGGTCACGATAGACGTAGCCGTCAAGCCGAACTGCAAATCAAAGTTCAGAAAGTCAGCAGCGGTCTCACCGACCGTGGTGCACATGATTTTGATAACCCAGAAGTAGAGTGTGACTTCCGGAACCTTGTTCAGTATTTGTATTGCGCCTTGGCGCGCAGGGGTGTTCATTTGGATATTCTCCCGAAATTTTTCAGACAGATAGGGTCTGGTTGTGAAAAGCAGGTTTAGCAGCGCTGCTCCGATATTGGCGTATTCGCACAGTGGTCAAGATAGCAGCCAAGAATTAGCGCAGCCTTAGCAAGGCAGGAGACTAAACGGGATGAAGTTATTTGCCTTTTAATCAATGGTTCACAACCATGGCTAGTGTGTCATTGTAGGGGGGTATTTTGGCCGCGATAGCATGTAATGGCTGCTTATTACACGCCACGAATAACGGGGTTTTCTCGCCGCCTACCGATAGCGGTTAGATATATTCACGACCGGCCGCGTCATCATTGATAATGGGCATCAAGCGCGCCAGATCGGTGTTTTGATTCGTCTGGCCCCCATTTTTTATGCCAGCTCTGTCTTAACGAGGGCAGTGAGCAGCCCTTTATTCAGCGCTACCCTAACCGCTCAAGATACAATACATTCTTTTGCAAAAACCTTTGGTGTTTTTTTGACTGTTAGCAAGTACGCCATCACGTTGTGCAGGTTAAAATTCGCCCTTATTTCCATCACATTTCTGCCGAGTTTCATGGCTAGATACACGATACATGACTAATAACTCGCCCACCATCTTACGAATTGCCTTCGCCAGCTTTATTGGTACGGCGATAGAATTTTACGACTTCTATATCTATGGCCTGGCCGTGGCGATGGTGATCGGCCCGTTGTTCTTTCCAGCCAGCGACCCTGCGACACAGTCTCTCAATGCGTTTCTGACTTTCGGTATCGCTTTTATTGCCCGACCTATCGGCGCCGTAGTCTTCGGGCATTTCGGTGATCGTGTAGGTAGAAAGTCAACCCTGGTAATTTCTTTGCTGGTGATGGGGACTTCCACTACGCTGATCGGTTTTCTGCCGGGTTATGCGTTAATCGGTTGGGGCGCACCTGTGCTGCTCTGCCTGTTGCGGTTCGGCCAGGGGATCGGTTTAGGAGGCGAGTGGGGTGGGGCCGCGTTGCTGGCTGCCGAATATGCGCCCAAAGGCCGGCGCGGTTGGTTTGGTATGTTCCCGCAACTGGGGCCACCGGTAGGTTTTTTATTGGCCGTTGGAAGTTTCTTGTTACTCTCCACGGTGTTAGATGATGTGCAGTTTCGAGCTTGGGGTTGGCGCATCCCCTTTTTGGCGAGCGCCGTATTGGTCGTCATTGGTCTATACGTCCGGTTAAAACTCGCCGAAACGCCCGTTTTTGCCAAGTCGCTGGCATCGCATCGTCCTGTAAGATTGCCGGTGGCTGAGTTATTTCGATCTCATGCTCAGGCATTGCTGCTCGGTGCGCTGGTGATGGTGGTGTGTTACGCACTATTTTATATTTCTACTGTATTTTCATTGAGTTATGGAACAACGAAGCTCGGTATTCCACGTCCGCAGTTTTTGGGGATGCTTTGCGTAGCGGTGATTTTTATGGCAGCGGCGACGCCGCTTTCCGCTTTGGCAGGGGATCGTTACGGTCGTCGTCCGGTGTTGATCGTGGCAGGCATTGCCGCATTCATGTCCGGTTTTTTGCTCAGCCCCATGCTCTCTAGTGGTTCTACGGTGCAAATTACCGCCTTCTTGTGCCTGGAATTGTTTCTGATGGGGGCGACTTTTGCACCGATGGGGGCGTTGTTGCCTGAATTGTTTCCAACTGCTGTGCGTTATACCGGGGCGGGGGCGTCCTATAATCTGGGCGGAATCTTAGGCGCTTCGCTCGCGCCCTACATCGCACAACAATTGGTGCTTCATGGTGGATTATCCTGGGTGGGCGGCTATATTTCGGTTGCTGCTGCCATCAGCGTACTGGCCGCGTTCGCCATCAAAGAAACGCGCGACAAGGAACTGACATGAAACCGCAAGCAACCGTGAACTATCGCTCAAAACAACGAGCGCAAAGCGCGAATATGTTTTTAGGCGAAGACCCTTGTGGTCTCAATCCTCAATCCTCACATCTGCCGCACGCTATCTTTCTGATGGGCCCGACCGCCAGCGGCAAGACGGGGGTTGCGGTGGAACTGATGCAGACATTACCGGTAGAAATTATCAGTGTGGATTCGGCGCTGGTCTATCGCGACATGAATGTCGGGACGGCTAAACCCGATGCGGCGATGCTGGCACAAGCGCCGCACCATCTCATCGATATCATCGATCCAACGGAGGCCTATTCTGCGGCGGCATTCCGCACTGATGCCTTGCGGTTAATGGGGGAGATCACCGCGCGCGGCAATATCCCGTTGCTGGTGGGTGGCACGATGCTGTATTTCAAGGCCTTGCGTGAAGGACTGAGTCAGTTGCCGGTGGCCGATCCCGTGGTGCGCGCCGAGCTGGATGTGGTCATCGCCGAACACGGCATTACCTACCTGCACCAGCAACTGGCTATGGTGGACGCAGAAACAGCGGCGCGTTTGTCGCCTAACGACACTCAGCGTATACAACGCGCAATGGAGATATATCAACTCACAGGTCAGAGTATGTCCGAACTGTTCAAGCTTCAGACAGAAAATGCGGTGCTACCCTACCAGATAACTTCGATTGCGCTGACGCCTTCTGATCGCAGTGTGCTGCATCAGCGCATCGCGATGCGTTTTGAACAAATGCTGGTCGATGGTTTACTCGATGAGTTAAGCGATTTACGCAATAAATACGATTTAAATCCTGAGCTCCCTTCCATGCGCTGCGTGGGTTACCGGCAGGCATGGCAATATCAGGAGGGGAAAATTACCATGCCTGAGTTTGTCGAGACGGGCATCATTGCAACCCGTCAACTTGCCAAGCGCCAACTGACCTGGCTGCGCTCCATGCATGAAAACATTGAAATTAACTGCTTGTCACCGGACTTGCTCCCGCAGGTACGGAGTGTGTTGGCTCAAGACGGGATTCGAGCAGTGGAACACGGCGATTGAGGCGCGAGTCAGATACGTTGCAGAGATTTCCTCAATCCTTATTCCTTGATACTTGACTCTTGATTCTGAAAGATTTTTATATGGCTGAAATGAAAGCACCGGCAATACGCGAATTCCACTTCACCGCGCAGGATTTTCAGCGTGTGCGCAAGATGATCTATGATCATGCCGGTATTTCTCTCAATGATAGTAAGCAGGAATTAGTTTACAGTCGCTTGTCGCGTCGTCTTCGCGCGACGGGGGTCGGCAGTTTTAGTGAGTATTTGAAACTGCTGGAACAAAATGATGAGCAGGAGTGGGAAGCATTTGCCAATTCGCTGACCACGAATCTGACGTCTTTTTTTCGTGAACATCATCACTTTCCGCTGCTGGCTGATCAAATTAAAAGAATTGGCCATGCTCGCCCTATCGTGTTGTGGTGTTCAGCCTGTTCGACCGGCGAAGAGGCTTATTCCATGGCGATGACGGCGATGGATGCGTTCAATAGTTTTACGCCGCCGGTGAAGATAATTGCTACCGATCTGGATACGAACGTGCTTGATACAGCCAGGCGCGGGGTATATTCCATGGATCGCGTTGAGAAGCTGGATGAGGCGTTGATTAATCGCTTTTTTTTAAAGAGTACGGGCGCGCAAGCCGGTTTTGTCAAAGTCAGGCCTGAATTGCAAAATATGATTACCTTTCGTAAGCTCAATCTGCAGGATTCAACTTGGCTGATACGTGACAAGGTGGATGCTATATTTTGTCGTAACGTTATGATTTATTTTGATAAAGATACGCAATTGGCGATATTAAAGAAAATGGCTCCGGTGTTGCGCAGCGATGGTTTATTGTATGCGGGGCACTCGGAAAGCTTTTACCATGCCGATGCCTACTTTAAATTGCGCAGCAAGACGGTGTATGAGCTCTCGGCGAAAATGAAAGCGACTCAGGCAGCAGGATCCTAACGGAAACTTTTTACCCGGTAAATATTTTGTTACCGGTTTGAGGATGATTCGATGATTTTTAAGTCACTGCTCATTAAACAAAATAAATTTTGTGTAGCGTGTGAATAAGAGGTAATTTAATCCGCTGTTCCGCAAAACGATAGTAAGCGGAGGGCGGTATGTTGGTATTCTATGTAAATCTGACGCCAGCCTCACGGGTTTTATGGGGAAATTAAATGTTAAAAACATCTGAAGCATCGCTGGATCCGGAAAATTGGCAGGATTTCCGGCAACAAGGTCATCGCATGCTAGATGATATGCTTGATTATATTGAGAATTTACGCGAGCGTCCGGTTTGGCAACCTATACCGCCAGCAGCGCGGGCTGTTTTTGCTGCGCCTCTACCTAAGCAGTCCGGGGATTTGCGTGAGGCGCATCAGACTTTCATGCAGGATGTACTACCTTATGCGATCGGTAATTCACATCCCGGATTTATGGGTTGGGTACATGGCGGTGGCAATCCGGTCGGCATGCTTGCTGAAATGCTCTCAGCCGGACTGAATGCGAATCTGGGCGGGCGTGAGCAGATCCCTGTCGAAGTCGAACGTCAGTTGTTGCGCTGGGTCCGCGAATTGTTCGATTTTCCCGAGACTGCGACGGGTTTATTTGTCACGGGAACTTCTATGGCCAATCTGATCAGCGTGCTGGTCGCGCGCACTGCCGCGCAAGGTTGTGAAGTGCGCGAACAAGGTTTGCCAGATGGCCATCGTTTGACCGCATATACGTCGGTGAGCGCGCATGTCAGCGTGGCGCAGGCCTTGGATATGGCCGGTATAGGCACGAATGCGCTGCGTAAGATTAGTTTGAATGTTCAGTTTCAAATGGATGTGGCGGATCTAGAGCGAAAAATTGCCGAGGATAAGGTGGCGGGGATGACGCCGTTCATGATCGCGGCGACCGCCGGAACGGTAGACGTGGGCGCGATTGATCCCTTACAGGCCATCGCGGACATCGCAAAGCGAGAGGGCATCTGGTTTCATGTCGACGGGGCTTTCGGTGCATTAGGGATGTTGGCCGGTGATATTGCGCCACGCCTGTCGGGTATTGAACGCGCCGATTCCATCGCTTTTGACTTCCATAAATGGGGGCAGGTGCCCTATGACGCCGGATTCGTGCTGGTGCGTGATGGAGAGTTGCATCACAATACTTTCGCCTCGCCGGTGGCCTATCTAAAACGCGAAACGCGCGGCATGGCGGCGGGCTCCCCCTGGCCCTGTGATTTTGGTCCTGATTTATCGAGGAGTTTCAGGGCGTTGAAGACTTGGTTTACCTTGCAGGTGTACGGATCCGAAAAGTTGGGCTCGGTGATTTCCAATACTTGTGCGCTGGCGCAGTATTTGCGGCAACGCGTGGAGGATAGTCACGAGTTGGAATTGTTAGCTCCTGTGGCCTTGAATATCGTGTGTTTCCGTTATCGCAGCGAAGAGCCTGATCGTGTCAATGCGGACATCGTGATCGCGCTGCAGGAGTCGGGCATCGTAGCCCCCTCGAGTACCACGATCAACGGGCACTTTGCGATACGCGCCGCCATCGTCAATCACCGCACAGAAATCCGTGATATTGATGCACTGATCGAGGCAACGTTGTTGTTCGGTGATAAAATAACCAATAAAATCAATATTTAATGAAGTGTAGCGTTGATTTCCTCGTGTATTTTTGGGTGAGAGTCAATTAGTCGAATAGCTGCTATTCGCTATTGCTTGCGCTCAAATTCGCTCAATGACGTTTCCAGTTTCCATTGAAGCTCTGCGCGGGGATTTTGCTGCAAATAGCGTCGGCATACGAGTGCAGGTCTGTTACTGACACCCCGTAGGCTGACTTTTCTCAGGTCAGCTGAACATGCGTTGACTGCCCTCCGTCGCTCGAAGTCCAGCCACAATGGTGCGCCCTCAAGGAATGCATACTGCAAACTGTTTCGGGCCATTGCTTTTAACTGGCGGTAGCTCAGGTGTTGCTCCTCAACAGCTTTGAAGTATTCCTGTGTCATTTCCGAACGGGAAACTCCTTCATCATCCGTGGCAAGCGCGATTGGAACGCCCTGTTTGAGATATGTTGCTAAAGGATGTTGACCGCCGCGTACATTCAAAATCCCGTCGTTGCTGGTCAAGCAGATTTCCACCATAATTTTGTCGTGTGCCATTCTTTGCAATAGTGCCGGTGCATTTTCTTCCTGCATGATCGCCACTCCGTGGCCGATGCGTTCTGCATGTCCGATGGCAATCGAGTCGCGGATATGAAAGCGCAGTCCTTCCGGTGGTACCAGACCTGGTGTCAACTCACCCGCGTGGAGCGTGATGTGTACATTGGGGTAATATCGATGTAAATAATCGAGCATGCGCATATGCGAGGAAAAATCCTGCATCGGCACGAGCGCGTCCTCCGGCATGACCAGATTTAATCCCACCACCCTGGTGTCGATGCTGGCCAGTTCAAAGCCGAGTAGCATTTGTGCAAACACGGTGTCTGTCGGTAAGCCTCGTAGGACCTGATATAAATAACGTACCGTTACCGTGCAGCCGGGATCGGGCAATGCCGTGTCGCAGTGCTGAATTTCACGGCGTTTAGTCTCGCTGTCCGTCAACTTCAGCAAAGCAACCTTAACGGCTTCGGCCAGTCCGTTTTGTTCAATTGTTCTGTGCATTTGCGCAAAATCCGCTAAACGGACAGCGCTAGTTGCGGCTCTGGCAATTTCTGGAAAGGCGGGTGTGAGCATCAGTTCAAGATAACTGACGTGTCCTGCCGCCGCACGTGAGGTGACTTCGGCCAGCATGTCGCCCGTCCGGTGATGGCCGGCAAGGTCGAATTTATCGAAACTGTCAAAGAAATGGTCGTGTCCGCTCTGTCCTGATACGGCGAGATTACGCATTGACCATGCGTCCACCATTTTTCGGTACAGCAGTGGATCGTGTTGGGCTACCGAAACAGCAATGTGTGCCTCATTGCATGGCGGTGGCATGAGGCTTAATGTCTTGTCATCTACGCACAAGCCATCATCGCTGGCCCAGCCTATCATCGATTCAGCATAGATGGCGCCGGAGAGGTGGTTGTGCAAATCACCCCCCTTAGGCATCTCCTTGAGAAAATTCCAGAGTTCGGGGGGTTGCGACTGAACGGATAGAAAATGCCTGACTGTGCGCGCTTCTGCCTGTTTATCCGATAGTGACGCGCTGTGCGCAGGAAAAATCAAGGCGATCGCCAACGCGAGGCCGAGCAACATAGGAATTTTCAGTGGATTTGACAAGGCAACTCCCGGAGATTTTATGTGGGAATTATAGTGCTAAGTGTGAAGGAAGGTGCGTGATGTGTGCTCCGTCCGCGATTTTCCCACGGTGATCGTGTTGATACAAAAAACTCCGCAGCAATACCTGGCTTAGGCGAGGCATCAGTGCGGAGTGACGGGCAGAAAAAAGGCTTATTTGAGTTTTTCTATACCTAGCATCTTGAGGATACTTTTTTCGTAAAACGGTTCTGAACTGCCTTTTTTCATCTTGCGGATGAAGTATTTCTCGAAGGCAATCTTGGCGACATGCACCCACTTACCTTCGGCAAACCAGTTCACGTTGCGTGGTGGAATTTGCGGCATGGCGACGAACACCACACCGGTTTCACCCAGATCTGCCAGACAAACGGCATTCCATGTTGCTTCCTGAGTGGCAGGTTCTCCCTTGATCTCGGAGCTGATGTTGTGCACCGTGGCCGTGACCATGGATTCGATCATGTAACCAGTCTTAGGTGTGCCGGTCGGAACGGGCGTGACTTCAACAGGCGGAATCGCGATACATACACCGACAGCGAAGATGTTTTTGTATTTTGGATTGCGCTGATTTTTGTCTACGATGACAAAACCGCGCGCTTGAACTAGACCTTCGATACCGAATACCGCGTCGACGCCCTTGAAAGCCGGCAGCATCATGCTGTAGTTGAACGGAAGTTCGTGTTTCTTCTTTTCAACGCCCATGTCGTCGTGTTCAGTGACGAACATTTTGCCGGCTTCGACTTTGGTGACCTTGGCATTGCAAATCCACTTGATACCCTTGTCGCGAAACGTGGATTCCAGGATACCCTTAGAGTCGCCCACGCCGCCCAGACCTAGATGGCCGATATAGGGTTCGGAAGTGACAAAAGTCATCGGTACTTTGGAGCGAATTTTGCGACGGCGAAGATCCGTTTCCATGATCATGGCATATTCATAGGCCGGGCCAAAGCAAGATGCGCCTTGTACAGCACCGACCACGATAGGACCCGGGTCCTTGCAGAAGCCATCCCAGACTTCATGTGATTTCATCGCGTGATCCACGTGGCAAACGGAGTAAGTATGTCCGCCGTGAGGGCCTAGACCTTCTACTTCGTCAAAAGCCAGTTTAGGGCCGGTTGCGATGACCAGATAATCATATTCGACGAACTTGCCGTCGTTCAATTCAACACTATTTTTTTCGGGATGAACGCGTTTAACGCCCGTCGAGATAAAATGGATACCCTTGCGTTCCAGGTAGGGACGTGCTGCGAATTCAATGTCCTTGCGTTCACGCCACTTCACACCTATCCAGGGATTTGATGGCACAAAATGAAAATTTTCGCCGTTTGAGATGACAGTTACCTTGTCGCCGCTACCGATCTTTTCCTGCATTTCGTATGCGGTCGGCATGCCGCCGATGCCCGCACCCATAATCACAATATGTGCCATGCTTTTTCTCCCTGGTTAATTGAATAAATTACTACACCTTTTTTACTTTTTACAACGAGCTGCGTCTATACGCGATGACAGCTTAAGAGCGAGGCGAGTTATCTTCGTTTTGAGGGGCATTTTGCTCGACGAATAACACCGCAGCCTTGACTCTGGAAGATAAATTCAGTTTGTTTAAAATATGACGCACATGCTGTTTAACGGTATCGTAACTGATCTTCAACGTCAGTGCGATCGCCTTATTGCTCTCACCGCGCGATAAGAGTTGTAGTATTTCCCGTTCGCGATCGGTGAGCGATTTGATGGCGTTCTTGGGATCATTGATATTTTGATCGCCGCGCAACATATTGATCATTTTCATGGTCATGGTAGGGGCCACCACCAATTCGCCGGCTGCGATACGGCGGATGGCGTCCACCACTTCATCGGGTGCCATATCCTTGAGCAAGTAGCCGCGTGCGCCGGCACGTATCGCGTTGCCCATATCCACTTCCGAGTCGCTCATGGTGAGTATCACCACAGGGGTGACAAACCCTTCCTTGCGGATTTGTTCCAGCATAATCAGCCCGTCCATCGGCTTCATACGTAAATCCATGACCAGCAAGTCGGGTAACTCCAGCAGCAGAACACGTAATTCTTCAATACAGCCTGTGGCGCCCAATACAGTGAATCCATAGCCATGTGAGAGCAGTTCGCTTAATCCTCGGCGACACAGATTCTGATCGTCGACCAGTACTACCCTCAGGTTTTTAGTCATTTGTTTCTCTCCAGTCGGATAGTGGTTCAGGAAAAAATAGTTGTACGCGGGTGCCGCAGCCCTGCGAACTACCCATTTTTATTTCTCCCCCGATACGCTGCGCACGCTCGCGCATGATCATCATACCGTAGTGTCCTTCTACCGGGGCGAAAGTGACGCCCCCGCTGCCATTATCTTCGATGGTAAAGATGTAATAACCGGAAATATAATCAATCAACAGACGTGCGTGTGTTGCCCCGGAATGTTTGCCGATGTTGGTGAGCGCTTCGCTGACGATGCAATAAACTTCGATTTCATGTTCAAGCGGCAATTCAAGATCGACTACCCGATTGGTGTACTCAAGGTCGATGTCATGGCGTTCGTAGAATTGCTCTGTCAGGGTTTGCAGTGAGGACAGTAAGCCGGCAGGATCAATCTCACAGCGAAAGTCTCTGATCAGTTCTCTGGCCGTTTTTTGACAGTGTGCGAGTCCTTCTTCGATATCCTGCGCATAGCCGGTTGCCATGACTTTATTCTCACTGCGTATCGCTTCAGACAGCAAGCTGGTTCTCATTCGGGTGTAGGCTAAGGTCTGAGCGAGCGAGTCGTGGATGTCGTTGGCGATCGCCTGACGGGCCGCCATCCGATCAGCCCGTTTGAATTCGCGGTTGGCCTTGATATGTTCGATACAGGTGCTGAGCATTTTGGCGAATGCCAGAACCGTGGTCGATGCGCGCTGCGAGTGTTCTTGTGAGGAGTTAAAAAACAGCGTGATAATACCTATCGGGTTGCTTAGCGGGGCGCGGCTTTCCAGCGGTATGGTAATGGCGGATTTGAATTCACAATCCGGATGGAAACAGTTCGAACGGGTAGTACAGATGGACAGGTCGCTGGAAAAAATTTCTTGTGCAATGCCGGCTTTGCCTCGAGCCTCACAATCAAATTCAATCAGGTGTTCAGATTCAGGTAGCTCTTCGGGCATGCCGTAAGAACTGATGGTGTGCAAGGTAGGGCTGTTCAACGGTTGTATACGAATAACCCCCGCACTGGCACCCACTGTTTCAACGATGGTTTCCAAAAATTCGTCTAGCAGAGGGCCAAGATTGTTGGCGCGCGAGACAACGGCAGAGGAATCTCCTGCCATTTTTTTTGGATTTTTTTCAGGTGGAATGAAGTCAACGTCATTGATCCACCTAAAACTGATACCCATACAATTCGATTTGGCACATTTATTTTTCATGAATTCATCATGTTAGGAGTGGTACTTAAATTAATCCTCGGGTTCATTTACCGAGTAGAAGTAAATGATTTAAATAGTGTACTACGATGATACTTAATTAAAGCACAGACCATGGTCGCACGAAAATATCTTTCGGATTATTTTCATCCCCCCCGATGTGGTTATAGACATGAATATCCCTGATTCGGCCTAATGCACACTGAATTCGGTGAGCTACCTAATGGATGTTGTCTGACACGAAAGCATTATGAAAATTTGTATTGTTTCTGATAGTCATGATCGTGCTGAGCCCTTGGCGGCGGCCATAGGAAAAGCACATTTAGCTGGCGCAGAGGCGGTGATTCATTGCGGCGACCTGATCGGCGCCAATACACTGCGTACTTCGCTGAATCTGGGCATTCCTTTGCATGTTTTGCATGGAAATAACATTGGCGATCAAATGGCTATGCAGCGTATGATGGCCAAATCCGGCGGGGTGTTGACCTATCACGGTCAGGATGCGGAACTTTCATTGGGCGGACGACGCATCTTCGCGACTCACTATCCTCACTACGGACGCGGTATGGCGTGTACTGGCGACTACGATCTGGTCTGCTGCGGCCACAGTCATGTCGCTGAAATCATCTGGCAAGACAATATCAAGGGAGGCAAGACGCCGCTGGTCAATCCGGGCTCGGTTTCCGGCATTGGTGCGCCTGGCATAAAGGAAGCATTTACCTGGATACTGGGTGATCTTGAGAACATGATTTTTGAAATTCATACGCAGGAGAACTGATATGAGGTTTGTTGATTATAATTTTCAACGGAGGTTCGAGTGACAGATTCAATTGCAACCAGCCAGACCATACTGGTCGTTGGCGGCGGTATCAGCGGCATGACGGCGGCGCTTGAGGCAGCAGAGTGCGGCAAACAGGTGATGCTCATCGAGCGCAATGCCACCTTAGGCGGGCGCACCTCGCTGCTCTATCGCTATTTTCCTAAAATGTGTCACCCAACCTGCGGACTGGAAATCAATCTGCGCCGTTTGAAGGGCAATCGCAACGTGCGCGTGATGACCATGACTCAGGTTGTCTCCGTCATCGGGTCGCGCGGCGATTACACGGTAACCTTGAAAGTCGCACCTCGCTATGTCAATGACCACTGCACCGGTTGCGGCGACTGCGCCAAGGCGGTTGAAGCCGAGATCGACAATCCTTACGAATACGGTCTTGCTAAGACAAAAGCGGCCTACTTACCTCATGCGATGGCTTATCCGCAGCGCTATGTAATTGATGCATCGATTATCAATACGCCGGATGGCGAAAAGGCCCTTGCTGCCTGCAAAGTGGGGGCGGTGGATCTGGCTATGCAGGAAGAGACTATCGTGGTTAAAGTCGGTACTGTCGTTTGGGCGACCGGCTGGAAGCCCTACGATGCGGCGAAAATACAGCCCTATGGTTACGACCGTTACGCCAATGTCATCACCAGTTTGGAATTTGAACGACTGGCCGATCCTAAGGGACCGACCGGCGGTAAACTCCTCAGACCATCCGATGGGCGTGAGGCAAAAAATATCGCGTTTATCCAGTGTGCCGGTTCTCGAGACGAGAATCATCTGCGTCACTGTTCGCGTATCTGCTGCATGGCCTCCCTCAAACAGACGCAATATGTGCGGGAAGCTTATGGCGATGCGGGTAAATCGACGGTGTATTACATCGATCTGCGTACCATAGACCGACTGGAAGATTTTTACGTTAAAGTTCAAAAGGATACAACGGTCAGTTTCGTCAAATCTAAGGTTGCGAAGATCGTCGAAGACAAGGATGCCAATCCGGTGTTGCACGGCGTAGACACGGAAGGGTATCACCGTTATGCGACAGCGCACGATCTGGTGGTGTTAGCCGTCGGCATGGAGCCTGAAGCGAATGGCATTAAACTGCCGGACGATATGCTGCTCGACTCCTCGGGTTTTATTGAAGGCTCAAGGGATGAAGGGATGTTCGGTGCGGGGGCGGCAACCAGTCCGCTGGATGTGAATCGTTCTGTACAAAGTGCCACAGCGGCGGCACTCAGGGCAATCAAGGTGGTTTACAAAACGGCCACGGTGGAGGGTTAAGAGATGGCTGACAATAAATTTGCTGCATACATCTGTTCCGGTTGCGGTATCGGTGACAAACTCGATGTCGGTACGCTGGAAAAAATCGCCAAAAAAGAAGGTAAGATTCAGGATGTGAAGACGCATCCCTTTTTGTGTTCGGCTGAAGGCGTCCAGCTCATCAATGACGATATCGAAAAAGAGGGTGTCACTCATGTCTGTATCGCGGCCTGTTCGCGCCGTGCCAAGACTGAAGCCTTTCACTTTCCGACCGCAGTTATGTCCCGCGCCAATCTGCGCGAAGGCGTGCTGTGGGTGATCGCCGAGGGCGAGGCGCACGACGAAGTGCGTCAGGAGATGGCTGACGACTATGTGCGCATGGCGTGTGCAGAGCTCAAGAAAATGAAACTACCGGACGGCAACCCGAATCACGGTGGCAATAAGCGCATCCTCGTGGTGGGTGGCGGAATGTCTGGTATGACTTCGGCTCTGGAGGCAGCTGAAGCCGGCTATGAAGTTGTGATCGTGGAGAAACAGGCGCAGTTGGGTGGATGGGGCGCTAAACTCTGGAAACGTGTGCCGTTCAAGGCGCCGTATGCCGATCCGCAGAATACCGGTGTTGCCGAATTGGTTTCCCTAGTGAGTTCTCATCCTCGCATCACAGTTTATCTGGGCTCACATCTGGCAGAAACAGCCGGTGCGCCAGGGCGATTCAATATCAAGATTGCGCAGGAATCAGGCGCTGTCAGTGAAGAGGCCGTCGGTGCGATCGTACAGGCGACCGGATTTACTTCTTACGACATCGCTAAACTGCCTGAGTTGGGCGGCGGCAAAGCTAACGTGACCGATCAGGCAGGGTTGGAAGCCTTGGCGCAATCGGCCAACGGCGCTGCGATCAAACGCGCCGACGGCAAAGAAATTAAATCGGTGGTGTTTTTGCAGTGTGCGGGTCAGCGCGATGAGACAGGTGCCCATCTGCCATATTGTTCTGGACATTGCTGTGCGACCAGCATCAAGCAGGCGATGTACTTTAAGGATAACAATCCCGATATCAACACGGTGGTGATGTATCAGGATCTGCGCGTGCCGGGCATGGGTGAGGACTTTTACCGCAGCGCGCAGAACAAGGGCGTGACCTTCACCAAGGGACGTGCGACGGGTGTCGAGAGCACGGGGGCGACCTGTACGGTGAACTTCCGCGATCTGATCCTTGATGAAGATACTAGCGTAAGCGCTGATCTGGTCGTGCTGGCAACCGGTCAGGTGCCCAGTGCAGGGGTGGATCTGGAAGCCTGGAATCCGGTGGTGATGGCCGCCGATAATGGTTCTGAGGATGCTAAGCAAAAGAAGGCCGAGATGCAGAAGATCTCCATCCTCAACCTGAACTATCGTCAGGGACCGGATATGCCGCAGTTCAAGTATGGCTTCGCAGATTCGCATTTTATCTGCTTCCCTTACGAGACCCGTCGCACCGGCATCTATGCGGCAGGCCCGGTGCGCCGCCCTATGGATATGTTACAGGCAACGGAAGATGCGACCGGTGCAGCACTCAAAGCCATACAAGCGGTGGAAAATGCCAGTTTAGGGCGCGCCGCGCATCCCCGTTCGGGTGACTTGTCCTTCCCGACGGCGCGTCTGGAAGGCTGTACCCAATGCAAACGTTGTACGGTGGAATGTCCGTTCGGTGCGATCGATGAAGATGAACGGCGTTTTCCGAAGTTCAATGAGGAGCGTTGTCGTCGTTGCGGCACCTGTATGGGCGCGTGTCCGGTGCGTGTAATTTCCTTCGAGAATTATTCGGTGGATACGGTAGGCGCTCAGATCAAGTCGGTCGATATGCCGGATGAGTTTTCCGAGAAGCCGCGTATTTTGATTTTAGCTTGCGAGAACGATGCCTATCCTGCGCTAGATATGGCGGGACTGTCGCGTACTGTGTATTCAGCTTTCGTGCGGATTATCCCGGTGCGTTGTCTGGGTTCGGTGAATACCATCTGGATCACCGATGCGCTTAATGCCGGTTACGACGGTGTGATGATGATGGGCTGTAAGAAGGGCGATGATTATCAGTGCCACTTCGTCAAGGGCTCGGAGTTGGCGCACTATCGCATGAGCAAGATAGGCGATACGCTGAGTCAGTTGGGGCTGGAGCCTGAGCGCGTGGTCACGCATGAAGTGGCGATTACGGACAATGCGCGGGTCGCACAGTATATCAACGACTATGTGGCTCAGATCAACGAGATCGGTATGTCGCCCATGAAGGGGTTCGTATAACATGAAATTCGCCTGGCGACGCGTTTGCCCCATCATCCGCTTGCGGGAGAAGGTTGGGATGAGGGAAACGGGCAAGGCGGGTTCTATTCATAGGGGCGGCATTTTTGCCATGCCCGTTAGGAGCAGGTTATGAGCAATCAAAATCAACAAGCCGTTGCGCGTTACCAAAACAACTTTCTCAAGGAAGTTGAGGATCGCGTAGAGGACGGAGATTGGGTCAAGATGTGTATGCAGTGCGGCGTCTGCGCGGGTTCCTGCCCGCTGGGCGATGCCTGGGAGCACACGCCGCAAAAGATCTTCATGATGATACGAGCGGGTAAGCGCGAGGAAGTACTCAAATCCGACGCGATGTGGATGTGTACCTCGTGCTACAACTGCATCGTGCGTTGTCCGCGCAAGTTGCCGATCACTCACATCATGCACGGCCTGGCTAACTATGCGCACCGTATGAATTTGGCTCCCCAGAGGCAGCCGACCCGTGTGATCGCCAAAATTTTCTGGGACAATCTGGTCAAGACCGGGCGCGTCAACGAATTGAAATTCTCGCTGGCAATGTATTTCAAGGACGGTTTCTCTCAGGGTATCAAAAACGCCATGGCGATGCAGAGCGCAGGTCTCGGATTGATGAAAGCTAAACGATTGAATCCATTTGAAATTTTTGGCGGTCATAAGTGTAAAGACAGCAGCGGTATCAAGAAGATGATCGCCAAAGCGCGAGAGATCGAGGACCGTAAAAAAGGTTACACTCCCCTTTAGCCCGTGACGACAGAGAGATAAACATGGCCAAGAAAAATTATGCATTTTACCCCGGTTGTTCGTCCCAGAAGGGCGCTTCCGGTTCAAATTTTGCCACTTCCATCGGCGTGATGTGCGACAAGTTGGAGATACAGCTCAACGAGATTCCGGACTGGAATTGCTGTGGCGCTTCCATCGGTTACGGTGAGGGCGGCGAATTGCCGCGTCTGGCACTCAATGCCCGTAATCTGGCGCTGTCCGCCCAGCATCTTCCGGGACAGGACATGGTTTCCGGTTGTCCGGCCTGCTGGCTGGCTACGCGCGAGACGGCTGAAAGACTGAACGAGCACAGCGATCTGATGGCAGAGACCAACGTGGCGCTCAAAGAAGCCGGTTTGACCTTTAAGGGCGGCGTCAAGGCACGTCATATCGTCGAGGTGCTGATCGAAGATGTGGGATTTGCCGGCATGAAGGCTCCGGTGGTCAAACCGTTGCAAGGCATGAAGATTGCCGGTTATGTCGGCTGCCAGACTAATCGTCCATTCGGCATCGCGGGGGAATCGTTCGAAAATCCGCTTTATCTGGACAAAATGATCGAAACAGTCGGGGCGGAAGCGGTCAGCAGTTTTGATCAGAAGGTGACTTGCTGCGGCGGCGCGCTGGCTTTTTCCGAGCCTGAAAAATCACAGAAGCAAATTCGCGACATCGTTGAGTCCGCTTATGACCACGGTGCCGAGATGATCGTCACGCCCTGTCAGTTGTGTCAGGCCAACGTGGAAATCTATCAGGCCGAGATTAACAAGAAGCACGGCACCAAACTGGCCATGCCGGTGGTGTACTACTCGCAACTGATGAGTGTGGCTTACGGCGGAACATTGAAGCAGGCGGGGTTGGATGGGCATCTGATTCAGCCGAACAGGCTGCAGGAGATAGCCGGGAAGTAAACGTTACACGCACTCGTTCCGTTTTTGGGGTTAAGCGGGTGGATTTGTCTCAAAGCGGAATCTGCGCGCTATAATCCCCGCACACAATTTTGAAGGAGTGCCCCCGTGAAGCACCTGAGCCCTAAAGAAGCGCACAAGTTTCTTAAAGATACCCCTGAAGCCGTATTTGTCGATGTGCGCTCCGAAATGGAGTATATGTTCGTCGGTCACCCGACCGGCTCTATCTTGATTCCCTGGGTGGATGGGCCTGACTGGGATATTGATCCTGATTTCGTCTCTCATGTTAAAAAAGCGGCCAGTGTAAATCGCCCTGTCGTGCTGATCTGTCGTTCCGGTCGTCGTTCTATCGATGCTGGTTTGGCGTTGGAGAAAGCCGGCTTGACCGAGGTGTATAACGTGCTGAACGGTTTTGAAGGTGATCTGAATGAGCACCATCATCGCAACACCCATAATGGTTGGCGCTTTGACGGTTTGCCTTGGGCACAGACTTGATTTATAACTTCTTGAATATTAATTATTTTTATAATGTCAGGTGCGCCTGCTTTTGGATTAAGCCATGAATATTGCTGATTTTACTGATTCAGAGCAAAAACTCGTCACCACACAATTGTTACAACGATACGGGAAACTGGTGCCGTTGCAATTGGCCGACAGCGAGTTGCAACTGGATCCCGCCTCGACGGAACTGACAGTGTGCCCGACCTTGTACTGGACCGAGCGCGGCGCACATTTTGTGGTGTGCAAAATTGCAGACGGTCTTTATCGCAGCCAGTTTTTCTACTCTGAAACCGAGCAATACGGGACAGGCAAGGATGAATATACCGATCTGAATACTTGTGTCACAACGCTTTTGCAGGTGCAATCCGATCACGAACGGCAGCTGGCGAATATTTCATCCGGTGCAACCCGCGCCAAAATCGACGAGGATTACAGCGGGCCGATGGTGATCTAACGGGCATGTCAATTGCCACCCCTGACAATGTAACTCGCCATGCCCGTCCCCCTCTTTTCAACTTTCCCCCGCAAGCGGGGGAAAGGGCAAACGAATCGCTACGCGAGTTTCACGTTAAAGCTTTTAACCTGCCGCTTGGCGCAGTCCTGATGGCTGGTTGAAATTAAACCAGTTGGATGAGATGACGTCGGTATTGTTGCCGGCTACCGCATCGTATCCCGCCTGGTAAAGATAGGCAGCCTGATCGTCCGGGATAGTGCCTGATGCACGCAATTCACCCCTGTAGCCAAAACGTTCGCGCAGCAAACGCGCGGTCGAGTAGCTGCTGGCTGGCTTATCAAATTCAACCGCGATTACGGTGAAATCGTCAATGTCTTGTTCAATGGCGTGCGCTTCCTGGGCATTCGCTAACCAGATTCCGAGTGCCCAGCCGTGCTCATATTCACGGTGTATCAGTTCGGCGCGGCGAGCTTGCCATACAGACAGTGGCACCAGCAAGGGACCGACAGGCAGACGGACGTTCAGTGGCGTTTCGCGTCCTGTGAGGGTAACGGTCTTCCATGTGTCTGAGGAAAAACGCGCATTCTTGATGAGCTTAAACATTTGTTAGCCTACCTTTCTGTATTTTGGATTTCGGAGTGTGCTTCACTCGAGTTGTTGAACGCAGTTTATCGACAATTTATATATCCGTGAAATACTTTTTTGTTACTTTTAAATAACTACTGGTTATTTAAAATATCAAAAATTTATCGAAATAGATGTCGTTTGTCAGTGAGTTGTCATTTTTCTCGCTATACTTTTCGCCGGATTCTCACTTGCAACGAGTGTGATTTCAGTGTTCCTTCGTTTTGGGCCACTCTATGAGTTGCCCGTTTTTTTCAGTTGACAGCCGGTCTATCTGATAAGATTGCACTTGTTGAATTTGGGTAAATGTAAACTGGATTTCCGTTTTTCCCTGAGTTTCTATGTCGTTTAGTACACTTTTTCCGTTGGCTGTGTAGCGTTCGTCTGTGTAATGTTTATCATGAAAAAATTGAATATATTGATTCTGGCTATGTTGATGGTTTTCACACGGCTCTCTTTTGCCTCTGAAAAAATTTATACCTTCGGGGTCGTACCTCAGCAGGCTGCCTCTGAAATGGCTGAGACCTGGTTGCCATTTCTTGCTTGGGTGTCTGCCAAAAGTGGCGTGACGCTGCGCTTCGTGACGGCTCCCGATATCCCGGCCTTTGAAGCCAGACTCGCCAAGGGCGAGTACGACCTGGCTTACATGAATCCGTACCACTATACGGTGTTCCATAAAAAATCCGGATATGAGGCGCTCGCCAAGGAAAAAGACAGAAAACTCAAAGGGATACTTGTTGTTCGTAAGGATAGTCCGATCAAGGATATCAAAGAGTTGAATGGTGCGACGCTGGTGTTCCCAGCTCCTGCGGCTTTTGCGGCGAGCATACTGCCCCGCGTTGCCTTGCGCCGCGAAGGAGTAACCTTTACCACTAAGTTTGTTTCATCCCACGATTCGGTCTATCTCAATGTTGCACATGGGTTGTACCCGGCAGGTGGTGGCATCGTGCGCACCTTTGAGATGGTCGATGAGCCTGTGCGGCGTGATTTGCGGGTACTTTGGACGACGCCGTCTTATACGTCTCATGCGATCGCCGGTAATGCCAAACTACCTAAAGATGTTGCCAAAAAGTTGCAGGATGCTTTTGCCGGTATGGCAGATGACCCGGCCGGACAAAAAATGTTGAAACTGATCGGCTTCAAGGGAATGGAAGTCGCTCAGGATGCCGATTGGAACGATGTCCGGCAATTGAATATTACCGAACTCGACAGACGGATTGAATGATGGAAATCTGATGTCTTTCCGACTTAAAACTATACTGGGTATCGCGCTGATTGAAGCCGTTTTGTTGGCGGCTCTCATTGCCAGCGTGATGGGTTTTTTGCACGACTCCAATGAAACCCAGTTGAAACGTTACACCCAGTCTACGGCGGCGACTTTTGCCGCCATGACCAAGGATAGTCTGCTGGGGATGGATCTGGCGCGTTTGCAGTCTTTTTCCAATGAGTTGGTGCGCAATGCCGGAGTGAGTTATGCGCGGATACTGGATGCCGAAAATCACGTGCTGGCGGAAGCCGGCCCTGCGAACTTGCTGGCGCAGCCGTTCGTGCCGGATACCAGTCTGGCAACGGCGCAGGACGGAATCTATGATATTCAGGCCGATATTCAGGTTGGCTCAATGGTGTTCGGACATGTCGAAATTGGCATTGATGTTTCTTACTTGCAGGAAACCTTTGCCAAAGCCAGTAAGTGGAGTTTGTCCATCGCTGCCATTGAAATGGTGCTCGTTGCATTTTTCTCTTTTATATTAGGGACTTACTTAACTCACCAGCTAGCGGATTTAAAAGAGGCTGCCGGACGCCTTGAGCGAGGTGAACTGGGCTATCAGGTCAGGGACAGTGGAAGTGATGAGCTGGCGGCCACAGCACGCGGCTTTAATGCCATGTCCCGACAGTTACTGGAAGATCAGCGTCGTCAGAAGGAGGCGGAGCGACAGTTGATCGAGGCGCGCGAGGCGGCTGATTCTTCCAGTCGGGCGAAAAGTGAATTTGTCGCCAATATGTCCCATGAAATTCGCACACCGATGAACGGGGTGATCGGCATGACTGAACTACTGCTGGAGACGGAATTGGATACAGAGCAACGGGAATATACCCGTATCGTTCACAGCAGCGCAGAGGTTTTGCTGACCGTGATCAACGATATCCTCGATTTCTCAAAGATTGAGGCGCACAAGCTGGATTTGGAAGAGATCGACTTTGACCTGCGCGCCATGCTGGAAGAGACAATTGATTTGTTCGCTATCCGTGCGCAGGAAAAAAATATTGAAATGACCAGCGATATCGCGCCGGGCGTGCCTTTACGGGTACGCGGCGATCCGGGGCGTTTGCGTCAGATACTCAGCAATCTGTTAGGTAATGCAGTGAAGTTTACCAGCCACGGTGAAATTGCCTTAACGGTCGATATCCGTCGTGAAAATGACGGGCGTGTTTTACTGAATTTTGCCGTCCGCGATACTGGCATAGGAATTCCAGAAGATAAGCATGCGCAGATGTTTTTAGCCTTCAGCCAGGCAGACACCTCGGTGACTCGGAAATATGGCGGTACCGGGTTGGGGTTAGCGATCAGCAAGCAGTTAGTCGATCTGATGGGCGGGGATATTGGCTTTGAGAGCATCGCCAATGTAGGAACAACGTTTTGGTTTACGGTTTCGCTGTTAAAGCAAAAAGCCTTCTTGACTGATAAGCCGATTCTGACCGATGAATTATCGCAATTTGCCGATAATCGTATTTTGGTGGTAGATGATAATGCGACTAACCGGCACATACTGGCGGGTTTGCTAGCGCAATGGGGATTTCGCAGCGAGGAGGCCGTGGGCGTGTTAGGCGGTGTGCAGATGTTAAAACGAGCCGTGTTGATTGGTGACCCCTATCGTTTGGCCATCGTTGACATGAGTATGCCGGATATGCACGGGGAAGATTTTGGCGCGATCGTCAAAGCCGATGCCGAGTTGATGAGCACGCGTCTGGTGATGATGACTTCAGCCGGGCAGCGTGGGGATGCCCGCCGCTTACACGCACTGGGTTTTTCGGCTTATCTGTCCAAACCGGTTAAAAGCCAGATACTGCACGACACCTTGTTGGCCGTTCTGTCCGGATCTGTATCTGTTCTGACGGAGAGTGTGCCGCTGATTACACGGCATTCGATTAAGGAACAGCAGCGAAAATCGGGCCGACTGTTGCTGGTGGACGACAATTATGTGAATCAAAAGGTCGCGATTGCTTTACTGAAAAAACTGGGCTATCAGGATGTGACGGTGGCGGGGAACGGGGTTGAAGCGATCGATTGCCTGAAAAACAATAAATTTGATCTGGTTCTGATGGATTGTCAGATGCCGATACTGGATGGTCTGGCAGCAACACGTCAGATACGTGCAGCGCAGCCGGATGAGTTGGACAACAAAGTTGCGATTGTCGCACTGACGGCGCATGCCATGGCCGATCAGCTTCAGTTGTGCATCGACGTGGGGATGGATGATTATCTGGTCAAACCGGTACAACGGGAAGAGTTGGACAGAATTTTGTCTAAGTGGATTAAACGTGAAACGTTGGTCGAGGTTGAGGTGCCGCAGATTACTGAGCAGCAATCTGTTGAGCCATTATCCAGCGAGCAAATACTCTCGTCTATCAAGGGGATGGATATGCAGGCCGGACTGCGGCATGTGGATGGCGATTGTGATCTTTATTTGCTGTTGTTGCGGGAATTTATCAACTTGCAGCGTAGTGACGATGCTGTTTTGCTGCAACTCTGTGCGGATCAGAATTGGACTGCAGCGGGGCGTCTGGTGCACAGTGCAAAGTCAACTTCGCAAATGTTCTGTTTTGCGGATTTTGCCGAGGTGAGCCGTGAACTCGAAGCTTTGTTCAGGGAAGCGGTCCCGAATCCCCGTGTAGAAGAATTAATTCCGACTTTTATTCATATGCATCAGGAGATCGTCGCAGAAATTGAGCAAGCCCTAGTCCTGGCGTATCCGGTCTGATTATCGATGTGCCTCAATGCTGGCTACAAGAGTTAGCTTCTCTGAAGTGGGAATCCCATTTAGTGATTGACACCCGTACTGAATTTTGACAAGCTCGCGACATGTCTTCAATCACCAAAAAATGGATCGCTGTGCTGCTGGCCATCTGGTTGCCTTTATTCACGGGCAATGCACTGGCGGCGAGTGTGTTGATGCAAATGTCGCATGATGCGTGCGACACCATCCTGCAAATGGATGCGTGCGATCAGATGACATCAGTTGCTCCCGGCCAGACTGATGATCAACAGGATGCCGCTTGTGCTGACTGCGGTCTGTGCCATTTAGCGTGTAGTGCTTATTTGACCATGCCGGAAATCAACACGCCGGGTCTGCCCGATAGCGGTATGACTTTGACGCCTTATCTGTTTTCATTTCAATCGATTAACGCCATTCCGCTGCTCCCGCCGCCCTTATCTCGCGCGTAACGCGGGATGAATCCGTCTGTATTTCTCATCCCGCATCGTCTGGCGAATGTGTTTTCGCCTGATTACCCATGCATGAGGAATGAAACATGAAACGATTAGTAATTTGTCTGTTTGCCGGCTGGCTGAATCCGGTTTTTGCCGCCCCTCTGGGTAGTGATTTGGCTGGGTTGTTGTCCTACGCGCGCGAACATAATCCGCAACTAGCCGCCACGCGCTATGAGGCGGAAGCCGCAGCCCAGCGCATCCAGCCTGCCGGAGCGCTGCCGGATCCGGTATTGCGTACCGAGTTGATGGATATCACCAATCAGGGCACCAGTAAGCCGGTCAGCATCCTGCCCTCTGGCGTCGGAAATACCCGATATTTGCTGATGCAGGCCGTGCCCTGGTATGGTCGTCGTGATTTGCAGCGCGAGGTGGCCAGAGCCCAAGCTTTGCAGGCCGACGGACAAACCGCAGCGACGTGGGCTGAACTGTCCGGAAAAATCAAAGCCACCTATGCGATGTATTATTTTCAATCCGGCAGCGAGAAGCTGGCACATGAAACGTTAGCTCAGATGACGCAACTGGAACAAATCGCGCAAACTCGTTACGCCAACGGCATTGCCACACAGCAGGAAGTGATCCGTGCGCAGATCGAAAAGTCAGGCTTGCAGTCGGATTTGGTGGAGCTGGAAAACGAGAAACACCACACTTCTGGACGTCTGAATGCCTTGTTGTCGCGTCCTGCCACGGCGGAACTGGCTGAACCCCAAGCTCCTCGCATTGTTGCTGATCATCTGGAGTATGCGGCGCTGGAAGCTGCGTTGCGCGCGCGTAATCCTCAGTTGCAAATTGCCGAGGCGGTCAGCAGTGAGGCACAAAAGAATCGTGACTTAACCTATAGCAATCGTTATCCGGGATTTACGCTGGGGGTGGCGCCGAATCAGAGCGGCAGTACCGTCAGGAGTTGGGACTTGATGGTCGAGCTCAATATCCCGTTGCAGCAGGAATCGCGCCGGTCGCAGGAACACGAGGCGGAGGCGAAACTGGCGGCCTCCAGCGCGCGTGCTCAGGCGCTACAGGATCAGATGCTCAATGAATTGTCCGAGAGTGTCGCAGGCTTCGAGGCGGCCAAACGTACCGAAGCGCTGATCGATGCGCGCATGCTGCCGCAGGCTGAGTTGAGTTTTCAGTCGGCTATAGCCGGATATCAGAACGGTAAGATTGATTTCTCCACGCTGCTCGATGCGCACCGGCAGGTGCTCCGCGCGCGCCAGCAACGCATCAAGGCCGGGTTTGACGCACAGTTGCGAATAGTGGATATCGAACGCCTGACAGGGGAGTAATAATGAAAATAATCAATAACTTGGTAATATATTCGTTAACAGTTTCTGTGGTGGGCCTGGGTGGCTACTATATGGGCAGTAAGCGGGTGGATGTGAGCAATTCGAAAGCTGAACCGGTTAAAACCGAAAGCCGTAAGCTGTTGTATTACCGCAACCCGATGGGGTTGGCTGACACTTCGCCGGTTCCTAAAAAAGACAGTATGGGTATGGATTACGTGGCGGTATATCAGGGAGATGAAGCAGATAGTCAGGTGATTTCTCTGAGCGTGGACCGGGTGCAGAAGCTGGGCGTGAAGAGCGAGGCGGCTCAGATGCGGGTGCTGAAAAAGACGTTGCGCGCGGTTGGTCGTATCGAAGTGGATGAGCGGCGCACCTATACTGTGGCACCTAAATTCGAGGGCTGGGTGGAGAAACTCCATGTCAACAGCACAGGACAGTCCGTCAGACGCGGAGAGGCCTTGTTCGATGTGTACAGTCCGGAGTTGGTCTCGGCGCAACGCGAATATTCGCTGGCCCGTCACGGGGAAACGGCGTTATCCGGGGCTGGTAGTGAGGCGAAAGACGGGATGAAACAGCTCGCCGATGCCAGTCTATCCCGCCTGAAGAATTGGGATATGCCGGTCAGCGCGCAGCGCGTTCAGACATTTGCAGCACCCGTCACAGGCGTCGTACTGGAGAAGAAGGCGGTGCAGGGCATGCGTTTTCAGGCGGGGGATGCGTTGTATCAGATTGCGGATTTATCCACTGTTTGGCTGATCGTCGATGTGCCGGTGCAGGATATCGGGCAAGTATCCGTCGATACACGCGCCGAAGTGAGTACTGAATCTTATCCCGACAAAATCTTTTCAGGTAAGGTCTCGTTTATTTACCCGACGCTCAATGCCGCGACGCGCACCGTAGCTGTGCGTGTGGAGCTAGCCAATCCGCAAGGCTTGCTCAAACCATCTATGTTTGCAAACGTCGCGCTGGATTCCGTTGCGGGCCGTGCGGTACTGACGGTGCCGGTTTCCGCCGTGATCGACAGCGGCACGCGTCAGGTGGTGCTGGTGCGATTATCTGAAGGGCGTTTCGAGCCCCGTATCATTAAGCCGGGTGCGCGCAGCGATGACTATGTCGAAGTGCTGGCAGGGGTGGCAAATGGTGAGCAGGTGGTGACCTCGGCTAACTTCCTGATCGATGCGGAGAGCAATTTGAAAGCGGCGTTGGGTGGCATGCAACAGGACGCAGCGATTCCGGCTGTGCCAGTAATCAAGCCTGTTCAGGAAAAACTCGCCGAGCAGGGCGTACATGGAAATCCGGTAGTAAAGCCTCAGATGAAAAAAGAAGTCGGACATCAGGCTAACGGCGTTTTGAATGCCATTAACAGTGACGGCACGGTCAGCATCACGCACTTGCCGATTGCAACGCTGGGTTGGCCTAGTATGACCATGAATTTTGCGCTTGCCAACGCGTCGCTGGCAGCGGGTGTCAAGCCCGGCAGTAAAATCAGCTTTGAGATCGTCGAGCGTGCGCCGGACGAATGGGTGATCATCAAACTCAAAGCGCAAAATTAGTACCGGTTTGCCAAACGAAAAAAACCCGCACAAGGCGGGTTTTTTTAAGACTTCAGCTGCTATTACTTAGCTGTCAGCACGTAAGTGATGAAGTTGCCCTTGTCTTGAGCTGAGCAGTCTTTCTTGTAGAGATCTTTGCAATGCTTGGTAAAACCTTTTTCTGACTTGTTGATATCAGAAAAACGCTGTGGGTTGGTAACTGGAGACATAGGCTGAATTGCCTTGCCAGTCACATTGTGTTTTCCATGTTGAGCTGGATTGTCAGTGTGGCATGCAGAGCAGGACAGGTCTTTACCGTCAACAACAACTTTCTTAGTGTAGAAAGCTTTGCCTTCTTCAGCCGACAAAGTCGATTTAGCGAAGAGTGAGTATTGTTTGGCTGCTTGTTCAGCAGTGGTCACGTCTGCGTGTGCAGAAAAACTAATGAGACCAAAAAGCGCGAGCACTAAATATGATGCTTTTTTCATCTGTGATTCCCTCCCATGGGTTTAAGTTTGTACTACATTTGCTATTTTCCAGTACCCGGCCATAAACTGTCAATAGCTATTAGCCTTGATCGGGACAAGTCTATTCTTCAAATATCATCATAAACTATTTTTGAATAAAGGGTGCGCAGCAAAATAGTGGGTGGATATGCAAAAAATCATCATTAATCATGGTGTTATTTTTTGTTATGGCTGAATCTTAGTGACCGGTTCGGCCTTCTCGCCCCAGCCGCCGCCCAGTGCCTGGATCAGCGCAACGTCAGCCGTTAAGCGCTGGCCCGAAATCAGCAGCGCCGAATTGTGCGCCGTATAGGCTGCGGTCTGTGCTGTGATGACATTCAAGTAAGACACCGTGCCGGCCTTGTATTGGTCGGTCGCCAGACGCAAAGACTTGTCCGTCGCGGCCACGGACAGCTTTTGTAAACCGGCTTCTTCATTCAGAATCGCGGCGGCGGCAAGCTGATCTTCCACCTGCTGCAAGGCCGTCAGTCCCAATTGCCGGTATTGGGCGACGGCAGCCTGATAGCTCGCCTGACTTTGTGCGACCCCGGCTGTGCGTGCGCCGCCATCAAAAATCGTTTCCGCCAAGGACGGCCCCATAGACCAGAATACGTTGGGAGCGGAGAGCAAGTTGGTAAAGGTCGGGCTGCGCCAGCCGCGAGAACCTGACAGTGTGAGCGCGGGGAAGTAGGCGGATTTGGCGACCCCAATTAGCGCATTGGCTGCGGCAACCTGTCGTTCAGCAGCCATTAGATCGGGGCGTCGCAGCAATAGTTGCGAGGGCAGACCGGCGGGGATCATTTGTGGTTCAGGTAAGCCGGGCATAGCGGACAGACTGAAGTTGGCGGGTGCTTCGCCGGTCAGTACGGCAATCGCATGTTCCAGTTGCGAACGCTGGATGCCAAATGTGACCTGCTGTACGCGGGCAGTAGCCAATTGCGATTCGGCCAGCGCGACATCGGCCTGTGTGACGATACCCGCCTGATAGCGGTTTTGCGTGATCTTCAGGTTTTTCTCGTAAGCGGCGACCGTGTCCTTGGCTAGTGCTGTCTGACTGTCTAGTTGGCGGATCAGGAAATAATCCTGCGCCAGCGTGCCTTGCAAACTTAACAAGGCCGCATGCAGTGTCTCTGCACTGGCATCGCTACTGGCCTGGTTAGATTCGACCTGACGGCGTACTTTGCCCCAGAAATCGGGTATCCAGCTGGCGGTGAGACTCACCGTTTTGCCGGAGACCTGCGTGGTGGTGACCGCACCCGTGGTGGTTGAAACGCCGCCGGACGAGGTTTTGGTGGAGGAAACGGTCGCACCCACGGTCGGATATTCAGCAGCGCGAGCAGCATCAGTCAGCGCTAGCGCTTGCTGGTGTGCGTAGTACGAGGCGCGCAGACTCTGGTTGGCCGCTTCAACCCGGGATTCGAGCTGGTTGAGCGTTTCATCGCCGAAGATCGTCCACCAGGCGTCATTATTTAAGACAGGTGAGCCTGTCTGCACCCAGCCTCTGTCTTCTTTGAATTGTGCGGGTATATCCATCGTCGGGCGCTGGTAGTCCGGGCCCATCGCGCAACCGGCAAGTGTAATTGCTAATATATTGATTTTAAAAGATAATTTCATATTGTTCCTTGCGGTGTTTTGCGGGATAGTCGCCTTGCCCAGCGAAATCGTCCCCAGTGGCGCATTTTGTCCAGTTGCAGATAGATAACGGGCGTGGTGTACAGGGTAAGCAGCTGACTGACGATCAGGCCTCCGGCGATGGAAATACCCAGCGGCTGGCGCAATTCGGCGCCGTTCCCGGTGATGAGGGCCAGCGGCAGTGCGGTGAACAGGGCGGCCAGCGTGGTCATCAGGATGGGGCGCAGGCGCAGTAGACAGGCCTGATGAATGGCCTCGGCAGGGCTCGCCCCCGTGTCACGTTCGAGTTGAATCGCGAAATCGACCATCAGGATGGCATTCTTCTTGACGATACCGATCAACAGAAACACGCCGATCAGTGCGATGATGGAAAAGTCTGTGTGCGACCAGAGCAACGCCAGCACAGCACCCATGCCTGCCGAGGGGAGAGTGGAGAGTATGGTTAATGGGTGAATGGTGCTCTCGTAGAGTATGCCTAGCACGATGTAGATGACTAAAATCGCCGTGAAGATAAACAAAGGTTGGTTATTCATAGTGTCGGCAAACAGTTTGGCCGTGCCTTGAAATCCGCCCTGTATCGTGCCTGGCAGACCGATCTGTGCCATCGCCAGGGCGATTTTCCCCTGCGCCTGGCCTAAAGACACCGTTTTTTCCAGATTAAATGAAATCGTCGAAGCGGCAAACAGGCCTTGATGATTGACCACCAGCGGTGTATTGCCCATCTCGTAGTGAGCCAGTGCGGACAGGGGTATTTTCTGTCCTGTGCTGCCGATCAGATAGAGGCTGTTCAGGGCGTCAGGGCGTTGCAGAAAGGGTGCATCAGCCTCCATCACCACACGATACTGGTTGAGCGGCGCATAGATGGTCGAGATCAGGCGCTGGCCGAAGGCGTCATTGAGCGTCTGGTCTATGGTGTTGATAGAAATTCCGTAACGCGCGGCGGCATCGCGGTCGATCATCAGCTGAATTTGCAATCCCTTGCTTTGCTGATCGGTGTTGACATCGGTCAGCCCGGCTATATGTCTGAAGGCTTCCAATACACGCGGCTCCCAGGTGCGCAATTCATTTAAATCACCGGATTGCAAGGTGTACTGGTAGAGCGCGGGGGAAGGCCGGCCACCCGCACGGATGTCCTGAACAGGGGCTAAAAATACTTGTGCACCGGGTATGCTGGACAGCTTGCGTCTGAGATTACCAATCACGGTGGTCGCATCTGGCCGTTCCTTATAGGGTGCCAGACTCATGAAGACAAAGCCGCCGTTGGTGCCGCCGCCGCCGGTAAAGGCGACTACGTTTTGCACGGCAGGATCATTCTTGATAATCGCTACGATTTGGATGAGCTTTTTGGACATGGCCTGGAACGAAATCGCTTGGTCAGCCTGTATGTTGCCGGTCACCAGCCCCGTGTCTTGGGTTGGAAAAAAACCTTTAGGAACAATCTGATACAGATAGATAGTAAAAGCGATGGTGGAAAAGAATACCAGCAACATCACCCGGTAATGCTTTAGCGACCAGGTGAGAGAAACATCATAAGCGTGCAACAGTTTGTTGAATCCGGCTTCACCAATTGCGGCAAAACGACCGGGTGGTGCATCGCTGCGTGCCTTGAGCAGGCGTGAGGCTAACATCGGCGTGACGGTGAGCGAGACGATCAGGGAGATGAAAATCGCAATCGACAAGGTCGCGGCAAATTCGCGAAATAACCTGCCGATGATGCCGCCCATCAGCAACACCGGCAAAAATACCGCAACCAGCGACAAGCTCATCGACAACACGGTGAAACCGACCTCCTGTGCGCCCTGCAAGGCCGCCTGCATGGGGTGCATGCCTTTTTCCACGTGGCGCATGATATTTTCCAGCACGACCACGGCATCGTCCACGACAAAGCCGGTGGCGACGATCAGCGCCATCAGCGATAAATTATCCAGGCTGTAATCCATTAAATACATGGCGGCGAAAGTGCCGACCAGCGACAGCGGTACGGCGATGGCCGGAATCAAGGTGGCGCGCCAGTCGCGCAGGAATAAAAATACCACCAGTGCGACTAAGGCGACCGACAGCAGTAGCGTGCTTTCCGAGTCATGCAAGGAGGCGCGTATCGTCACGGTGCGGTCTAGCATCACTGTGACCTGTATCGCTTGGGGAATAGAGGCGGCGAGCACCGGTAGTTCGGCCTTGATCGCCTCCACTGCGTCTATGATGTTAGCGCCCGGTTGACGGGAGATGATCAGTTGTACTGAAGGTTTACCGTTGGCCATGCCCATGTTGCGCAAATTCTGCGAGTTGGCCGTGATGCGCGCGACCTGATCGAGCCGGATGGCGACGCCGTTGCGGTAGGCGATGATTTGTCTGGCATAGTCGTAGGGGGTGGTCAGTTGGTCATTGGCCTGTATCTGCCAGCGGTGCTGATCGTCTTCGATCGCCCCCTTGGGCGCGTTGATGTTGCTGGTGGCTATTCCTTGTCTTACTTGTTCCAGACTCAGCCCCATGTTGTTGATCTGATCCAAGTCGAGTGCGACCCGCACGGCTGGCAGGGCGGCGCCGCCCACCGTCACCATCCCGACTCCGGGTAGTTGCGAGATCTTCTGCGCCAGTATGCTGGAGGCGGCATCGTACATCTGGCTGGTTTCCAGTGTTTTTGAAGTCAGCGACAAGATCATGATGGGCGCATCGGCCGGATTGACCTTACGGTAGGTCGGATTCGCCGTCATGCCGGTGGGCAGCAGGGGACGCGCGGCATTGATGGCCGCCTGAACTTCGCGCGAGGCGGTATTGATACCCTTGGATAAATCGAACTGCAGCGTGATATTGGTGTTGCCCAGTGAACTCGACGAGGTCATCTCCGCGATTCCCGCGATGCGCCCCAGCGCACGTTCCAGCGGTGTCGCGACGGTGGCCGCCATCACATCGGGACTGGCTCCCGGCAGGCTGGCCTGTACACTGATGGTGGGGAAATCCACCTGCGGCAAGGGGGAGACGGGCAGCAACTTAAAGGCGATCGCACCGGCCAGCAGAATAGCCAGTGCCAGCAGGGTGGTGCCTATCGGTCGTCGAATGAACGGGGCGGAAAAGTTCACGCGGCCAGATCCTTGTTGCTAAGACGCTTGCTCCAGCGTGTCGCCAGACGGTCAAACGCCAGATAGATCACCGGCGTGGTAAACAGTGTGAGCAACTGAGAGAGCAACAGACCGCCCACCAGCGTGATACCCAGCGGCTGGCGCAGTTCCGCGCCCATCCCGCCGCCTATGATTAGCGGTACCGCACCGAACAGTGCGGCAAAAGTGGTCATCAGTATCGGGCGTAAGCGTAATTGCGCCGCCTGCAGGATCGCCTCCGTTGCCGACAAGCCCTCATTGCGTTGGGCATCGAGCGCGAAGTCCACCATGATGATGGCATTCTTTTGCACGATACCGATCAGTAGGATGATGCCGATGATGGCGATTACCGTCAGGCTGTTGCCGGATAGAATCAGGGCAAGCAATGCGCCGATGCCGGCTGAGGGCAGGGTGGATAAGATCGTGACCGGATGGACGAAACTTTCATACAGCACGCCCAACACGATGTACATGGTCACCACGGCTGCGAGCAACAGCCAGAGTTGGTTGGAAAGTGCGGCTTCAAAGGCGGCGGCTGCGCCCTGCATCTTCAGTGGAACGGAGGTGGGCAGTTCTGTTGCGGCTACACGGATCGCTGCCACCGCAGCACCGACTGAGGTGCCGCGCGCCAGATCGAACGAGATCATCGCGGCGGGGAATTGCCCCAGATGGTCGATTTCCAGCGGGCCGGTCTTTTGTTCGATTTGGGCGATCTGTGACAGCGGTACAGACGCGCCCGTGGCGGAGGTCAGATAGATACTGTCGAAGCCGCTCAAGCCTTGTCTGTCGGCAGGATCGAGTTGCAGCACCACTCGGTATTGGGTGGACTGGGTGAAGATGGTCGAAATCAGTCGCTGGCCGAAGGCGCTGTAGAGCGCGCCGTCTATGCTGGCCACCGTGATGCCCAAGCGGGCTGCCGCATCGCGGTCGATGTTCACATAGGCTTGAAGTCCTTTGTTTTGCAGGCTGCTGGAGACGTCAGTCAGTTCCGGTAGATTGCGCAGTTTGTTCAGCAGCGTCTCGTTCCAGGTAGCCAGTTCAGCCATACTGGTGGCGGTGAGACTGAACTGGTAAGGGCTGCGGCTGACCAGATCGTCGATGGTCAAATCCTGTACCGGGCGCAGAAACACCTCGATGCCGGACAGTTCCGTCGCGCTTTTCTGTAAACGGGCGATCACCGGGGTGACGCGTTCACCGCGCTGTTCCAGCGGTTTTAAGCTGATCAGCATGCGGCCGCTGTTGAGTGTGGTGTTGGCACCGTCTACGCCGATAAAGGACGAGATACTCGCCACGGCCGGATCTTTTAGCAGAGTATCGACCAGCACCTGTTGCTGGCGGTTCATCGCTTCGAACGAGGTGGATTGCGGGGCAACCGTGATGGCTTGAATTATCCCCGTGTCTTCGACCGGGAAAAATCCCTTAGGAATCAATATGTATAACAATACGGTCAGCGCCAGAGTGATACCTGCGGCGATCAATGTCAGCGACTGGTGCTGTAATACCTTCAGCAAGGCGCGGCCATACAGTGCGATCAGGCGGTCGAATTGCTCCCCGCTCCAGCGCAACAGGCGGCCGTGTTGTTCATCCGGTACGTGTTTTAGCAGTCTGGCGCTGAGCATGGGGGTGAAGGTCAACGACACGGCGGCGGAGATCAGGATCGCTACCGCTAACGTGACGGCGAATTCGCGGAATAAGCGGCCGACTACATCGCCCATAAACAGCAATGGAATCAGTACGGCGATTAGCGAAAAAGTCAGCGAAATGATGGTGAAACCGATCTGTTTGGCGCCTTTTAACGCCGCCTGCATGGGCGGCTCACCCTGCTCGATATAACGCGCGATATTTTCTATCATCACGATTGCGTCATCTACCACGAAACCTGTGGCGATGGTCAGCGCCATCAGAGTCAGGTTGTTGATGGAGAATCCCGCCAGATAGATCACGCCGAAAGTGCCGATCAGGGACAGTGGAACGGCCATCGCCGGAATGAAGGTGGCGCGCACGCTGCGCAGGAACAGGAAGATGACCAGTACCACCAGCACCACCGAGAGCATCAGCTCGAATTTCACATCGGAAATGGCCGAACGGATGGTCACAGTGCGATCCGACAATACGGTCAAATTAGTCGCACCGGGCAGACTGGTGCGCAACTGGGGGAGCAGTTCCTGTATGTGATCGACCACGGCGATGACGTTCGCTCCAGGCTGGCGCTGTACGTTGATGACGATGCCGGGTTGATGGTTGACGCGTGCGGCCAGCAGCGCATTTTCCGCGCCCTGACTGACCGATGCGACATCGGACAGTTTGACCGGTGCGCCGCCCTTGTAGGCGATGATGAGGTTTTTGTAGTCGTCGACCGACTGCAACTGGTCGTTGGCATTGATGGTCAGTGCGCGTTCCGGGCCGTCAAAGCTGCCCTTGGGTGTATTGACATTAGCTGCCACGATAGACGCCTGCACGCTGGCCAGACTCAAGCCTTGTGCTGTGAGTTGGCGGCCGTTGACTTCCACCTTGACGGCGGGGCGCTGACCGCCGCTCAAACTGACCAGGCCTACACCGGCGACCTGAGAGAGTTTCTGCGCCAGGCGCGTGTCGGCGATGTCCTGCAACTGGGTGAGCGGCAGGGTGTCAGACGTCAGCCCCAGCGTGATCACCGGTGCATCGGCTGGATTGACCTTGGCGTAGATGGGCGGAGAGGGTAAATCTAGCGGTAAAAAACTGGTCGCGGCGTTGATGGCTGCCTGTACTTCCTGTTCTGCGACATCGAGCGGCAGAGTCAGATCGAAGCGCAGGGTGATGACCGATGCGCCACCGGAACTGCTCGACCACATTTGCGATAAGCCGGGCATCTGGCCGAATTGCCGCTCCAGCGGTGAGGTGATCGAGGAGGTGATGACGTCGGGGCTGGCGCCGGGATAAATGGTGGTGACTTGTATGGTCGGATAATCGACCTCGGGGAGCGCCGATTGCGGCAGCAGCCGGTAGCCGACGAAACCCGCCAGCAGCACCGCCAGCATCAGCAAGGTGGTCGCGATAGGGCGCAGTATGAACAGGCGTGACGGACTAGGTTCGCCTGATTCCTGATCAGGCGTGGTGTTGACCTCGCTCATGGTTTACGTGATCCACCGCGTTTTGATGCGCCCTCAGTACCTGGCGCGATCAGTTTTACGGTGCTGCCATCCCTGAGTCGGTCGAGTCCATCGGTCACAACGCGCTCTCCGGCTTTGAGTCCAGCGCTAATCGTGGTGGTTCCTTGATTGCTCACCCCGATCGTGACTTTTCGCAAGGAAGCTTTTTCATTATTATCAACGACATACACGTATGTTCCGGGTGCCCCTGTCGCGATCGCGGAAGTTGGTACGGTCAGCGCGCTATTAAGTGTGTCCACCAGCAGTCTCACGTTGATAAACTGGTTTGGAAACAGAGATACGTGTGTATTGGCAAATTCGGCTTTGATCATCACGGTGCCGGTTGCAGAATTGATTTGGTTATCCACGGCGGTGACTTTGCCCGCATCGAGCTGAGTCGTGCGCCGTTGATCCCAGGCTTGTACTGCGAGCGCGGAACTGTGCTGACGTTCGAGGATCTGCTGTAACTGGTTTTGCGGTACGGCAAACAGGGCGGTGATTGGCTGCACCTGTGCGATGGTCACGATCGGGGTTGAGGCTGCAGCCGTACCGGACAAGGCGCTGTTGCCGCCCCCGATGGCGCCCGTAGTGCCGACCATATTACCGACATCGACCTGACGTAAGCCCGCGATACCGGAAATGGGTGCTGTGATGCGGGTCCATTTTAGTTGCAAGGCGGCATTGTCCACAGTGGCCTTATCGGCGGCCACAGTTCCAGCCAGTTGCGCGACGGTGGTGCGCTGATTGGCAACCTGTTGCGCGGCGATGGAATCCTGAGCCAGCAGTGTTTCATATCGCGCCAAATCGGATTGTGCACCGAGCAGTTGCGCCTGATCGCGAATCCATTGTGCCTGTGCCTGTTCCAGCAAGATCTGGTAGGGGCGCGGATCGATGGTGGCCAGGAGTTGTCCGGCTTTGACGGGCTGCCCTTCGTGAAAACTCACGTTGAGCAATTGTCCAGCAACGCGCGGCATGACATTGACATAGTTGCGCGGTGCAACGGTTCCCTGAGCGTCTATCCATACCGGCATGGACTGTTGCTGCACGGTGCTAACGGCGACAGGAACTGGTGCATTCGCCCCCGGTTTTCCTTCACCTTCTTTTGCGTGAGCGATCGATAAAGTGCACACCAGCAGCGCAAAAGCAGTCAGGCGGCGTCGGTAGGAGGTGTGGAGTAAGAATGGCATATAAGTCCGGGTGAGCATTCGAGTTGGCTGGATTATACGGAAAAATTCGTTAGCAATTTTAACTGAAACAAATTCTTACAACTTAACCCTTTTTGCAAACACTTTGCTTACATTTGGGCTCTAGTATGCATACACCAAAACAAGCAACAACCAGCACGATTCTGGAAGCCTAGGATAAATGACACCTTGATAACGATACTTTATTTTTTAAAAGGAAAATGGAAATGAAAACTAAACAAATTACATCTGTACTGCTCGTCGCGCTCCTGGCTACTTCTTCTGTTTCCTATGCATACGGAGATGGTCATCGCCATCACGGTCAAGACAGAGGAGGCCAGGACAGAGGAGGCCAGGACAGAGGAGGCCAGGACAGAGGAGGCCAGGACAGAGGAAGTCAGGACAGAGGAAGTCAGGACAGAGGCGGTCAGGACAGAGGCGGTCAGGACAGAGGCGGTCAGGACAGAGGAGGTCAGGACAGAGGAGGTCAGGACAGAGGAGGTCAGGACAGAGGAGGTCAGGACAGAGGAGGTCAGGACAGAGGAGGTCAGGACAGAGGCGGTCAGGACAGAGGCGGTCAGGACAGAGGAGGT